>Ga0070693_100000257_pt1 | contig 24833 bp, 25 predicted proteins | sample KBSK1103metaG_FD_65472 | JGI IMG/M metagenome (GOLD analysis project Ga0070693, IMG submission 65472) | Corn, switchgrass and miscanthus rhizosphere microbial communities from Kellogg Biological Station, Michigan, USA - KBS K1-10-3 metaG | ecosystem: Host-associated > Plants > Roots >...
CTGGTGGCTCCCTCACTTCAACGGGTTAATCACCCGCACATCTATCGCTGCCGATCGCTCAACCATTCACCCCTCAAAAAACGCCGTTCGACCCCGAATTTCTACCATTCCATGTAAAGCACTTTACCTGCCCGCCAACGAGATGCTACCCTGTCCCATGTTCTCGTCGCAATCCAGCCAATCACACTCCTCTTCGCGCGGTTCTTCCTCCTGTGAACTCAGTGCCTCCCCGTTTAATTCCTGTGCCCTCTTGCCCTTCGACATTTCAACCTTCGAACCTTGCAACCTGCAAACGATCCTGTTCGTAATCCTTTTCCCTGCCGCTCTTACGGGCCATCCGGAACTCAATGAAAACAAAACAACTTTAAGTCTCGCATTTGTCACTCTTACGAGCCCTGTCACCTATAACCCCTTTGCCTGCCACTCTTGCAAAAAACACCGGGGGGTGGGTATTCCTGGCGAGTGTCTTCCCGATCGTAGCGAGGGATCTGCTTTTTCTCATTCACTCTCTCCGCTCCCTCGCCAATCCCATCCCACCAAAGGTAATCCCTCCATAGTGTCCGCTCTATCTCTTCCACCCGTCATGAGTCACCAGTCACCAGGACAATTACCTTTGGGTGCGCCAAGCATGACGTTTCTCTTGTCCACTTCACAGTCCTGCCCCAACATGAATCGAGGTGGGCCGATGTTGGCCGCTCTATGGCCTTCGTGCTTGAAATCCGAGATCTTCACGTTTCGTATCGCTCACGCGAGGGGAACCTGCGTCCGGCGTTAGATGACGTCAGCTTTGGACTGATGCCGGGCGAAACTCTGGGAATACTCGGCGAGTCCGGATCGGGGAAAAGTACGCTTGCGGCAGCGCTTGTGCGGCTTCTTCCGGCGACTGGCCACATCACTAAGGGAGCAGTCTATTTTGAAGAGAAAGATCTTCTGCAGGCCGAGTTGGAAGAATTGCAGCAAATCCGCGGAGGGCGCATTTCGTTGATTTTTCAAGAGCCTTCTCTTGCTCTCCACCCCACGCTGCGAGTTGGCGAACAGGTTCGCCATGTGTTGCGGGCGCATACCGCGGCAGGCAAAAGTGCCCTGGGCGAAAAAACGCTGCTAGTCCTCACAACAGTGTTCCCCGAAGAGGCGGATCGCATTTCACGGTCATATCCACACCAGCTCAGCGGAGGACAGCGGCAGCGCGTGCTGATCGCGCAAGCCATCGCTTGCGGGCCACGCGTGATTATCGCGGACGAGCCGACGGCATCGCTCGACCCCAAGACTCAAATGGAAATCCTTGGCGTGTTTCGAACGCTCAGAGATAAGCTGGGGCTTGCAACGATCTTTATCACACATAATCCAGCATTGCTCGCGGGCTTCGCGGATCGTGTGATGGTCCTTTACGGCGGCCGGGTCATCGAATTGGGCTCAGCAGCAACGGTACTGGCGTCGCCGCGGCACCCCTACACAAAGGCACTCTTTAAGTGCATCCCCGCGAGTCTTGAGGAGCGAGAAAATAGCCGCAAGACTAGACTGCCGACGATTGAAGGCGATTGGGCGCCAGAGTCGTCAAGACGGGAGGAGTGTTCCTTCGCGCCAAGATGTTCGGAAAGAATGGATGTCTGCACTGCGCGCGAGCCCGAGCTTGTGAGCTTGAGTGAGACTCATACGGTTTCTTGTTTCAAATATGAAGAGTGATGTATCCATCTCGGGCCGAGACGCGCCACCAATTTTGAAGCTCGAGAGCCTGACGAAACGCTACACAAAGCGCAGGCTCGGCGGCAGGGGCGAAGAGCTGTTGGCGCTGAACGGCGTGGCCTTCTTAATACTTCCCGGGACCACGATGGCGGTTGTTGGGCCATCCGGGTCGGGAAAAAGCACGCTGGCACTCTGTGTGGCATGTCTCGAGCAGCCGACATCCGGGAGTATCTGGTTTGACGGGAGAGACGTCATGAAGCTCCCGGAAAACGAGCGGCGTGAGATACGTCCACAAATACAGCTGGTTTTTCAGGATCCTGCAAATTCCCTGAATCCGAGATGGAACGTGCTCAGGATACTCATCGAACCGTTTGTTTTGCAGGGAAAAATCGCAAAGGAAGAGATGAGACAGCGCGCTTTTTCGCTGCTAGAACGGGTTGGTCTTTCTTCGCGGATCTCGGAAAGACTTCCTTCGGAGTTGAGCGGCGGCCAGCGCCAGAGGCTGGCGATCGCCCGTGCACTAGCTCTGGAGCCGAAGATACTCATACTCGATGAGGCGCTTTCGGCTCTCGACTGCTCCGTGCAGGCACAGATCGCCAATCTCTTGATGGACCTGCAAGGTTCACTGGGAATGACTTACCTTTTTATCACGCACGACCTCGCGATGGCCGCACAAATGGCCGACGAAATCACTGTGATCGATCGCGGGCGGATCGTAGAGGGAGGCCCGGCGGAGGAAGTCCTGCGAGAGCCCAAGCACGAATCCACGCGACAACTCCTCGCCGCGGTGCCTCGACTCACGCGGGCCAATGCCCACGATTGAGCGATGATGCGTTATTTCCTCCGCCGATCAGCGCACGCCTTCCTTCTCATAGCAGGCGTGTCCATGCTCACTTTCCTATTTACGACGCTGGCGCCGGGAAATTATTTCGACGAAATGCGTCTGAATCCGCAAATAGCGCCGGAGACGGTTGCGGCGCTGCGAGCCCAGTACCAACTCGACCGGCCGCTGCCCGTGCGTTATCTGTACTGGCTAAATTCCGTCGTTCATGGGGAGATGGGATTTTCGTTTGCCTACAACAGTGCTGTAGCGCCAATTCTCCTAGCGCGAGCGCGGAACACGCTACTGCTGACCATTGTAGCGACACTGCTTGCGTGGGGAATAGCGCTCCCGTTGGGGGTGTGGAGCGCGGAGCGGCGCGGCCGATTGCCGGACCGAGTGCTTTCTTTGGGAACGGCGGCGCTCCTGGTCATACCGGAACTGGGGCTGGTGCTGGGTCTGCTGATGTTTGCGGTAAGGAGCGGATGGTTTCCCGCTGGTGGAATGGCCTCGGTCGAGTTTGAAAGTCTGACTTTCATCCACAAAGTTCGGGATCTTGCGCTGCACATGACTTTGCCCGTCGTGGCGCTGGTGCTTTCGGCCTTGCCATTGCTCATTCGCCATGTGCGAGCAGCGGTAGCGGACGTGCTCGACGCTCCGTTTCTATTAGCTGCGCAAGGGCACGGGGTCCCGAAGCGCACTCTGTTGTATCGCTACGCGCTACCGGCGGCGGCGAATCCGCTGATCTCCCTTTTTGGATTCAGTATCGGAGGATTGCTGAGCGGATCGCTTCTCATTGAAGTGGTAATGAGCTGGCCAGGGCTGGGGCCATTGCTGCTGGAGGCGATTCTGTCCCGTGATTTATATGTTGTGGTTGGCGGAGTGTTGTTCTCGACGCTCTTCTTGGCCGGAGGAAATTTTCTGGCCGACATGCTGCTGTACTGGGCCGATCCCCGAATCCGCAGGGAGAGTAGCTTGCGATGAAGAACTGGCACGCCTTCACAAGATGGCTCATTGCCCTTGGCGTATTGCACGGGATCGTGCTGTGCGCGGGGTTTTTCGCACCCTATGGTCCAAGCGAACAGGACCGCAAGAGTCCTTATCTGCCGCCGATGCGGGTTCATTTCGTGGATGGGCAGGGACATTTTCATCTGCGACCTTTTGTATATTCATTCCGCTTGCGCGATGGAAGTTTCGATCAATATGAAGAGGACGCGGCAAAACCGGACCCGCTGAGATTTTTTGTGAGCGGGTGGCGCTACCGGTTGTTCGGATTGCTGCCAAGTGGTTTACATCTCTTTGGCGCGGAGACCACACGGGTTTATCTTCTTGGCAGCGATGGCTATGGACGCGACCAATTTTCGAGACTGCTGTTTGGGGGCCAGGTATCGTTGCTCGCGGGCTTTTTGGGCACGGGGTTTGCATTGGTCGCTGGGCTTAGCATCGGTGCGGTGGCCGGCTACTACGGGGGCTGGAGAGATGATGTACTCATGCGCGTTGCCGAACTATTTCTTGCATTACCGTGGTTGTATCTTCTCTTTGCGCTTCGTGCTTTCCTGCCGCTCGCGGTCGGCCCGCTCCAGGCTTTCTTCCTGATAATCGCCGTTATCGGAGCGGTGGGTTGGGCGCGTCCGGCGCGACTGGTCCGCGCGGTGGTGCTCAGCGCTAAGGAACGCGACTTTGTGCGCGCCGCACGAGGCTTCGGAGCGACGGATATCTACTTGCTCCGGCGGCACGTTCTGCCAGAGACATCGAGCGTGCTGCTGACGCAGGCTGCAATTCTCATCCCGCAGTACGTGATGGCAGAGATGACGCTTTCATTTCTCGGTCTGGGTGTTCCGGAACCAGTGCCGAGCTGGGGGAATCTGCTCTCCAATCTCCAGCAATACAGCGTTCTGGTCTCCTATTGGTGGATGTACCTGCCAGCCCTGGCGATAGTGCCGTTCTTCCTAGGATACCTGGGGTTAGCTAGTTCATTGCAGGAGCGAGGCGAGGCGTACAAGATAGAAAGGAGGGGTCTTGGCAGACTAACATGAGAATCAGCAGAGCAAAGTTTCAATCATTCTGGATGCTCCTGAGTTTGCTCCTGCTTTTTGTCGTATTCCTGGGCCACCCTGCCATCGCATCATCCCAACAGCGCGACACGAAGGAAGAATTGCTGGCACTGCCTGGAGAACTGGGCCGGTCCGGTGGGCGGCTGGTGGTGGCGCTCCGCGGCGAACCAAAGACACTGAATCCGCTGATTGCGGCTGATTCGAGGTCGCGCGAGGTGATCGCCGTTATGCAAGCAGATCTCGTGCACATCAACCGGGCGACACAACTAACGGAACCGGCGTTAGCCAAGTCCTGGAAGATTTCTCCGGACGGGCTTCAATACACACTCGTTCTCAGGCAGGGAATCAAGTTTTCTGATGGTCAGCCGCTAGGTGCTGATGATGTGATTTTCACCTTTCAAGTGTACCTGGACGAGAATGTGCACGCCCCACAGCGCGATTTGCTGATTGTCGGAGGAAAGCCGATCACTGTCCGGAAAGTTGACGGGCAAACCGTCGTTTTTCAACTGGCCAAGACTTACGGAGTGGGGGAAAGACTCTTCGACGGCTTGGCAATTTTGCCAAAGCATTTGCTGGAGAAACCCTATCAGGAAGGCAAGCTTGCGCAGATTGGAACTCTGGAGACAGCAGCGAAGCAGTGGGCAGGACTCGGACCGTTTCGAATGAAGGAGTACGTGGCGGGCCAGCGGCTGATCCTGGAGCGCAATCCCTATTATTGGAAAGCAGATACGCAAGGGAATCGACTGCCGTATCTGGATGAACTGGTATTTCTTTTTGTGCCAAACGCGGACGCACAGGTCTTGAAGTTTGAATCGGGTGAGTCCGATGTGATCAGCCAGCTGGGCGCGGAGAATTTCTCGGTGTTATCGCGCCAGCAAAAGGGCTACGTGATGACGGACGCGGGGCCGGGACTCGAGTATAACTTTCTTTTTTTCAATTTGAACGCTCCTGGGGAAAAGGCTTCATCCGAGATGCGCCGAAAACAAGAATGGTTCCGCGAAGTGAAGTTCCGGCAAGCGGTTTCGAATGCTGTGGACCGAGAAGCAATAGTACGGCTGGCGTATCAAGGCCGCGGCACTGCAATCTGGGGATTGGTGGCACCGGGAAACCGCAGATGGGGGAATGAGAAACTTGCTCATCCCGCGCGGTCGCTGGACCGGGCGCGCGCGTTGTTAAGAGAAGCAGGCTTTTCCTGGAGCAACGGACCGGATGGAGAATCCACGCTGCAGGATGCACAGGGAAAGCCCGTGGAATTCTCGATCCTTACGAGCTCCTCCAATGCGGATCGCGCCAAGATGGCAGCGCTCATTCAGGACGATTTGAAGCAGCTTGGCATGCGCGTGCAAGTCGTGCCGCTTGAATTTCGCTCGCTGCTCGACCGGGTCACACAGAGCAAGGAATACGATGCGTGCGTGATGGGGATTGCTAGCTTTGATGCCGATCCAAATTCCGACATCAACGTCTGGCTCTCAAGCGGCGGGACGCACCTCTGGAACCCCTCGCAAGCATATCCCGCTACTCCGTGGGAAGCGGAGATCGACCGCCTCATCGAGGAGCAGATGTCCGCGCGCACGTTCGAGCAGCGGAAAAAGCTCTATGACCGCGCGCAGGAGATTCTTTCCGAGAAGCAGCCGATGATTTTTTTGGCGAGCCCGGACATCCTGGCGGGCGCGAAGAATTCGGTCGGCAATTTTCACCCGGCTGTTCTTGAGCCTTACGTGCTCTGGAACGTCGAGCAGCTTTATCGGAAGAGTGCGACGGAGAACGGCACTCGATGAGCCCAGTTACGACCACGGCCGCGAAGAAGCCGGGGGAGGTGTGGAATGATACGCGACTTGTCAAGGAATGCCTCTCCGGCAATGAAGCGGCTTGGGCCAAGCTGATTGATAAATACAAATCGCTCATCTATTCGATCCCCGTGAAGTACAGTTTGTCTCAACAAGAGGCCGCGGACGTTTTTCAGGCCACGTGTGTAGAGCTTCTCGTGCGCTTGCCGGAGTTGCGAGAACCTCGCGCGCTACCCAAGTGGCTGATGCAGGTTGCTCATCACGAATGCTACCGCATGAAACGGCTGAATCAGCGGGTAGTGAGCCGGGATGCGGAGCCGGATTTGCCCGAGCCGGAGACGCCCTCAATCGCGGAGAGCCTGGTCCAGCAGACCCAGGAAGAGCAGATGCTGCGAGAGGCGATGGCGCTGCTGACACCGCAATGCCGCCGACTGGTCGAACTGCTGTTTTTTGAAACCCCTTCGCGGCCTTATACAGAAGTTGCCGCGGAACTGGGCCTCGCTGTCGGCTCCATCGGATTCACGCGCCAGAAATGCATCGAGCGGCTGCGGCGCCAACTTGAGGAGTTGGGTTTTAGCTGATGCCCGCAACCCTTACGACAAATTCAGTCGACACGCTGATTGCTGAGATGGGGCAATTATCCACCGAAGCTGCCCGCCGCAAATTTCTTGCCAAACACAAAAAGTTGATCCGCCAGGAAATCGTCGAACAACTTGCAAAGCTCGTCGTCCAAAAGGTGCGGGTAAGCACGCAAGAAGCACTCCACCTGGCTGAGGCCGCCGTGCTTATCGCGAAACGGCTGCGCCGCAAAGAGGCCGTGGCGCTCAGTCTGCGCGCAAAAGCAAATGCGCTTTATTCCTCCGGCGACAATCGTACTGCGATCGAGCACCATCAACAGGCTTTCCAGCTTTACGAGAAGCTGGGCAACTGGAATGAGGCCGCGCGGACTTTGAGCAGTTCGATCCAGCCGATGATCCTGCTCGGCGAATACGACCAGGCGTTTCACGCTGCGGAACGCGCCCGGGAGATCTTTGCGAGCCTCAACGATCACTGGCGCCTGGCGCGGCTGGAAATCAATATCGGCAACATCTACCACCGCCAGGACCGGTTCGAGGAATCCATCGCGCAGTACGAGCGCGCCTACACCGGCCTGATGCCCTACAAAGACACGGAGGGGATCGCCGTTGTCCTCAGCAACATGGCCGTTTGCCTGATTAGCCTGAACGATTTCCCACGGGCTCTGGCCACGTACCAAAGGGCGCGCTCCTTCTGCCAGGAAAACAACATGCCGCTGCTCGTGGCGCAGGCGGATTACAACATCGCGTACCTCTACTACTTGCGCGGGGAATACAGCCGCGCGATCGAGGCGCTCTACGCGACCCGGCGCGCGTGTGAGGCCACTGGCGACGCTTACCACTTCGCGCTCTGCCATTTGGACCTCTCCGATATCTACCTGGAACTGAACCTTAGCGAGGAAGCAAGAGAGATAGCGCATGAAGGATATCTGCGATTCGAGAAGCTGGGGATGGGATACGAGGCCGCGAAAACACTCGCGAACGAAGCAACGGCATATGGTCAGCAGGGCAAGACCGTCCAGGCGTTGGAGCGTTTCACGAGAGCGCGGGAAATGTTTGCGCGGGAAAAAAATCTTGTTTGGCCCTGGCTCATCGACTTGTACCAGAGCTTATTGCTCTTCCATGAAGGACGCCACTTTGAGGCTCGTCGGCTCGGCGCGGCAGCCGCGGCTTTTTTCGATCAGTCGGCGCTCGCGGGGAAGGCGGTGCTGGCGCACCTGTTGCTCGCGCGGATCGCTTTGCAAGTGGAAGATCCGACAGAAGCACAAAAGCAAACCAACGAATCCCTCTCCCGACTGAAGGCCGTGCAGTCTCCGGTCCTCGCCTATCAAGCTCACTTGCTCGAAGGACAGATAGCAAAGGCAGGCAACAACCGCACAGCGGCTCACGCCGCATATCTGGAGGCGCGGAAGGCGCTGGAAGCCTTGCGCAGCCGGCTGCAAGGCGAAGAACTGAAAATCTCTTTTCTCAAAAACAGAATGCACGTCTACGAATCTCTGGTGGATTTATATATTGCAGGAGATGCAACAACCGCGTCCACCGAGGAAGCGCTCACCTGCATGGAAGCTGCGAAATCGCGCAGCATGATCGAAATGATCTTTCAGAGCGGACAGAGTCTGCCGCTAGGAGAGGCGGGGCAAAGCGATCTTGTCCGCCGAATCAGGGATTTGCGTGAAGAACTCAATTGGTACTATCACCGTATCGAACTCGAACAGCTTCGTCCCGAAGAAAAAACCCGCCAAAGGCTCGAAACACTCCAGGAAAAGGCGCAATTACATGAGAAAGAGCTGCTGCGAACTCTGCGCGAGCTCCCGGCGCACGAGCGGGAAATCGCGACGCTGGAAGCTCCGACGGAGTTTTCCGTCGAGAGGCTGCAAGCCAACCTCCCGCAAAACGCAACGCTTGTCGAATACTTTTCTACGGGGGACCAGCTGGTGGCTGCAGTGGTTACGCGGAAGCAAATCCAGATCCTGCCGGTGACGCTTCTATCTCGAGTGGCTCACTTTCTGCAATTGCTTCGATTTCAACTCTCAAAATTCCGCATGGGGACCGAATATGTCCGACGATTTGAAGCACCACTCTTGCGTGCCACGCATAGTCATCTGGAATCTCTCTACGCCGAACTTATCGCACCTCTGCGCCCGCTTTTTCAGGGGACGCACCTCGTTATTGTGCCGCACGGTCCTCTCCATTTCCTGCCGTTCCATGCTCTTAGAAACGGGGAAGAATATCTCTGCGATACCTTCACAGTTTCCTACGCCCCCAGTGCGACGGTTTTCGCCATGTGTCAGGAAAAATCAGCGAGCGCGAGTACCACATCCCTTGTACTTGGAATCGTGGACCAACGGACGCCACATATCCTGGAAGAAGTCCAGTCGGTGACCGCGCTACTGCCACAGTCATCGCTCTATCTAGGAGATCAGGCAACTTCTTCCTTGCTGCGCGAAAGGGGCCCCGAAAGCGGCCTGCTTCATATTGCAACGCACGGCGTATACCGGCAGGACAACCCCATGTTTTCGGGCATTCGGCTGGGCGATGGATATTTGAATCTATATGACCTGTACCAAATGCGTTTGAACGCAAGACTGGTGACTCTGAGCGGTTGTGCCACTGGAATGAACTTCGTCGCAGCCGGCGACGAACTGCTCGGACTTCAGCGGGGCCTTTTCTGTGCCGGAGCAACCACTTTGCTGCTGTCTTTGTGGGATGTGCACGATCAAAGCACTTCCGAGCTGATGAAACTCTTTTATCGAGAATACTTGAGAACAGGTAGCATGGCGGGCGCACTCAAGCACGCCATGCAGGAACTTCGGGAGCAAAATCCCCACCCTTACTTCTGGGCGCCCTTCCTTCTAGTCGGCAAACTAACTGATTCCAGGATACTTAACTAAATTCTCAGTCCCTATATTTTTCGCTCCGCTAGCTGCCCTTATGCCATGAGTGTCACTGAATCGTCCCATCCGCTGGGGAGTGCTTGGGACGCAGAAAGGAATCGGGGGGAACAGATGGAACACTTTACGACTGAGGTGTGGATCGATTTCGTGAATCAGGCTGTTGACGCGAACGAAAGACAGTTGATGAAGCAACACCTGGAGCAAGGCTGCAAAGGGTGCATAAAAACAGTTTCGTTGTGGCAAAGGGTTCGCCAATCGGTGGCCTCGGAAGTGAACTATCAGCCTCCGGAGGGCGCCGTCAAAATCGCAAAGGCAGCGTTTGCCGGAGCCGGTATGGCGGACGTGAGAAAGGGAGCGGGCAGCCGGGTCAAAGTTCTCTTCGACAGTTTTCTGCAACCTGTTTTAGAAGGAACTCGATCGGCTGGCGGCAGCACAAGACAAATGCTCTATCGTGCCGACCCATTTCAGATTGATGTGCAGGTTGAGGCAAAGCCTGGAAGCAGCCGCATCGTCGTTACCGGCCAACTCCTGGATTTGAGCGACCCGGAAATCATTGCGCGAGACATCCGCATACTTCTTTCCAATATGCGGGGACAAGTGGTGCACACGGTAGCGAATGAATTTGGCGAGTTTAGCGGAGAGATTGATAACAGCGGAGACCTTCAGATGACGTTTGCAAGCCCCGGAGGTATGCCGATTGTGATTTCGCTCCGGGAAGCACTAGGTCGTGTGCCCAAGGAAACAGCATGAAAGAAAGCCAATCCATGCGATCTCCTCAAAGGGCGGTGGTACGGAAGTACCAAGTCCGCTGGGAATTTTGTTTAGACGGAAAGATGCACTCGTACCATTGGCTCGGAATGACTGCCTAGCGAAACTAAAAGGGCATCAAGCTGCGCGAATGAGCGAGTAATTCAATCGTAGGAGAACCCTTACGGGGCTGAAACCATGAAACGTATCACTCTCATCGTCGCAATGATAATTCTTACGCTTGCCGCTTCAAAGCCCGCGGCCGCGCAAAGCCGCTATATCGTCCGCAGCACAGGCGGCCTGTCCTCCGTCCTTAATCTCTGCAATCTTCTCAAGTGCCAAGTGCAGGGAGGGTTGGATGGCCAAGTTGGCCAGACTTTCCTCGTAACGTCCTCCAACAACCTGCTTGGGAGCCTCGTGAACGGCACTCTCACGCTTGTTGAATCACTACTCGGAATCGTAAGCATTGAGGCCGATCACCTCCTGCCTATCCCGCAGGCGCCGCTTCCCAGCATTCCGTCGGGCTTGTACGACACGGCTCCGGTGAATTACTACGGCACGATCGCTTGGCACGGCTACGTGGCCCAGCCGGCGACACAGATTATCCGTCTTGCGGATGCGCAGAATGGGTTTCGAATCGGCGGCACAGGTATCGTGGCTGTGATTGACACGGGTGTAGACGTGAACCACCCCGTGCTCTACCCGGTACTCTTGCCGGGCTATGACTTCACGCGCAATCAGGCAGGTGCTTCCGAATGGCTCGATGTGTCCACCCTGCAAAACGGCTACGTCGACACGGACACTCAGGATCAGCAGCCGGGTTACGTGCAGCAGTCCACCGCCGCCGTTCTGGATCAATCCACCGCGGCCGTTTTGGATGGCAAAGACTACACCGCGTTCGGCCACGGTACGATGACCTCCGGACTGATTCACCTTGTCGCCCCCAACGCCAAGATCCTTCCCTTGAAGGCTTTCTCGTCCGATGGCACGGGCTATCTTTCGAACATAGTTGCGGCTCTCTATTACGCGGTGCAACACAAAGCGAACGTCGTGAACATGAGCTTCGACTTGACCTCCTCCTCGCCGTCGCTGAATCAGGCGGTGTCTTATGCGAATAAGGCAGGAGTGGTGCTGGTTGCCGCAGCCGGAAACGAAGACACCAACGCTGCGGTCTACCCCGCGGCCTTGAATAGTTCTGTCGTGGGCATTGCCTCGACGACGAATTGGGACAGCAGGTCTACTTTCTCCAACTACGGCGCCGTGGATGTTTGGATTGCTGCTCCCGGAGAAAACATCGTTAGCACTTTCCCTGGCGGGACTTACGCGAGCGCATCGGGTACGTCATTCAGCTCGCCGATCGTTGCGGGAACCGTGGCTCTGATGCTCAGCGCAAAACAGCAGTCGGTCAACCAATCGCAGGCCGCGAAGGCGCTCTCGCACGCACAGCAACTTACTCCCGACCTAAACCATGGCCGCCTGAACGTCTACCAGGCGATTTCGGCGTGGGTCAACACCTGGTAAACGTCATGTCTTCCTGTGAATCTCCGGCGCTCACCAGCGCATCACTATCGCTGAAGGCGCCGGAGTCGCTGCGCATAAAACAACTGGAACAGCAGACTTCCGCGCTTCGCAATTCAGTGATCTGCGCCTTCACCCAGCTCCTCGATCTTAAGGACCTTAACACTGGCGTGCACAGCACACGCCTTGCGGAATGGGGCATGCGGGTTGGGCAGGAACTAGGGCTGGAAGAATCGGAGCTTCAAAACCTCGAAGTCGTAGCGCTTCTGCACGACATCGGCAAGGTTGGGATTCCGGATGCGATTCTGCGAAAGCCCGGACGTCTTGATCCGGAAGAATACGCTTTGATGAAAAAACACCCTGAGTATGGCTGGGCCGTATTGCGAATGCTCCCCGGCTTTGAACGCGCGGCCCTTGAGATTCTTCACCACCACGAATCTTTTGATGGCAAGGGATATCCAGCTGGGCTCAAGGAAACGGAAATACCGGTAGTGTCCCGCATCGTCTGCGTTATCGATGCTTTCGACGCCATGGTTTCTTCTCGCCCCTATCGCAAGGGCTTGCCGTTCAGTGAAGCCGTACGACGACTCAACGAGGCAAGGGGCACTCAGTTTGACCCTATTGTCGTCGAGTCCTTCCTCTCCTTCGCGGAAGCAGAAATGTCCCCCGTCTTCGCCGCCGCCGGCACATCGGTTTCCTCAGCTTTATAAACACATCAAGCTGAGAAGTGCCCCACCTTCCAATCGGTCGATCTTACGATCCCCGAACGACCAAACCGGTGCCAGTTTGCCGACATAAGCTGGCAGCCAATCTATATGCTGTGGGTCGATCCGAAGGAGGCAAGAGAACGTGGTTCAGTTTGCTCTTGCTTGGGGGAACGTTGCGCGTTCTTCGCCATGGATCGAAATGTTGGCAGGCACAATTAGCGATTTGTCTTAACACATCATCTTCAACCCGAACTGAATCTGCCTCGAGGCGGTTGAAGTCGAAGTGATCACCCCTGCCGGCCATCTACGGCAAAGTGTTCACTATGGAACAGTGCGAGTAGTGTAAAGAATGCTTAATAAGGAGCCGAAACCGGGGGACTGGGAGTCCGCCAGACAAAAACTCGCGACATTTCTTCTCGATTGGTGCAAGAACAATCGCTCGTTGCGTGATGAGGCCGGTGCGCAGCTCACCCTGACTCATGAGGAAATCGCTCAAGTCATTGGAACTTCGAGAGAGACAGTGACACGACTTCTATCGGGGTTCAGAAAGAAGGGGCTGATTCAATGGAAAGGCAGCAATTTAGTTCTTACGGACAGGGTCGCTCTGGAGAGTTCTGCGGCGAACTAACATGCACTTGGTGAGAAACCCCTCGCATCTCGACACGCGATGGTCAGGAATGGAGCGACTGATGAAACGGAACAAGAAGATGACGAACCGACTTGGCGGTTTCGGTTCGGGAGCCAGTCTGGGCGGCAAGGTCTCGCACTATCGGGGCAAACAAACTATCTATCAGCAAGGTGCGCCTGCCTACACACTTTTTTACATTCAAGAAGGAGGCGTACGGCTCACAACCCGAACGAAACACCAACCATCAGCAGTTACCGCCATCCTTGGGGTGGGTGATCTCTTCGGCGAGCTTTGCCTCGCAGGCTATCCCCTTCGGATGTCCACGGCCGTCGCGCTGACCGCCAGCTTCATTCGTACCGTCCAGAAAAAAGAGATGCTCCAACTGCTTCGCAAAAAAAACAATAAGACGTCAAATGCCCTGGTGGCCTATCTGCTGTCTAGCCTCCAGAAGTACAAGGATCATGTTTCGGAGCTACTGACTTCTTCCGCCGAGCAACGTCTGGCGCGCGTCCTTTTGCGGCTAGCGCACTTGGATAGGAGAGGCACACCGGTCGCTGAGATTCCCGTGCTAAGTCACCAGGTGCTGGCGGAGATGGTCGGGACGACTCGCCCGCGAGTCAATATCTTCATGAATCGATTCAGGAAGAAGGGATTCATAGATTACGATGGGGGATTAGAAGTGCGCCAGTCGTTGCGGAAGGTACTACAGCGTCAGTAGGGGTCAGTAGGACGATCGGCGCAATCCTCTCGCGTGTCATTTCGCTTCCACATTTGCTGTCCATCCGACGATTCGATTGCCGCATTCAGGGATGCGCAATCACGCTCACCGGAGGACTGTCTCTTATTGCACAGTGCAGATTTCTGACTAGCGCACACTAAAGAGTGACGTATGTCACGGACGCTGAACGGATCAAGATTTCAGGATGGGTGTGAAGGGAGCACGTCAATGAAAAGAATATTCTCGTTAATGGTTGTGATGGCCTTGGTTGGGCTACCTGCTTATGCGCAAAAGGATGAAAACGATCGCATTAGAAACGCCGGCAAGGTGATGGTTGAAATTTTGAATGTTCCTGACGATCTCCCGGCGGATCTTCTGGGAAAGGCGGAATGCGTCATCGTATTGCCTTCGGTCATGAAGGCAGCTTTTATCGTCGGTGGCAGCTATGGCCGAGGCGTGATGTCATGCCGAAGCGGGGCGGAATTCAACGGGCCTTGGAGCGCGCCAGCAATGATGGCACTCGAGGGCGCCAGCGTTGGCTTTCAGATTGGCGGCCAGGCTACCGACTTCGTCTTGCTGGTAATGAATAAGCGCGGAGCTAATTCCATCCTCACCAGCCAGGTAAAACTCGGCGGCGACATAGCTGCTGCTGCGGGACCGAAGGGCCGCGATGCCGCAGCCTCCACGGATGTCACCATGCGAGCCGAAGTTCTATCGTATTCGCGCTCGCGAGGATTGTTCGCCGGGGTCTCTCTTGAAGGCTCAACTCTTCGCCCCGACGGCGATGGCCAAGCGAGGATTTACGGAAAAGGCGTCAGCGCGAAGGAAATCGTAATCAATAGTTCGATCCACGCACCCGCCTCGGCGAAATTGCTCGTTTCCACTCTCAACAAAAAGGCTCCTAGGAACAGGTCCGATAAGTAGGGCTCGTGGAGAAATAGCTGCGAGCCGGCCGGATAGGCCTGCCCGCAAGAGGTAGGAGGTCAATCGATCATGCCATTACTTCAAATCGTGATAGTTCTGGTTGTGGTAGGTGTGCTGCTCTGGCTAGTCAACAGCTTTATACCAATGCAGGGAACGATCAAGTCCATCTTGAATGCGGTCGTGATCATTTGCGTCGTGCTGTGGCTGCTAAATGTATTTGGGCTTTTTCATTCGCTTCCTCGCTTCCACATCGGTAGTTGAACGGTTCCAAGCCGGCGAGCGAAGAAGCGAAAGTCATGAGGTGATCACCTTGGTTGTTGAGAGAGAGTATAAGTAGGCTCGAATCGGTGCTGAGAGGAGAAAACCGTGCTTTGGACAATTTTCGTAATTTTGGTCGTGCTGTGGCTATTGGGTCTGGTGACTTCCTACACGTTGGGTGGGTTCGTCCACATTCTGTTGGTCCTGGCGGTCATTGTTCTTGTCATCAGGCTCCTTCAAGGGCGAAGAGTTGTGTGATTAAGGAGACTCGAGCATGAAACCGATCAGCTGGCTTGGGATTTTGTTAATTGTTCTGGGCGCGCTGGTTCTCGCCTATCAAGGAATCAACTACACGCGTCAGAAAAAAGTCATCGACGTAGGGGACCTGCATGTGACCAAAGAATCCCACGAGACAATTCCTCTTCCACCAATCCTCGGAGGGTTGGCATTGGCTGGAGGCGTCGTCCTGCTGATCATGGGGGCCAAGAACAAGACGTAGCTTGGACGACAGGCGAGGGCTTTGGCATTACACCGCCAGGGAACGAAGGGAACGAAGTCTAGGACAGGAATCTCGGGTCCCAAGAGGAAGGGAGAGTTTCGATGCTACTTCTAATTATTGTCCTGCTTCTGCTATTCGGCGGAGGCGGGGGTTATTACGGGTATTCCAGATGGGGGAGCCGCGGTGGCTTGGGAATAGTCGGGACAGTCCTGCTCATCGCGTTGATCTTATACCTGCTCGGATTTTTGCAATGACCTTGCCAGGATCGGTCTAAAATCGAAGGAAGCCGATGTCTTGTGCTTTTGAGTTCATAATGAAGGCAGAGAGGAATCGATATTTTGCCAACCAAGCGACATACTGTCTGGAGAACTAGTCTTGCCGCGGTTTGCGCTCTCGCCATCGTTTTTTCGTGGCCGGCGCGCTGCGCGGCCTACTCGGTACTCTCGCATGAAGCGATCATCGATTCTGCCTGGGATACCAATATCAAACCCGTCTTGCTCAAGCATTTCCCAAATGCTACGCCGGACGAATTGCGCCAGGCACGCGGGTACACCTATGGCGGCGCCATTATTCAAGACTTGGGCTATTACCCCCACGGGAGCATCCTCTTCAGCGATCTCACCCACTATGTGAGAAGCGGGGATTTTGTTCTTGCGCTGCTCCGCGACGCGCGCGAATCGAAGGCGTTGAATGATTATGCTTTTGCGCTGGGCGCACTGGCACACTACGCCGCAGATATCGCAGGCCATCCCATGGCTACCAACCGCGCCGTGCCTCTCCTCTATCCCAAGCTTAAAAAGAAATTTGGCGACGTCATAACGTACGAGGATGACCCGCTCGCGCATGTCAAAACGGAATTTGGCTTCGATGTCCTGGAAATCGCCCAACATCGCTATGCTTCAGATAGTTATCACGATTTTATTGGATTTCAGGTGGCAACGCCCCTGCTGGAGCGGGCTTTCCAGGAAACCTACGGCCTGCCACTGAAGGTGGTCCTTTCCAATGAAGACGAAGTTCTGAATTCCTACCGCCGCGCCGTCAGCAAGCAGATTCCACAAGCCACGCGCATTGCCTGGACACTGAAGAAAGATGAAATTCAGAAAGATGTGCCGGGGATCACCAAACAGAAATTTCTATTCAACCTCTCTCGCGCAAGTTATGAAAAGCAGTGGGGCAAAAATTATAAACAACCGACTTCTTGGGAGAAGTTTTTGGCGTTCCTCTACAAACTATTACCTAAAATTGGGCCTCTGAGAGTGCTGCAATTCCGCACGCCCACCCCGGAGACGCAGAAATTGTTTGAGGCCAGTTTCAACGCCACCCTGGATCGTTACCGCGCATTTTTGTCCGACGAGGCAGCCGATCATCTTGAGTTAGTCAACAACAATTTTGATACTGGAGAGATGACCGGGCCCGGCAAATATCGCATGAATGATGAAGCCCACGCCGAACTTCTTGGCATGTTGGCCGAGGATAAATTTGCAGGAGCGTCATCCGAAGTGCGCGAGGAGTTGCGCCACTTTTTTTCCGATCCTGACGCTCCCTATGCTACAAAGCGCGACGTCAAGGCCTGGGCCAAAGTGCAGGCGCAGCTTGAGCAGTTGAAGTCCGCACCTCCACCAGAAGTTTTGCCATCGGCCCAGCCGGCAAAGGCAGCGCTCCCCAGATAGGCAGGATAGCGGCAGCCCAGCAGCAGCCAGCTCCAGAACGTCTAGCGATTCACACGTCAGCGAGGTCTGGACATGGTTGCGAGCAGCAAGGAACGACACCGCACGGGGCGCATCCGGTGGCTGTTCGGAACCGTTGTGTGAGGGAGGGCCAGCCGGAAGCCGGCGCGGTTGCGTGCCTTGAAATAAACGTTAGACTCGAGAATGTTATCACGTCGTAGCTGCTGCGCGGGTTAGCTTTTGCCCTGCGCGTCAATCGGTAGCCTAGCTCAGGGCTGGTTCTTTTTTTTCGCCTAAACTGTTGGCCAAGCTGCGCCGCAAACGAGCGCTTTGATTGTGTTCTAAAATAGAAGCCAGGGCGGAGATGAGTGCGTGCCCGGTTCCACGAAGTTCGTGCAAACGCTCTCGGACGACACGCTCCAAAGCTCGCTGTCCTTTCGGAAGCAGGATCACGCAGAGTTGCCGCTGGTCCAGGGAGCTAGGCGTGCGGCGAACATAGCCTCGAGCCTCAAGACGGTCGATCAAACCCACGGCACTGTGATGGCGAAGAAGCAGGCGCTCGGCAAGCCGGCGGATGCTGGCCTCACCAGGATTGCGAAGTCCGCGGATAGCCAAGAGCATTTGGTACTGTTGAGGTTCGAGGCCCGCGGCCGCTGCCGCCTCGTCACTGCCGCTGAGAAACTGCCGAATACGATAGCGGAGCTCAGCTAGAGCGGTGTATTCACTATCGGAGGTCTTCCTGCCCATCCATCCATCCTATCGTAATACGATATAAATGCAAGTCCCGGTGCTTTGCGCGACTGATCCAGCAGCTTAATTCGTCATGGAGGCAGCTATTGTGCCCGCGCACATCGCAGGGCGTGGCACAGCTGAAAGTGTAGGTGTCGACGTGATTGAAAGCGCGCGGAGCGCTCATGATGCTCGCCTTCAACGCATAGGCAAACAACAAACTAGCGATAAGAAAGTGATGAGCAACGTGTTGTGTTTGATGGTCGCTGGCTTGCCGCGGTGCTTGGTGACAATATGAAATGAGGAACGAAGGATATTTGCAGGGCGCCTGTATGCTAGAGTCGCCTTGCCCGTGTGCGAGGCGACACCGTGACGGGTGCCGGAAAAAATAACAAACCACAAAGGCGGAAAAGGATTTTGGTCCATGACACTGGCGCAATCCACTAATTTCAAGATGTTCTCGAAAGCTGGCGCGCGCATCCAGGAGTCACGGCCGTAGTGGCGAAATAAATGATCACTCTGTTCTCCATTATTGTACTGGGTTTTTTCCTTGGGATGAGACACGCCACCGATCCGGACCACGTCATCGCGGTGACGACGATTGTGAGCCGTCAGCGAAACATTCGCCACGCCGCCTTGATAGGAGTCCTCTGGGGTCTGGGCCACACGATCACGATCCTCATCGTTGGATCCGCAATCATCCTGTTCGGCGTCGTGATCCCGGCACGCGTAGGTCTCACAATGGAACTCTCGGTTGGGCTGATGCTGATTCTTCTCGGTATTCTGAATCTTTCCGGGATCATGCGGTGGATCACCGATACATTTACGCCCGTACAGCAGGGACAGCACTCCCATTTTCACGGACACGGTGACTATGTGCACAGTCATCCCCACAATCACAGTCCGGAGAAACATGGCCATGGTGAGAACGCGACGCCGGTGGGTTGGATGGATCGCACTCTTGGGCGGCTGGGTTTCTATCAAGTCATCCGGCCATTGGCCGTGGGCATCGTGCATGGTCTCGCGGGGTCGGCGGCCGTCGCCTTGTTGGTGCTAACAACCATCCGCGTTCCGTCTTGGGCAATTTTATACCTTCTCGTCTTCGGCATTGGAACTGTCGCGGGGATGATGCTGATCACCTCGGCGATCGCTGTCCCCTTTACATTTTCCGAAAGCCGCTTTGCCCGCCTAAATCGTGGCTTGGGACTTGTCTCTGGGCTCGTGAGCCTGATGTTCGGTCTGTTCATTGTTTACCGAATGGGATTCGTGGGGGGACTCTTCACGCACAATCCGACCTGGATTCCTCGTTGATGGAGCTCTCCATCGAGAGTCTATATCGCCGAAACCAATAAAAGTTGATCCCCGCCTGGGAATTGGTCACCTGGTGCAGTCATGCAGCCTAGGCAGCAATCCGAAATCGAAACCAGGGCACCTAAGAACTCATGAATCCAGTCGCGCAGAGGTATCCCCGGAAGGACTTGTAGGAACTCCATCCTTTATCGCAGTGCAGTTCAAACGATTCCCAATTTCGCTTGTGAGATTGATTCCGTTCCAATTTGGTGCGGATTCGATTCGCAAAGCGAATTCACCTCCGGCGCAAATAACGAACTCAAAATGGCGTCCCCTTTGGAATCCCTATGTTAGCGGCTGCCTGATCAAGAACAAACTATTGATGGGTCATAAACCTGCTCTGGTACAAGTTTTGCACTGTCTCAGCCGGGGGAGACGGACCTCTCGAGAGCGCGTAGTCTAAGCCAGAAGAACCGGTGGGAGAGACAGCAGAGCTTTAGCCTGGCATTCACTAATTCTTCCAGCTTGCGCCCTCGGCATCGGGACCGCGACCACGCTGCAATTTTCTTGAATCACAGAGAAAACTTGCCGCAAGCAACTCAGCGCGAACCGTGGCCCGAGCCTGCCGCAGGGATAAGCGGCTCATACCCAACTCGCGACGGATCCGGACACCCTAGGTACCTGGGCCAGAACACAGTTTTAGAAGTTCAAAGATTCTAACGTACGGCGGCAATGTAATCGGAAGAAGGAACGCCTTGTCACCAATGGAACAAGAGAAGCTAATGTGCAAATTCAAGGGTGGGAAAATTTCATTGGTAACGTTCCTATTAGTCGCCCTTGTAGCCGGATGCGCTGACTACGATAAGAATGCGAACCTCGGCAAGCCAGGCGATCCGCTAACCCCGCCTACAGTGATCTCCGTGACTCCGCCGGACGGCTCTGCCCTCGCTTCCCCCGGCTCCACGGTTATCACCGCAACATTCAGCAAGGCGATGAATCCAGCGACGATCAACACCTCTACGTTTACCTTAACGTCTGGCGGGACGAGCGTCTCTGGGCAGGTTACCTACACTGCGGCGACAAATATGGCCACGTTTACACCCTCGGTCGGTCTTGCACCGGGCACTTTCACCGCCACGATTACCACCGGGGCGAAGGATGCGTTCGGGATTGCGCTGGCCGCCAACTTTGTGTGGACGTTCACAACGGCTGCAACGGTTGCGCCACCCACGGTGGTTTCCACAGTTCCCGCAAACGGAGCGACAGGTGTAGCCGTCAACACGACCATCTCTGCTACGTTCAGCGAGGCCATGAACCCGGCGACCATCAATGGGACAACCTTCACGGTAACTGGGCCAGGAGCCACACCGGTGGCGGGAACCGTAACCTATGCAGGCAACACAGCGACGTTCACGCCATCGGCAGTTCTCGCCAACAGCACCGTGTTCACGGCCACCATTACCACCGGCGCGAAAGATCCTGCTGGCGCCTCGCTGGCCGCCAACTTTGTGTGGACGTTCACGACGGCTGCTGCACCCACAGTGGTTTCGACGGTTCCAGTGAATGGAGCCACCGGCGTGGCCGTCAACACGATCATCTCCGCCACGTTTAGCGAAGCCATGAACGCTGCGACTATCAATGCAGGAACTTTCATAGTAACCGGACCAGGAGCCACGCCCATAGCTGGAACCGTAACCTATGCAGGCAACACGGCGACACTCACGCCATCAGCAGTTCTCGCCAATAGCACCGTGTTCACGGCCACCATTACCACCGGCGCAAAAGACCCCGCAGGCGCCTCGCTGGCCGCCAACTTTGTGTGGACGTTCACAACGGCTGCTGCACCCACAGTGGTTTCGACGGTTCCAGTGAATGGAGCCACCGGCGTGGCCGTCAACACGACCATCTCCGCTACGTTTAGCGAGGCCATGAACCCCGCGACCATCAATGGGACAACCTTCACGGTTACCGGACCAGGAGCCACACCGGTGGCGGGAACCGTAACCTATGCAGGCAATACGGCGACATTCACGCCATCGGCAATCCTTGCCAACAGCACCGTGTTCACGGCTACGATTACCACCGGCGCAAAAGACCCCGCAGGCGCCTCGCTGGCCGCCAATTTTGTGTGGACGTTCACGACGGCTGCTGCACCCACAGTGGTTTCGACGGTTCCAGTGAATGGAGCCACCGGCGTGGCCGTCAACACGATCATCTCCGCTACGTTTAGCGAGGCCATGAACCCCGCGACCATCAATGGGACAACTTTCACGGTAACTGGAGCAGGAGCCACTCCCGTAGCTGGAGCCGTAACCTATGCAGGCAACACGGCGACATTCACGCCCGCGGCAGTTCTCGCCAACAGCACCTTGTTCACGGCCACCATTACCACCGGCGCGAAAGATCCTGCTGGTGCCTCGCTGGCCGCCAACTTTGTGTGGACGTTCACAACGGCTGCTGCACCCACAGTGGTTTCGACGGTTCCAGTGAATGGAGCCACCGGCGTGGCCGTCAACACGACCATCTCCGCCACATTCAGCTTGCCGATGGACGCTACAACAATCAACACAACAACCTTCACGCTGACGGGACCTGGCGCAACTGCGGTAACAGGAGCGATCAACTACGCCGGGAACACCGCGACATTCACGCCGGCCGCAGTTCTCGCCAGCAGCACTTTGTTTACGGCCACGATTGCCACCGGAGCAAAAGATCCTACAGGTGCTCCGCTGGCCGCCAACTTCGTGTGGACTTTTACTACAGCGCCCCCGCCCGCAGTGACCGCAATGGTTCCTGCCAGGGGTGCCACAAACGTCCCGCTTAACCAGAAAATCGCCGCGACTTTCAACACCCCGATGAACGCTTCCACGATCACCGCGACGGGGACCTTTACGTTGGCAGTGGCGGGTGGCGGAGCTGCCGTTCCCGGCACGGTCACCTACGATGCAGCAAGCAATACGGCGGTATTTGCGCCCACGGCCGCTCTCGCGGCCAGTACTCAATTCACGGCCATGGTCAGCACCGCCGCGCAGAGCACGCAAGGAAGCGCGCTGGCAGCCAACTATGTTTGGAATTTCACAACCGGTCTAGAGGTGAGCGCTAGCGCACCGTTCGTAACCTCTACCAACCCTGCCAGTGCAGCGCTTAATGTGCCCGTCAATCAGAAAATCTCTGCCACCTTCAGCGCGTTCATGGACCCGGCCACGATCTCCGCGCCTGGGACATTCACTGTAGTGGAGACTATCGGTCTAACTGCTGTGCCGGGTTTGATCACATACGATACGGCAAGCAAAACGGCAATCTTCACGCCAGGCGTCGCTCTCGCGAACAATACCGAATACACCGCGGCGATTTCAAACGCAGCAAGAGACCTAGCGGGGAACGTTTTGATAACTGGTGGCGTTCCGAATCCGTGGAGTTTTACAACTGGTTCAAATACAAATACGGTTGCCCCGACGATAATCGCTACGAACCCGGCCAGCGCGGCCTTGAATGTGCCCGTCAACAAGACAATCAACGCAACGTTCAGCACGGCGATGGATCCAACGACGATTAGTAATGCGACTTTTACGCTTGCGGTGGCGGGAATTGGCGGGGCTCCAGTGGACGGAACCGTGGTTTACGATCCGGCTAGCCGAATCGCAACCTTCACACCCGCAGCAAACCTTACATCCGGAACGCAATATACCGCCACGATTTCAAACCTGGTCGCGGATCTGGCGGGCAATACGTTGGCAGCAGGCGCTGCTCCGAATCCATGGAGCTTCACCGTCGGCGCTTCCGTCGGCCCAACGGCCCCCAATCTGGGTGCAGCTTCGACGTTTGCGGCTTTTGGGGGCGGCGCCGGTATAACGAACATGGGTACAAGTACGGTGATTAACGGAGATATCGGGACTACCGGTGTTTCTACCTCGATGACCGGATTTCACGATGCGGGAGCAGGATGTACTTACGCGGAGACTCCCAGCAACGCGGGATTTGTCAACGGGACTATAGACACAGCTCCACCGCCCCCCACTGGTGCGTGTCCTTCGGAAGGGACGGCTGCAACTCTCGCGATCGCTACGCTGGCCGCAAGCGATGCGCTGGCCGCATATAACGATCTCGCTGGGCGGCCCGGAGGTCCGGATCCCGGCGCAGGCCAATTGGGCGGACTTACCCTCGCTCCTGGTACGTACACAGCTGCAGGCGGCGCGTTCCTGCTCACCGGATCGGATCTGACTTTGGATGGCCAGGGCGATGCGAACGCGATTTGGGTGTTCCAGATGGCAAGCTCTCTCACTGTGGGCGCTCCCGGATTTCCTCGCAGTGTCATTCTGATCAACGGAGCACAGGCTAAGAATGTATTTTGGCAGGTGGGCAGCGCGGCGACGCTCAACGGGGCAGGCGGCGGCACCATGGTGGGCACCATCATCGCTCCCGCTGGAGTCACATTCTCTACCGCCGGCAATGCAGCGATAACCACCCTTGATGGCAGAGCATTGGGGCTCAGTGCGTCAGTCACCATGGTGAACACCGTGATCAATGTGCCTGCTCCATAGGCAAAGAAGTCATTTGGAAAGGAAGTATGTACCCGACACGAGTTCCGCGGCCGTCAGGCTGGGTTCTCCACCGGTCGAGAAGTTGATCGTTGTCGCAGCACGGCAGAATACGCCGTCGAAGATTGCTTCTGCTGCTTCAGGTCGCGGCAGATCGGGTACGACATCACGTTGTCACCGCCGAAAGTCTCCGCCAACTGTTCACCGTTCCAATTAGAGAGAATCAGCTGCTCGGGGTGGTCTACCGGGAGAGCGCGAAGAACGATCTGATCGACAAGAGAGTAAAGGGCGGTAGTCGCTCCAATTCCGAGTGCAAGGGTAAGTACTGCCGCCGCCGTAAGCGACGGGCTCCGAAAGATAGATCGCGCCGAGAAACGCAAGTCGTGCATGAAATCCCGGAGCCATCGACTCAGCCATATGTCGCGCACTTCCTCCCGAAGCTGCGTTGCGCCTCCGAGTTCCAGCGCCGCGCGCCTTCTCGCCTCGGGTTCTGGCAAACCAGAATGAATCAGGTCCGTGACGCGGCGGTCGATGTGATACTGCAATTCGCGATCCAGGTCGCCCTCCAGCCTTCTCAGCCGGAACCAGTTGAGAATTCGATTCATTGCGCTGCCCCCTCATCAAAAATCAGTTGCACCGCGCCCGTCAGACGGCTCCAGCTATCTTTCTCAGAGAGGAGCTGCTTGCGCCCGGGAGCGTGTCAATGAATAGAACTTGGCTTCCCGTCCAGTTTCCGATTCCTTCCAATCGGCTTTCAGCCAGCCTCTTTGTTCCAGCCGGTGGAGCGCTGGATAAAG
>Ga0070693_100000260_pt1 | contig 24782 bp, 16 predicted proteins | sample KBSK1103metaG_FD_65472 | JGI IMG/M metagenome (GOLD analysis project Ga0070693, IMG submission 65472) | Corn, switchgrass and miscanthus rhizosphere microbial communities from Kellogg Biological Station, Michigan, USA - KBS K1-10-3 metaG | ecosystem: Host-associated > Plants > Roots >...
GCCATGTCGGCGCGGCCATTTATGGCTGCCGGAAGGCGATTGAGATCGCCGGCCACGAGCTGGAGGCGGGCGTTGTGGAAAGCCGTGCCGCTGTTGTTAACGAGCGTGACCCAGCCGTCGAGGTCGGCGGCTTTATCGTCGCGAGCTACAGTCAGGACGTAGTCGGAATTCCAGGACAGGTTGTTGGCGAGGTAAGAGGCTTCGATTTGCTGTTTGCGCGGTCCGGAATTTTCGAGGGACATCAGCAAGGTAGGCCGGTCGTATAGATTGGCCGGAACTTCGGGGAAGCGATAGCTCTCCGCATACCCGCCGGTAACGATATCGTTGCCAATCTTCCAGACGGGGCCGTTGTTATCCGAGAGCAAGGTCGCCTTGATCTCTTCGCGCTTGGTCGTACCGTTGTCCATGTAGGAGCGGACGAGCGTAACCTCTTTGCCTACATATTTGTGAAGCAGCTTGGCGGGCTCGAGGAGATCGTACTCGTAGTTCTGCTCGATGACGCCGAGCTTATCGGGGTCGGTGAGCGAGCGGAAATGGACCGTGGCGGGATTGACAGTGGCGGCGATGTCCATAAATTTTAGGCGGAATATGCCGTCGGGCAAAGTGAGATTGCGGACGTCGCGAACGAGAGCGATGTTCGAATTGTAGACGGTGATGTTGAGATCGCTCTGATCGTTCAGGCTGGTGGACTGATCCGGGGCGGTGGCGCGAGGGGCTTCCTTCTCCTGCGCGGCAAAGACGTGCTGCCTGCGGCAAGCAGGATACAAGAAAGCAGCAGCGGCGATAAGGACTACCGTGGCCGAGAGAATCCAGGGCAAGCGGCGCTGCCGTTGTGATCCGTGGTTTTCCATTGTGTTCACCTCATCCAAGATTTCGCTTCCAGCTTAGAACGGCAGGAGGAGAATTCCTTGCAAGAGGGCCGAACGAATGCCTGGAGGTGCACTACTCGCTGGGAACCGAAAACCAGGTCGATCCGCCATCCGAGGTTTGGTACGTCTTGATGAGACCGGTTTGTAGGTTCGCTTCAAACCAGATCCACGCATGCTTGGCGTCGGCGGCGCGAACGCCAGTGAGGTCATTTGAGACCGGCGAGTCCAGCTTGGTCCAATGCGCGCCGCCATCCGTGGTGCGCAGGATGGTGCCGGAGTTGCCGACGACCCAGCAGACTTTTGCGGATGGAGCGGATCCGGCCAACAGATCCGTGTTGACGCCGCTGGTTTGCAGCATCCACTTGAGGCCTTTGTCCGACGAATGTTCGAGCGAGCCGGACGGGCCCACGCGCCAGAGGTGCTTTCCATCCGGGGCCACAAAAACGTGAGGGTTTTGCAGCGCGGCGGCGCGCATCATGGCCTTAGATTGAGCGCGGGATTGGAGTTCAGACGTAGCTTCAACGGACTCCGCAGTAGCTGAAATTTCGTCCGTGATTGCTGTCTTTGATTTCGGCGTTGCGTCGTTTGAAGCTGGCGCGCGCGGCGCCTTCTCGGGAGAGGGGGCCGAAATGGCTCCTCCGTCAAGAAAGCTGGGCTGCGAAGAGGGTTGAAGCAGCGGAGCTGGTGGCGGGGCTGCCAGCCTGCCGTTTAGCGGGAGCTTGGGCGCAGTCTGCGCGTCGAACTTCTTTTGATCGAGAGTTCCTCCGACAGCCGTAGCAATTCCCGAGGCTTGCTGTTGTTGTTCTTGCTTTTGCCTGCTCAAGGAAGGGCCGGAAGCCGTCTTCGCGGCCTCGGCATTGGGCGCTTGTTGTGCCGACGGCGCTTGCTTGCGCAACTCGTTGCCGGCGGCATCGCGGTCAGACGAGACGGCGCCGGCCACTCCTCCAGCCGGTTCATCGGCGCGCTGATCTTTCTCCTTGCGCTCGCTGGGAACGGCGTGTGCGGCTTGCGAGGAAGAAACGGGGGCCGACGGCTGTCGATTTTCCGCAACTTCAATGGGCGATCCAGTCGCCACTGCCGAGGGCTTCGGTTCTCGCAAAGAAACAAAAGCGATCAGGCCGGCGGCGATTGCGCCCGCGGGCACAAGCCAGAGCCAACGCATACTCGGTGGACGCTTCTGGCGGGTGACGTGCGCAGCGTCAAGGGAGCGGACTTTGCTGACAGCAGCTGGTGCGTTGACGGCGGACAGGTTTTCGGAAGTTTCCTGATTGAACGGAATTTCGATAGGCGTTTCAAGATGCTCTAACACAAGCTGGCAGCTCTCACAGCCCACGACATGCTGCTTCCACAAATTCCGTTCCTCGGATGAGAGCGACCCATCGTAATACGCGGCCAGCGTCTCGGGATCGGGGCAAGACCCGGCCGTCGTCGCGTCAAATTCCTTCGCGTTCATGCCGGAAGACGCAGAGGAGCGCAGCTGGTGGGCGAGCGCTTTTTCAAAGGTTCGATCGCGGTCGTCATGCGCCATGTCTTCCTCCTTTCTTAGAACGAGAATTGGCGGGGTTCTTGCATGCATCTATTGGGCCGGGCTTGAAGCGCTTGAGTTTCATGGGTCAGGCCTCCCGGCCGAGGGGCTCTGGCGGCTTCGGCGCTGGAGAAGATTTTCGAGATCGAAGGAAGCGTCCGCGAAGGCGTATTCAAAACACAAAGCGATCTGCGCGTCGCTGAGTCCGGCTTCGGCGGCGGAGCCGTTGGCAGCAGGGCAGCCATTGCGAAGGGTTTCTTCGACCGCGCGCCGCAGCGCGAGACGAATGCGATCCAGATTTCGCGAGACGCTGGACTCATGCTCGCCGAGTTCCTTGCCGATTTCGGCGAGAGTTTGCTCCTTGGCGTAATACAAGCGCAAGCGCTGTTCATCGCGGGGATCGAGGGCGGCGAGAGCCGTCTGCAACGCGCGGACGAAAAGCGTGACGTAACGCTCGCGATGAGGATCGGCGGCCTGCACGGAGACGCGCGCTGGATTCTGAGGGGCGTGGCTGTTCGACTCGTCGTCCTCGAGGGATTCGAAACGCCGCCCCGCGCGGATAGCATCGATGTGGCGCTGGGCAAGGACGGCGCGCAGCCAAGTTTTCAGCGAGCTGCGGCCGTGAAAATAGCGGAAAAGAGAGCGCTCGCGGCGGGCGCCGTCGATGAGCCCGTAGAGGTCGGCAAACAGGGAATCGGCGAGTTCGCATGCCGCCGCGGAATCCGAGCTGCACCGGAGAACCGCCGCGGCTGCGGAGCGCAAATAACCGCGATAGGCGCCGACAAAATGCTCCCACGCAGCTTCGCAGTTTTCAAGGCAAGCAGTGGCCAGGGCCAAATCCTCAAGATGCAGGGAGGACAAGTATTCCTCGAGTTTATCCGGCGCCAGGCTTCCGCTGGAAAGCCGTTTCTCCGCGCTGCGCTTCAGCGAACTTGTGAAGCTGTCCCGCGACAGGCCCCAGCGCCCGGCGTTCGATTGTGCATAGAGCCACGCGATCTTGCCCGATGACGCTGCCACTATTTGAGCGAGCACGGGACGGCCTGCGGACTTGCTGCTTCGCGAGCGGTCTGGGGCATCTTCCTTCATGGACGATTCACGTGTTTACAGTATCGCAGACCATCCAACGCCAAAAGTATCCCCGGCATCCTAAGAGCTTAATCCAGCATGGGAGGGCCTGTGCAAAAAAGTACCGACCCCAAGGGGCTGGATTGCGGTATCCTATACGGGTTGCGCATCCACCCCGCAACAAGGACCGCCTCGCTGGGTTAGCAGATTGGGTGCGAACCTTGCGTTGCGGAGCCATTAGCGACTTCGCGACGCTAGTACGAAAGTCCTATTCGGACGCCCTCAGCCCCGTCAGTAACCTAGTACTGGAAAAGCGCACGTTAAAAAAACTGACGAATTTGGGAACGTTTGGCCTTCCTAGAAGTCCGAGGTTCCCCGGATATGAAATTCCTGAGGCACGCGGATGATAACCATGATTGCAGACCCACCAAAGAGTACGACCCGGTTGGGCGTCGGTTTGGACGCTGACAGGCGGCGCTTGCCGAATGCGGATGCGTGGAAGACGGCCATCGGGAACAGGCCGATAGGCGCTCGCCTCGCCTTGCTGCCGGATTCTAAGCCCCGATGGGACCGAATGGGCATCAGCGCCGGGTTCCAACTTGCCTTGTTGATTTTTTGCGTGATGATTCCGCTGATTTATCCCGACCAACTCCGAACAGCGCTGCACTATCAAATGGTTCAAATAGCGCAGCCGGAAACGATGATTCCCGTGGCACCACCCCCACCGCCGCCTCCAAAGGTGGTGAAAGCGAAAACACCCCCACCACCGAAACCGGAAGTGGTGGAACCTGTGAAGCTGGATCCAAAGAAGCCTCACATTTTTGAAATACCGAAGGCCGTGCTGCCGAAAGTGCAAAAAGTAGAAGCCCTGGCGCCGGAGATGCAAGCGCATCTCGAAGCGGCGAAGATCGACACGGCGACAAATCAGCCTAAGCGCCCCAGAGAAGACGTGAAGCTGAATAATATTGGTTCGGGGAGTGCCGCGCCGGCGACCGTGAAAGCGCCGATTGAAAAAGTGCAGACCGGTGGATTTGGCGATCCCAATGGAATCCCGGGCAAAGGCGATCCCAAGCATGCGACAACCGTGAACCGGCTGGGTTCAGTTGCACTGCCGGGCGGACCAGGCTATGGAAACGGCACCGGCGGCGACAAGGGAATCCGCGGCACTGTGGCGAGCACTGGTTTTGGCAACGGTGTCGCAAACCCTCCGCCGAGCGGCGGCAATCAAGGAAAAGTGCAGTCTTCGGGCTTTGGAGACCAAACGGTAGCGGATGCACCGAAGAAAAAAGCGGCAACAGAAGCACCGATAGACACTCCTGTTAACATCCTGGACAAACCGAAGCCTCAATACACAGCGGAAGGGCGTAGTCTTAAGCTAGAAGGAGACGTAGTTATCGACGTGGTGTTCCTCTCGAACGGCACCATGCAGATAAATCGCGTCGTCAGTGGATTGGGCCACGGCCTCGATGAGTCCGCGGTCCGGGCGGCTCAACAGATCAAGTTTAAACCAGCAAAACGCGAAGGCCAGCCGGTCGATTTTCCGGCGCGCGTGCGGATTGAGTTCCGCATGGCCTACTGAGGGGAGAGAGAAATGCGTAAGCTAGGTACAGTTGTCCTCGGATTCGTCTTGGGTGGGTCCGGGGCCATCGCCAGCGCTGCGGCCCCAGAGCCGCAACAGGCGCGAACGATGGACCAGGTGATCGACCGGGTCATCACGAACGAAAATCGTCTAAACCAGCAGATTCGGCAGTATTCGCCGTTGGTGGAGACCTACATTCAAAACCTGAAGCCCGACAAGGAGCTTGGTTACGTTCCGGCGGGCGACAAATATTTTCTGGGACGTGCCGATTTCTCGAAGGGCGTCGCGCTCGTGCCCTTGAGTGACGCGAGCGGCAAGGGAAAGAAAATCATCGGGTCAATAGGAAATTTCTTTTCGTTCGCGATGCAGTTCCTCCCGGACGGCTTCCTTCAAATGATTTTCCTGGACACGAACGGCTTCGACAAACAGCACTACAAGTTTGACTACGTGCGGCGCGAATTTCTCGGAGAAGTGCGCTGCCTGGTGTTCGACGTTACGCCGCAGGATAAATCCGGCAAGGGCCGGTTCCTCGGGCGCATTTGGGTCGAGGATCAGGATTACAACGTCGTGCGATTCAACGGCGCGTACAGCGGCGGAGGGCACTCGAGCTGGTATTTCCACTTTGACAGCTGGCGCACCAACGTGCAGCCCGGCTTGTGGATGCCGTCCTTTGTCTACAGCGAAGAAAAAGATCTGCACTATGCAATGAGCAAAAAACTGGATTTCAAGGCGCAGACGCGGCTGTGGGGATACAACCTCGGCCACGCGCAGCAGGAGCAGGAGCTCAGTAAGCTTCTGGTCGAAACTCCGGTGCAGGACGATACGAAGAATGCAAACGATCTGACGCCGGTGCAGGCGCAGCGTTCTTGGGACCGCCAAGCGGAACAGAACGTCGCAGACCGTCTGGAACGTATCGGACTGCTGGCGCCTCCAGGTGAAGTCGACAAAGTTCTCGAAACTGTCGTGAACAACCTCGAAGTCACCAATAACCTGGATATCGAGCCGGATGTGCGCTGCCGCGTGTTGATGACTTCAACGCTGGAGTCGTTCACACTGGGCCACACCATCGTGCTGAGCCGCGGACTGGTTGACGTGCTGCCAGACGAAGCGAGCCTCGCGACAATTATCGCGCATGAGATGGGCCACGTCATTCTTGGCCACCGAATGGACTCAAACTTCGCCTTCTTCGACCAGTTGCTCGTCGATGATAAGGAGACGTTCCGCCACTTTGGTTTCGCGCGCACGCCCGCGGAGGAAGATGCAGCCAACAAAAAGGCGGCGGAGTTGCTATCTAATGCCCTTAAGAACCCGCAAGTGGCAAAAAGCTGGCAACTGGCGAATGCTTCGCTTTTCTTCCAAGCCATGCAGGCCCGTCAGAAGGAGATTCCGAATCTGATCAGCGCGCACTTGGGAGACCGCGTGCCGACGTTTGCCGACGTCAAAGCCGCGGCGCCGGATCCGAAGCAAAACCCTCAGATGATTGCGGCGCTGCCGATTGGCGGACGCGTGAAACTGGATCCCTGGAACGACAAGCTGGAATTGATCAAGAGCAAGCCGGTAGGCACCATCGCCGAGCGCGAAAAGATGCCGTTCGAGCTAACACCGTTCATGCCTTACCTAACGCGTTTCGGCAGCGAGGCAGGAAAGCCGATCGCTGCCAGCGCTACCACGCAGGGTGATGCGAAGCCCGGCGAGGTGCCCCAAAAACCCAACCAGTAGCTTTGAAAGTTAAAGAATTTGGCCCGGTGAAGACTTCTTCACCGGGCCGTTCTTATTTGTGACCGCAGAACTACTGCACCGGCGCGAGGGTCTGCATGAGCTTGTAATTAAACTCCACGCCGTCGTAAAAATCCTGGACCCGGACGCGCTCGTCCTGGCCGTGCGCCCTGCGGTTGTCGATATCCAGGAAAACGCCGGCGACCCCGTAGGTGGGAATCCCCGCCATGCGCAAGAAGCGCCCGTCGGAGGCTCCCGTGTCCATCACCGGCATGATGGGAAGCGGGCCCCAAACGCTTCTGGCCGCGGTTTCGACAGCATTCATCAGATCCGGCCGCAGGGGAGACGGAGGCACACGCTCCGGCAGGATAAGATTGCCGTCGGCGTCGCGCTGCTCGACGAAGCTCACCTTGATCTGGGGATCTTCCACAACCTTAATTAGAGTTTCCTTTATCTTGTTGGGATCTTCGCCCGGTAAGATACGGCAATTGACGTTAGCTCGCGCGGTTTGCGGCAAGGCGTTCGGAGCATGCCCGCCGGAAAGTATGGTGGCCACGCAAGTGGTGCGAAGAATTGCGTTGTAGAAAGGATTTTCCGAGAGTCGTGCGACGGCTGCACTATCCGGAGGAATCTTTGCCGCTTCTTTCATTTCTGACGCAAGCGGACCGCCCTCGATGGCCGCGCTCTTTTCGAGCATGGAGCGCGTGATTTCATTCAGCTCCGGTGGAAAATTGTATTTAGCAAGTCTGGTCAGCCCCTCGGCCAGACGGTAGATGGCATTATCGCGCGTTGGCCGGGAGCTATGGCCACCGGGATTTTTTGCTTCAAGCTGAAAATCGACATAGACCTTTTCGCTCGCTTGCACCGCGCCATAGATCTTCTTTCCTTTAACGCTCATAAAATCTCCGCCATCGAGATTCACGCAGAATTCCGCGTCTATCCAGTCGTGGTGATGTTTGAGGAGCCACTCGACCCCGTTGAAGTTGCCGCCTTCTTCGTCCGCGGTGAGCGCGAGGATCAGATCGCGGTTGGGCGATCGACCCAATTTTTTCATCCGAATGAAATTCTCGGCCAGGATGGCCGCGCCGTCTTTGATGTCCACGGTGCCCCGCCCAAAAAAATAGCCGTCCTTCTCGACAAATTGAAATGGATCGGTGGTCCAGTCTTCCCGGCGGGCTTCCACGACATCCAAGTGGGCGAGAAACAGAATTGGTTTCTGTTGCCGGGTTCCGTGCAGGCGTGCGACGAGATTTTTCTTGCGCTCGTTGGGGCCGGCAACGATGACGTCTTCCTCAGGGAAGCCGGCGTCGCGCAAGCGCTTGGCCATTGCCTCCGCGGCGGTCGTCACATTACCAACGGAATCCGTGGTGTTGATTTCGATGAGCTGCTTGAAGATTTCGCGTGATTGTTGCTTGGTATCCTCCTGGCCTTGTGCGCATGCAAAAGGGGCATGAAGCATGAGCGTGCAGTACAGCATCATCCGGTGTTTCTTTTGTGGCATTCCTAGCTCCTTGTCAAAACTCATTCCGGCGAACGGGGCGCGCTCTCCGTGTGCACCGGTGGCAATGCGAGAGCCCTGCGAAGACATCCAGAGACGTAAGAGGCGGCCAGAAAAAGCAGAATCAGTCCCAGGCCCGGGTCAAAAATGAAACGTAGAACGAAGGCGGCAAAAACCATGAGGCCAACCATTTGGGGCTTCATCAACGGCTGAGCGAATTTCCAATTCACGAACCGGGCAATCTCTTGCGGCCACTTGAAAACCCAATAGAGGTTGTAGATTGGAATGAAATGGAAGCCAACGGCCCGCGCCGGCGAAATCGGGTGCTTCCAACCGGGCACGTGCTGCATCACCACGTGATAGCGATATACGCATACGAGCCAATATACGCCGCCGACGAACATCACGAGAAACAAATACAAGGGAGGAATTGGAAATTCGGCCTTGCCCATCTCCGGGTGAAGTGCAGCGGCTACGAATTCCGCTACGATGGTGGCAAAACCCAGGAGATAGCCAACCCAAAGCTGCGGGAGCGGCGGCAACTTTCCGGGATGCATCTGTGCCGCCGATAAGCCGTCTGGAGAATCGTCCATCGCATCCTCAATTAACGCGCTTTGGCAGCGTAACGGGCGGCCCACAGGTCCGTCAAACAGTTTGGAATGAGGGCGCGCTAAAGACTCTTTCAGCAAGTTGCCTCGCCCTCGCGCATTTCATAGACTGGCTGAGTACCAACGACGGGAGGATAACGTGACATCAACCAAGAGACGCACGGCGCAAATCGGTGTGGGGGCGGTTTTGTTTATCGCTGGGCTCGCAGCCGGTTCGCTGCATGCCAGGAGCACCGCTGTGCAGAACCGATTCGGGCAGCCGAAAACCGTTCTGCATGTCGTGATTTACAAGTTCAAAGACGCCACTTCGAATAATGACCGCGACAATGCCATCAACGGGATAAAGGAGATGGCCGCGAAAATTCCGGGCGTTAAGAATGTGTGGCTTAAGACAGAGCGTAATCAAATCAAGGACTTCAGCGGGGTGTACGCCATCGAATTCACGAGCGCCGAAGCTGCCGCCGACTATTCCGAGAGCCCCGTCCATGAGGCCTGGTCCAAAAAGTGGCAGGAGTTGCGAGAGAACAGCCTTTCCTTCCAGATTTCGAATCCGTAGAACATGAATGGCCGGCGTCTTTGGTTGTCGCACTCGCCGGGGTCAACTGTGGCGGACGATTCCGAATCTGCGCCGGAAGATAGCGTCCACCGCTTTGTCTGACAATAACCGCTTGCACCATTTTGCGACCGTTGCCAGTTGCGTGACACCGTAACGGATTCTCGGATTCGTTGCCTCGATCGCTTGTAGAATCACGCGCGCGCAATCTTCCGGCGTGGTTTTCGATTCGGCGCGGCTCTCCGTGACGCTCGCGAAAAATCGTGCATAGAGGGGGGCGTAAGGCCCGTTATTCATTTTCTCCATGTAGGGTTTGGAGAGTTCCAACGCAGCTTGTTGTATCCCCGTCACAATGTAGCCCGGCTCGATCAGTACCACATGCACGCCGAAGGGATACAATTCGAGACGCAGCGCGTTGCTCATGGCCTCGAGGGCGAATTTGCTGCTGCTGTAAGCGCCTTGCGTCGGCGCGGTCACGAAACCGGAGACGGAGCTCATCATGAGGATGCGACCGTGCCTGCGCTCGCGCATGTGCGGCGCCACGGCTTGCGTGACCCGCAAGACGCCAAAGAAATTCGTCTCGAACTGACGGCGCCAGTCTTCCATGCGCAGGTCTTCGACGGCAGCCGTGAAGTTCACGCCGGCATTGTTGAAGAGCACGTCGATGGCGCCCGTTTTCGCGAGGACGTTCGCAACGGCACGCTGGACGGAAGCATCATCGCAGACGTCCAGTTCCACGGTTTGCAAAGAGAGATTTTTCTCCCGGGACAACGTGTCGAGCTGGGCACGTTTTTCCGCAGAACGTCCCGCCGCGAATACTCGATAGCCGCGCCGCGCAAGCAATAGCGCCGCGGCTCTGCCCAATCCGTCAGTTGCCCCGGTGATTAGCACGGTTTTTTGGAGCGCTGCCCCGTTCGTCATTGCCCCCTCCAACTTCCTTATAAGCCAAGGAAGCATTATGCTACCCCGGCTCTTGTGTCGCGGCTATTGTGCGAAACGGCTGAAACGTTTGTTGCGAACCGCCCGTCACATGGTGCAGCGGCCGGTCAGGTGCCAGGAAAAATACTAAAGTGAGGCGATGATGAGAATTCGGCGTGGAAATTTGTGCGGAACTGTCTCGGCAGATTGCAATTTGCTGCGCAGAGCTTGGTTGCCAGTCATTGCAGCTCTTCTTTTCAGCACCCTCTTGGCATCGCTTACAGGCGCACAGGCAACTCCAGCGAACGACGAAGAGTATGGGAAGAAGATACGCGAATATACGACGGAGCCGTTCTTCCTCACCGACCTTGTCGATCACCTCCCGGCTTCCGCGACCGTGCCCTCGCCAGACAAGATTCTTGGCCACATCGTTGGCGCTCCTGGCTTTCTTACGTATTCGAATGACATTTACCGGTACTACGACGAGCTTGCGAAAGCCAGCCCGCGCGTGAAGGTCTACCGCGTCGGCAAATCGGAAGAAGGACGAGACTTTCTGCTCGTCGCCGTGAGCGACGAAGCGAACATTGCGCAGCTAGACCATTTGCGCGACATTACCGCGAAACTTGCCGACCCCCGCAAAATCAGTGACGCCGGCGCGAAGCAGCTTATTTCCATGGGCAAGCCGTTTTATTGGGCGTCCGGCTCGATTCATTCTCCCGAAACGGGCTCGCCGGAAATGCTGATGGAGTTGGCCTACCGCCTGGCCGTGGAAGATTCACCATTCATTCAGAACATTCGCAAGAACGCTATCTTTCTCATCACTCCCATCGTGGAAGTGGACGGTCACGACCGCGTGGTGGACTCCTGGAATTATAAGAAGGCCAACCCCGACAAGGCCCAGCCCGATCTCGTGTACTGGGGACACTACGTCCAGCACGACAACAACCGCGACGGCATTGCGATGGCCCTCAGGCTCTCGCAAATGATGATGCAAACCTTTTTCTATTGGCACCCGCAGGTGCTTCACGATCTGCACGAGTCCATTCCTTACCTTTACGTTTCGACAGGCACGGGACCGTACAATGCATGGCTCGATCCTATCGTGATCAACGAGTGGCAGAAGTTCGCTTACAACGACGTGCAAGGAATGACCGAACGGGGCGTAGTCGGCGTGTGGACGCACGGGTTTTATGACGGCTGGGCGCCCAACTATATGTTTTATGTAGCGAACGGCCACAACTCGATCGGGCGTTTCTACGAAACGTACGGCAATAGCACTCCCGAAACGAAGGAGGCCGAATTGCCGCCGAGCTCCACGAGCCGCACATGGTTCCGGCCGAACCCGCCACTGCCCAAAGTGATGTGGTCACTGCGCAACAACACCAACATGGAGGAAAGCGGCGTGCTCCTTTCGCTGGACTACACCGCGCAGCACGGACCGGAACTCCTGAAAGATTTCTACGAGAAGAGCAAACGCTCCGTTACGAAAGCAACGACTGAAGGCCCGGCGGCTTGGGCCATCGTGAATGACGGCAGGCGTCCGGCGCTGGCCGCTCAACTGGCGAATTTGCTGCAGAAACAGGGCGTCGAAGTACAAAAGCTCGAGCAGGATTTTGAAGCGAAGGAGCCGCCGTCTCCGACGGTGAAGGCGGCGGAAGAGAAGGCCGAGGCCAAGCCGGAGAGCAAGGTCGGCGAAAAAAAGAGGGTGGAGAAATCCGAAAAGTCCAAAGAAGAACCGAGCGGCAAGAAACCCGAGGAAGCGAAAACCACGAAGCTTCCTCTCGGGAGCTACATCATCCGCATGGATCAGCCGTACAGCCGCATGGCGGACATGCTGCTCGATACGCAGTATTACTCGACGAATGACCCGCGTCCTTACGACGACACGGGCTGGACGCTCGGGCCTTTGCGCAACGTCAAGACTGTGCGTATCACGGACACGGCGATCCTCAAAGCTCCAATGACGCCCGTAGACACGGCCGCTAAGTTCGATGGCGGGGGCGTCATTCCGCCGCATGCAGAAAAAGGCAAATCGCCGGCCTTGAAGTTTTACGTGATCAATGCCACCGGAGAGCCCAACCTCGCAACCCTGCGTTTTCGCCTGAAGGACGTGAACTTCTTTGCGGCGGAAGACGGCTTCGAGGCCGCGGGACAGAAATTCGTCCCCGGCACTTTTATTCTTCCGCTCGAAGGCAATCCGGCCGATCTGGACTTGCGGCTAAACGCGGCGGCGCGCGAATTGGGCGTGCGAGTGACGAGCGCGGATTCCGTGCCGGATGTGGCGCGCCATGCAGTCGGCGTGCCTCGCATCGCCCTGATGCACAACTGGACGGACACGCAAAATGAAGGGTGGTTCCGGCTCGCGCTGGAAGAAACTCATGTGCCCTATGCCTACATTTCCGACATCACTGTTCGCAACACGGCGAACTTGCGCGAAAAGTACGACGTAATTTTGTTTCCTCCGACGTTTTTTGGCCTCCCGCAAATCATTAACGGCATACCGGCGCGTACGCAAGCGGACGGCAGTGAAGCCGGCGGACCGATTCCCTGGGAGAGTACATCCACGACGCCGAACTTCGGTGGCGTCGACCAGGCTGCGGACATTCGCGGTGGACTGGGCTTCGATGGCGTCGCTCATCTCAAGAAATTCATCGACGACGGAGGTCTCTTCATTCCCATTGGTCCGAGCGCGCATCTGCCGATCGACCTGGGAATCACCGATACGGTGATGGTCACCGATACACATCAACTGCAAGCGCGGGGGATGATCGCTCGTGCAACCGTCGAGGACAAGGCTAGCCCCATCACCTATGGTTACGACGATTCTGTTGGTGTGTACTTCAATCAGGGGCCGGTCTTTAGCGTTTCCGTGGCTGGAAGATTCGGCAGATTTTTTGGTGCCGAAGGCGGAGGCTCGCGTCCGAGCGGTCGTGGCTCGATGACCGATCCGGACATTCCGCAGGGCCGGCCCTGGACCGCGCCGGAGCCTCCCGTGCACCGGAGCAAAGCGGAACAGGAACTTTACGTCAACCCGGAATTGAGGGCGGATTTGAGTTCATTTCTTCCGCCGCCTTCACTTTACCCGCGCGTCGTTCTGCGTTTCGCCCCGGAAAAAGAGTTGTGGATCAGCGGTATGCTTGCGGGTGGATCCGAGCTGGCGGAAGCGCCCGCTATCGTCGACGTGCCGGTGGGCCGTGGACACGTCGTTTTGTTCGCCACAAATCCCATGTGGCGGCAGGAGACGCAGGGAGAGTTCATGCTTCTGCTCAACGCAGCCTTGAATTTTGATCATTTAAACGCGGGGCGGAAAACGCCGGCTCCGGCCAGTGTCAAGCCAGCTTCCGCGGCGGCAAAACCGTAGACCCTCGAGCCTTACGAATAAACGTCTCGTTTGCGGCACAGCCTGCCGTTACCGTGCGCTGGCGTGCAAGAAGGCCTGCTAGAATCGTTCTATCCTTGTAGTTTCCACTTAAACGCGTGGGTGCGCCTGCATGTCAGACGACGGCAGTCCTTCGATTCGAGAAACTAACAGGAAGTGGCGCTTCGGGTTTTGGAGCCTCATCGCCACTCAATTTCAGGGTGCGTTCAATGATAACGGCCTGAAATTCTTTGTCATTTTCCTCATCCTCGGAACAAATCCGACATCCTCCCAAAAGGATCTCTTGGTCTTTTACGTCGGCAATCTGTTCGCCGTCCCTTTCCTTCTGTTTTCGATGGCAGGCGGCTATCTGGCGGATCGTTTCAGCAAACGGAGTGTCGCGATCGGCACGAAAATCTTCGAAATCTTCGCGATGATTTTCGCAATCTACGCCTTCGCGCATGGCAGCACCCGCATGGCCTTTGCAGTGATTTTTCTCGCCAGCACGCAAGCCGCATTTTTCGGCCCCGCGAAATATGGTTTGCTTCCGGAGGTGCTTCCAGATGCATTGTTGTCCTGGGGCAACGGCATCCTCGAACTCACGACTTTCATTGCGATTATTGCGGGAGCCGTAGCCGGCCCGTTGCTGGCCCAGACGTTTCACGGACGGGAGGTTCTTGCTGGACTCATCTTTGGAGCTTGCACTCTTGTCGGTCTGACGACGAGCTTCGCGATTTCTCATGTTCCTGCCGCCGACCCTTCCCGGAAATTCCGCTTCAACATTTTCAGCGATCTCATAAAGCAAGTTCGAATCGTCCGGCCGGACCGAACCTTGCACCTCGCCGTCGTAGGCAATACCTATTTCTGGTTTCTCGGTGCACTGCTTCAGTTCGTGATCGTCTTTTACGGACGCGAAGTTTTGCACATCGATGAGACGCACGGCGGGTACTTGCAAGCCGCACTCGCCATTGGCATAGGCCTTGGGAGTTACGCTGCGGGCCTGCTTTCTGCGGGAAAGATCGAGTATGGCCTCATCCCGCTGGGCGCCGTCGGCATGTCGTTGTTTGCGTTCGCTATATCCCTTCATGGGTTGACATTTCTTCAAGTGGTTCTTCTGCTCGCCGCCCTCGGATTTTCTGGCGGATTCTTCATCGTCCCCATCAACGCGTTAATCCAACACCGGCCCGATGAAGATAAGAAGGGAAGCGTCATCGCCTTTGCAAATTTCCTGTCCTTTGTCGGAGTCATCGGCGCTTCGGCAATCTATTCCGGATTCACGCATTACTTGCACGTCGGATTGGAGTCCTTCTTCATTTGGACGGCAGTCATGTCGCTCGCGGCAACGGCTTACGTCCTCTGGCTGTTGCCGGACTCGCTTCTCCGTCTTCTGCTGTGGATGCTCACGCACACGCTGTACCGGCTCGATGTTGAAGGACGTGAACGCGTCCCGGCGCGTGGCGGCGCCTTGCTGGTTCCCAATCACGTTTCCATGGCTGATGCCGTGCTGCTCCTTGCTGCCCTCGACCGTCCGGTACGCTTCCTGATGTTCAAGGGTTCTTACGAACATCCCTTTGTGAAACCGTTCGCGAAAATATTGGGTGTGATCCCCATTGCGTCCGATCAAGGTCCGCGTGAAATGATTCATTCCTTGCGCCGCGCGACGCAGGCGCTTCAGGACGGCGAGTTGGTTTGCATTTTCCCCGAGGGGCAAATGACGCGCATCGGCCAGATGCTCCCATTCCGCCGCGGCATGGAGCGCATCATCAAAGGCGTGGACGTGCCGATTATTCCGGTGAATCTCGACGGCGTCTGGGGCTCGATTTTCAGTTTTGCAGGCGGCCGGTTTCTTTGGAAATTCCCGCGCCATTTGCCTTATCCCGTGAGAGTAACTTTTGGCGACGCTCTTCCTTCGACGGCAACGTCTCAGGAAGCGCGGCAGGCCGTGCAAGACCTGAGTGCGGAAGCGTTTGGCCGGCGCAAGCGCCACATGCGGCCACTGCCGCGGACATTCCTCTACACGGCGCGCCGCCACCCGTTTCGCTTCGCCATGGCCGACGGACAAACGCCGAAGCTGACTTTTTTCGCGGCGCTGGCACGAACGCTGTTCCTGGCGCGCCGCTTGCGCAAGACATGGCAGGGCCAGGAAATGGTGGGCGTTTTGCTGCCGCCTTCAATTCCCGGTGCGCTCGTCAATCTCGCGGCCATGCTGATGGGCAAAGTCCCCGTCAATTTGAACTACACGGCATCCAACGAAACGCTGGAATCCTGCGCCAGGCAGTGCAATCTGAAAACGGTCATTACGGCTCGCGCCTTTCTCGAACGCGTGCATGTGCAGCCACCCGCGGAGACGATCTTCCTTGAGGATGTAGCGCAAAAACCGCGTTTCAGCGAACGCCTCGGCGCTGCGCTCGCATGCTTGCTTCCGCCTCGAAGCGTCCAAAAGTACGCGGGAGCCGAACGCAAGACACGTCTCGAAGACATCGCCACGATTATTTTTTCCAGCGGGTCGACGGGCGAGCCCAAAGGTGTTGTGCTGACGCATTACAACGTGGCCTCCAACGTCGAGCAGCTTAACCAGGTCTTTCTCCTGCACTCCAACGATCGCATCATGGGCATCCTCCCGTTCTTTCATTCTTTCGGCTTCACGGGCACGCTCTGCCTCCCCGCCGCGACGGGAATCGGCGTCGTGTTTCATCCGAATCCGCTCGATTCGCGCGTCATCGGCGCCCTCGTAAACAAATACGCCGTGACCATGCTCCTTGCCACGCCGACCTTTCTTAATGCCTACACGCGCCGTTGCGAGCCTGAACAGTTCGGCAGCTTGCGCTTTGTGATGGCCGGCGCCGAAAAACTTCCAGACCGCATTGCCCAGGCATTTGAGGACCGCTTCGGCATCCGGCCGCTCGAGGGATACGGCTGCACGGAGTGCTCCCCCGCCGTGACGGTTAATACGATTGATTTTCGTGCCGCATCGTTTCGCCAGGTGGGCGCAAAGCGCGGCAGCATCGGACATCCTCTGCCGGGTATGACCGTAAAGATCATCGATCCCGAGACCCTGCAAACGCTGGCCGTCAATCAACCTGGTTTGCTGCTGGTGCGCGGTCCCAACGTGATGCAGGGTTACTTAAACCAGCCGGAAAAAACAGCGGCAGTCTTGCGCGACGGCTGGTACAACACCGGCGACATTGCGATGCTCGACGAAGATGGCTTTCTGCGCGTCACCGATCGTTTGAGCCGTTTCAGCAAAATCGGCGGCGAAATGGTTCCGCACATCAAGGTAGAGGACAAGCTGCATGAACTGGCAGCCGCGACAGAGCAGCTGTTTGTGGTGACCGCTGTTCCCGACGAAAGAAAGGGAGAACGCCTGATGGTGTTGCACACGCTCCCTGAGGAGAAGTTGAAAGAAACCCTGGAGCTGCTCGCAAAGTGTGATTTGCCCGCGCTCTGGAGGCCCCGCCCGGATCAATTTGTGCGCGTGGAGAAATTGCCTTATCTCGGCACGGGCAAATTGGACTTGCGAAGAGCGCGCGAGCTCGCGCTGGAGACCGTGCCTCGCGCATGAGAGGCTTCATGCAAACTTCGCCCGCGAAAGCGGGGATTCCCCTCAAATGACGAATTCCAACAGCTCGCATAAATGGCGTGGAGTGATCTTGCGATTTGTGCTGACCGCCATTGCGTTGGGGATCTGGTTCTGGACGCAATCGCTAATTTCGCGGCGAGCCGTGCCAGCCTCTGGCGTTGGCGACGCGCTTCACACCCTGACTGCGGGCCTCAATGCTTACTTCTACAGTTCGCCGGCTGCCGCCAACGCGCTGCTGATTCTCAGTTCCGCTCTGATCGATGGACTTGGACTCTTTCTGCTTGGACGCTGGCTCTTCGGCCCAACCGTGCGGCCGTTCCTGGGCCTGGTGCTGCTGCTCGGTCTGCGCCAAATTATGCAAGCCATCTGCGCGCTCCCGCCGCCCCCGAATATGATCTGGCACTATCCCGGTTTCCCTTCGCTGCTGGTCACCTACAACGTGGGCGACGATTTTTTCTTTTCAGGGCATACCGCCATCGCTGTTTTTGGTGGAATCGAACTGGCGCGTCTCGGCAAGCGCTGGCTCACCGCCATTGCCGTAGGAATCGTTCTATTTGAGATCGCCGCCGTGCTTATCCTGCGCGCGCACTACACTATGGACGTTTTTGCTGGCCTCCTCGCGGCTCCCTGCGTTGCGCACCTTTGCACGAAGGTGTCGCCGCGTCTGGACGCGTGGCTCTCTCCCGCTCAGTAAGCTCGCTCGCCCATCAAGGGCTTCTTGCTGTTCATTCATACCGCAGCGCGACCATCGGATCGACCCGCATGGCGCGTCTTGCGGGGATGTAACAGGCCGCGAGCGCAACCACTGAGAGCAGCATGGCCACTGCGGTAAATGTAAGCGGATCCGTCGCGCTTACGCCAAAAAGAAGGCTTGCCATAAGCCGCGTGAGCCCCAATGCCGCGGCAATACCGATCCCTACGCCGATGAGCGTCATTTTCATTCCGTCGCCAAGAACCATGCGCAGCACATCGGAACGGCTTGCGCCCATGGCAACGCGAATGCCGATCTCCTGCGTGCGCTGGCCCACGAGATAGGAAATGACCCCATAGATGCCAACGGATGCAAGGGCCAGCGCCAGCATGGCAAAAACTCCCAGCACGGCCATGGAAAATCGCTGCGACGCAAGCGAATCGGAAATGATGCTATCCATCGTCTGCGTTTTTGACATCACGTGCTCGCCGCTGATCCCTTTGATAGCCGCCCTCAGCGAATCGCCTATCGCGGCAGCATTTGGATCGAAACGCACCATGACGCCGGTGCCGTTCCACGATAGCTTCATGGCCTGGTCCGGAAGTTGCATGTACGGAAAATACAGTTCCGCGCGAAGCGACTCTTTGTCGTCGGAGTCCAGTCCCCACTGCTTCACATGCGGTACAATGCCTATGATCTCCGCCCGTCCGTTTTTTCCTGTCAGAAAGATATGCTGTCCTATCGCATCCTTCTCCGGAAAATACTTCTGCGCGAAGACGTCATCCACGACAACAACATGCGAGGAGTTTTCATTATCCTGCGCCGTGAAAAATCTTCCTCTTTCCAGCGGCATGCCCATGACCTTCAGATAGTCTTCTTCCACTACGTAGCTGATCGACCAGCTCAGATCATTATCAGTCTCGGGTTTCGGTTTTCCCTCGATCCAAAAGGTATCTTCATCGTCGCCGGCCAACGGCACGGCGGCCCAGGAAAGGGACACCGCCTTTACACCAGGAGCTGCTTTCAACTGTTGATCCACGACGCGAAGGGCGGCACGAATTCCCGCAATGCTCGCATTGCGCATCGAAGGCGGCAGAGCCACGCCAAACGTCAGAACATTATGCGAATCAAATCCCGGATCGACGTGCCAGAGAGCGGTCAGGCTGCGAACCATCAGCCCCGCGGAGACTAACAACACCAGGGCGAGCGCCATTTCCACGACAACAAAGATTCCTTGCGCCCGGTGCCGCGATCCGCTTCCACCTCGCCCTCCCTCCTTCAGAGTGTCGTGCAAATTGCGCGCTCCAGTTTTCAGCGCCGGCGCCAGCCCGAAGAAAATCCCGCAACCCAGGGAAATGACCACGGTAAAGATGAGCGCCCGCGCATCCAGTCTTACCTCGCTGGCTCTCGGCAGCCCGTCGGCCAGAAAGTGCAGCGCCGCCTGCGTGCCCCAGCCTGCCAGTAGCAATCCGAGTCCTCCGCCAACCACTGCCAGCAAAAGACTCTCCGTTAACAATTGGCGCACGAGCCTGGCCTGGCCCGCACCCAGCGCGGCGCGAATCGCGAATTCGCGGGTCCGCGCTGCAGCTCGTGCAAGCATCAGGTTCGCCACGTTGACGCAAGCAATCAGCAGCACAAAACCAACAGCGGCCAGCAACACGAGGAGCAGCACGCTGACACGCCCAACCATCGTTTGTTTCAGCGGCCGCAGGAAGGCCCCGATTCCGGTGTTCGTGTCCGGGTAAGCCGCGGCAAGGTCGTTAGAAATTCGAGCCAGGTCCGCCCGTGCTTGCTCGATGCTGACTCCGGGCTTCAGTCGCCCAACGCCGTGGAAACCGAGTCCCGCGCCTCGCTTTGGAAGAAACGTGTTTTCCCACTGCCCCACCGGTGCATAGATATCCACGCCACGGAAACTTCCGGAGAGATCGAAGCTCGCCGGAAGCACACCAATGATCGTAAAGCTCTTGCCGTCAAGGTCTAGACTCTTGCCGAGAGCGTCCGGAGAAGAATTTAACTTTCGCCTCCACAATTGTTCACTGATGATCACAATGGGTGTCGCGCCGATTTCGTCCTCACCGGGCGCGAATGTTCGGCCGATCAGAGGCTTCACGCCAACTGCATTCAAAAAATCATACGTTAGGAATCGGGCTTGCAATTGCTCCGCCTCGCCATGCCCGGTAAGATTGAAGTTATTGCCGCGATACAAGCCCATTCCGGAAAATGTGCGGTTCTCTTTTTGCCAATCCTTGAAATTCGGCCAGGAAATCGACCCGCTCGAAAAGTTCGGTTTGCTTTCCGCCAGCCAGACCAGTTGCTCGGGATGCGGGTACGGCAGAGGATTGAACAACACGCCATTCACTACGGAAAACAGCGCGGTGTTCGCGCCTATACCCAGCGTCAGCGTCAGAATTGCCATCACTGTGAATCCTGGCGATTTCGCCAGCATCCGCAATCCATAGCGCAGATCTTGTATCAACCGTTCGACCGAAGCCCAGCCCCACATCTCCCGAGTAACCTCCTTGATCAGGCCGACATTCCCTAGCTCCCTGCGCGCTGCGCCCCGCGCCTGCTCTGGCGTTTCACCGCGGTCCGTCCGGTCCTGCGCCGCCATCTGCAAATGACTTTGCAGCTCCTCTTCCAGTTCACTTTCTCGTTTTTGACGATGCCAGAAGGAAAATGTCACGCTTCACTCTCTTTCTTCGCTGGATCGAGCACGCCCGCAATCGCATCCGAGATCTGCGCCCAGCGCGAGCGTTCGGATTCCAATTGCTTTTTGCCTTTGGGCGTGAGCCGGTAGACCCTGACGCGTTGCTTATTTTCAGAAACTTTCCAATCCGCGAGGATCCATTTCTGCCGTTCCAGCCGGTGCAGCGCCGGATAGAGCGAACCTGTGTCCACTTGCAAAATGTCTCCAGAGTTTGTGCGAATGGCCTGGCTGATGCCGTAGCCGTGCTGCGGGCCCCAGCGCAGAGTTTGCAGGATAAGCAGATCAAGCGTCCCTTGCAGAAGTTCGATGCGGTTCTGGTAGCGCGGACTCATGTTCTCCTCAGGATGTAGATACCCTACATCCACTGCATGTAGGATGTCTACAGCCATGTGAGATGAGCAAACCAATGGCCAGCATCGGAAGGCTGTTAACCGCTTGCTACGCAAGACCTTGGTCGAACTCACTTCTCTCCGTGAACTCCCGCGCATGGCCGCTCCCGGGACGAACCGTCTCGAAACCGGTCAGCATGCGCATTCCCCGTTACTCTTGGTTCGCTCACTACGCCTATCAGATTGAGACTCTGACTCGCCGGTGCTACGGTTTCAAGTACTTGGTGGTGATATATATGCGGAGTTTGTCGCGTCGACTTGCCCTCGCTCTGTCGATGATCGCGTTGCTGGTAGCCCCCGCTCGGCTGGCGCTGGGGCAGTCGAATTCTGCCGAAAATGCGCCTCTCAAAATCGGATATCTAATGGACTCTCTCAAAATCGAGCGCTGGCAAACCGACCTCGATATCTTCCAAAAAAGAGCCAAGGAATTAGGCGCCGTGGTGCTTGTCGAAACCGCTGAGGGAGACGACGAGTTGCAGCTTCAACAATCCCAAAAGTTAATGGATTCGGGCGTCAAAGTTCTCGTCCTGGTCCCGCACGATACGGAGAAAGCCGCGCGCATCGTGAGCGCGGCCAAAGCCCGGCACGTCCCCGTGCTCTGCTACGAGCGCCTCGTGCGTGACAGTGATGTCGATTTCTTCGTGGGCACCAGCGCGGAAATGATTGGCGAGCTGCAGGCTTCCTGGCTGGCACGGCTCGCGCCAAAAGGGAATTACGTACTCATCGGTGGCTCCTCGTCGGACTTCAACGCCAAGTTCTTGCGCGATGGACAGATGCGCGTCCTAATGCCTTTAGTCGATCGCGGCGCTATAAAAATTGTAAGCGACGGCTGGGCAAAAGATTGGGATCCGGCCGAAGCTTACGCCCTCATGTCCAAGGCCATTGATTCCACGAATGGCGATGTTGCCGCCGTGGTCGCTTCCAATGACGGAACCGCGGGAGGCGCGATTCAGGCTTTACAGGAGCACAAACTCGCCGGCAAAGTGCTGGTGTCCGGTCAAGATGCGGATCTCGCCGCCATCATCCGGATTTTGGATGGCACGCAAACCATGACAGTTTATAAACCCATTGGTAGGCAGGCGACTCTGGCTGCGGAGGCTGCCGTGAGTTTGGCAAGCGGCACTCCGGTCAAGAATGCTGTTTCGATTGCCAACGGAACCAGGACTGTCCACGCATTGCTTCTAAGCCCCATGGTAGTCACCAAGGACAACGTGAAACAGACCGTGATCAAAGATGGGTTTCAAAACCTCGAAACGATTGAGAAAAGCTTGCCCAGAGAGAAATGGCCGAATTAAAGCCGGGGCGAGGTATGGCAGGATGCCATCGCTTTTAGAAGTCTGTCAGTTTGTGAATGAACTTCGACGCCGTGCCTACTGGTGCGACCATCGCAACGGCGCGCTTTATCAAGCAGCAATCTAGAACTTCACACCCCAGAAGGACGCGTCCGGCTTCACCAGTTCAAGGCCGACGTCCCAAGCTTCGTGATCGCGCCAAACAACCTGCGCTTCCGCAGTGCGCCCGCTCATGGCATGGATCAGCCGGACGCGTTTGTGAAGAGGAAGCCCGGCCCCTACTACCGCCAGGCACCCAGACTTACTTACGTCTACGGTGACGCCATTGGCGCGCTGCCGTTCGGAGCCTTCTTCCCATTCGACTTGGAATTTCACGCGAGAAACGATTCGGGGGTGGGTACGCAACTTCTCCCATCTTTCCTCAAGTGCTTTGCCGGATGGGAGGACAACGGTGTTTACTGCGGTATCGGTGTTCATGCCTGACCTCACGGCGTTTGGGTTTCGTACTTGGCCGGGTCCAACAGAAAAAATAGGGTATTTCTCCCAGCGAGCGTAGTCAATAGTACTTCTTCCAATTTGTTGTCCAGCCGACCACGTAAGTACCTTTAGCAGGGTATTGCGAGACCCAAGACTGACCCCTGGAAATACCGCTTCTAATCGCTTGATCGCAATGAACTTAGTTCACATTTAGGAGCACGGCCATCGTCTCCCTTTCCTTTTTCTTCTCTGTAATTCCGGGTAGCGGCAAGAAACAGCGCCGCATGATACCAATCCTCGTTAGCAGGAAAATGTATGCAAATAGAAGGCGCACGAGTCGAGGATCGTGATAGTTTGTGTACGGTCGCTCGTTTTATCCGTGCGCCATACTGGAGGTAAGATCATGCCAGTGGAAAAAACCCCCGCCTGTCGTTCCCGTCGTTCCTTTCTGCAACTCTCTGCCGCGGCTGCCGCCGCGACGACCGTTGGATTTCGTATCGTCACCGAGCCGATGCTCGCGCATGCCGAGTCGCATCCCTATCCCAAAGATGCGGTGCTCATCAATGCCAATGAGAATCCGCTCGGTCCCTGCGGCGTGGCTTGCGATGCCGTGAATAGCGTCGCTTCTCAAGGCGGCCGCTACTCGGACTGGATGACCACCGATCTTATAAAGACATTTGCCGCGGCGGACGGATTGAAGCCCGAGTATGTCCGCGCCTTTCCAGGTTCCAGCGGTCCGCTTCACTACTCCGTCCTGGCTTTCACTTCTCCCGCCAGGAGCTTTGTCACTGCCGATCCCGGCTATGAAGCCGGTTCGCATGCCGCGAAAATCGCCGGCGCCCGGGTCGTGAAAGCAGCTCTGACCAAAACCTATGCGCACGACGTGAAAGCCATGCTTGCGGCGGCTCCGGATGCGGGCGTCTTCTATATCTGCACGCCAAATAATCCCACCGGCACGCTTACCAGCCATTCGGACATCGAGTTCTTGCTCGCAAACAAACCGAAAAATTCCATCCTTCTCGTCGACGAGGCCTACATCCATTTTTCGGATGCTCCTTCCGTCATTGATCTCGTGAAAGCGGACAAGGATCTCATCGTGTTGCGCACGTTCTCAAAAATCTACGGAATGGCCGGATTGCGCTGCGGCTTTGCCATCGGCCGGCCAGACCTTCTCGAGAAAATGGGGGCGTTTTCCGGTTGGAGCGCCATGCCCATCACCGCCGTGGCAGCGGCCGCCGCAAGTTTGAAGGATCCGCGGCTCGTCCCCGAACGCAAGCACATCAACACCACCATCCGCGAAGCGACGTTCGAGTGGCTCGCCAAGAACAACTATTCCTTCGTTCCGTCGCAATCCAATTGCTTCATGCTGGACGCCAAGCGCCCCGCAAAAGAAGTTATCGCCGCGATGGCCGCCCAAAATGTTTTTATTGGGCGCCCTTGGCCCATCTGGCCCACGCACGTCCGCATCACCGTCGGCACGCAACCCGAAATGGAGCGCTTCCAGGAAGCGTTCCAACGCGTCATGTCCCGCGCCGCCGTAAGCCCTCTGCGCCCTCTGCGTCCGCGATCCGAATCCGCTACGATTCATCTCGACGGCCTCGTTATCCCAGCTACCCGCGCCTGAACGAAAAGAGCCGAGCGAGCGGCTGATAGTGCCCTCAAATGGTCGCGTCTCTGTGCTAATCCCGCGTCTCGAGCCGGGGGGACCCTCACCCAGGATTTTTGTAAGTGTTGCATCTACAGGATTTAGGGTTCCAGGAAGTCGTTTGGATGCAACAGTTGCGGACGGGTTCGTAAGTGTTGCATTTAGAGGAGTTAGGAAAGCGGAAGGAAAGAGAAGGGGATTTTTAGTTGAGTCGCGCGGGGCACACCCCCTATGTGACGGAAACAGTGCGGAAGCGCATGAGAAAGAAGGAGTTGCGGGCGCACCAGCGTGTCGGGTGTGCCGAGTTGGTGC
>Ga0070693_100000261_pt1 | contig 24757 bp, 20 predicted proteins | sample KBSK1103metaG_FD_65472 | JGI IMG/M metagenome (GOLD analysis project Ga0070693, IMG submission 65472) | Corn, switchgrass and miscanthus rhizosphere microbial communities from Kellogg Biological Station, Michigan, USA - KBS K1-10-3 metaG | ecosystem: Host-associated > Plants > Roots >...
TTGCAAAAAAAAATGTGCAGAAACTGATCGACGGATTGCAGAAAGCTCTGAGCTAGGCACGAGACCAAGCGATGCCAAAGGCAGCGAACACAAAACGCAAGAAAGTGAAATCGCCCCTGGCAGCTCGACACAACGATGTGCCGGCCGCTGGTAAGTGGGTCGGGCAGCCGATTCGGCGCAAAGAAGAGGATCGCCTTGTGCGCGGCAAAGGCATTTTCGTCGATGACCAGAAACTCACAGGCATGCTGCATATCCGTTTCGTTCGTTCCTCCTTCGCGCACGCAAAAATCACGCGCCTAGATGTTTCAAAGGCGGCTGCGCTGCCTGGAGTCGTCTGCACGCTGACGGGTGCGGAAGTGAAGGGCATGGTGAATCCCTTCATTGAAATTGGCCCCGACGTCGGACAGAAAATCGCGGACTATCCGATGGCCGTCGACAAGGTCGTGTACCAGGGCGAGCCGATCGCCGCAGTTGTCGCTGAAACGCGAATGATTGCTGAGGACGCCGCAGAACTCGTGGAAGTCGATTACGAACCGCTGCCGCCCGTGATGACTGCGGAAGACGCGCTGAAAGACGAAAGCCTCGTTCATGCGGAAATGGGCACAAATCGTAATTGGCACGGCCTCTTTGAGTTCGGCGATGTCGAGAAGACTTTCAAGCAGGCGGCTCACGTGATCCACATCGGCTGGCTGCATTTCCACCGTTTTTCCAGCACGCCTCTCGAAAACAACGCCATGATCGCCGTGTGGGACTCACGCTCAGAGCGCATCGAGTATTGGTCGAACAATTCTTTTCCTGCGTTCGCGGCGCAATTTCTTTCTCCGGCGCTCGGTGTGCGGATCGATCAGATTTTGATGAAGAGTTTCGATATCGGCGGCGGCTTTGGAATCAAGATCACCAACTATCCGTACATGGCCCTTTGTGCGCTGGCTTCCCGAAAAGCAGGCGACCGCCCCGTAAAATGGGCGGAGACTCGCACCGAGCACATGCAGGCCAGCGCGCACGGAAATGAGCGGACGTTTCTCGATACTCGCGTGGCCCTCGATAAGAGTGGTGTCATTGCGGCGATTGATTCCCGTCACGTCGACGATTGCGGCGCATATCCGCGCTACGAGCCGCTCGGCTGCGTCATTTGGGCACAAGTGCTTGCCGGGTCCTACCGCGTGAAAAATATCCGGATCGACATGAACCAGGTCCTTACGAACAAATGTCCCGTCGGCCCCAATCGCGGCTACTCACGAATGCAGCAGCTTTGGTTCATGGAGCGCGTTCTGGACATTTGTGGCCACTCGCTCGGAATTCCCACGGACGAGATGCGCAGGCGGAATTACATTCGCAAGAATGAGATGCCTTACACGACGCCCAACGGTTGTGTCTATGATTCGGGCGATTACGCGGGAATGCTTGCCATGGCGAAAAATCTGATTGGCTGGGACGAGTGGAAGAAAAAACAGTCCGCCGCTCGCAAAGCAGGCCGCTGGATTGGTCTCGGCATCGGCTCCACGCTCGACTCTGGAACAAATAATTTCGGGCAGGCGCGCATCATCAATCCTGGCGCTCCTTTTTCTGGACAATCGAAGGCTGCCATCGCCAAGCTGGACATCTACGGCGAAGTGGTGATCAGCATGGGCTCTGTCCCACAAGGACAAGGCCACGAAACCACGGCGGCGCAAGTCGTCGCGGATGTACTCAGCATTTCTCCGGACCTCGTCAAGGTCAAGCCCGGATTCGATACCGAACAGAATGCTTATACCGGTCACACGGGAACGTATGCCAGCCAGTTCGCTGTCACCGGACTTGCCGCGATTCATGGAGCCGCGGAGAAACTTCGCAAGGAAATGAGCCGCCTGGCCGCGTGGGCGCTCAAGGCGAAGGAAAAACAGCTTGAATTTGGCATTGGTGCCCAAGGGCCGGAAGTTCGTGTCAGGGGCTCCCAGAAATCGATCAACTATTGGGCGCTGGCAAATATCGTCAATGTAAACAACGCCGGCATGCCGGAAGACTTGTGGGATGTCACCCTGAACTGCCGGCACGTCTATCACGCTCCTTTCCAATTGCCGGACGTAAAGCGCAAGTATGGCAACCTCACGCTTACTTACGCGGCGCAGATTCACGTCGCGGCAATGGAAGTGGATCGCGAAACCTATCAGCCGAAGATCCTCGCCTATGCCTGCGTGGACGACTGTGGACGTGCCATCAATCCCCGCATCGTTGAGGGGCAAGTGCACGGCTGCACCGCACACGGGATCGGCGCAGCGCTGATGGAGAATTGCGCTTATGATTCCGACGGCAATCTGCTGGCCTCGACATTCAGCGATTACACGCCAATCACCGCGATGAATATGCCCGACCTTCTCTATGGCCACATGGAATCGCCTTCGCCGTTTACATTCAACGGAGCCAAGGGCATGGGGGAAGGCGGTGCGGCTCCGGTTCACACGATTTGCGCGGCTCTGCAAGACGCTCTTTATTCCAGTGGAGTCATCATTGAGGACTCGCACAATACAGGCGATTCCATCTTTCGCGCGATGCAGCGCGCACGCCAAGGCGAGTTTGCCGGGATGGTCCGAGTCGAACATCGCCGCTCCGCGCGCTAGAATGTCCTGCTGCGCAATCGCGGGACTCACGCCCAAATGAAGCGCATCTGCATCATCGGCTGTGGCTCGATCGGTAGTCTTTACGCCGCGCATCTTGCACGAGTAGCGGAAGTGTGGGCTTTCGTCCGTCGGCCCGAGCATGCCCGTGCCCTCAACGAACACGGTTTGCATGTGACGGGCGGCCATGAATTTCATTCTCACTTTCGCGCCAGTCACAATCCCGCGGAGTTACCCAAGTTCGATCTCGGCATTGTCTCGTGTAAATGCACACAGACCGCGGACGCCCTCGCTCCCGTCGCGCACCTCTTCGACAACGGAGCGATTCTTTCGGCGCAAAACGGTCTCGGCGCTGAAGAAATCATCGCCGATCTTGCCAAGACGTACGTCATTCGCGGCACAACCTTTATGAGCGGAACCCGGCACGACGACGCTCACGTGCAATACGAACTCGACACGGCGACCTGGATGGGCCCATTCGAACCCACGAATACGCCGTTCTCGCTGGTGAAGGAAGCCGCCGATTTGCTCGTTGCTTCGGGTCTAAAAGCTGTCGCGCTCGAGGATGCCCGCCCCGCGCAATGGTCGAAAGTGATTTTCAACTCGTCGGTCAATGCCGTTTCCGCGCTTACGGAGCTGCCGCACACCCTTCACTACGCTCAGGAAAATCAGTTCGCTGATCTCGGCCATCTGCTCCATGATTTGATCGAAGAAGGGAAGCATGTGGCCGCTGGGCTCGGCATCCGGCTCTACGAGGATCCCTGGGAAATGAACAAACTTGGCGCGCAGACGGATCATCCTCCTTCCATGCTTTACGACATTCGCAATAAGCTGCGCACCGAAGTAGACTTTCTCGGCGGTGCCATCGCTCGCGAAGCTCTTCGCGCGGGCATTTCCGCGCCGTTGCATACCGCGCTCTATCGCCTCATCAAAGGCAAAGAAGCTTCCTGGACTTATCAGGGCAAGGAGCGCAACGCCGGGGAGTAGGCGGTCAACGCATGGCTTACGCAATCGATCAGGAAAAGTGGCAGCGCGTGCGCCTGATGATGGAGCGCCACGACCTCGATGCCCTTGTCGTTCGCGCGCCCGACAATGTTCTCTACCTCACGAACTACTGGACCATGAAGGGTTACGACCTCGCGATATTCCCTCGGGAGGGAGATCCCACGCTGCTGGTCATCGAGCCGCAATTCCGCGAGGCGCAGCGCACCGCGTGGAACAAAGACGTGCGCTTCTTTCCTTTCTATCATCCCAGGGATCCGCGCCCTCCCATGATTCGCGCCGTCGAAATGGCCGTTGAGGTCTTGCGCGAGCGCAAGCAGGATGGCCGAGTCGGCATTGAACTTTCGCAAACATCGCAAATTTGCGACCGCATGGTTGGAGAGCCGACGGTCTACTGGCAAGGTTATTACGACGCCTTCCGCGCCGCTTGCCGCGAAATTCTGGACGCCGCCCTGCTGCTCTCCGAAGTCCGCATGATCAAAACGCCGCAGGAAATCGAACGCATGCGCCTGGCCAACGAGCTCGCGGCTATCGGCATGGAACATGCGCGAGACAACATCAAGCCGGGTATGAAAGAGAGCGAAGTGGCGGCGATGATCGAAGGCCACATCCACTCCGTCGGCGTTGGCTACAAGCGCATAGTGGAAATGGCGCGCGCCTTCACGCTCGTTTGGTCCGGCCAAGGAATTGCCACATTTACCGCCACGAGCCACCGCCCCGTGATTGAGAATGAGCCGACTCTCGTGGAAATTTGGGTTTGCGCCGACGGGTATTGGACCGATCTCACAAAAAATCTTTGCCCCGGAAAATTGACTCCCGAATACAATCGTTTGCTCGATCAGTTGCTCAAAATTTTTGCCGAAGCCGTCGGCAGTATCCGCGATGGCGCTCCGCTGGGCGAAATCGACTGCATCATTCGCGATGGGATAGATGCGGCTGGCTATCCGGGGCAGCCGTCGCATCCCGTAGCGCACGGCGTCGGCGCGCGCGCACATGAAGCGCCTTACTCTCATCGCATAGTGCCGGGCGAAATGCGGTCAGGCATGGTGCTGGCCATCGAGCCCGGCATATATTGGGAAGGCGGGGGAGGATTGCGGCTCGAAGACAATTTCTTGGTAACGGAAAGCGGATGCGAGAAACTGTGCTCCTATCCCGATGATTTTCGCAGGTAAGCGTTCAGTAGAAAACGAAGGCGGGAGACGGAGGTCTCTATCGCGATGAAGGAAGACCTGGCCAATGCGATTCTCTCGCAAATTCGCGAGGACGAAATTGTCTCCATGGCCTGCGACGTCGTGAACATTCCGAGCCCCACAGGCGAAGAGCTGGAAATGGGCCGTTACATGCGCCGCGCACTCGAAGAAACGGGGCTCGACGTGACGTGGCAGGAAGTCGAAGACGGGCGCGCAAATGTCGTGGGACTTTGGGAGGGGACTGGCAACGGCAAGAGCCTGATGTTTAACGGGCACATGGATACGTCGAACTCCGGTCGCGAAATTTTCCTAACTGGTCTCGGCTACAAACCAACTGCAGTCATCCGCGGCGGCATGATCTACGGACTTGGCATTTACAACATGAAAGGCGCATTAGTCTGCTACACACAGGCCGTCAAAGCGTTGATGCGCGCAGGAATAAAGCTCGAAGGCGACGTGACCATCGCGGCCGTTGCCGGCGAAATCGAAAAAACGCAATGGAGCGATGAATTTGTCGGCAAGGAGTATCGCGGCTATGGCGTCGGGACGCGCCATCTCGTCAATCACGGCGTTTTGCCGGACATGTGCATTTTGGGTGAGCCGACGGACATGCAACTCGTGCTTGGACACTACGGAACAGTCTGGGTTCGCCTCTCCACGCACGGACACTACGTTCATACCGCTTTTACTCGAGGCAAGCAGGACCACAGCTCCATTTTCCGCCTGAAAGAAATTCTGCCGCCTATTTATGAATGGATCGCAGCGTGGGAAAAGAAGGCCGTCTACGGCGGCCAGCCCGGTGTCGTGAACGTCGGCTGCCTCCGCGGCGGCCATCCCTGGCGTGTCAGCCGTACGCCTGAGCGCGCGGATGTTTTCCTGGATGTGCGCGTTCCGCCAACGATGCCGCTCAAGGAAGTGCGCGTTTCGATCAAGCAGCTTGTCCTCGACCTGCGAAAAAAGCATCCAGACTATGGCATCGAGTACGAAACCTTCGTATCCGTGCCCGGCGCGGAAATTGCGAAAGATCATCCGCTCGTCAAAACGATCGAAGCCTGCCACCAGCGCGTCCTGGGCAGCGCTCCGAAACACGCAACCGTTTTGTGGGATTCCGATGCCTCTGTGATGACGCGTTATGGAATCGAGACGCTAAACTATGGGCCATCAAGCGGGCCCCGCGACGCCGAAGGCGAGAAAGTCGCGATCGAAACTCTCGTAAATACAACCAAGGTCTACGCGCTGGCCGCGGCGGAAATCTGCGGTGTGCGCTGAGGGGAGCTGAACCCAACGTCGATGATCAGCCAAAAAGAGATCGAGCGCCGTTACAACAATATTCGCGCTGCCATGGCCGCGGAAAAAATCGACGCACTGATTGTCTGCGGCAATCAATACACGGGATTCGAAGGCGCCGTACGCTATACATCTGGTTTCGAAATCGTCCACCGCTACGTTTACGTGCTGATTCCGCTCGCAGGAGATCCTGTCCTCGTCTTTCCCCGCGAAGCGCGCTGGATCGGCGATAAGAAAGCGCCCTGGGTCCAGGAAAAAATCTGGGCGGAAATTCCTGGAAAGTGGTTGCGCGAGGAAATTGAAAAACATCATTGGAAGCGCGTCGCGGTCCACGGTCTGGATTTCGTAATGGCCGTCCGCGATTACCGCGAGCTCCAGCATGGTCCTTTCGAACTTGTGCCGTTCGATTTTCAATTTGACATGGCTCGGGCCGTCAAAAGCGAAGAGGAGCTCGCTGGATTTCGCGACAGCATGGACATCATCCTGGATGGATTTCACGCTTTGCTGGCCGCCTATGAACCCGGCAAGAGCGAAGCGGAAATCATGGCTCCGGCCGTCGAGCGATTTTTCGCGCGCGGCGCCGGGCCTCGCATGATGAACATCGTGCTCAGCGGCACCGGAGGTGAAGCGGAAGCCCACTTTAAGGTTCCTTCGCTTCGCAAAGTCGGTTCGGACGATCTTTTGCTCTATTCTCTCGAGATCGCCGGCACCGATGGATACTGGGTGGAATTTTCCCGCGCGCTCATCCGCGGAAAGGTCAGCCCGCGAACCTTAGCCATGAGCGACGTCTATCCGCACGCCATGGAAGCCGCGCGCCAAAAAATGCACGAAGGCGCGCTGGCCAGTGATGTCCACAAAGCGGCGACAAATGTCTTCGACAAAGCGGGCTTCAAACTCGGGCACCTCACCGGCCACTCGATTGGCATGACCATGATCGAGTACCCCGCCATCGGCGCAAATACTCACGTCGAGCTGAAAGAAAACATGGTCTTCAGTTTTCACCCGCAAGTCGTCGACCAGAATGGCCAAGTCTGTCTCTACACGCAGGACACGTATCGCGTTGGCAAGAACGAAGGCGAATGCCTCGCCAACGTGCCGTGGCGTTTCTATCCAGGTATCGAGGCGCTGAAGACGGCATGAGCGTTAAGATTTGCATTGTCGGCTGCGGTGCCATAGGAAGTATCTTTGGCGCGCATCTGGCCCGCCTCAAAGACGTTGAAGTCCATGCCTACGACGTCTGGAAAGAACACACACGTGCCATCAACGAACAGGGACTGCGCATCAGTGGCGCCGCCGATTTTACCGCGCGTCTGCACGCGACTTCCGATCCCTGCGAAATTCCAGTTTGCGAGCTCGGCATAGTGGCCACAAAAAGTACGCACACGCACACCGCCATCGAACAAACCGCCCATATTTTCGGTGAGAACAGCGCCGTCTGCTCCGTCCAGAATGGTATTGGTAATGAAGAAATTTTGGCCCAGCATGTGCGCTATGTCATTCGCGGCACCACTTTTCCTGCTGGCCACGTCGTAGAGCCGGGCCACGCCGGGTTCGACATCAACGGCGATACATGGATCGGTCCATTCGAACCGGCGAACACACCCTACGCGCGCGTCGAACAGCTCGCCGAACTTCTCAACCGCGCCGGATTGCATGTCATCCCGTTGCATGATGCTCGCGGCGCACAGTGGACCAAACTCATTTTCAACGCTTCGACGAATCCTGTCGGTGCGCTCACCTTGCTGCATCATGGCGCCGCCACGCGCTTTCCGCCGACCGGTGCACTTTTTAATGCTCTCATTGCCGAAGGCGAAGCCGTCGCAAAGGCTTTGGGAATCGAGCTGCATGGCGATCCGCGCGCCCTGGTGCAAAAAGGCGCCAATGCTCCCGGCAAACACAAAGCGAGCATGCTTCAAGACATTCTTGCCAAACGCCAGACCGAAGTGGATTTCATGAACGGCGCAATTGCCGACTGCGGTGAAAAAATGGGTGTTCCGACTCCGCTCAATCGCGCGGTTTGGCAACTCACAAAAGGCCTCGAACATTCCTGGACCGATCCGGCATAGCACACGACATCGCCGGCCATCCTCCGCAGGAGAGTATTGAAACGATGAGTATGCCTTTCAAAATCGGCGTCTTGCAGCTCAGCATGGAGCCGCTCGACGAAACTGTGAAAATGGCGCAGGCCTGCGACGCCGCCGGATTCGACACCTTCTGGCTTGCGGAGGCCTACCCCTGGTGGCGCAAGCACTCCATGGAAGCGCGTTCTTCCACGGCCGTCACCGCCATTGCCGCGCGCGAGACAAAACGAATTGTCATTGGTTGGGGCATTATCTCTCCGTACACGCGCCACCCCGTCCAGATTGCCATGGAGGCGCGCGTCCTTCAGGAAGCGGCTGGCAAAGATCGTTTTCTACTCGGCCTTGGCGCGTCGAAAATCTTTATGAAGGAAATTGGTGAGGGCGAAAAAGGAAAAGAGGTTGGCCCTGCCACCGTCATGCGGGAAAGCATCGAAATCATCGAGGCCATGCTCGGAGGTCAGGAAGTTAAGTACGAAGGCAAGGCCTTTCAGGCTTTCTCACCCGCGCTCAAATCCGATGCTCATGTGCCCCGCTGGCGCGTGCCGATCTACGTTGGCGCCACTGGCCCGGTTCTGCAGCGCCTCGCCGGCTCGCATTCAGACGGCCTGTTGACCGCAAGCATCACCACGCCAAAGTTTGTTCAGTATTCGCGAAAAACGATGGAAGAAGGCGCGCGCAAAGCGGGCAAGGATCCTGCGAAACTCGATCTCGGCTCCGTCATCGTCGGCAGCGTCGGCGAAAATCTAAGAACGGCTCGAGAAGGCGCCCGCGAAATGGCCGCCATGTATCTCGCCAACAAGGTTCAAAACATCAGAGGCTCGGCGGACACGCTCCTTGAATGCGCGGGTCTCAATTTCGATGAGATCCGTCCCATCGCCGAAGCCATGGAAAGTGGTGGTCGCAAAGCCGCCGCGCGCTCAGTTACCGACGCTGTTCTCGATAAGGTTTGCCCGATTGCAGGCACCCCCAAGCAATGCATCGAGCGCCTCGAAGAGTACCGCGCCGCAGGCTGCACGCACATCATGCTTGAGCTTTGGGGGGATGATCGTTTGGAACAGGCGCGGCTTTTCGGAGAAAAAGTCTTGCCGCATTTCCACAAGAAATAGCGGTATTCAAATGCCGATAATGAACAATCAATCTGCTGCAACCGATGCGCTCCGGTATTTTTCCCTGTAGGAAACCACGGGATTTCGCAGCACGCCGATTTTCTCGATCTCGCACTCCACCACGTCGCCGGGTTTGAGATAGAGAGATTTCGGATCGCCGCTGAACGCTGCCACTCCCGACACCGTTCCCGTGGAGAGCACATCGCCAGCGGAATACCCCATCGGCGAATAGTGCGCGATGATCTCGGGAACGCTCACCGACATCTTGCTGGAATGCGATTGCTGACGCACTTTTCCGTTTACGCGCAGCTCCATCGCCAAGTTATTTGGATTCGGGATTTCATCGGCTGTTACGATGTGCGGCCCCAGCGGGCAAAACGTGTCGATCCCCTTGCAAAAACTGAAAACACCGGATTTCATCTCCCGCCGCTGGATGTCGCGCGCTGTGATGTCGTTGAAGATTACGTAGCCGCCGACGTAATCGCTCGCGCGTTCGGCAGGGAAGTGCTTGCCCGATCTCTTCAGCACCACCGCAAGCTCAAGCTCATAATCCAGTTCTTCGGTCAGATGTTCCGGATAAATAATCTCTTCGTCCGGCCCGATGATGGCGTCCACATTCTGAAAAAATACAATCCAGGGAAGCACGGGATGCGAGAATCCGGACTTCTGCGCTTCCTCATGGTGCTCGCGGAAATTTCCCGCGGTGTGAAAAAATTTCTTCGGGCTGATGGGGGCTTTGATTTGCACCGCCTCGCGGCGAAAGAAAATTGGCTCGCCCGACGCGCCCTTAACTTCCGGTCCGTACTTCAGGGCATACTCGAGCGCCAACCTCGCGGCATCCAGACCGCGATCGCCATTGGCAAAAAGCCCGCGCATGTCTGCGGGAACACGCGCGTCAGCGAGCGCGAAGAAAGCGCCCTCTTTTTCTTCATTGCGCAGGTATAGCGCATAGGCCGCGTTGAGGTCCACAAATTGTCCGTCTGGGGTGAGCGCCCCGATGCGGTTATCGCGGGCCCGTGATTGGAACGTAACAAGCTTCATCGAGATTCCTTCATCGCATGGAACGCATCAGATGTTACCAAAAGACGCGGTGTTAATCGAAGCACACCGCGAAGGGCAGTCCGTCTAAGACGCGATCGGGAGGCCAGTGAAACGAATCCCCGCGCCGTGGACCTTATATCGCATGTTTAATCCAATCAGCAGTGCCGTCAGCGATTCCACGATCCGCGCGTTTTCCAGCTTTCCGCCATTAAGGGCGCGGGCGCCGGGAATTTTCAAAGCCAACTCCGAAGCAATCTGCTTTGCTCTCTCGTCATCGCTGCATACCAGGATGTCGCAGTCAACCGCCTCATCCTTGGAAAGCAGTTCGGCGCCAAGATTCTGAAACGCCGCCGCTACGCTTACTCCCGCGGGCAGCAGTTCCTTGGTTTGTTCCGCCGCCGATCCTTGCCATACCCCAAGCATCCTCGTCGCAGCTCCTCCAACCGTCGCCGCCAGCGGCACCGCTGTATCAATCACTACGGTGCCGGGCTTCCATACGCTTTTCAACTGTTTCAAAAGCGCCGCACAGCCGGCAAACGGAACCGTCAGCACCACCACGTCGCATTGTGATGCGGCGGTCGCATTGTCGGCCCCTTCAATTTTCGCCAAGCTGCCAATACGTGCGCGCAGTTGCGAAGCAGTTTCTTCCGCGCGCTGTGCATCACGAGATCCGACCACAATCTCTTCGCCGGCGCGCGCCCAGCGGTAAGCCAGACCCGATCCCTCCGGTCCAGTGCCGCCTAAAATGCCCACTCTTCTATTCATCGCGATTTAGCTCCGCGCCTTTGATTTTCCGTTCGCACTATTCCGCCGGCGAACGGGGCCATCTCTCGGCTGTTCGCGGCCACCGGCTCTGGTACGATGGCCTTAGCTTCACACGCGCCCGAAAGACGGACGACGGACGAGAGCAAACGATATCACGCAATCCGACGGGCTATTCATGGAAACTGCAGGCCAGCCAGAAGAATCGCAATTGTTCTCCGAACGGCGCGCGGATCCGCGGTACGGGTTTCGCGCACTCTTGCTGCCCGTCAAAGACTTGCGAAACGCCAAGCAGCGCTTGGCGGCGGTGCTCACGCCGCACGAACGATTCGACCTTGCGCAAGCGATGCTTGCGGACACAATTCAGGCCGTCTGCGGTGTGCATCGTGCAAACAGAATTTTTGTCATCACCAACTACGAACCCGCCATGGAAACCGCCGCGAAGTTCGGATGGGAAGTCTTGCGCGAGGAGCATCAAGTTTCGGAGAGCGTGTCCGTTGATTTAGCCTCGCGCCTCTGCGCCGAGCGTGGAGTCACGGCCCTGCTGCGCTTACCGCTTGATCTTCCTCTCATTCAGCCGCGCGACATCGATGATCTTCTGGTCACGGACTGCCGTGCCCCGGCCACTGTCATTGTCCCCTCGCGCGATGGCACTGGCACGAACGCGATTCTTCGCACGCCGCCGGCGCTTTTCCCTTCGCACTTTGGGCCAGATAGTTTCGCCAAGCATCGCAGCGAAGCGGAGCGCGTCGGCGCGCGGACTATCGTTCGGCGAAATCCGCGGCTGGAGATGGACGTGGATGATGAAGCCGATCTCCGCGCACTTCTGAGACATGATTTGACCCATACCGCGACCGGAAAGTGGCTCGAGGAAAGTGGCGTCGCCGCGCGTTTCAGCACACGCGCCACCGCGGTGTGAACCTTGTGCTAATGCACGTTCTTTTCGTACGGCCTGTTCGCGGTGATCCCTTTTCCTTCGGTCACAACGATAGTCTCACCCGCAGCGACATTGGTTAGCCGATCGCGCTGGCCGCTGGGCCACAGGACGTCAACCTTCTCAGCCTTGCCTAGTTGTCCGAGGCCGAACGTAAGCACGAGTTCACTCGCCGAGAGATAGCTCGATCCGCTCCGCACCATCTGCGCTTGCGTTCCGCCAGCCGCCGTGACGCGCACCGTGGCGCCGATACCGTCGCGATTCGATTTTGTTCCAACGAGCTTCACTCGCAAGCTGTGGTTCGCCGCCGTACCTGTCGCTTCGTTGCGAAATAGAACAGCCGGCCCGCCGTTCGTGGCCATCAGCACGTCGAGCCTTCCGTCATTGTAAATATCCGCGTAAGCCGCACCGCGCGCTACTCGTGGCGCTGCAAACGCGGCCCCCATTGATTTCGTTACCTCTTCAAATTTTCCTTTTCCCATGTTCCGAAAAAGATGTGGCGGCATCGCATACTTCACGTTCGCCTGCACCCGTTGAATGTCCGGATCGATGTGCCCGTTCGCAACAAAAACATCAGGCCACCCGTCCAAATCATAATCAAAGAAAAAGCACCCAAATCCCAGCGTCAGCAAAGACGCTCGCCCGATTTCTGACCGAGGTGCTTCATCGACAAATAACCCCGAACCTTCATTGTGATAGAGAGAAAGCATCTGGTTCGCAAAGTTTGTGATCAACAGACTGGGATGCCCGGAGCGATCGTAATCCGCGGTATCCACGCCCATTCCCGCGCGCGCCACGCCATCCTCGCTGAAAGCTACGCCTGCCAGGACCGCCTTCTCCGTGAACGTGCCATTTCCATTATTGCGATAAAGCTTGTTCGGTTGCGTGTCATTCGAAAGCAAAAGGTCTGGCCAGCCATCGCCATCGTAATCCAGCACCGCGATGCCCAGTGTTTTTGACGTTGGATCGCCAAGTCCCGCTTTTTTCGTGACATCTTCAAACGTGCCGTCGCCGCGGTTGTGCCACAGCCTCACCGCCGTGCCCTTGTACGATTCCGGCGTGCAATACGATTTGCTCTTTCCATCGAGCGTGCAGTAAAGGTCCGTTTCCGGACTCCATTGCACGTAATTCGCAACGACGAGATCGAGACGTCCATCCTTGTCGTAATCGACCCACGCCGCCCCAGTGCTGAACTCTTTCACTCCCCCGAGCCCTGCTCTCTGCGTCACGTCCGTAAACGTTCCGTTCCCGTTGTTGTGGAACAGACGGCTTTGCCCGTAAGCCGTCACGAACAAATCGTCGTAGCCATCATTATCAAAATCACCGGCGGCCACTCCCATGCCGAACATTTCTTCTGTATCAAGCCCCGCTTTGTGCGTCACATCGGTAAACGTGCCGTCGTGGTTGTTGTGATACAGCTTCGGCATCGAGTGCTTTCTCGCATGCCCTGGCCAGTCCATTCCGTTCGCCAAGAAAATGTCCGGCCAGCCGTCGTTGTCGTAATCGATGAAGGCGACTCCAGGTCCGAGCGTTTCCGGCAGATATTTTTTTCCGAACGCGCCATTGTTGTGAACAAAGTGGATTCCGGCCTGTTGCGTGACGTCACGAAACGTCACGCCCGGCGGACCCCCGGGAGCTGGTGCGCTCGTTCGCGCAAATGCTGCAAAAAACAAAGCCACCCCGAGCGCCAGAAAAACCGCAGCCGGCTTCTTCACTTCGCTACCGCGTTCCCATCGCGGCCCACACCAAGGGCATCGGCCACTCGATTGATGTAGTTGAACCACGACGCAATCAGCGTGATCTGCAAGATGCCGCGGTCGTCAAATCCCACGGCGCGCAGCTTCGCGTGGTCCTCGGGCCAGACCTTCGTCGCGTCCTTCGTCACCTTCACCACATACTCCAGCATCGTGCGGTCCTGTTCCGTGATTGGCGCGGTCCGATAATCCTTCTTCAGCGCTTCCACCATTTCCTGATCCAGAGTGACGCGGCGCAGAAACTCTGCGTGGGATTCGATTCAATAGTGGCAACGGTTCGTCACCGAAACCATTGTCGCGATCATTTCATGCTGATGCCGCTTGAGCGGTAATTCGGGAGACAGCAATGCGCCAAACGTGCTGAACGCGTGAAAGAGCACATCGGGGAAAAGCGAGTGCGAGCCCACAATGCTCGCCTCGACTCCGGCGAAAACCGCGGCCACCGGCGTGGCGTATTCGACCGGATAGAGCTTTCGTTCCTCTTCAATCGCCTTTTTGACGCTCTCGTCCTCTTCCATTCGAACCGTCTTGATCCAAGTCATGCGCGATGGCCTCCAAAAAAAGTCGTCCAAGAATTATCGCGATCCGCTGCCTGTTTTTGTTACTGCTTCCGTCTTCGCTCTCGTTTCTTCCTTCGTTCGGCCCGCGGCGCCTTTGTGCGTAGTTGCAATCTTTTTTGGCGTCCCGGTGTCCAGCGATACGGAAACATGCTCGTGAATCAATTGCCGCTCGTTATTGTCTTCAGGATGCGCCTGCCGGTAAGTTCCAGTGATCGCCTGAGACGCTTCGTCCGCCTTGAATCGCAAATACCGTTCCTTGTGTGCGTTCGCTCTCGTCTCGTCGCCAAGCCCGTTGAAGCAAAGCATCAAGTTATAGTTCGCCTGCAAATCTTCCGGATCCACGGCTAGCGTGCGCTGGAACGTCTTCACTGCTTCCGCATATCTCTTCTGTAAAAACTGAATCCGCCCTAGCTCATTAATCGCCACGCGGTCCCGTGGATATTGCGCCAGCACGATTTGCAGGTGCCCCGCTGCCTCGTCATACTTTCCTTCTTCTCGCAGCACGCGCGCATAGAAGAAATTTGCCCGCGCCAGCTTTGGCGCAATCGCCAGCGCCTTGTCCAAGACTTTCTGTGCGCCGGCCGTGTCGCCTTCTTGTACGAGACACCGTGCGATATTCACCCATCCATCCGCATTCTGCGGATCAATCTCCGTAATTTTTTCGAACGCCGCCGCCGCTCCCTTCAAATCCCCTTGCAACAATAGCCCGATGCCATAATCGTTCCACCGCGTCCAGTCATCTTTCGCCAGCTTCACCTCCGGTTTCGGCGCGGCTGCGTTTCGCGGCAAAATCCGCATACTTCTCGTGTCCTCTGCAATCGTGATGATCGGAAGATTCGGAATCTTTTTCAGCTCCCCGGCAACCTGCGAAGTATCGCCCGTAAACGCCATTTTCCTGTCGTCATAATCCGGCGTAAATGTTCCCTGCGGTTTGCCGGGATCCTCCGCGCCCGCGTACGCAAACTGCGTGTTCCACCACAGGAATTTTCTGTAATTCAGTTTTGCGTACAGCGTGATCTTTTCCCCCGCATTATCCGGAATGTGCAGCCGGAAGTGCGCCGTGTCGGCCGCCCCGGGTGGAATCAAATGCGCGTACATGGTCGCCCTGTTCGCCCACGCGTTTCGTTTGTTGATGGGATTTCCGTGCGCATCGATTAGCAGCGACTTGTAAAAATGCGCGCCCTTCTCGACGGGCCCCTTACCATCGTCCTCCACTTTGCCGCTCCAGAAGATAGTCTGTCCTTTTTCGTCCACAGCCTGCAGCTCCAGCCACACATCAAAAGCATCGACCGTCCCGCCAGGGAAAAAATGCCCCACTTTTCTTGTCCGCACCACCACATCCACTCGCACATCATCCCCGCGCCGCACCGCAGCATCCACCGCTCCCAGCGGCGCAGTGATCGGTCGCACTTCGCCTGCTGCTCCCGTGGGCGTCAATACTTCAGCTTCCTCTCCCACTGCAAATGTCGTCGAGAGTTCGGGCTTCGCCCCGCCCCCAGCCGCGGCTTCCGCGTTCACTTTCCCCGCTGGCGACACCGCGAAAATATCCACTGTCAGCTGTTTGTCCTGCAGGAAGCGTATGCTCGTCTCCAACTGCTGCGCATCCTCGTTTGCGGTTGGCACCGCTGTATTGGCGCCGGGGAAGCGGTGCGAGTGCACAAAGCCGTTCACATTCCCCGCATCCTTCGATGCCACCTGTGGCATGTGACAATCCGCGCAAATCATCGGATTCGCCGGATAGTAGAACGACCTCGCGCCTTGCCCCGACACGCCGCTGGCCTGCCAGTTGTCGTATTCATTGAAGCCGCGCACCCAGCGGTAGCGGTTCACCGGCACATCCAGATGCACTTTGTGGCACGTCGCACAAAATTCCGCCACTTGCGTTCGCATGAACGGCTTTAGGAATGTCCGCCGGTGCGGTTCCGGGTTAAGGTTCACGACAAAGTCGTGCAGCCTCCGCACCAGAGGATTTTCGCTCGCTGCAAGCTCGTGCAGTTTCGGATACTCCAGCGTAAAGTCGCCCTGCCCCATGGTGCTCTTCACTTGCACGATGCTGTGGCACATCAGGCAGCTCAACCCCGCCTTTGCCGCCGGCGTATTTTCAATCTGCCGAATCGGCGTATCAAACATCCCGCTGAACAGCAGCGACGGGTCGTGGCATCCCGCGCACCATTTGGAAGACCGCACCCCCGCCACGTCTTGCATGTACTCGATGCTCTTGCGGTACCACTGGTTGTTGAACGAAGAAAAATGATGCGCCGAACTGTTCCACTGCTTGTAAATATCCTCATGGCACCGTTCGCAAGCCTGCGACTGCATGAAATATTTCGCGGGGATGTTGACGCCGCCCTTGGTCTGCGCCGAGCTCGGGAAGAATTTCCCCTTCGGACCGTCTCCTTCGTCATCCATAGTGGCCGGGGAAATTGGCGGATTCGAAATGCGGAAAGCGCTGTTCCACGCCACCGTGCGATACCACCACGCCCCCGCCGAGATTCCCGCTACAACGGCGATCAGCGCCGCGGACCGCAGAACATACTGCGCGCCTCCCGCGCCCAGCCACCCGCGCGAGGCCAGCCACGAGCCAGCAAGAAACGTCACACCCAGCACGCACGCAAAAATATGCGCATAGAGTAATTTCTTCATTGGCAAAGGCGTGCCCGTAAAAATAAGCACCACGCCTATTACTGCCCCCGCCGCCAGCAACAGCCAGCCAATGCGCGCGCCTAGCGTGCTTGCCCGCAGCAATTTCCAAAGAAAGGGCAAAAGCAGCGCCGTCAGAAAGATTCCAGCGCCCACATGAAATAGAACCACAACAATGTAAGGTATATTTGCCGAAGGGAAGCTGTACAAATACACGGCGCTCGCAGCCAAAGCTATCACACTGCGCGAACGCCACTGGCTCATTGGGCCTCTCGCCACTGGGAAGAATTCATTCTCGCAAACTCACCGCCGCAAATAAAGGCGGCCGGCGCTGTGCGGGCGTCCGGCCGCGGGTGCTTTGGGGTGCCTCCACGTCGCCATAAACTCGGAAAGGTGGGAAGCAAACTGCTTGTTGTGCGTGTTATAGCGAGGGCCCAATGAACTGGCAATAGTGCAAAACGACTAGAACGCAAATTATTTTGTAATCCCTTTAGTTTCAATGATTTCGTAAGCTCTTCCCGCGGTCAAATCCTTGTACTCCTCGGTCCTCCCGCTAGGCCATTCGATGGTCACCCGCTCAATCTTCTCGCTCTTTCCAACGCCAAAGGTCACCGGCAGTTCGGATTGCGACAAATAACTCGACCCTCCGCGCACCACTCTTGATTGGCTTTGCCCGCCGAGGAAGATCCGTACAGCAGCCCCAATCGCATCGCGGTTCGATTTTGTTCCCACAAGCTGAAATCGAATGCTGCGGTTTCCTGCGTTCAAATCATTTCTATACAAGTACGCCGGCCCATTATTCGTCGTCATCAGCAAATCCAGGTCCCCGTCGCGGTCGAAGTCTCCATAGGCGAGGCCGCGTCCTACGATCGGAGTTTCAAAGCCGCCGCCAAGTTGCCGCGCCACGTCCCGGAATTTTCCGCCGCCTTCATTCAGGAAAAGTTGCGGCGCTTGCGCATAACCGACGTTGCCGTGAATATTTCGCACAGTTTCGTCGATGTGCCCATTTGCCACGGCCAGGTCCAGCCAGCCGTCCAGGTCAACGTCGAAAAAAGCGCAGCCAAACCCCAGCGTGTTCCGTGAAGGCGCGCCTAGCCCTGCAGCCATCGCAATATCATCGTATGTCCCCGAGCCCCCGGACCCTCTGCCAGCGGACCCGGTGCTAGCGGAATGGTACAGTCCGATCATTTCATTATCGAAGTTCGTGATTGCCACGCCGGGCTTGCCCGTATTTTCAAAATCCCCGGTGTCGATTCCCATCCCTGCTCTGGCTTTTCCGTCCGTGCTGAAGGCCAGCCCCGCCTCGACACCCACATCCTTGAATTTTCCGTTCCTCAGATTTTTGTACAGCTTGTTGGGTTGCGTGTCGTTGGCCACCAGCAAGTCTGGCCAGCCGTCCTGATCGTAGTCGAACATGGCCACGCCCAGCGATTTCGAGCTGCTGTCGAAAATTCCGCTCGAAGCCGTCACGTCCTCGAATGTTCCATTCCCGCGATTGCGAAAAAGCCAGCAGGTGTCTCCGCGATACGCTTCCGGTGTGCAATAGGATTTGTGCGTTCCGTCCAGGCTGCAAAATACATCATGCTCGGGTGACCAGCGGACGTAGTTGCACACGAAAAGATCCAGCAGGCCATCACGGTCGTAGTCGAACCATAGCGCGGATGTGCTGAGCCCTTGTCGCCCTTGCAAGCCGCTCGCGTTCGTAACGTCCACAAATGTGCCCTTGCCCGTATTGCGAAAGAGCCGGCTTTGTCCCACGCAACTGATGAATAGGTCCGGAAAACCATCGTTGTTGTAGTCGCCTGCTGCTACTCCCATTCCGTAGAGCTCGACATCCAGCCCAGCGGCGCGCGTCACATCGCTGAATGTCCCGTTGCGATTGTTCCGGTAGAGCTTCAGCATTGATCGCTGCCGCCGATGGCCCGGCCAGTCCATTCCGTTGATTAGCAGGATGTCCTGCCAGCCGTCGCGGTCATAATCGAGGAACGCGCAGCCCGATCCAAGTGTCTCCGGCAAGAGCTTTCCGCCGTAAGCGCCGCTGTTGTGCTGAAACTGAATCCCTGCGGCAGCGGTCACATTCGTCAGATGAAAGCCGGGATCAACGGGTGACTGCGCGAACAAGCGCGCCGGCGAAATGGCGGCCCCGATTCCCGTCGCGCACGCGCTCCTCAAAAAATCGCGCCGCCTCAAGGCAGGTTCACCAGGCCGTTTCTAATCGCGTAAACCACAAGCTCTGCCGTCTTGTGAATTCCCAGCGCGTCCATGATGTTCGCGCGATGCACGGATACCGTATTCGCGCTCAGATTCAACTCCGCGGCGATCTCCTTGTTCGATTTTCCCGCCACGATGCGCTGTAGCACTTCGAGTTCTCGCGGTGTCAGCCCGCCTTCGCGTTCGCCCTTCAGTGCGCTTGGATGCGCTACTTGAGGATCGAGAACTTTTTCACCTTTCGCCACACGTTTGACCGCGTTCGCCAAATCGAGGTCCATTGCGTTTTTCAAAATGTATCCGCTCGCCCCCGCGTCCAATGCCTGCCTCACAAGCGTGTCTTCTGAATGCATGCTCAGCATCAAAATCGCCGCATCCGGCCTGGCTTCCAGAATTCGCCGCGTTGCTTCGAGTCCGTTCATTCCCGGCATCGCGCAGTCCATCACAATCACTTGCGGCCGCTCCTTCGCCGCCAGTCGCACCGCTTCTTCTCCGTCGCTCGCTTCGCCGACGACTTCGATTTCCGGATCGTCTTCCAGGATGCGCCGGAATCCACGTCGCACCAGAGCGTGATCGTCCACCAGCAACACCGTCAGCTTATCCCGCATGTGGCTCCATTTTCTGGCGCTCGATGCGCAGTCGAACCATCGTGCCTCCCTCCGCGGGCTGCAGAAATTCCAGCGTCCCTCCGATCAACTCAGCTCGTTCGCGCATCGCCACCAATCCAATTCCTCGGCCATTTTTCTCCGGCAGCATTCCTTTTCCGTGATCCTCGATCTCCAGTTCCAGCGCATCAGGCAAAAACTTTAGCCGGATCCATGCTTCTTTCGCTCCTGAATGACGCGTCATATTGTTCAACGCTTCCTGCAAAACGCGGTAGACGTGTACGCTCGCGCCCCCGTCGATTGGAAAGGATGTCCCGGATTTCTCATAGTGCAAGGTGATTCCCGCTTGTCGCTGCACTGTCGGGATATACCAGTCCAGCGTGCTCACAAGTCCCGCTTCTTCGAGCAGCACAGGGTGCAGCGCTTGCGACAAGCTGCGAATATTATCCAGCGTCGATTGCGCGATTTCGCGCACCTCCTTTACCTCTTCTCGCGCTTTCGAGCCCTCCGGCAGGTGGCTCCCCGCGCGGCCCAGCAGCGACCCGATCGCCGTCAGCACTTGCCCGAATTCATCGTGCAGCTCGCGCGAAATATGCCGCAGGGTGGACTCTTGCGTCGAGATCAGTTTTTGCGCCAGCTCGCTGCGCTGCTCGGAAAGCGTTGCCAGTCTTGCAAAAATGATCCGGTTCGTTCGAATCAAATACAGACTCGTCAGCACGATGGCAATAAGCGTTGCTCCTAAAAACAAATAGAGCTGCCGTTGCACGCCGTCGTAAATTTGCGCGATGCGTCCCGCCGCCTGCTCTTCGCCTTCGTTGTTTTGCACCAGCAACCGAGAAACCGCCGTGCTCAACGATTCCTCCCTGGCTTGCAGCGTCAGCCGTATTTGCTCGCGCGCTTCCGCCTCTTTTCCCTCGGCCGCCAACGCAAACATTCGGTTGACTGCGTCCCAGAATTGCGCCACCGATTGACTGAGATACTTTCGCTGCTCGGGTGTTCTGTTTGCTCCCGCCAATTGTTCTTCGAGGTGCAGCGCGACATCCAGATCCTCCCGCATCCGCTCGAATTGCGCCGTCCACGCCGTCAGCGGGTAAGGCTCGCTCGCGTCCAGCATGTCGCGCATCGCCAGCCCTATCGAGTTCAAATCGTTCTGCACGCGGAGCAGTTGCAGGGAATCCTTGCGGTTCCGGTCCACCATTTCACTCTGCAATTTGCGCAAACCGGAAAGTTGCACGCGGATGTAAAACGAATATGCCACCACCGCGGCGAGCGTGATGATGAGCCCGAGCAAAAGGCCTGTTGTCGGCGAGCGCTGCGCAGGTATTTGCACGAAAAAAGGATACCTCAGGCGGCCGCTTGGCGGCGCACGAGGAGCAACAGAAAAATCATCGCAATAGCGGAGCAAAGCGGCACGAGCAAACCGACGCGCAAGCTTCCGGCATGCGCGGAAACAAATCCCACAAACCACGGCCCGACCGCGGATCCGATCGATGACATGGAAAACATCAGTCCGCCGAGTCGCACTGCTCTTGCTCCGTACCAGCGGGAGAGCCATGCGACGCAAACCGGGAAAATCGTCGCGCATCCCAAGCCCGCAATTGTCATGGTCGCAAACGCCAAGTCTTGCCGCGTTGCCAGGACTAAAAGCGTGTTTCCAACAACGACCACGATCAGCGCACTCATCACCAGCCGGTATTCACGGACACGCGCGAGAATAAATGGCGCGGACGCGCGGCCGGCCAAAAGCCCGCCGTAGAAAAACATGGGTGCAAGCGTGGCCCAGAAGGTCCCGCCCCCGGAGAGACGTTTGGCGTGCGTGGCGGCCCAGCTGCCGAGGCTGACTTCAATTCCAACGTACAGGAAGAACAACGCTGCGAGCGTCAGCGTAATCACCAAGCCGGGGCTGGCAGTTGCCGTCTTTGCCGTGGCGCCGGATGTCGTATGCTTTCCTGCGGGCAATTCCGCAAAAATAACGGAGAATGCCAGCAAAGCGCCGAACGCGGCCAAGACGTAGAGCAGGCGCGTGAGAAACCCGTACTTGAGGGCGAGCATGACCAGCGGAGAGCAAGAGACGGCTCCTGCGCCCCACGCCAGATTCACCAGGCTCACCAGCGATGCGCTCCGCGCGCCGCCGATTTCAGCTACCGCTAGATTCGTTGGGGGCACTACCAATCCATAACCTATTCCCAGTGCCGCCAGCGCGAAAAGAACTACTGTCATCGAGGGAGCGTTGATTGTTGCGAGCCCTGCCGTCATCAGAGCGTAACCAAGAACGAGAGGGGTCCTGCTTCCGAGATAATGCGTGATCAAGCTGGATAGCCAGACACCGCCAAGCGACCCGGAAAACTCAACGGCGAAAAAAATGCCAGCTTGTGAGTCGTTGAGAGACCAGCGCGAAATGAAGAGCGGCAGCATGGGACCCGAGAGCGTGATCTCGAGACCTGTCAGGACGAATCCGGCGAAAAGCAGCACCAGCAAATAGCGCTGGCGTGCTGCAGCGTTGATGGCGATGGCTTGCGTGCTCACTGGTTACCAACCATTTTGCAGGACGATGGCGCTGCGAGCAACCCAGCGTTTGTCGGCGGCCTTGTTTCGCCTGCCCAAAAGACGAATCCTGCGAATTTCAATACTTAGTTCTTCCCATTTAACGATGCGATAGTATGGAGCGCCTCCAGCATGCTTTTATAAACACTCTTTGGATGCTTTGATGATTGATGTTGGCCTCATCGGATTTGGGCTTGCCGGCCGGTCGTTTCACGCGCCGGTGATTCGCGCCGTACCCGGATTGCGGCTGGCGGCAATTTTGCAGCGCAGCGGCAACGAAGCCGCCGAAAAATATTCCGACGTGCGCGTCGTGCGCACGACGGATGAACTCCTATCCATTCCAGAAATTCGCCTCGTCGTTATCGCCACGCCAAACGAATCGCACTACCCGCTCGCCCATGCGTGCCTGGCCGCCGGACGCGATGTGCTCGTCGACAAACCCTTCACAACTACGCTCGATGAGGCCATTGAGCTCGTAGAGTTCGCAAGAAAACAAGGCCGCCTGCTCACCGTTTATCAGAATCGCCGCTACGACGGCGATTTTCAGGCCATCGTGCAGCTCGTTGCGAGCGGAGCGCTGGGACGCATCGTTCGATTTGAATCGAATTACGACCGGTTTCGACCGCAGTTGCGGCCCGGCGCCTGGCGCGAGCGCTCCGGCCCTGGCACGGGCATTTTTTTTGATCTCGCGCCGCACCTCATCGATCACGCGCTATTGCTTTTCGGAATGCCGGAAGCGCTGACAGCCGATATCCGTATCGAGCGCGAAGGCGCCGGGACGGATGATGCGTTCGACCTCGCTTTCCACTATCCCCGCGGTCTGCGCGCGGATTTGCGTTCCTCCATTCTCGCCGCGGCCACTCGGCCGCGTTTCCTTTTGCATGGAACACAAGGCGCGTTCGTCAAGCAATCCTTCGATCCGCAAGAAAGCAACTTGCGGAGCGGCTACATCCCCATGGACACAGCGTGGGGCGCGGAGCCGGAGGAAAACTGGGGCCTGCTGACCCTTTCTGTGAACGGCACTCTGACGCAGCGCCGCATTCCCTCGGTGAATTGCGACTATCGCGACTTCTACACCAACTTGCGCGACGCGATCCTCGGGAAAGCGAAGCTGGCAGTGAGCACGGCGTGGGCGCTCGACGTGATGCGCCTGCTTGAATTGGCGCGCCAGAGCAGTGCACAGCGCCGAACTGTTTCCGTGCCCTCAACAAATTAAACATTGTTCGCGCGGCACCCGCTGTGTACGACCAAATCCGCCCAGGTAGCAATTTGCGAAGGTGAAGGGCGGCACTCGCGTATAATCGAACTGTTCGCGAGAGGAGCTGCGTTGGCATCCGTCATTAAACTAGCACCCTCGATACTGTCCGCAAACTTTGCGCAATTGGGCGCTGAGGCGAAAGCTGCGCTCGAAGGCGGCGGCACGGTTTTGCATCTCGACGTGATGGACGGCCACTTCGTGCCGAATATCACCATCGGGCCGCCCGTCGTTGCTTCGCTGCGCAAGACCATTCCGGATGCGACGTTCGATTGCCACTTGATGATTGAAAACCCGGATGAGTTCATTCCGGCATTCGCGGAAGCCGGGGCGAACTGGATCTCTGTCCACCAAGAAGCCTGCGTTCATCTGGACCGGACGCTCCATTTGATTGAATCGCACGGGTGCAAGGCGGGCGTGGTGATTAATCCGGCGACTCCGGTACATTTGCTCGACGACGTCCTGGAAATTGTGCACCACGTATTGGTGATGTCCGTGAATCCCGGGTTTGGCGCGCAACATTTCATTCCCAATTCGCTCAAGAAGGTCGAAACGCTCGCACGAATTCGCGATGCGCGCGGTTTGGGATTCCGCATCGAGATTGACGGCGGCGTCGCGCTCGATACGGTCGGCGAGATCGTTCGCGCCGGCGCGGAAATTCTCGTGGCCGGGAATGCCGTGTTTTCCCGCGGCGATATTCGCGAAAATGCTCAGACGCTCTTGCGCGCGGCGCGTTCGGCCGCGGCCACTAGCACGCCGCCACGCCTCCGCCGTGCCGCTACTGCTCTTCGTAATTCCAAGTCAGACCTCCGTCGACGACGAACGTAGTTCCCGTGACATAGCCGGATTCAGAAGACGCCAGAAACGCGGCTATAGAAGCGACGTCTTCGGGTTTGCCAAGACGGCGCAGCGGGATATTTTCCAAGAGACTTTTGAGTTTCACGGGATCGTTCAAGAGATTCTTGTTGATGGGCGTTTCGATAGCGCCCGGCGCGATATTGTTGACGGTGATGTTGTACGGGGCGAGTTCGATCGAGAGATTTCGCGTGAGCATTTTCAGCCCGCCTTTGCTGGCGCAGTAGGAAGAAAAGTGCGGGAAGGGAAGCTCTTCGTGAACGGAGCTGATGTTGATGATCTTTCCCGGGCGCTTGGCCTGCATTAAGTAACGGACCATCGCCTGCGTTACGAAAAACA
>Ga0070693_100000264_pt1 | contig 24687 bp, 25 predicted proteins | sample KBSK1103metaG_FD_65472 | JGI IMG/M metagenome (GOLD analysis project Ga0070693, IMG submission 65472) | Corn, switchgrass and miscanthus rhizosphere microbial communities from Kellogg Biological Station, Michigan, USA - KBS K1-10-3 metaG | ecosystem: Host-associated > Plants > Roots >...
AGGCCGTGAAGGCCGCTGGTGAGAAGCTTCACATCAAGGTGCTCGGGCTAGCGAGCTTCGCTCCGGACGTTACCCCCGCGCTCGCTTTGGCGACCATTGACTCGATTACCGTGCTCGGCGCCCTTCATGCCAGCAAAGAGATCAAGGCCGCACTCGCCGATCGCATGATCTGACGCACCAACCCACAACAAGGATGCAAGTGATGAACATGGATTTTGCGGCCCGCATGCGCGCAGCGATGAAACTGACGCAGGAGCAAAAGCTCATGGAGGCCACCCGCGTCATTCAAAGCGCTTTGTCCGGCGTAAATCAGCCCGGCTCTCTAGCTGACCAAGCGCCTCGGGCGATCGAAAGACGTGTCATCGATCTCACTGCGGAGGTCGTTGAGCCGGACGACATGATCGTCCGGGGCGCCGCGGCTGACATTCGATCAGAGGTGTCGCAGCCTTCGAGAATCGCGGCGTGGGCACGTGATATGGGCGAATTGCTAAAGACGCGCGCCCGCCGTGAGCTTCCAGACTTCAGTCTCGATGCGCTGACGGATGCCAGGCCAAGCAAGATTGTCGAGATTCCGGACGGGGCTCAGTTCCTGAGCCGGTCCTTTGCCTGCGCGGCCGGTAGCCGAAACTACAAGCTCTACATTCCGCGTCGCCTCAAGAAGAGCCGACCTGCGCTGTTTGTGATGCTGCATGGTGGCACCCAGCATGGAGACGACTTCGCAGCTGGGACCCGTATGAATGATCTCGCTGAGGAGCACGGATTTATAGTCGCCTATCCGAGCCAGTCCAAAGCCGCAAACGCGTCGTTGTGCTGGAACTGGTTCCTCCCCGAGCACCAAAAACGTGGGGCTGGCGAACCCTCGATCATTGCCGGGATCACGAGCGAGATCGTTGCAAACTATGATGTCGACCCAGACCGTGTGTTCGTGGCGGGACTATCAGCGGGAGGCGCAATGGCGGCCGTGATAGCGGCCACCTATCCCGATATGTATGCCGCGGTTGGCGTCCATTCCGGCCTGCCTTACCGGTCTGCCACAGATCTCCCTTCGGCATTTGCGGCCATGCGTGGCAATGCCGGTCCACGAGGACGGCGGTCACGGAAGCCGCGCGAGGTCGCAGATGATTCCACTCACGTGCGTACCATCATATTTCATGGCGACGCCGATAAAATTGTTCATCCATCGAACGGTACAGGAATCGTCGGGGGTCCCAAGCTTGGTGAGAGCATCGAACGCGCGGAAGCCCGCTCGTCTGCCGGACGGTCCCACACACGGACGCTAATCCGAGACCAAAGCGGAGTGGTTGTCGTCGAGGAGTGGCTCCTCCATGGAAGTGGCCATGCCTGGTCGGGCGGCAGCCCGAACGGCTCGTACACGGATCCGCACGGCCCGGACGCATCCCGAGAAATGCTGCGGTTCTTCTTGGATGAAGTCGAGATTGCCGGCGCTGAGGACGGTTAGTCCCCAGAGTTGCGGCCTGTGACATGCTGATGGCATTAAGCCCAGGGACGCTCGGTGCGCGCGCGGCTCTCGAAGGCGTCGATAGCGTCGCCCTTCTCTAGCGTAAGCCCGATGTCGTCCAGCCCTTCCATCAGGCAGCGCTTGCGAAAGGGATCGATGCCGAACTTGATGACGCCGCCGTCGGGTCCTCTAATCTCCTGAGCGCCAAGGTCGACGGTGATCACCGCGTTGGCGCCGCGCGAGGCGTCGTCGATCAGCTTGTCGATCTCTTCCTGCGGCAGCGTGATGGGCAAAATGCCGTTCTTGAAGCAGTTGTTGTAGAAAATGTCTGCGAAGGATGGCGCGATGATGCAGCGGAAGCCGAAGTCGAGCAGCGCCCAGGGGGCGTGCTCGCGCGAGGAGCCGCAGCCGAAATTCTCGCCCGTGATCAGGATCTTCGCTTCGGTATAGGGCTTCCTGTGCAGCACGAAGTCGGGGAGCGCTGCGCCCTTCTCGTCATAGCGAAGCTCGGCGAACAGGCCCTTGCCGAGCCCGGTGCGCTTGATGGTCTTGAGGTACTGCTTGGGGATGATCATGTCGGTATCGACATTGATCATAGACAGGTGGGCCGCGATCCCGGTCAGCGTGGTGAATTTTTCCATTGGCCAAGCTCTCGTCCTTGTCCAAGCTATGTAGCGCCGCGCGTTCGCGGTTTCCAGTCGCATGAGCGCCGCCGGATATCTCCGCTTTTCAGCCGCGAGCCCACCAGAATAAGGTCGCCTGTCAAATCGAGGGAGAGGGAACAGCGCCATGGCTGGAACGGTGATCTATAAGGCGCATCCGGCGATGTTCCGGGCTCATCCCTTCTGGTTCATCGGCTGCAAATCCTCATTCCGGTGTTCGGCCTCGGCGTCTTCTGCTGCTCTATTGGTACATCCACACGCGGCAGACTGCGCTCACCGTCACCGACAGTGAGCTGCTCTACGAGAGGGGCATCCTGAGCAAGGATCGCACCTCAGTCTCGCTCAAGCACGTCTGCGCCGTGCACGTGACGCAAGGGTTCCTGAACCGTATCCTCGGCGTTGGGACTATCCAAATCTCGACCGCCGGCGATCAGCCGGAGTTCACGGTGGCGGACATGCCGGACCCCGGCACGATCAGAGAGGCGATCTCGAAAGCGCAGAACCAAGGAGCGGATTAGGACCGGCATGCCGAGCGCGCACGACGATCGCGATCACAAGGAGACACGGCTCCTGCTCGCTGCGGCGGTCGCGCTCATCCTGCTGGTCGCGATCGTATGGGGCGGGATCTATTACTTCGTCGAATACGCGAATTTCTCGGACCCGTTCGCGGCAGGGCTGGGTCTCAAGAACGCGGCGCTGATTTCTTTCGGCGTCTCTCTCGCCGTGATCCTGGTCATGGCCGTCGTGTCGGGCGGCGACGCCATCTTCGGCGAGCTGCCGTTCCACCATCGCAGGGTTTCTGATTTTCTTCGTGATCTTCTGGCTGATGATCGCCTGGATCTTCTAGGGCGAGCTTACTCGGAGGGGCCGAGCGTCTGGGCCTGCGGCAGGGTGGATGGTGCCGCCGCGTTCTGCTGCGCCGGCCGTCCGACGAGCTGCTGATAATATTTGCGCATCGTCTCACAGCGCTCCGGTCCCGGCGGGTGCACCGAGTCGCCCTTGAGCTTCGAGATGAAGGTGCAGATGTCCTCCATCCCTTGCGCATCGAGCCATCCCCACTTTACGCCACGCCTGATGGCGAACAGGTCGGCCTGGGTCTCATCGGCGCCGACGAATTGGTGCCCGCATTCGTGGCTGTAGACGTAGAGCTTCACCTGAGTGGACAGGCCCTGGATCTTCTTGGTGTTGAGGATCAGGAAACCGGGGAAGGCGCCGCCCCAACTGTCGAAATTGGAATTCATCACCGTCGGCCGTTTGCCGCAATTGACTGCCTTGCCGTCAATCTTGAGCGCGCCGTGCTCAACGACCTTGGCGTCAGGGCCTGCTTCTTTCAGATATTGATCGAGGGTAGGGCCTGAGGTGGTCGAGCCTTCATTGCCGGACCATTCCTGGGCGCCGGCGGGGCTTGGCTGCCCAGCGCAGAACGCCAATCCCAAGGCGCAAACAAGCGCCAATCCCAAGCGTGCCCGTCCATCCAGCATGACGAATCATACTCTACGGCGGGGATAAAGCTTGCGCAATTGCGGCAGGTTAGCGCGAGCCGTCTTGCGCAGTTATGCCGCCTTTCTTGGCAAAGCATTGGCGGAGCTGGTTGCAGCGCGCCTCAGGGTCGGGATGCAACGGTCCATGGCCTGCGATGTTGAAGACCGCGCAGACGTCGTCGAGCGCCTTTTGGTTCAGCCAGCCCTCGCGCCGCGCGCGCCGGACGGCATAGCAGTCGGCCGCGGTCTCGCTCGGCCCGTAAAGGATATGTCCGCATTCGTGGTAGTAGATCAGCCACTGCACCGGGCGCGGCAAGTCCTTCATCGCCTGCATGTTGAGCATGATCACGGTCGAAGAGACGGCGAAGCCCTCGAAATCCCGTACCAAGGTCGCGGTGGCGCCGCAGGAGAGCCGGCGGCCAGCGATGACCAGCCTGCCGGGTGCGACGAGCCTGCCCTGATCGTAGGCGGCGACGTCCTCCTCCGGGTTCACCGCGACGAGCGCGAGAAAAAGCGCGAGCAAGATCCCAAGACGGGCAGCCGACCGCATTGCTGTTCCCCCTGCTGCCCCGCGATTCCTTCGCGCAGTCTGAGGGGGCGCAAGAGCCCTCGTCAACGGCAAAACTCTAGGCCGACGCGTCCTGTTCTATGCGCTCCATGTCGTCATCGGACAGGCCGAAATGATGGCCGATCTCGTGCACCAGCACATGAGTGACAATGGCGCCGAGCGTCTCCTCGTGCTCGGCCCAGTAGTCGAGGATCGGGCGGCGGTAGAGAAACACCATGTCGGGAAGGGAGGTCACGTCGGACACGCTTTTGCGGGCGAGATCGACACCCGAATAAAGACCCAGTAGATCAAAGGGCGATTCGATTCCGAGCGAATCGAGGGTCTCATCGGTGGGAAAATCCTCGACCCTGATCAGGACCTCTCCGGTCCGCTTGCGGAAGCGGGCCGGGAGTTGGCGGTAGGCCGAATGGGCCAGTTCTTCGAGCTCGGCGAGGCTCGGAGCCTCCCTGGCCGCCAAATTCACGCCTCCGCCCTTGGTCTTCATGGCCCTTGCTACCACGCCGAGGAGAGATTCCTGAATAGGAGCTGAATTTCCTGCTCAGGTCGCATTCAGGCCATGTCTTTAATCTAGTCACTGCTGATAGCCGCGACTGGCGCGGAACGAGAAACGAGGAATCAGACGTTGCGAAAAACTTATATTGCCGCACTGGCCCTGGGCTTTCTGCTCGCCGGCGCGCTTTGCTCGACGCCCGCTTCGGCGCAAGGCTGCGGTCCATGGAATAATTGGTGCATGCCGCAATGCGGCGACTGGAACAATTGGTGCCAGAACGAGTGCGGGCCTTGGAATAATTGGTGCCTAGCCCAATGCGGTGCGTGGAATAACTGGTGCCGAGGCGTATGCGGTCCGTGGAACGGCTGGTGCTCACAGCAGGCCTATGGTCCGGGCGGCGGCTGGGCTTCCGGTTGGGGTGGTCCAGGATGGGGCGGCCCTGGTGACTATTACAGGAGAGGTCCTGGCTGGGGCGGCGGCGGGTATGGCCGTAACTACGGCCACTACGATAACGAATGGGACAACGACCGCAAGGGACACAAGAACGACCACGACCACCGCGACAACCACAACGACCACGGCGGCAACCACAACGACCACGACAACAACAACAACAACAACAACAACTCAAAACACGATAACGACAATGATCATAACGGGAAGAACGACTACAAGAAAAAGCAGGCACACAGGGGCGACCACGACAACGACAATGACAACAACAAGGGCAACAACAACAACAACGGCAATGGCGGCAACAATCAGAAAGGGTCGGGACGTCTGTTCCTCAATCAGCAACAGTAGACCCGCGATATAGTCGGAAAGGCCCCGCTCACTAAGCGGGGCCTTTGCTATTGGGGAAGCCGACGGCTAGGAGGGCTTGCGGGCGATGATGATCGCCTCCTGAAGCGTGAATGTCTCGCGGGGCTTAAGCAAGCTTGCCAACGGCTCTTCTCCGAGCAAGGCTTTGAGCCGGGCAATCGTTGAGCCCGCGCAGCGCATGCGCTGCACCCATGGATCGAACTCGATGTCTTGATCCATGTGCTCGCTGTGCTCGACCGCGAAGCCAGCGTCCTCGAGCAAGGCCGCCCACTCGGAAAGTGCAAGACAGCGCCCGTGACTCGGATCGCGAAGCTTCTCGAAATCGTTATACACGGCAGGCCAATCGCGCGAGTTGGGAGAGACGTTGTCCACGAGCGCGAATACGCCGTTCGGCATCAGCACTCTGAACGCCTCCTCCGCAAACGCGCCGGTGTTCTCGAAGTGATGCGCAGCGAGCCGGCAGGTTACAAGATCGAAGCTCATATCGGGAAAGGGCAGATCCTCGGCTCGAGCGCGCGCGGTCCTGAAATTGACCAGACCTCGTGCTTTGGCAAGTTTCTTGGCTTCGACCAGCATCGCATCGGTCACATCGCTTGCGGTGACGCGAGCGACACGCGGCGCAAAGGCAGGCGCGGTGTGTCCCGCGCCGGTAGCGACATCGAGCACGCGCCAGGACGGCTTGGGATCGACGAGCTCGACCAGCCGTGCGAGGCTCGCGCCTCTCGCGTGCACCGCCGAAGCCGCATATTCGGCGGTAGCCTCACCGAATTTCCGCTGAATGAGGGAGGTCACGCAGCCCCGCTAGGCTCGAGACTCAGTGGAATTCGCGGATGTCGACGAAGCGGCCGGCAAGCGCCGCCGCAGCCGCCATCACCGGCGACACGAGGTGCGTGCGGCCGAGCCGCCCCTGGCGACCCTCGAAATTGCGGTTAGAGGTCGAGGCGCAACGCTCGCGCGGGCCGAGTTGATCAGGGTTCATGCCGAGGCACATCGAGCAGCCCGGCTCGCGCCACTCGAAGCCCGCATCCTTGAAGATCTGGTCGAGCCCCTCGGCTTCGGCCTGTGCCTTCACGAGGCCTGAGCCTGGCACGATCATCGCTCGGATATTCTCGTTCACGTGTCGTCCATTCACGATGCGCGCCACCTCGCGCAGATCTTCGATGCGGCCGTTGGTGCAGGAGCCGATGAACACGCGATCGAGCTTGATCTCGGTGATCCTTTCGCCGCCCTTCAAGCCCATATAGTCGAGCGAGCGCTCGGCTGCTCTTCGCTTGGTCTCGTCGGCGATCTCGGACGCCACCGGCACGCAGCCTGAGACCGACACCACCTGCTCAGGGCTTGTCCCCCAGGTGACGAGAGGCGGCAGCTTCTCGGCGTGCAGCACGACCTCGCGGTCAAACTCGGCATCGTCGTCCGAATAGAGCTTCTCCCAATGGTGCTTCGCCACCTCGAAGGCGCCGCCTTTCGGCGCGCGCGGGCGGCCCTTGATGTATTCGAAGGTCGTCTCGTCCGGCGCGATCAGGCCGGCTCTCGCCCCACCCTCAATCGACATGTTGCAGATGGTCATGCGCCCTTCCATGGAGAGCGCACGAACCGCATCGCCGGCATATTCGATGACATGGCCGTTGCCGCCGGCCGTGCCGATCTCGCCGATGATGGCGAGGATGATGTCCTTGGCGGTGACGCCATTCTTGAGCGCGCCGTCGACGCGCACTCGCATGTTCTTGGCCTTCTGCTGAATCAGCGTCTGGGTGGCGAGCACATGCTCGACCTCCGAGGTGCCGATGCCGTGGGCGAGCGCGCCGAATGCGCCGTGGGTCGAGGTATGGCTGTCGCCGCACACGATGGTGGTGCCGGGAAGCGTGAAGCCCTGCTCGGGTCCGACCACGTGCACGATGCCCTGGCGGCGGTCGCGCTCATGGTAGTACTCGATGCCGAATTCTTTTGCGTTCTCTGCAAGAGTCGCGACTTGAAGTGCGGACTCTGGGTCGTCGATGCCCTTGGAGCGGTCGGTGGTCGGCACGTTATGGTCGACCACCGCAAGCGTCTTTTGCGGCGCGCGCACCTTACGCCCGGCCATGCGCAGCCCCTCGAAGGCCTGCGGGCTCGTCACCTCGTGCACGAGATGCCGGTCGATATAGATGAGGCAGGTGCCGTCAGGCGCCTCGTGCACGAGATGCGCGTCCCAGATCTTGTCGTAAAGGCTACGGGGCTTCGTCATTGCTAGGGCGAGCTTTTGCGGTCGTCAGCGCATCAGATAACGCCTCAAGCCACGGTTTACAAACCCTCTAAAACCCGCGTCATCGCCCGGCTTGACCGGGCGATCCAGCAACCAATGACGTCAGTCCAAGTGAGAATCGTGGTTACTGGAAGCCCGCTTTCGCGGGCATGCCAGTGTTGGATTGAGGTAGAGGTCTAACTCTTTTTGGGTTGCTTGGCAGGCTTCTCGCGTTTGGCCTTGGCGGCTTTCTCAGCCTTAGGCTCTGCCGCGGCCTCGGCGGTTTCGGCTTCGCCCTCGCCGCCTTCCTCTTCCTCCGCGGGAACCTCCTCGACCGTGGTCTCGGCCATTAGATCGGTCGCCTTGCCCACCCAGTCGTCACGCTCGATGGCGCCGTTGAGCTGAAGCTCCTCGTCCAGCCGCGCGATCTCGTCGTCGGAGAGATTGGCGATCTGCTCGAATTTGATGAGACCGAGCTTGTTGAGCTTCTTCTCAAGCTCAGGTGTTACGCCTTGAATGAGCTTCAGATCGTCGGGGTCGCCCTTAGGTTTGGTGAAGCCCTTGAAACCCTCGGCCCTCTTGGCCTTGCCCTTAACCTCCTGCCGCTCGACGATGCGGGCCGACTTGCCGCGGCGTCCGCGCAAATAATAGAGCTTGGCGCGGCGCACCTTGCCGCGGCGCACCACCTCGATCGAGTCGATCAGCGGCGAATGAACCGGAAACACGCGCTCGACGCCCTCGCCATAGGAGATCTTGCGCACCGTGAAGTTCTCGTTGACCCCGCCGCCCGCGCGCCCGATGCACACGCCCTCATAGGCCTGCACGCGGCTGCGCTCGCCCTCGACCACCTTGACGTTGACGCGGAGCGTATCGCCGGGACCGAAATCCGGCACCTTCCGCTTCTTGGTGAGAGCCGCAAGCTGCTCTTTCTCGAGCTGTTCGATGATGTTCATGGCTAATACCTTTCGGTGGGCGCCTGCCTGGCTCGTGGCCTTGCGGCGAACGCCATTCTTTTTGATTGATCCTTAGTTGAATCGCGGGCGGGGAACTCTCGCGGAGGTTTCCTACCTTAGCTTTCCGCCCTTGTCGATGGATTTACGCGAGAAATCGCGTCCGGTCAGGACTTGCGGTGTGGGTGTGCCTGCCACAGGTCAGGCCGGCGGGCCTTGGTAAGCTTTTCGGCTTGCTCACGCCGCCATTTGGCGATCGCCTTATGGTCGCCTGACAGCAACACCCCAGGGATGGCGCGTCCCTCCCATTCGCGGGGGCGCGTGTAGTGAGGATATTCGAGGAGTCCTTGGGCGAAGCTCTCCTCGGCGAGCGAGCTTTCATTGCCGGCGACGCCAGGTAGGAGCCGTACCACGGCATCGATGACCACCTGTGCCGCAATCTCGCCGCCCGACAGCACGTAATCGCCGATCGAGATTTCCTCGATGTTCCGCGCCTGGAGCACGCGTTCATCGATTCCTTCGAAGCGGCCGCAGAGCAGGATGACACCGGGTCCGCCCGCAAGCTCGCGCGCCTGTTCTTGCATGAATGGGTAGCCGCGCGGGGAGAGATAGATCGTGGGAGCTCCCGCAGGCATTGCAGCGCGTGCGGCGTCGATCGCGGCGGCGGCGATATCTGCCCGCATCACCATGCCTGCACCGCCGCCCGACGGCGCGTCGTCGACCGAGCGATGCTTGTCGGTGGCGAAGCCGCGAATGTCGATGGCCTCAAGCGCCCACTTGCCTTCTGTAAGAGCTTTCCCCGCGAGGCTCGAGCCGAGAGGCCCGGGGAACATCTCCGGGAAAATCGTCAGCACCGTCGCGCGCCAGGCCATAGATCTACTCTAACAAACCTTCGGGCGGCACGAGCGTGAGGCGGCCGCCCTCGACATCGATCTCAGGCACGGTATCGCGAGTGAAGGGCACGAGCACCGTCGCGCCGCCACTTGTGGGCTTTAACTCAAGCAGGTCGCGAGCGCCGAAATTCTGAATGGCGACGACCTCGCCGAGTGGCGTGCCATCTCGGCCCACCGCTGCAAGCCCAACTAAGTCAGCGTGATACCACTCCTCCTCCCCGCGCTTTGGCAGCATCACGCGTGCAACGTAGAGCTTGGTGCGGCCGAGCGCCTGAGCAGCCTCGCGTGTGGTGACGCCCTTGATGCGGGCGATCAGGGCTTTGGGCGTGGCGCGCAAGCTCTCGATCTCGATTTTGCGTCCCGTTTCGTCCTGGAGCGGCCCATAAGCGGTGATGCCGGCCGGCTCCTCGGTGTAGGAGCGGATGCGGACCTCGCCTTTGAGCCCTTGCGCCGCGCCGATTTCCCCGAGAAGCACCAGCGCGTCCTTTTCGCTCAAGGCTATTCAGCTGCGGGCTGCTCGGGCTCGGCCGGAGCAGGCTCGGGCGGCGGTGCCGCGGCAGCCTCGGCAGCGGCCTTCGTCTTCTCCTCGGCGGCCGCGCGCTTGGCTTCCTCGCGCTCGATGCGCTTCTTGCCGGGCTGGCCCTTCTGCGGATTTGAGCGTGCGTCGCGCTTGCGCATGCCGGCAGCATCGAGGAACCGGAGCACGCGATCGGTCGGCTGGGCGCCGACACCAAGCCAATGCTTGACGCGCTCCTCGACCAGCTTCACGCGCTCGCCGCCCTTCGGCAGGAGCGGATCGTAGGTGCCGATCTTCTCGATATAGCGGCCGTCGCGCGGGCTCTTCGAATCCGCAACGACGACGCGGTAATAGGGCCGCTTCTTAGCGCCGGCCCGCGCCAGTCTGATCTTCAGTGACATAGTTTCATTCTCCTAGTGGGTTCGAATTCATCGTTTCTTTGATCCGGGCAGGCCCGGAAGCCCGCGGGGGAGGCCGGGAAGACCAGGAAGGCCGCGCGGAAGACCTCCGCCCAGACCGGGGAACGTGCCGGGCGAAAGCGGGGGCAGGCCACCTGGCGGAAGGCTCGCGCCTTGCGGCAGCTCAACCGGCATCTCGGGTGGAGGGCCGCCGCCAAACATCTGGCTGAAGATGCCGCGCTTCTTGCCCACGGCCTTCATCATGTCGGCCATCTGCCGGTGCATCTTCACGAGCTTGTTGATGTCCTGCACGCTCGTGCCTGAGCCCGCGGCGACGCGCTTCTTGCGCGAGGCATTGAGCAGCTTCGGATTCCTGCGCTCGGCCTTGGTCATCGAGCCGATCATCGATTGCTGGCGCTTCAGGATCTTGTCGTCGAGATTGGCGGCGTCGAGCTGCTTCTTGATCTTGCCGATGCCTGGCAGCATGGCGAGCACGCCGCCCATGCCGCCGAGCTTCTGCATCTGCTGCAATTGCTCAGCGAGGTCATCGAGATCGAAGGCGCCCTTCTTGACCTTGGCGGCGATCTTCTGCGCTTTGTCGATCTCGACGGTCTCGATCGCCTTCTCGACGAGGCCCACCACGTCGCCCATGCCGAGGATGCGTCCGGCAATACGATCTGGATAGAACTCCTCGAGCGCGTCGAGCTTCTCGCCGACACCGATCAGCTTGATGGGCTTGCCGGTCTCGGCGCGCATCGAGAGCGCGGCGCCGCCGCGCCCGTCGCCATCGACGCGGGTCAGCACGATGCCGGTGAGAGCGACGCGCTCGTCGAAGTTCTTGGCCAGATTGACGGCGTCTTGGCCGGTGAGCGCATCGGCGACGAGCAGCGTCTCGTGCGGCTTGGCGATTTTCGCGATGGCGGCGGTCTCCGCCATCAGCTCTTCGTCGATATGGGTGCGGCCGGCGGTATCGAGCAGCAGCACATCATAGCCGCCGAGCTTTGCCGCTTTCAGCGCGCGCTCGGTGATGGTTGTCGGCTCCTCGCCGGCGACCATGGCGAGCGTGGTGATGCCGGTCTGATCGCCGAGTACGCGGAGCTGCTCCTGCGCCGCAGGTCGGCGAGTGTCGAGCGAGGCCATCAGCACCTTCTGCTTGTCGCGCGTCTCGAGCCTCTTTCCGAGCTTGGCAGTGGTAGTGGTCTTGCCCGAGCCTTGCAGGCCGACCAGCATCATCACTACCGGCGGCGTCGCGGCGAGGTCGATCCCTTGCGCCTCTGAGCCAAGCACGCGCACGAGCTCGTCGTGCACGATCTTGATGACCATCTGGCCGGGCGTGATCGACCGCACAACCTCCTGGCCGACGGCCTTGGCCTTCACCGACTCGGTGAAGTCGCGAACCACGTCGAGCGCGACATCGGCCTCCAGTAGCGCGCGGCGCACCTCGCGCATCGCCTCGCCGACGTCAGCCTCGGTCAGCGCGCCCTTTCGGGTGAGCTTGTCGAGGATGGCGCCAAGCCGTTCCGATAGAGTCTCGAACATCGCGTTCGCCTGTCTCCCAAATACCAATCGCGCTCAAGTAGGCCAGAGGCCGGTAGCGCAAAGCAAAATGTCACCCGAGGGCGCATCGCGCTGTCGGATGTTGACCCCCCTGCCTCCCCATTATTTGTTGCGCTCAAGTAGGCCAGAGCCCCGTAGCGAAACAAATCAACGATGTGCAGGGCGGCGGCTCATGATTAGAGCTGCCTTGAATTTCGGCCGGAATGTCGGCGAGGACCGCCCGCAAGTCAAGCCTTGCCAGCGCTCGCGAAATAGTTGCCGTGAAAATGGAAGGGGATGGCGTGGGGCGCTTCGGCCCGCGCCTTCTCCGCGAGCCTCGCAGCGTCGAGCACCAGCAGAAACGAGCGCTCCTTGGCGGTGTCGAACACGATTGACAGCAGCACACCGTCGTCCTCCCCGCTAGCCGACGGCAATGGCACGAACACCGGCTCTCCGGGATAAAGGCCCGCTACGTGCCATCTGCCTACCGTGCCGGTTTCCGTATCGATCTTGACGATCGAGTCGAGAAAGTCGCCGCGGGTCCGGATGCCCGTTCCCCACACATAACGATAGGCCCGGCCGGCATGAGCCTCGTAGTTGATGCGCGGCAGCTCGAGCGGAGCGTCGGCCAGAGCTCGACGCGTGACCGGCGCTTCCGCGCCAAGCGGGATGTGAAATCGCATCAGCGTTCCGGTTGCGGTGATGGGCGTCCCCTCGCGGAGCAGCGCGAGATAGAGCTGATCGATGATCGTGGCGTCGGGATAGACGATGATGTCCACGGCAAGACGGTCGCGATCCAGAAACGCATTGACGTGGTGAAAGGCGAAGCAGGCTTCCGCCGTGGCGGTGCGCACGAGCTTGCCTGTGTCCTTCTCGACAATATGGAAGACGAGCCCGCGCTCCGGCTCCCAACGATAGTTGCGGATGAAGGACTTGCCTGAAAATCTGAGCTCAACCGGGTTCACCACCAGCGGAAATTCGATGAGCACGAGGTGATCCCGGCTCATGCCGAAACTATGCATGTAGGAAGGCCGCTCGACGGGCAGGTTCGCGACGATCCTCTGCTTGCCGTTGTCACCTATTCGGCAGAGGCGGTAGAGGCTCTTCATGCCAAAATCGACGATGTAATTGTAGTGGCAGCGTCTTGCCGCGTCGTAGTGGGGATGCGCCGTCGAGACCTGGCCTTTAAGGGCCCGGCGATAGCCGAACACGCCGAGGGTCTTCAGTGTCTCGGGCTGAAAGCGCACCGGGATCGACGTCTCGGTAAAGGCAACGGTCTCCCGCGCATAGTCCGAGACATTGACGCAGCAATTGTCGGTGAGCTTGGGATTGAAGAGTGCGGCGACGCGGCCGAACAGTGTGCGGCAGGGGTCGGTGGCAAATTCGCCATAAGAGATTTTGCCGGTCGCTTCTGCGGCGGAGAGCGCGCGGCTCTTGAGAAAGCGGCTGGTATAGCTGACGCGGCCTTGCGCGAAGGCAAATCGGTGCAGCATCGCAAGCCCGTCGAACCAGTGATTGTAGGTGCGGGCGCCGACTTCGAATTTCGAGGGGCCAGTGCGGAGCAGCGTGCCTTCGAGCCAGGGCGGGAGCGCGCCGTCGACCTTGAGGCTGACTGGCTCCGGCGTCTCCTCTGTCAGCGAGCGAAAGCCCACGCCGTAGGGAAACGAGGTCTTCTCCAGCATCTGGCGTCCTCGCGAAGCCTAGGAGCTAGACCGTGCTCCTCAAAAGCGGCTCAAGATGGACGGCGAGGTCAAGCAGTGTCTCGTCGGCGCTGGGCCAGCCAATGAAGGAAAGACCCACCGGGCAACCGGCAGCCAGTCCGGCCGGCACCGAGACCTGCGGCAGGCCGGAATGGCCGGCAAGGCAGGTGAATCCGAGCGTTTGCGCGCGGAACTCCGAGAACGAGGCGCCGTCCGGAATATCGCGCTCGGGCGGCAGCGTCGGCATCGTGGGCAGCACGATCAGCGTCCCGATCGAGATCAAGGCGAGCAGGCGGTCGGCGATTTCGGCGCGCAAGGCGCGCGCAGCGTCGGCTTCGGCGAGGGTAATTGCCGCCGCCATGTCGAATCGCTCCTTGATGCCGGGTCCGAGCTCGACAGTGCGCGACTGAATGAAGGGCAGCAGCGTCGATTGGATCTCGAAGCCTTGAATGAGGCGGAAGGCGTTGCGCCAGGCGGCAACTTCCTCCTCACCGTCAATCTCCACGCGCTGGGGTCTGGGCAATGCGCCGCCGATCTTGCCGATCGCCTCCCATAGCGCCTGATCCATGCTCGCCTCGGCATGGCGGAAGAAATTCTCGGCGAGTATCAGCCGCTCGATCTTCGCTTCGGCCGTTGCGCCTTGCAGCAGAACATGGCCCACTTTGCGGAAAAGCTCGGAGTCGCGGGCAAGAAAGCCGACCGTGTCATAGCTCGGCGCCATTGGCGTCGCGCCGGTCGTGTCGATGCGTCCGTAGGTCGGCCTGAGGCCATATAGCCCGCAAAACGAGGCCGGCACGCGGATCGATCCTGCCGTGTCCGTGCCGAGCGCGAAGTTGCACATAGAAGCGGCAACCGCCGCAGCCGCACCGCACGAAGAGCCGCCAGTTACGTGCTTCGGCGCGCGCGCATTGACGGGCTGGCCGTAATGGATGTTCGAGCCGAGCACGCTATAGAAGAACTCGTCGCACACGGTTATGCCGGTGCACGATGCGCCGGCCTCGAGCAGGCGCGTGATGACCGGCGCGGTCTCTCGTGCCGGCGTCGCATGCTCATAGAAATCGGGACTGCCGTTGGAGACCTTGCGCCCCTTTATGGCGAACAGGTCCTTCACCATGAAGCTTGTTCCGGCAAGGGAGCCGGAGCTGCCTCCAATGAGCGGCTCTTTCAGCGTGTGAGGAACGAGGGCGCCGACCGGATCCGCGGAGGGAACTGCGATCATTCTTCCCCCTCCCTCTGCCGCATGGACTCCTGCGGTAAGCCCATATAACACGGGCAGCCATCCCTCAATGCGCCAAACGGAGGACGCCGGTGCGGGCTGAACACGCAACCGAACGGGGCTTGCCGCGGGCAGTGTGGGCGCTCGGGCTCACGTCGCTGTTCATGGACACCTCGTCAGAGCTGATCCATGGGCTGCTTCCAGTATTTCTCGTTGTCACCCTTGGCGCGAGCGCGACAGCGCTCGGCGTGATCGAAGGCATCGCCGAGGCCACGGCGCAAATTACCCGTGTGTTCTCGGGCTGGCTGTCAGATGCGCTCGGGCGGCGAAAGGCGCTCACCGTGGCGGGCTACGGTCTCGCTGCAACCACCAAGCCGCTATTCCCGCTCGCCAACTCTATTGGACTTGTGCTCGTCGCGCGCTTTCTCGACCGCATCGGCAAAGGGATCAGAGGCGCGCCGCGAGATGCGCTGGTGGCCGACCTGGCGCCGGCAGAGAAGCGCGGCGAGGCGTTCGGGCTTCGCCAGTCGCTCGATACGATCGGCGCCACGCTCGGTCCCGCAGCGGCCATCGCGCTGATGTATCTCTTCCACGATGACATCCGCACCGTGCTGTGGTTTGCCGTCATACCTGCGGTGCTTGCGGTCGTCGTTCTGGTGCTCGGCGTCAAGGAGCCCAAGCACGCGCAAGCCAGGGCGCAGGTTCCGCTTCATGCGAAAGAGATTGGGCAGCTTCCTTCAGCCTATTGGCTCGTGATCGTCGCCGGCACGGTCTTCACCTTGGCGAGGTTCAGCGAGGCGTTCCTCGTGATCCGCGCCCGCGACGGCGGCCTCGCTCTCGCCTGGGCTCCTGCGGTCATTGCGGTGATGAGCCTCGTCTATGCAGCAAGCGCCTATCCCGCAGGCTGGCTCCAGGACAGGATGGGCGCGCGGCCTCTGCTGCTGTCCGGCCTCGTCGCGCTTATTGCCGCAGACGTGCTGCTTGCCTTTGGCCAGACGCTTCTCGCCGTCTTTGTCGGCATCTGCCTGTGGGGACTGCATATGGGTCTGACCCAAGGCGTGCTCGCGGCCCTGATTGCGGAGACAGCGCCAATACGCCTCCGCGGCACGGCATTTGGGCTGTTCGGCCTGATCACCGGACTTGCCGCTTTGCTTGCCAGCATCATCGCCGGCCTCCTCTGGGACAGGATCGGCGCCTCCGCCACCTTCCTTGCCGGTGCAGCCTTCGCCGCTGCCGCGTTCGCCGCCTTCCTGCTGGTGAGGCACGCGCCAACCGGCCTCGCTGGAAGTCAACGACCTACTCGCCCTATATAGAGCGAGCAAACTCAGGTGCTTTCATGCAGGCTCGGACCATACCCTTCCGCAAGATGAACGGACTCGGCAACGACTTCGTCGTGCTCGATGCCCGCGCTCGCTCGCTTGCGCTTGACGAGAATGCGGTGCGCGCCATCGCCGACCGCAAGGAAGGCATCGGCTGCGATCAGCTCATTGCGCTCGAGCCCTCGGCGCGGGCCGATGTATTCATGCGCATCTGGAATGCTGATGGCGGCGAGGTTGGAGCTTGCGGAAACGCCGCGCGCTGCGTCGCTTCGCTCGTCGCCGCGGAACGGGGCGAGCCGCATGTTAGCATCGAGACCGAGAGCGGGATGCTCGACGCGGCGGTGAACCGTAACGGCAGCGTCACGATCGATATGGGCACGCCTCGGTTTGCCTGGAACGAGATTCCGCTGGCGCAGCGGTTCGACGACACGCGCCGCATCGCGCTCGATGCCGACGACCCGGCACTCAATTCGCCGGCGGTGGTGAATGTCGGCAACCCGCATTGCCTGTTCTTCGTGGATGATGTGGCGGCCCACGACCTCGCACGTTTGGGACCGGTGCTCGAGCACCATAAGCTGTTCCCTGAGCGCGCCAATATCTCACTCGTGCAGGTGCTCGCGCCTGATGCGATCAAAGTTCGCACCTGGGAGCGTGGCGCCGGGCTGACGCGGGCCTGCGGCACTGCTGCCTGCGCCGCTGCCGTCGCATCGGCACAGCGAGAGCTCACCGGCCGCAAGGTGAAGGTTAGCCTTCCCGGCGGCGATCTTCTGATCGAATGGCGGGAGTCGGACGGTCACATCCTGATGACCGGCCCTTATGCTCTCGACTATGAGAGCACGCTGCCCGCGGAGCTATTCCAACCGGCAAGTGTTTAGTTTCTCAAGAGTTTCGTGTTAGAAGCCGCCAATGTCGGATATCGAGCTCATCACCTTCGGCTGCAGGCTCAATGCCTATGAGTCGGAGGTCATGCGAGAGCACGCCAACGCCGCGGGCCTCAACGACGCGGTGATCGTCAACACCTGCGCGGTGACGGCGGAGGCCGTGCGCCAGGCGCGGCAGGCGATCAGGAAGGCGCGGCGCGAGCGTCCCAATGCCAAGATCGTGGTGACAGGCTGTGCGGCGCAGATCGATCCATCGCGCTTCGCTGCTATGGACGAGGTCGATCACGTCATCGGCAATCAGGAAAAGACCGAGTGTCGGACCTTCGAGAGCTTGAGCGCCGAAGGGACCGAGCGTGTCTTGGTCAACGATATTATGTCGGTCAGGGAGACTGCGGGACATCTGATCGAAGGCTTCGGCAGTCGCGCCCGTGCCTACGTGCAGATCCAGAACGGCTGCGACCATCGCTGCACCTTCTGCATCATCCCGTTCGGCCGCGGGCCGTCGCGCTCTGTGCCAGCGGGTGAGGTGGTCGCGCAAGTGGGGCGGCTGGTCGAGAACGGCTATGCCGAGATCGTGCTGACCGGAGTCGACATCACCGCATATGGCGCCGATCTCCCCGGCGAAATGACGCTCGGCAAGCTCGTGCGCAAGGTGCTCATGCTCGTGCCGGAGCTTCCGCGGCTTAGACTCTCGTCGATCGACTCCGTCGAGGCCGATTCGGCGCTGCTCGCGGCGATTGCCGAGGAGGAGCGGCTGATGCCGCATCTCCATCTCTCGCTGCAATCCGGGGACGACCTCACGCTCAAGCGGATGAAGCGGCGGCATGCTCGCGCCGACTCGGTGCGCTTCTGCCAAGAGGTGCGGCGCGCGAGGCCGGACATGGTGTTCGGCGCCGACCTGATCGCAGGCTTCCCCACCGAGACCGAGATCATGTTCCGTAACTCGCTGTCCCTCGTCGACGAGTGCGGTCTGACGTTCCTGCACGTGTTCCCCTTCTCGGCGCGGGAGGGAACGCCTGCGGCACGCATGCCTCAGGTCAATGGCCGCACGGTCGCGCGCCGCGCAAGCGAGCTGCGCGCCAAAGGCGTTGCGGCTCTGAAGTCGCATCTTGAGGCCGCCAAGGGCCGCCGCATCCAGGTGCTCATGGAGAGCGCCGGGCACGGCCGCTCGTCCGATTTCACGCCGGTCAAGCTCGAGGCGCATGAAGGTGCTGGCGCGCTGGTCGATGCTGTTGCCTCCGGGGACGATGGCGGCTCTTTGCTGGCCGTGAGGGCGCCGTGACTCAAGGGAGAAAGCCGGGCCTGTTCGAGCGGCTGTTCGGCATTGGCGCCGGGAAGCCGAAGCCTGCCGAGCCAGTGTCGCCTGCCAAGAAAGAGCCGCCGTCCGACGCGCCGAAGCGCAAGCCGCCCGCCAAAGGCCCTGCCAAGAAGGAGCCGCCCGATCAGGAGCGACAGCCAGAGAAGGTCAAAGCCCGGCCGAAACGGTCCGCCAAGCCTAAGGGGCCGCCCCCCTCTGGTCCGCATCCGCAGCCCGGCGAAGCCGAGTCTAAGCCAACCTCAAAGCCCGCGCCGCCGCCTCATGCTCCGCACACGCCGCCCGGCGTCAAGCCGCCCGAGGAGCGGCCTCCTGCTGACCGGGAGAAAGACAAGCCCAAAGCGTCGGCTCAGCCGGAACCGAAGCGAAGCTGGTTCGCCGAGCTGCGCAAGGGTTTGACCCGCACGTCGAATGCGCTGTCGGAGAATCTTGCCGGCGTGCTCGCCAGACGGAAGCTCGACGAGGAGACGCTCGACCGGCTGGAGGAGGTCCTGATCAAGGCCGATCTCGGTGTTGCCATGGCCTCTCGCATCAGAGACGCCGTGGCCAGTGAGCGCTACGACCGTGGCCTCGATGCCGATTCAGTGCGCGAGATTTTGGCTGACGAGGTTGCGCGCGTGCTCGAGCCGGTGGCCCAGCCTTTCGTTCTCGCACAAGACGCGCGCCCACATGTCTTCCTCGTGGTCGGGGTGAACGGCACCGGCAAGACCACTACGGCAGCCAAGATGGCTCGTCTGTTCAAGCAACAGGGCTTGAGCGTCATGCTGGCAGCCGCCGATACGTTCCGCGCCGCAGCCATCGATCAGCTCAAAGTATGGGGCGGGCGCGTCGGCGCCGAGGTTATCGCCAAAGATGTCGGCGCAGATCCGGCCGGAGTTGCCTATGAGGCGCTCGAGCGGGCGCGCGCCGAAGGCAAAGACGTGCTTCTCATCGACACCGCCGGCCGCTTGCAGAACAAGTCCGACCTCATGGCCGAGCTCGCCAAGATCGTGCGCGTTTTGAAAAAGCTCGATCAAACCGCTCCACATGGCGTCGTGCTCGTGCTCGACGCCACCACCGGGCAGAACGCGATCAATCAGGTGCAGATCTTCCAGGAGATCGCGGGCGTGACCAGCCTTGTCGTGACCAAGCTCGACGGCACGGCGCGGGGCGGCATCCTGGTCGCCATCGCGGAGCGCTTTAAGCTCCCCATCAACGCGGTCGGCATCGGCGAAGGCCTCGACGACCTCGAGCCGTTCGATGCGCAAGACTTCGCCCGCGCCATCGCTGGGGCAAGACGCAAGAATGAAGCCGCAGCCTGAGACCAACATGCCAGTGAAGGTTGCCAAATCCACGCCTGACGCCGACCGCGTCTGGGCCAAGCTCGCGATCGAGCTCGGGCCACTGCTCGTGTTTTTCGGCACCAACGCAGTGGCGGGGATTTATGCCGGCACGGCCGCCTTCATGGCCGCGACGCTGCTCTCGCTCGCGGTCGCGTGGCTCCGCTATCACAAGGTGCCGGTGATGCCTCTCGTAAGCGGCGTGATCGTGCTCGTGTTCGGCGGCCTCACGCTGTATCTCCGCGATGAGACCTTCATCAAGCTCAAGCCGACCATCGTCTATTCGATGTTCGCGGTCCTTCTCGCCGCAGGGCTTCTGATGAAGAAGCCCATGCTCGAGCTCCTGCTAGGTCCCGTGTTCAATCTGACTGAGGAAGGCTGGCGCAAGCTTACACTTCGCTGGGCCCTTTTCTTCGTCGCCATGGCGGTACTGAACGAGCTCATTTGGCGTAATGTCTCGACCGACGCCTGGGTCAGCTTCAAGGCGTTCGGCTTCCTGCCGCTGACCTTCCTCTTCGCGTTAGCTCAGGTGCCGCTGATGCAACGCCACGGCGAGCCGCTCGCCGAGCCCAATTCTGAAGAGGAAAAGCGGGTCTAATTGGGCCTGCTGTGGCTGACCGGCACGTAACGGGCATTTAGCAGTGAAAAACGGCCCTGCCGCTAACACGCCGATTTGTGATCGACTGATGTCGCAATTGGCTTGCATGGATTGCAACCTGACGTTAGCTGTTCGCGTTTTCCATTGTGACAATCCTCCGCAGCCTTTCGAAAGCAAAGTGTTGCCGCGAGGGATACACGCCTCACGCGAACCCAAGGCGGTGTAGCGAGATGGCAAAAGGAGCGAGCCAGCTCAATCGCTCGGCGATGCATTTGCTGCACCGCGCCGGCCAATGCGCTGCTGACATTTTCGCCTTGGAGGCGCGTGCGAGCGGGCTCACGCCTCGCCAATTTGCGGTGCTCATGGTGGTCGCCGAGGAGGAGGGCCTCACTCAGACCGATCTCGTCGAACGCACCGGGATTGACCGCTCCACGCTCGCCGATATCGTTGGGCGGCTACTCAGTCACGGCCTGATCCAGCGGCGCAGGGCGAAGGAAGACGCGAGAGCTTACGCTATCAAGCTGACGCCGCAAGGGACCAAGGCGCTCCGTGACGCGCAGCCGGGTGCCGCTGCAGCCGATGCGCGGCTCCTCGCCAATCTGTCGCCGGCCAAACGGCAGGAATTCCTCGAGTCGCTCAGCCTGATCGTGGCCGCCGCCCGCAAATAGGGGCCTGGATCACCCCTGCGGCGCGCTGGCTGGCGGCTTCAGCAGAGGCAGGATCTTGTCGCGGAGCGCCTGCTCGGTGAGGGCTCCCACATGACGATAGGCGATCTTGCCATCACCGCCGATCACGTAGGTCTCAGGCACGCCGTAGACGCCGAAATCGATCGCAACGCGGCCGGAGCTGTCGACGCCGACGCGGGAATAGGGATTGCCGTAACGGCCGAGATAGCGCCGCGCAGAAGCCTGATCGTCCTTATAGTCAATGCCGTAGAGCCTGATCGCCTGATCCTTGGCGAGAGCCACGAGCAAAGGATGCTCGATCTGACATTCGACGCACCACGAGGCAAACACATTGACGATGGTCGGCTCGCCTTGCGCAAGGTCGGAGGACGCGAAGCCCGGTACTTCCTTCCCGCCGTCGGCAGTCAACCCTTGCAACGGCGGAAGCGTGAACTCCGGCACCGGCTTGCCGATCAGCGCCGAGGGAAGCCGCGAGGGATCGCCGCCCTGGAGCGCGTACCAGAACAAGCCGGCGAGCGCGGCGAAGATGACGAACGGAAGTGCGAGGCCGAAGCGCCTTCGCATGTTTGGTTGACTGGCCGCGTCGGTCATGAGCCGCGCTGCCTGCCCGTGCTTGCTTTGGGCTTTGCTGATGGACCAGCCGAGCGGCGCCTGATCCCACGCCGTTCGAGATCGGCGAGAAGGCGGCGCTGCTTCCTGTCATCCTCGACGATGAAGAACGCGAGCGCCGCAACCGCGACGAAGGTCGCGCCATAAGCGGCGAGAATGAAAACTGCATGCTGACCGAGATCGGGCATCGGAAACTTCGCCTAGACTTCCACTAGAGCCGCGCGCTCGACTTGCGTTTGCTGCAACGCGCGCACGCGCCGCCGCAAAATCTCTGCGCGCATGGAAATCAGATGAAGCAGGATGAAGAGGAGCGTGAAAGCAAGGGCCATGACGAGAAGCGGCGCGAGCAGGGACGGATCGATGGACGGACCTCCAACACGGAACACGCTCGCCGGCTGATGCAGCGTGTTCCACCACACGACCGAGTAATGGATGATCGGCACGTTGACCGCGCCGACCAGCGCTAGGATCGCCGCGGCGCGTCCGGCGCGGCCGGGCTCCTCGATCGCCTGCCACAGCGCGAGCAGCCCGAGATAGAGCAGGAACAGCACGAGCACCGAGGTGAGCCGCGCGTCCCACACCCAGTAGGTGCCCCACATCGGCTTGCCCCACAGCGAGCCGGTGACGAGCGCGACGAAGGTGAATGTGGCGCCGATCGGACCGGCGGTCTTGGCCGCAACGTCGGCCAGCGGATGGCGCCAGATCAGCGTGCCGAGCGCCGCGACCGCGATCAGCACATAGCCGAACATGCCAAGCCAGGCGGCCGGCACATGGATGAACATGATCTTGACCGTCTCGCCCTGCTGATAGTCGGGCGGGGCTACGAAGAACGCGAGGTACAGCCCAATTCCGAGCAGGATAAGCGTCACTGCCGCGAGCCACGGGACCATGCGGTCGACGAGGCTCAGGAAACGCGTCGGATTGGCAAGGCTGACCATGGCGGTTGGTCTAGTTGGTTTGCACGATTGCCGCAATAACGCGCGAACCTGAGCAATGGGGGGCGAGTTTCTTCGGGAAACGTGCTGCCTGTTATGGGAAATCACAAGCGGAGGAAGCCATGTCCCAACCGGAACAATTCGAAGTCCTGGTGCTTGGCAGCGGAACGGCAGGCAAGCTCATCGCTTGGCATATGGCGGGGGCGGGGCGACGAACCGCCGTGGTGGAGCGCAAATGGGTCGGGGGCTCCTGTCCGAACATCGCCTGCATGCCCAGCAAGAACGAGATCTGGAGCGCGAAGGCTGCGCATTTCGTGCGCCACGCCGCCGAGTTCGGCATGACCACCGGTCCGGTCGTGATCGACATGGCTGTCGTCCGCGAGCGCAAGCGCAAGATGGTCGAGGCCCAGGTGGCCGCGCATCTGTGTAACTACAAGGAGAGCGGCGCCGAGTTGATCATGGGGGCTGCGCGTTTCGTGGCGCCGAAGACTCTCGAAGTCACCCTCAATGGTGGCGGCACCCGCCTTCTTTCCGGCGACAAGGTGTTCATCAATGTCGGCACGCACGCGGCAATTCCGGACGTTCCCGGGCTAACAGCCGCCAAGCCGCTCACGCATATCGAGGCTCTCGAGCTCGATGACTTGCCGCGGCATCTGATCGTGCTTGGCGGCGGCTATGTCGGTCTTGAGCTCGCGCAAGCCTATCGCCGCTTCGGCAGCCGCGTGACCATCATCGAACACGGCTCCCAGCTCATGAGTCGCGAAGACCGTGACGTTGCTGAAGAGATACAGCAAATTCTCAGTGAGGAACGAATCGACATTCTGCTGAATACCGAGGTCCTCAGGGTGAGTGGCCGATCCGGAGAGGAGGCGAGCCTGGTCGTGCGCACGCCCTCGGGCGAACGCACTCTCGATGGCAGCCACATCCTGGTCGCGACGGGACGCATCCCGAACACCGCAGGCATCGGCCTCGAAGAGGCCGGCGTCGAGTTGAACGAGCGTGGCTATGTTCGCGTCAACGAGCGGCTCGAGACAAGCGCCCCGAGCGTCTGGGCGCTCGGCGAATGCGCCGGCAGCCCGCAATTCACGCATATCTCCGAGGACGACTTCCGCATCGTCAGGGACAATCTTGCCGGCGGAAAGCGGAGCACGAACGACCGGCTGATCCCCTACTGCATGTTCACTGAGCCGCCGCTTGCCCATGTGGGCTTGAGTGAGCGCGACGCTGAGCGCCAGAACGTTAAGGCGCGCGTCGCCAAGCTGCCGATGAGCGGCGTGCTGCGGGCGCAGGCGATCATGGAGATGCAAGGCTTCATGAAGGTCCTGGTGGACGAGGCCGACGATAGCATTCTCGGCTTCACCATGATCGGGCCAGAGGCCGGCGAGGTCATGGCGGTGATGGAGACGGCGATGCTCGCCGACCTGCCCCATACGCGGCTGCGCGACGCCGTCTTGACCCACCCGACCATGGCCGAAGGCCTCGGCCCGCTGCTCGCGCAAGTCCCAGCCCGCGCCGCTGAGCAGGCCGCCGCGTGATGGGCGGCGATGGAGAGGCCACGCCATGACTTCCCCCTTTCTTATCAGATCAAGACCTCGGTCCGCTTACATACGGATTGCCGCTCTCGAAAAACCGACGCTTGCGATGGATTTCCCGCGTTAAGCCGATGCGCGTGCTACTACAGATTGGACCCGTGCGCCGCGCTGCCGTGCCGAGCCAAAGTGATCCCGCAGCGCATAGATCAACACCATCATACCGTTTGTCGATCTGCAAGGCTTGGGCGAGGCGCCCGGGACCGCGCGCAATGTCACGCATGCGCATTGTCTTCCGAAAGCGCTGCATCATCTCAACACCCTGGAGAGGTTCCAACGCGCGTAAAAGCACGCCCGCACCGACGCCCGGCTCCTCGCTGGTGACGTTCACCATGAACGACGACCCATAGGTGAAATAGACGTAGCAGTAGCCACGGCCGAGAAACAAAGACTGATTACTTCGTGTCTTGCCTCGGAATGCGTGGCCGGCAGCATCACCTGGCGGGTACCCCTCTACTTCAACAATGGTGCCGCTCAGCCTGCCGGTCGGAAGATCGTGGACTAGTGTCTTCCCGATGAGATACTG
>Ga0070693_100000265_pt1 | contig 24677 bp, 55 predicted proteins | sample KBSK1103metaG_FD_65472 | JGI IMG/M metagenome (GOLD analysis project Ga0070693, IMG submission 65472) | Corn, switchgrass and miscanthus rhizosphere microbial communities from Kellogg Biological Station, Michigan, USA - KBS K1-10-3 metaG | ecosystem: Host-associated > Plants > Roots >...
AAGAAATTGATGAACAAGCCAATAAATCATAGATTCCATTATACGACTGTTATCGGACCACATTTTTCAAACGTCCAACAGCCTTGTCAGACAATTAATCAAGCGTGGTCTCACGTCTGGACACAACTTCAAGAAGAAACAAATCGACCATGTATATCTATATCGCCAGCCCCTACTCACATAAAGATGCCGAAGTAAGGAACGACCGTTACGAAAAGGTCGCATGGTTTGCCGCCGACCAGATCAAGAAAAAAAAGATAGTCTACTCTCCCATCTTGCACAATCACCCCATCGCTGTAAAATACAAGCTCCCAAAGATGTTCCGGTTCTGGGAGAAGTTTGATCAGGTGATGATTGATGGGTGTGACGAGTTGTGGGTGCTCAAGCTTCCCGAGTGGGAACATTCCCGTGGCGTCAAACTCGAAGTCGAGTATGCTATCGGATTAGGGAAAAAAGTAACTTACTTCAACGAGCGCGGCGACGTGGAGCCGTTGGTATAACAAATGCGAAATCGTATCCTATATCGACTTGATAAAAAACTCGAAATAGGAGAACAACATATAGCGGGGTTTCCCTATTTTCCTACTAGCCATGTTCATCACATAGTCGAAGATGTGACGCTAATAGTAAGACAGGAATTAATAGACACAAAAATAGCGTTCACGGACCCCAAGAACTTTCACGGACAAAAAAGATGATTCATTTATACTCTCATTTGTCGATAACCTGGGAGGCAGACGCCTTCGTTCAAATATCACATGAAGACTTGCATCTGTCTATTTCACCTTTTTTAGAACATGCGAAGCCCCTTGAGTTTATCCTGCCAAGACCGTCTTATGATCAGATCGAGGGCTCGATACGGGCGTTGGAGAATATTCAAAATCTGATAGCAGAAGCGATTCGTGAAGAAGGGACGTGGCCAGAGGAAAAACCATGGGAGAGCTAAATGGCTAATGAGACATTAGTAGACACCGGCTGCGTTACTCTTGAGTTTAAGGGCTTTCCCGGCAACCGAACTTGGAAGAATATAGTTGAAATTAAATTCTGGGTGTTTTCCGCTGTGGCGGAACCGACAAGCCGTATACGACCCATATCAAACATTATATCGAACGAGTTAAATGAGATCGTGAGAGGTTTAGATGAATAGGTTTTATTACCGGAAGGGGATGAATCATAGACTCGAAACCGAAGTCTATACAGCTAATGCATTTTACCGTCTTTCTCGGCCGCGAGATCTACAACCACCATTTCTTCGAGCGATCCGAGATGCAATTTTCTTAGAGCTTCAAGATCACATAAATGTGATAATTAGTGATCAATAAAGGTATCCCTAAAACCTACAGTCCTATTATACTCGATCACGAAAACCTTGTCAAGCAAAAAATGGAGGATTAATGAAAAAAGTGGAATAAGTGATGTCCACCTTGAACCATTAAAGGATGAACCAATGAAACCGACTCTAGCTATGATCGCGGCCTTGGTCGCTTTTCTTTTTTCTATTAACTACGCCGAGGCTAAACCATACTATGAGCAACCCTCAAACACTTGGTCATCAACCGACACTCAGTTTCGGTATAGACCCAGACGAAGGATATATCGATACCGATCACACTATGTAGCGCGGCATCGTTATTATAATGCCCGTTATAGCCACAGAGAAGCCCGTAGAAGCCGCTTTAGTGCCTACCGAGGGCGATACGCCGGTCGGCGCTATTATGGAGGTAGAACTTATGCTAGCAGAATCTATGGAGGTAGAACTGGAGGAAGGCCCCGAGCTTGGTGCGGATGGTTCATGCGAACCCTCTTTGGTGGTGGTGCAGAGTATAATCTCGCGGCGAATTGGGCGCATCGTGGCAGTCCAAGTCGCCCAAGAGTTGGAGCCATTGTTGTCTGGCGACACCACGTTGGAGTTATCACTGGGGGGTCTCCAGGCAGTTGGGTGGTCAAGTCTGGAAACTATGGTGGCCGCGTCGCTGAAGTCCGCATGTCAACCCGAGGAGCCATAGCCTTCAGGACCCCCTAACAAAAGGCTTGACAAAAGAAATAAAAAGATATATACTTGTTCCCTAAATCTCGGCGCTTTAGACCCTTAAGTCGCGGCGATCAAATAGGAGCGACAAACCACGGATGGATGTCAGTCTTACGTGGACAAATCGTTCGGCTCTGACAGGCAAACCGGGATTATTACCTTCTTGCGATCATGCGGTAGCATAAATATAGACAACCGCAGTATCACAAGGAACACCTCCTATCATGGCAACGAAAGAAGAGCTTGATTTTTCAAGTCAGCAATCGCTACGCAGTTTTGTCGCCCAAACGGCGGGCGCGGCCGAGTTACTTGAAAAAGCCGAAGCTATCCTCATTTTTCCCGCTATTTTTAAAGCTGGGTTTGGGGTGGGGGCAGAATATGGAGAAGGCGGCCTCATACTGAAAGGCCATGCCACTCCTGATTCCTATTATAGTATTGTATCCGTTTCAACCGGCTTTCAGGTCGGTATTCAAGAAAAGTCGGTGATGTTTGTCTTTATGTCTGATAAGGCTCTGGCTGATTTTTTGGCCTCGCCGGGATGGAAAGTCGGAGTTGACGCTAACGTGACAGTTATTGCAATCGGAGCGGGCGTATCCTTAGACACGTCACAACTTGAAAACCCCGTTATGGCCTTTATTTTTGACCAGAAGGGCCTCATGTATAATCTCACGGTGGAAGGCAGTAAAATCACCCGCCTTGCCAAATAGACTAAATAGATATGTAAGTAAACTCAAAGGAGAACTATAATGGCAGATAAAATCGTCGTCGTTAATGCTCAGCCCCACAATTTCTGGGGAACCACGAGCGGCGCAGGCATCGGTGCCCTAGTCGGCACGGCTGTCTTCCCTGTAATCGGCACCGCTCTTGGAGCGGTTATCGGTGGTGGGCTTGGATATGTTATGCGTGACGCCCCTCTGGCAGCATCGGATTCACAAATCCAAACTGTAGAAGTAGACAAGCCTTAATATAAACATTCCTCTCTAGCACTCTAGGTGAGCGCGTTCGGCTGTTAACCGAAAATAAGGTTGGTTCGAATCCAACGGGAGGAGCCAGCAATCGGTGTGGTGAAGTGGTATCACGTCAGCTTCCAACTCTGAAGTCGCGGGTTCGATTCCTGCCACCCTTGCCAGTTTTTATCAGGTGTGAATTTTTTCGGGATTAGCTTAATGGTAGAGCGCCAGCCTTTGGAACTGGATGTCTAGGTTCGACTCCTGGCTCCCGAGCCAAAAATATAGGGGACAACATATATATGTTCACAGTTGAAAAAGACAAATCCTATACAGCCATCATTAGGCTAGCCGGGATGGAAACCTGGGCATCAAATGATATGTTGATGCAAAAATTCGAAGAGCTTGGGTTCACGAACGTGAACGTGACTGGCAGCGGTGACCGAAGGGAGGCAGTGGGCACCTGGACGGACCAGACCACCACCGTCTCGTTGCCGAGCCAAGTTACACATGCTGAAGAAGTTAAACTCGTTTTTGATGGCGGGTCGGAAAAAAAATCAGATGCGCATAGTGAGGCTAGGCCCCCCGAAAAAGGGCGAAAGGTAGAGGAAAAACCACAGAATATAGACGAATACTCGGAAGAGTATCGCGAAGATTATTATGAGGAAGAAGAATGAACCTCTCCGTTTTAAAGCTCATCGCTATCGTCATGTTTGTCGTGAGTGTTTGTCTCGCCGTTATCACTCATATGGTCGGTAATGCTCTCTTATGGGCCGTCTGGTCATTCGCCGTGTTAGCCGTCTTCGCAGGAGTTATCCCTTAATGCCGATCCACTTTACGGTTAAAACCGGACATACCTACACGGCGAAGGTAGACTGGCCTGATAGTAACACCGCAATTAATAACGACATTATTATCGAGCAGATGACCAACGTAGGATTTTCAAATGTTGTTGTGACCGGAACGGATGCGAATAATATTCGGTATGCGACGGGCATCTGGCTTTCCCCTAATACAGCACTTGATATGCCAGAAGTCAGTTTTCATGTGGAAGAGTGGCATCATAACTAATGATTTATTTTGTGGCCATTGTTTATTGTCTTGTTTCCGCGAGTGGAATGGGCCTCCTGGGATATATGCTCTATCTGGGGCTTAACGAAAATATTAAACCATCTGGTTCCAAGTAACAATCTCGAACGACCCCTCGATGTTTTCAACGAGGGCCGTGCAACTCTCGACCCAATCCCCACAGTTCATATAATCTAACTCCCCTATCTTTCGGATACCCGCGCTATGGATGTGACCGCAGATCGCGCCGTCATAGCCGCCGCGCCGACAGTATTCCGTCATGTGGTCCTCAAACTTGATGATAAAGTTGACGGCCCCTTTGATGTTTTGCTTGAGATAGAGGGATAAGCTCCAGGGAGGCATTTTGAAGTAGGCGCGCAGCCGGTTGACAAACTTATTGATGTGGAGTGAAATGAGGTAGGCGTTGTTTCCGAGATGACTGAGAACATCCCAGACCGGCTGTTCATTATCGAAGAGATCACCATGAATAATCAGATACCGTTTTCCCATGATACTCATATACGGAAGTTCATTCAGAAACTCGATGCCGTCAATATGAATATCATTGATGTGGGCTCGAATAATGTCGTCATGATTCCCCGTTATGTATACGACCCGAGTGCCGTTCTGAATTTTTTTGAAAATTTCAACGACGGCATACGCATCATCTATGGGCCAGTGCCACTTCTTTTCCAACACCCAGAAGTCAACAATATCACCTACCAAGAACAAATTTTCGCACGTATGATACTTCAAGAAATTAGCGAGGAGATCAGCGCGGCTGATAGAATATCCGAAGTGGCAGTCTGATATAAAAATAGAACGATAGTGCCTAGCGATGGTCTTCATAATTCTCCGTGGCACGTCTCCCCATAATCGACACCCAGAAATAATTCAGCGTATACGTCCAAACTGTCCTCAAGACGCCTTCCGCTTTCATGCGTCGCGGTGAAGCGCTGATCCACATTTTGGGCACCAACTTGATCGTTCCGAACTTGGATGCGGCCTGCGCCGTTGACGTGTCTTCCCCATAAAACTCGAATTTTGTGTCATAGCCTCCCATATCATCGAAGACGCTGTGCCGGATCATATAGTTGCCGCCCTGGACGGTCGGCCCAACCGTGTGATGAAAGAATCGCGCCACGAAATAAAAAATTGAAGCTCCGATGTTTACATAACGCGGCACATCGGCATAAACGAGCGGCCCCGTGACGACCGCTATACTATAGTCGCGCATTTCGCCGAGCGCAACGTTTAGCCAACCCTCGGGAACTCTGTTGTCGGCATCGATGTTGGCAAGGTAACGAAAACGCGCCTGCTTCGACCCCGCGTTGCGGGCGTGAACAATCCCCTTAGTTTTTTCAAAAACAACGCTCGCGCCTGCCTGGAGGGCTAGTTGAGCCGTCATGTCGGACGAGGCGTTGTCAACAACAATAATTTCAAAGCGATCAGGATAAGGTTGCCAGTTTATTTCTGCTTGTATCGCTTTAATACATTCTTGAATATTTTTTTCTTCATTATAGGCAGGGATGATAAAAGACGCTCCGTTTGGATAACGCATAGCAAAAATTCCCCTTAAAAAAGGTTTTTATGACATCGGTATATTTGTGGTTAAGAATTTTTCCATTCCAGGCGGCCAGTGAGAACCGATGGAGGTATATTTCCAATGGGGACTGATAGTAACCGCATCGGCTTGATTTCCGCCGAGAATCATGTAACGATCTTGCGTCTCATCGACGTAAAAGCCGACGTGATGCGGCCAGACCATAATAGCGCCGAAGCTGGGAGGCGTCAAATCGGTGCCGTAGCCGTTCCAGTCGCGCGCAAGCAGAGGTCCGTTAACCGGCATTAAACCATTGTCTGCCATACAAAATCCGACAAAGAGTCCGCACCACGGAATAGAATCGGCTTTATAAAAATCATCAACACCTATGACTTTTGCCCATTGCAAGATTTCCTCAGTATTACGACGACCGGGCGTTTCTTTTGTCCCGAGCAGAGAATAAGCGGTATTCATCCACGGAATCAGGGGGTATGGGTTTGTTGGCATGAAATATGCTCCTGTGATCTAAGTCGCTGCCTCTATTTATGAAATTTTTTTGGCCGCGATCTTGACAGCAGGGGGTGTCAGTGGTAGCATTAACCCTAATATGGCCATTTTCGACGGTGGAAAGGCATCGCGACCATAGACCATAAAGGAGAACTGGACGTGGAACCTACTAAAAAAAATGATCCTGATGTTGTTGAGGAGAAAACGCAGTCAGCAGAAAAAGCTGAAAACTTTTCGTTGCCCTACGGCGATCTTCTCTTGGATAATCCCCCCATGATGGCCCTTATTGTAGCCGCCATGGACGGAGAATTTAAAGACGTGGACCCCGAAGCCGCGTTTCACGACTTGACGAAGGCCCAACAGAAATATTTCTCAAAACTCGTAATTAAGATATATACGAAGGCAAAAGAAAAGAAGGCCGAAGAAGAGATTACAGCGAAAATGCGCGAGGTGACTGTCTGGACGATTTTGCCCCATAATGGGGACAAATCACAAAAACACGAACCGTCCGAAGCCGTCGCTGAAATGATCGTTCACGTTGAAGACGGCGACGAAGAATAGATTCTCGACTAAATAACGCTGGGCCCAGGAAATGCTTGGGGTGTTTGCCGCACTTGCAATGCGGATATCAGCAGGGTTCGATGCCCTGTGGGTCCACCATTTCGCTCGCATAGCCCACGGTGGTAGAGGCATCTGGTTTAAGCCCAGAACAGGGGTGGGTTCGACTCCCTCTGCGAGCACCAAACCGAGGGGCCCAACAGTGAACGATGACGAAAAGGCTGACGCGATTAAGGGCACTTTTGCTTTTGTTTTCATCGTCGCTGTTGGGATGATTTTCTTTTTATGGTTACTTGACGTGATCACGCCAACGTAATAGAATCTCACGGATCACCATGCAAATTACAGCACCATGGACTCCCGAAGAAGTTGCCAAACTTAATGCGTGGCAGGCGTGCGGTTGGGTCCATGAGTTTACGTGTCCGAACCGGGGGGATGAAAACCACAAAGACGACATCGGCCTGACGGCAACGGTTCACGGCTGGATATGCCCGCATTGTGACTATACGCAAAACTGGGCGCACGATTTCATGTTTGACGGTGCGCCTGCTCCTCCAGATATCCTTGGTTGACAGAAGGGAGAAAATAAATGGATCGTTATATCATAGGGTTCATGGACGCGCTCGCGATGGCAGAAAACCTTCTTCGATTCAGAACGCCCGACGCAGCCGACTATTTACGCGATTATGCTAGTGGAAAAGTGATCGTGGACGGCAAGACTGCCCTGAAAATTGCTAAAGATAATGCCGAAGCGACGGCGATCCCGATGCCTCCGCCGCGCCCTCCTTTGATTCTTGACGCCCATGAGCACATTTGATTGGGTGCTCATCGGAATTCTGCTATACGTCGCTGTTGCTATGATCTATGATGACATGTGAAACGGAGAGTAGTGCCCATGGGGGCAAACGGCTTTGAAAGCCGTCGCCAACCGTAAGGTTGAGGGTTCGATTCCTTTATTCTCCGCCACTTATTTCCGTGATGTTTTATAGGAGACCTATATTATGTCTGATCGTCAACTCTCACAAGCTCACCACGATCTCAAAACCGTAACTGCAATACAAGAACTTTTTAGTGTAAGAGATCATTGGACCGCAGGGACTATTGCGCAAGACGTGGATGGTCACAGCGTCGATTACACTTCTTCCCGTGCTTATAAGTTTTGTTTCGTTGGGGCCTACTGCCATGTTATTGGCCAGTCGCTAGACGAGCGGATAGACGAGGGGAACGTGGCTCGAATATTCGGTTGTGAGAGTGGCGGTCTCATTAATATCAATGATCACAAAGGCTATGAAGCGGTTATGCAATGGTTGGATCGCACCGCAGATCGTTTAAATGCTATGATCGCAACCCCCAAATAGGGAATCTGTATCATGTCTGATCGTCAACTCACCCAAGATCACCTTGACTTGAAAACCGTGCTTGCCATGAAGGAGATTTTTAGTTCGAAGGACCGTTGGATACGCGGGCATACTGCGGCAAACATTAATGGCCGCATAGTTGAGTATAACTCCTTTAACGCTTATAAGTTTTGCTTTATGGGGGCTTTGGCCCATGTGATCGGCAAGAAGCCGGTTGTAGCAGTTTTAACCCCCGACACGACGCGTATCTTCGGATACAGTTGTAGTCACCTCGTTACGCTTAATGATGGCAAAGGTTATACCGCCATTATGGCAGTCTTAGATGATGCAGAGGTTCGTCTGAATAATCTGATTGCGTCGCCGAAATGCTGAACCTCTTTCATAATTACTTCTCAAAGCACGGAGTATATGGCTACACCTTTTCGGAACTGCCCCAGTTTTGGGCAAACGATGGCCGCAGATTGTTTGCACAAGTTGAAACCGGCGTTCGGTGGCTAGTAGAAGCGCAAATAGAAGAGGAAAAGACATGGAGAGTAAATCAGACGGGGTTCTGGGCTAGTTTGCTAAACTATGCGATCTTAATAAGATTACGGATCAAGACCGTTGCTCTCCGCCATTTATGATATGCTTGTTAGTCCGACTTTCTGGATTTCTTTTTGCGTCGGGATCATCGGCGCGATAGTGCTGCAAAATCTTTCAAAAGGAGAATAAAAAAATGATCTCGACCCTAATATCCCTCATCGTCTACATCTGTGTCCTTGGCTTGCTCTACTGGCTGGCCATGTATGTGCTTGACAACATAGCGTTGCCAGAACCCGTTGGACGGATCGCCCGCATTCTGGTAATGGTGGTGATGGTGATCGCCGTGATCTACCTGCTGCTAGGGCTCGTTGGCGGCGGCGGGAACATCGGACGCATCAACCTTGGACACCTCTCACACGCCCATGTCACAAGCCTAACCTAAACTTATGGAGAACGTGAATGGAAACCGAACAGTTAGTTGCCGTAGGATCGCCATACAAAAGCACTGATAAGGTGCCGCCCGGAAAATCGATCATGCGTTACATGACCGACAAAGGGGATACCAAACACATCTGGGACCCCGAAAACCCGGCCGAATGTGAAGCGGCTGAAGTGCTGTTTAACAGTTTGGTGAAGGAGAAAAAATATACCGCCTTTGAAGTCAGAGATGATGGTGAAAAGGGTGAGAGAATGAAAACGTTCAACAAGAGGGCCGGAAAAGTTATTCTGGTAGCTCAGTTAAAGGGAGGCTGACATGCCTGCCCTTGCCGAACTCGTCAAGGCCGTTAAAAACCGATCCTTCGATGCCCTGCCGCCCATGGTTAAGGATATCAAGAATCGGTTTCGGCCGCCTAAACGAAAGGTGATAGCCCCGACTGTTCAACTCCTCAACTTTGATACATCCACTGCCGTTCGATCCTACACCATTAATCATAACGCCGCTTATAATGGCTATCTCGATGATTACTACCTTCAACAAGGAACTGCGTCGGCCGCGTCGGAAATGTTAGGATATTACAACATGAACTCGCCCCAACAACAACAAATCTGGACGACATGGACGACGACAGCGGCCACGGTGACATCAACGACGGGAAGCGGCACGATCTGGACGCAATGGCTCAATGATGACATGATTTATGTCAACCAACCGAACGGCCAACGTGTCAGAGCCAGACGGGATACCAGTCACTATATGCCGCCGAAGCCTGCGATTCTGACGCCTGATCAGATCGCCGAGCAAGAAGCACAACGCGCCGAAGCGGCGCGGCGCTACGAGGCTGAACGAGCCGCGCGCAACACTGCGATTGAAAAAGCCGACGCATTGTTGTTGGAACATCTGACGCCCGAGCAACGCGAGTATATGAAGAAACACAATTTCTTCGTGGTTGAAGGTGGGAAGTCGAAACATAAATATCGTATCTGGACGAATAAAGGCTATCATGGTAATGTTGAACGACTGTTTAAGGATAAGATGAGTCCCGAGCTTGAGTATTGCGTTCAACTTAGCGACTACGCGATCCCACAAGGCGATCACTTCCTAGCTCAGAAGCTCATGTTCGAGTTGGCCGAGGACGAGATGCTTGCTATCGCCAACGTATCCCGGCGATACGCGGCATGATAATTACACACATTAATTCTTGGCTAAAGAAACCTGTAAACATATTTCGAACGTTGCCAAGAGACGAGGTTTTGGTGTATGTAACACACGTATTTGAAGATGAGCCGTCGTTTATGCTTTACGATCCGAGTAATTGGAGTATAAGAGACTGGCGTGTATTTAATGCGATCATGGCGACGATTGTCGATGATATAAATGAAATGAAAATAAATGGGCAGACGGGGGGTAAGGTATCCCACGAGTCTCATAAGCTCGCTTAAATAGGATCGTTACCTATGTCTGCCACCACTATTCTCTGGACACCCAAGCTCTGGGTCAATAAACCGTTTCGAGATATAACGGACGCGATACACACGGCCTCCATGGAGATAGATTGTTTTGAGGAACGTTTGGTGGCGCTGAATTACGAAGAAGAATTGTGGGACGCGATCTATGACGCCCTTGAACTCGAAGTAACTGCTCAAGCCCCTAAAGCATAAATGGTGATGTAACAGTTTTGTAATCTGTAGAACTTGGTTCGATTCCGAGTGGGGGCACCATGAATATCAAAATACTCACCTACTGTTTGTTGGCGACGGTTATTCTAATAACCCTTGCTTTCATGACGGCAGGTATTTTTGCTTATCTGACACCCGATCCGCTACTTGATGGAATAATAAAATGATTGCTGCCGTGGCTCTGGCGAACGTCGATCCTAAACCGTTTGAAGACCTTCCAAAACCTAACATTGTAGATGCGCCCCCAAAGGAGATATATGTAATTCAAGTCACGACGTTCGATTATGGCCATGGGTCACTTCAACTAAGGCACCACACCTTTCACGAATTTTTTCTGACGCGTGAAGCCGCTGAGTTGAAGATTCGACACCTTGCTGGCCTTGGCCCCCGAACCATCGAGTGTAGATATTTTATTCAAACGCTCTGGCCAGCGGAATCGGGCCCCCGTGTTGTCCCAATTATGCCGGAAAAAACAAACTAAGCCGCTATAGTATAAAGGCATTACGCTGCTTTGGTAAGGCGGAAACACAGGATCGTTACCTGTTAGCGGCTCCACTTGCTTTTGTCCTATAGTGGGAGTATAACCCATGAAAGATAAAGATCGTTTTGACGTTCAGGCTGAACGCATGGCGGCAGCCAAAAAGACTTATAGTATGACTGACGAGGCATGGAATGATTGCCTCGCTAAAGCATTACGTGATGAATATCAGCGCGGACGCAAGAAAGTGCAAGACGCGATCCGTGACGCCCTTGATATTCCGATGAATCCTGATTAGCTCTTGTCTTATAGTGGTAGTATGGCTGTTTCGTAAGCAGCAAGCAGAGGTTCGATTCCTCTCGGGAGCACCATGGACACCACTGCTTATAATCTCGTTTCGCGCTTGCTTCGGGCGGGATGTGATAAGTATACGTTCAATTGGGTTGATAGTTGGGAGTTGAAAAAGTCGGGAGCAGAGTGGCCGCCAGAATTAATGTGGCTATGTCCTTACTTTGATAATTTTAATCAACAACTTCGAGACGATATAAAACAATTTTGTGAGGACAACCATGAATAGACTAGAAAAATTTGTTCCTGACATCGCTGCTATAACAAGCGCCTCCGACGCGTTGTTTTTTGAGCAGTTCGCAAAAAAATATCTCCTTGTCGGTGATGATGTGTCGGTGGCGAATGAGCCTTGCCAAGCCCCCCTGTCTATGCTACACTTGGAACTAATGGAAACGATGGACCTGAATTTTGAACAAGAAATCTATAGTTCGTCAGATAGACGGCCTCCTGCGGCTAAGGCCGCTTGAATGGGGGGTATCGCTTGAGGTTTATGGGCAATGGCGACACAACAACAACAGTGTTGAGTATGTAGACGTGATCTTTGATCGCGGACATAATACAGTAACCGATGCAATCTCAGATCAATTAGAGGATTTAGACGATGCCTAAAAAAATTACAAGTTTGACGCCCGAGCAGATCGCCCAAATCCCTGCATGGGCGGATAAGTGGATCAAGATCGGTTTGAGCACCGAGCCAGCGGACTTTTCACGGGCAGAAGCCGCCGTGTTGAAATGCTATGACTTGATTAGTGCGCAACGCCCGAAAGCGGTTCTGCATGTTGCCTCCCCGTGGGCGGCGATTTATGAAGGCAGCAAGAAAAATATCGAGTTACAGAATGATGGCAAGGTTCAGAAAAAGGCTTTGACTTCATTTATTAAATCATCGTGGTTTAATTATCGCGGCGCTCAGCTATGGGCTTCGTGGTTTTCCTACGTGACGTTTTTCCGCGACGTGTGCGGATGGGAGAACGAGTCGCTGGAAAACTTTAAGCTGGACGAAGAAATTGCGTTGTCGTCCGGGTTCGTCTGGTGGAGCGACGACGTGGTGGCGATATCAGATCGTCCGTTAAAGGTCACGCGCGACGCGGGTGGTCGGTTACATTCCGAGAACGGCAAGGCGCTGGAATATCGTGATGGTTGGGGTGTCTATGCTTGGCATGGTTACCGCATCTCGGGCAAGAACACTTGGATTATCGAGAACAAAGAGAACATCACGCCGACGCTGATCGAGAAGGAAAGCAACGCTGAGTTGCGTCGCATCATGCTTGAAATCTACGGTTACGAAAACTATCTGTCGAAGCGGAAAGCCAAGGAAATCGCCGTGGATGAAATTCACGGCCAGCCGCGCCGCCTTTTGGAGTTTACATTGGCGAACGAAGCGATCCGCGTGATCGAAGTAAATAACGGCAGCCTTGAGCCCGATGGCTCACGCCGGAAGTTCATTCTTGGTTGTGTTCGTCGCGACGGGCGGTATCCCGACACCCCGGCTGAAGCCGTGGCTTGGAGTTATGGGATTAACCCAAAATACTATGATGAAACTGTTCGCACATGATAAGCGGTATTTGCCGACGGATTGCGGAACGGTTGCTGATGGCGATGAGGGCGGCACAAGGGTTGCCCTCTCATCAACCTGTTAACGCGCCGGTAATTTTGGCGGCAAGAATGATGGTAAGAAGGGCGCTGGTTGAACAGGTTGCACAGTTTGAACAAAGTAAGGAAAACTCTGAATAAAGCCGCAGATTTAATCGAGGAAAAAGATTGGTGTAAAGATACATACGCCAGAGACGCCGATGGTAACGCTGTCAGCGAATATTCTCCGTCTGCTGTTCGATTTTGTATGTTAGGTGCGATAGCAAAAGTTAGTGTTGGAGAGTCGCGTGAATTTATAGCCGCTATCCAACATTTCGAGAAAACCACAAAATGTTTATCCGTCACATTATATAATGATGCGAACTGCACGTCAAAAACAGATGCGATAAAAGCTTTGAGATCGGCGGCCGAGAAAACCGGATACCGTTGGATTGATTGGGCTTTAGGAGAAAGGATGAATGAAACTTCTTGAACACAGCCTCCTATACTGCGAGAAGGACGCATGGCACTGGCGTTTACGTTTTGGTCTAAGAGTCACCCCCATCTTAGCGCGAGCTATCTTTGGGGGCATCGCCTTTTCGCTGCTCTTGGACGATTATATTCTCGCTCGAAGTCAGCAATGTTTCGGCGAAGAATTGTTCGAAGACCTGATCGAGTCCGAGCTATTGGAAGCGGTCGAAAGCCAACAGTGAGACCATTCTACGATAATCATTTGTTTCCAGACGAGTGGTTTCTCCGGGTATCGGTTCAAACGTCCTGGCTGATCGCACTGTCCGTGTTTAAGGGCTTTAATGGTATGCGGATCACTGATATTGAAATTCAATTACCTTATGCCCGAACTTGTTTCGGTCAAGGCTGGATCGAAGATGCCATCGAAGAACAACTTCGAGAAAATGTCGATCTTCTTTGAACGTTCGATGAAATTTCCAACTCCCTTATTTCTGATCGAGGAGCACTATCCATGGTATTGGTCCCGTGATAGCTTTGGAACAGATTTACAACGCATCATTGAAGATCAACTTCGCGACGACGCTCAGGTAGGCCCCGCAAGGTGGTTCGTGGCGGGTCGCTGGTTCCGATCTGTCAGTAGAAACGTGCCGACGTGAAGATCGAAAAGTTTAAGAGAGAACCGATTTGGATCGAGTGGTATCCTTCCTATTCTTGGGGAAATGAGCGCTTTGAGGGTCCGATAAACTTTGAGGACATCCTGTTCGCGCAGCTTGATGACGATATTCGGAAATTTTTGTGGAAACTTGAAAAAAGTGCTTGACAAAGACCTCGAAGTAGGTTACTATGCAAACTGACTTGGATAGTTTCAGCAACAAAGCAAAATTTCTCAGCACAGAGGGTGAGTTTCGATTTCTCACATAAATCAAAAAGTAGACAACTATCCCGTGATAAAGATCGGCTGATTTCCACACCATTAAAGAGCATCAAACTCGTAATTTGACACGCTCGTCAAAGATCAGCCAGTAAGTCTACGTGAGGGTTTATCTCTTACACGGCGGAATACGTTAAGTTCCGCTCTATTTACGGATTGTTTCAGCAAACTATGGTAACAAAGAGTAATGCCCTCGGGCATTATTTTTACTGGGTTCGATTCCCAAACAATCCAGACTTTATAGTTGGGTTCACTTCCGCAAACTTAAAGATCAAAACTTTTGGTGTCTTGATCGACAACGTGATCCCGTCGCAGCTTTGGTTGATTTCAGCATACAAATCTTTTTTGAACAGAGAAAGCCGCAAGGCGTCAACCAGTTAGTAATTTATCTAAGGCTATTTTCGGCAAACAATTATCGGCTCATACCCGATTTTCCAACACAAAGATGGAAAAGAAGCCCGCGAGGGCGATAGCCTGTTATATTTGAAAGGAGGTTTACGGTGACTGCAACTTTTGGAAATGCCGTTCGCAAGGAACAGATTTACGGTGAAACGTATAATCAGGCTCCGACACTGACGACAACGGGGAACCCGTGCCTTGATTTTTTCGGCGCGGCCGGTAACCGTAACGTCAACCTCGACCGAGCGTTCGACCTTGCACATGCTTATAATAGTGCGCTTGCGTATCGTATCGCTCTATGGACGCGCGACGTGCGCGGCGGAGCAGGCGAACGCCAGACGTTTCGTAACCTCTTGAAGCACTTTGAAAAGCACTATGAGAGCGATTTGCTCCTAATGCTGGAAAAGATTCCTGAGCTTGGCCGTTGGGATGACTTGCTCATTTTCGAGTCGGATCGCGTCAAGCTCGCAGCCTATCAGCTTATCCATGAAGCCTTGGATAAGGGCAACGGACTATGCGCTAAGTGGATGCCGCGTAAGGGTCATATCGCCGAGGAACTTCGTCGGTTCCTTGAACTAACGCCGCGCGCCTATCGCAAGGTTTTGGTTCGTGCGACCAAAGTCGTTGAGACGCAGATGTGCGCCAACCAGTGGACGGAGATCAATTTCGATCACGTTCCGTCTGTGGCCAGCGCGCGTTATCAGAAGGCGTTTGGCCGCCACGCACCGACTGAGTATACCGCTTACAAGGCGGGACTTGTGAAGGTGAAGGACGACGGCACGACCGAGCGTAAGATCAATGCTGGCGCGGTTTATCCCTATGACGTGATCAAGTCGATCAGCCGGGGCGACCGAGCCGTTGCTAAGGCGCAGTGGGAAGCCCTTCCTAACTTGCTTGGGGAGGACAATATCCTGCCGATTATCGACGTGTCTGGTTCGATGCAGAACTGGGCGTATTACAACCAGAAGCCGCCGATCAAGTCTTCGGTATCTCCGTTGGATGTCGCGGTATCTCTGGGATTGTATGTGGCCGATAAGCAGAAGGGCGCGTTTGGTGGATTGTTTATGACGTTTTCTACCAAGCCGAAGCTTCAGAGCCTAACGGGCGACATTGTTAACAAGTATACCGAGATGGTGCGTTCCCATTGGGATATGTCTACTAATATTGAAGCCGCCTTTGCCGAGATACTGGCAACGGGCCGTCGTAACAACGTTCCGAACGAGGACATGCCGAAAATTCTATTGATCGTAAGTGATATGGAGTTTGACGCCTGCGTTAAGAACGGAAGCGGTGATCGGATCACGAACTACGAGAATGCGAGAGTCCTGTTCGAAATGGCCGGATATTCTCTACCGAAGGTTGTCTTCTGGGCAATCAATGGTCGGTCGGATAATAACCCGGTGTCGGAGCACACGAGCGGAACGGCTCTTGTGTCTGGATTCTCTCCGGCGATCTTCAAAGCTATCCTCAAGGCTGACTTTGAAAATTACACTCCAGAAGCCGTGATGAAAGAGACTGTAATGAGCAATCGTTATGATGTGGAAGGCTTGACGCTCTTTACGGTTTAATTATTTCAAGCATTATGGCGGCGGGGGTGCGGGGTCAGATGTGAACATAGGCACATCTGACCCCTAAATTTTAAAGGAATAAAACAATACACGCCCGACTTTGGATAGACGATCTTCGATCCCCGCCCGACGAGAGTTGGTATTGGGTCAAGACTTCGGAAGAAGCTATTCACGCGATTAATGTCGGCATCTACTCAGGTATGGCTTATCGCGAAATTTCTTTTGACCATGATTTGGGCGACAAGGATGACGCCTACAGCGTTGCCACCTTTATTGAAGCCTATGCTTATAAAGGCTATCTATCTCGTATCCAGTGGCACGTCCATACGGCTAATCCAGTCGGCCGCCTTCGGCTCCAAGCGGCGTTGATGTCTGCGGATAGATACTGGGATCGGAACGAGGAACGAGAAAAGACTGATCCGTTCTGGTATGAGAGGAATAAAGATGCACTATAGATTTGATGAAGATTTTCTGATACTTTCAGTGCAGGTTCATGAACCGACGACAGTTGATGAAGGGTGTCGGTTTGTAAAAATACCGAAAAATGAGTTTAGAAACTGGTTAGCACCTACGGTAAATTGGGTCGTAACTACTCCACCAAGATCAATTATTAAGGACTGGTTTATCGCTTTAGGATCAGTTGGGGGATAGCTCCGTTAGCAATCTGGGGAACGCACTGGTTTTACATACCAGCATAGGTAGGTTCAATTCCTACACGGAGCACCAATTTTGGGGAAAAATAAATGACGATGACATGGATGGTTTTTGCGTTACTTGGCCTCGTCTATAACTGTTGGCTGATATACAACGTTGATACTTCGCAACTAAATTTTCTCAAAATTCTTTCATTGGTGAACGTGTTTATTCTCTCTCTTTATGTGATGAATATTCTATAGGAACAATGCGACTCAAGTTTATTAGCGACCTACATCTCGAATTTTCTCGATTTCCAGTAGTCGAAACCAAAAAAGAACTAGCCCCATCCAAGAAAGAAATACTCCTTGTTGCGGGCGATACGATCCTATCCGTGGCTCTCAAAGACAAGAGAACCGACGCGTCGGCGCGCGGTCTGCAAAAGCGCTTTGATGAATTTCTGGATGCGGTCACGGGCTTCAAAGAAGTCTATATGATCGCGGGCAATCATGAAGCCTATTCTCATGGCGACGTGGCCACCAACAAAGCGATCATCACCGACTACATCGCCAGCCGTAACATCACCAACGTGCGTTTCCTTGAGAACGAGCGCGTGCCGCTGACCAAGAAGGTTGATCTTCTGGCCTGCACGCTCTGGACAAGTATGGGCAACCGCAACCCGACCATCCTATGGGATGTTGGCCGAACGATGAATGATTTTCGGGTCAGCAACTACAAGGGCCGCCCGTTCACAACCAACGACGCCGCCGATCTTTTCTTTGAGTCGCGCCAGTGGCTACAATCGGAATTGATCGACACGTCGAAGTCGTATATTGTGATGACGCACCATCTGCCGTCGTTCCAAAGCATCGACCCCCACTTCAAGGGCGATGTGATGAACTATGGCTATGCGTCCGACCTAGATGATTTAATTTATCAAAACCCGCACATCACCCATTGGATACACGGGCATACGCATTACAACGTCGATTATGAGATCGACCATACGAGGATACTCGCTAACCAGCGCGGCTATCCTCCGAGCACATGGAGTGACGAACCAACGCGCGGGAACTGGAAAGACTTTAAGGCCGATAAATGGATTGACGTATAGCTTGAGGACGCTAACGGTGAAAGTGAAAACATTCGGGATTGCATTGATTGCTTGGCTCTATACCCTGTCAGCAACGGCGGGGTATATCCCCCGGCAGCATCACATCACTGACATCATCAAGTTCAAGATCGAGGTGACTGAGTTGTTTAATCTCGTAACCAAAAAGGCCAAGAATGGCACCATAGCCGAAACAATTTTATATCAGACCTTAACCGATATGCAAAAAGTGGGTCGCTACGAACCATTTACGTTCACGGTTGAGCAAGCACCGATGGTGCCCCCCGATTACGTTCTCTTTTTGAAGATTCATTACGGAGGCTATGGGTTGCCGAGGTATAATCTTATTCATCTCCCATCGGAACACATGTTTCTCGTCTTTGCGAGTGAGTCGTTTCTGGGTGAGTTTCGGAAAGAGTTTCGTAATAAATTAAATGAGTTAAATGATGGCCTTGACAAGTGAGGGATTTTATAGTATTATGGAAGAATCGGAAAAGCCAACTATCAGCGTTTATTCTGAGCAATATGGGGTTCATAGTGTCTTTATGAAGCTAGACCCCCCTGTAACTCAAGATATCTATGCTCGGGTGCATTTTAGTAGGCGTTTCATGGACATATATAGACACATACAAACGGTGTTGAGAGAAGAAGTTGACGATCTTTAAGTATGGCCACTTCAAAGGCGCTTCCGGCACATTCCTTGATTGGAAAATCAACTGTGATGATTTATTAGAGGACGACTGGGAGTGCATCGTCAAGGTTGTTGGTCCCGTGTTAGAGCCCTTTGGAGAAGTCTTAGGGGTGCCCCGAGGCGGCGTGTATCTGGCGCGTAAGCTCCGTCGATACCTCACTACCGGGCCGCCACTCATTGTTGATGATGTGTGGACTACGGGATATAGCATGACTAAATACGTTAATGGATATAACTTTCCTGAATGGAAAGGTTTCGTGGTCTTTGCTCGCGGCGATCTGCCCGAACATGTGACATGTCTGTTTAAGTTAAGATTAGGAGAGTGAGATATGTGGCCTTTTAATACAATTCTTGGCGGACTTAGTTCGGTATTCAATACGGCCGGAGCATGGTTTTTTAAATTCTTCACCACTGATCAACAAATGATTCTCGCTTTTTTTGCCCCTCTAATCAATCAAGTTAGAGACCAAGCGCTGATCCTGGGTAATCAGAACCTTCAAGTGGGTTTTAAAATTCTGCAAGACTCGGCGCTTGCCGCCGCAACCGCCGCCCTGACCGCGCCTCCAGGGATGCAGGTAGGCGCTGCCGAAGCCGCCTTTCTTCAGGTCTTAATGGCCGAAGGAGTGGGCGCTGTAAATAACGCCGAGGCCGCAACGATTAAAGCTGCCGTGGCGATCATTCAATCTAATCCGGCCCTGGTTACCGTGGCCGCCCAGATAGCAAACACGACGCCGAAAGATACGGTAACCGTCGTCAAACTATAACGTTGAAGTTTCGTTGACGTATGCAAGACTCCGGGGCGGCACCGGACAGGTCCACCAATGGGCCTGAAATAGTTTCGATTGTATAAAGAGATGGAATGGAGTTATCCCGATCTAAGCTGGGTTAACGCGAAGACAACAACAGACGCAAACGAAAATTTTGCTCCTGAAGCAATGGCTCTAGCAGCCTAAGCTTATGAGTTCGGCGGGCACTCGGAAACAGAAGCCCCGCCACTTGCCGCTTTAGCTGATGTGGTCATAGCGACGGTTTGAAGAACCGAAGAAGGTGGTTCGATTCCATCAGGCGGCACCAAATTTAAGGGGGAAGAATGAATCTAAAAACATGGGTGATCGCGTGTGCGATGCTGACGGCATCGCTGGGGGTTAAGGCCGAAACCTCGCCACCACCCCAAAATAATCAACAAAGCGTTCTGCCAGCGATTGTTGATCCGGCAGCTTTGGCTTCATCTGCTCCTGAAGCTCCAGAATCACCATCTGTTGAGCATGAATCTGGCTCCGAAAACGTTGTGAATGGCCCACAATCAAAGGAGGAACATCCCCGTGCGTCTGTATCTCAAACCGTTGAGAAATTATCTTCACAATCACAAACATCAGGCGTCACCGAATATTTTCCACCTCACACTGTTCCCGAAGTTGCGCAACCATCAACAGTAGCACCTGTTCTTCAAACTCCCACGTCGCCCCCCTCCCCTGCCACAACAACGCAAGCGTCGCCTCCTCTTCCAAAAACGGCAACCTGCCAGTGCGCAACCGCCAAGGCGAGGCCCACATCAACTGCACGGAGATGTCCTTATCGTGGTCGCTACCATCGCCTTGACCCCTATGACGAACCGTTCTATAATAACAGAGGAGACCGTTAATGACAGACGATACTGAGTCCCCTATTTCTGTGACTCGCCCCCGCACTAAAAGTGTCGGTAGTGGTGTTGTTCCCAAAACAAGATTTTTTATTATCATCGCGGCTTTAATGGCTTCGATTGCGGGACTCTATAATCAGGATCAGATCGCAGCACTTGTCGCTAAAGCTACAAGTGATATTTGCACCGAGAAAACGGTTGCCGTTATTCCTGATCCTGTTCCCCCCATGCTTGTTCGACAAGCGTCTCCTCAACCAATAACTCCACTCGCGATTGATCCAAAACCGGCCGCATCACCAGTAAGTCCAACCGCCACGGCGTCTCCACAAACAGAACGCGGCCCCGAAACTTACCAAAAATCCTCTCAAGCACCGTCGCCTCCTACCGCCAACGAACTATCTCAAGGTGCGTCTGAATATCCAATATCGCCCGATCAGACTGTTCAAGCCCCTCCAACAAATCAGTCCGTGTCACCGTTAGAGGCCGCTTCCAACGCGGTAACTGACTTCTTATCAGGGGGCCGAGATCGTCCACCAACTGTTGCTGCACCACCTGTAGCGCCCCCTGAAGCTCCGCCAGTTGCTCAGGAATCGCCTGTGGCCAATCCTCCCAACATAAAAAACGAAGCTCCGCCAGTAGCTCTGGAAACGGCTCCTTCATCTAATCCTCAGCCTCAAACGCAAGTATCTCCAGTTCTTCCTCCAAATCTTGCACCCCCGCAAGGTCTATCTCCAGCCGATACGACAGATCATATAGCCGCCCCTGAAGCGCCTGCATCTGAGCAATTATCCGATCCTTCTCAGCATCCACTTCTTCCGCCGCCGCCTCAGCGTCCTCAATCGCCTGCTCAAACACAAGCCCCATCGTCTGCTCCATCCCCAGCAATCGTCCCCTTAACAAAGGAACAAGCGGCATCACTGGAGCAAGAATCGATTCGAAATACACCCGCTCCTTCAGAAACTTCCGAAGCCGCTGTTTCTTCCACCGTGAAAGCATTACCTGCGCCTCCGCCGTTTACTCTGACAAAAGTTCGGGAGACGCGCAAGTTTTATCTTGCGGCCGACCGTGCCGATGGAAAAATCAGCTTGCGCACAGGAGGTAATGTGTCGTGGCGTTTTAACAACCCTGGCCGGATGCTCAACAGTGAGTTTGCCCGCAAAATGGGAGCCATCGGATCGGACGGCACCACCGCTATCTTTCCGTCCTATGAAGTTGGGCGCACTGCGATGGAAACCTATCTGTTTACGGATGTCGCAAACTATCACAGTCAACGGCTTGGCAAAATTTTCAAAAAAAACAATCTCACGTTCATTCTCCGCGATTCGAAGTTGCCGCGCACGCTTGTGCTCGATGATATGACGCCCGAGCAACGGCGAAAATTGTTGGACAGCATCCAGAAAATGGAAGGCTTTATTCAAGGCAAGGTCGTGAACTTTGATGACCAAGCTCAGTTTGACGCCGAGGGCTGGTAATGGATTACGCCCGAATCGTCTCCTTCGACCATGACTATATGATCGTCACCAACGCCGCCGATGGGCTTGATTACAAGCTCACAAAAGGCACCTTAGCCTGGAGAAACAATAATCCGGGCAATCTAAAATACGGGGAGTTTGCGAGAGACTTCGGCGCGTTGGGTATCGGCGGCGGCGGCCATGCTGTGTTCGCCACCTTTGCCGATGGGGCCGCCGCTCAGAAAGCGTTACTCTTTTCCGATGAAGGGAACCCCAAAACCGGAACCTATTACGATCTCAGTATTCGGGATGCCATCGCGAAGTATGCGCCGGTCGATGATCCGAACCCCATTGCAAAGAATGACCCACCCGCCTATGCAGCTTACGTTGCCGAGGAAGCAGGCGTCTCGGTAGACACAATACTAAAAGACCTTTCTGACTCACAACAAGACGCCTTGCTGAAAGCCATGAGATTTTTTGAAGGATGGAAGGCCGGAACAATAGAAGCGGTAGAAGATGAAAACGCTTAAGCTTCGATTACGTTATTGGTCAGCTTGCTTTAATTATATCACTCGTGATGTTTATGATCTTCACGATGCAGAAAACGCCGTGATGGCTGCACGTAAAGCCCTCAACAAATAGAAAAGAAAAAAATGATTATCCAAATGGAGCATTTCCAAAACCTGGGAGAGAAGATAGATAACATTGTGGACGCGACTGGAATAGACTATATCGACGCCGTGTTGTCCTACTGTGTCACTAACAATCTCGAAATTGAAACCATCGGGGAGTTGATATCCAAAGACCCCGATCTGAAACTCAAAGTTGAACTTGAAGCTGAACATCTACACTTTTTGAAAAAGTCTGATCGCCTTCCGATATGAGAGAGTATGAAACCCACAGCCTATCAAATCTACTGCGAGTATTGCGCCCTTAAAGCCCACTTTACGAACGAGAAATACGACTACTTTCGCTACAATAAAAAAGCGAACGTGTCCTCTCCCACAGTTTTCAATGGTCGCCGCGATAGAGCTTTTTTTGAAAAGCTCTCGCGCCATCGTGATCCTCTCAAGTTGCTGATCGCCAACTTCGCCGAGAACTTTTCTTTTTTCATTGGTGACTTCGCCAGCGCCGAGGGCGAACGCATCTATCAGAACTGGGCTAAGCGCGTTGAAGCCTTGACTTACTTTTTCAAAGAAGACCTCCTCCAACTCAATCCTGATTTTAATTTAAATTTCATCGTGCCCAAGGGCGGGCATCCGCAACTCATTAAACTCTATCTCGCAAACAAAATCGGGCTTGATACTTTCATTATCCTCATTGACCTCACGCATTGCTTTCCGACATGGACCAAGAAGCTTAGCCTCGATGATATCCTATGGACAGAGGTGTCTAAAAAATACAACAAATACAAGCCGTTCCTGGCCTACGACGAGACCAAGTTTAAGCAGGTTTTATTGGAGTTTTTTAAAAAACCGCTTGACAACTTCGTAAAAATCTGTTAAAATAGATTGATAATAATGCGGAATGTTGGCCTAGAAGCAGCCATCATCTAAGGAGTGGGCCTCTCGCGCTTAGCGGCGCAAAGAAGAGACGGAAGCAACTCGCTGGTTTGATCATCCAGTGCTAACTCTTTTAGGGTTAGGTTCAGTTCCCTTTAGCGTAGCAGCACACCGTATCATTCATACTCATAATAATATCAATAATATAAGGATACAAAAATACACATGGCCAACCGACACTCTGCACTCGACGCAATTAACGCTGAAATTGAGAAGTTCACTAAAAAATCATTCGCCGAACCAGACGCGCGCCTCTGGTATCCACAAACAGATAAAGCCGGTAACGGCGGCGCAATCTTCCGCTTCCTCCCATCCATTGATCTCCCTGGTAGTGATGGTCCCGAACAGGTTCCCTTCGTGCGCTATTGGTTGCATAGCTTCCAAGGCCCAACGGGACTGTGGATTGTCAACGAGATGTGCCCGACAACAAAGGGCGGAACGTGTCCGATCTGCGACTATAATCGGTCGCTGTGGAACTCCGGGGATGAATCCAAGAAACAACAGGCTAGCCGACAAAAACGTAAGTTGAAATTTATGTCAAACATTTACGTCGTCAAAGACCCGGCTAATCCTGAAAATGAGGGACAGGTCCGCCTATTCCTTTATGGGAAAAAGATTTGGGATAAGGTGGCTGCATTCCATACGCCAGCGTTCGAGGGACAACCACAACGCAACGCCTTTGATCTATTAGGAGCCGATTCTGAAGATGGAGGGGGGGCAAACTTTATCTTCCAAATTCATAAAACAAAAGACGGCCCAAACTACGATGCGTCGTCTTTTGACGCCGTGGCCTCGTTGAGCACGGATCAAGGCTTGCTGAAAAGTGTTCGGCAACAGCTTCATCCACTGCAACCGTTCATTGCGGATTCTCTTTTCAATGATGCGGCTACGATCAAAGGAAAGCTCGACCGCGTTCTCGGATTGAATGGGGTAGTTGAGGAAGCGGTGGAAACAAGCCTACAAGATGTTATTCCGATTAAACCCGGTCGGACCCGCGCGCCGGTCGAAGCGCCCGTTATCCCCGACGAAGAGGAAATGGACGAAGATTATTTCAAGCGCCTCGCTCAAGAGTAAAGGGGGAAGGGGGGAGAGCCATCTCCCCCTAATGGGGGGAAATTTTATTGACAAACAAGGGAATGCTTGTTGAACCAGCAACCACAACAAATATATCAGAAG
>Ga0070693_100000269_pt1 | contig 24472 bp, 24 predicted proteins | sample KBSK1103metaG_FD_65472 | JGI IMG/M metagenome (GOLD analysis project Ga0070693, IMG submission 65472) | Corn, switchgrass and miscanthus rhizosphere microbial communities from Kellogg Biological Station, Michigan, USA - KBS K1-10-3 metaG | ecosystem: Host-associated > Plants > Roots >...
CTCAATCAACCATTTTACTCGTTCGTAGTCCTGCTGGGTGTCGACGCCTATCGAACGATGCTCGACTTCAACAATGCGAATGTCAAATCCATTCTCGATCGCGCGAAGTTGTTCGAGCGCTTCGAGGCGTTCAAGCGGCGAGGGCTGCATGTTGGCGAACTGTTGTAGGAACTCCGCGCGATAAGCGTAGAGCCCGGAATGCTTGCGATAATGCGATAACAGATCCGGATTGGCGCGTAACGATTCCTCGAGCGTCAGGCCGTCTGTCGGTCTCACATAAGGAATCGGCGAGCGCGAAAAATAAAGCGCGTACCCGTCCGGCCCGCACACCACTTTAACGACGCTCGGGTTGAACACATCTTCCACTTCGGTGATGGGCTCTGAGGTGCTTCCGACCATGACCAGACCCGTGTCATCATCGAGCAGAGGTTGAATGGCAGCATCGATAGTCGACGGGTCAATCAACGGCTCGTCTCCCTGCACATTGACAATGAATTCCGCATCAAGAGTGGCCGCCACTTCCGCGACTCGATCGGTCCCTGAGGTATGCGCTGGCGATGTCATTCGAGCTTCGCCGCCGTGCTTGTGAACTGCTTCGAAGATGCGCTCGTCATCGGTCGCGACAATGACTTCCGAAACCAAACGCGCACGCGACGCGCGCTCGACGACGTGCATTATCATCGGAATTCCTGCAAGGGGGAGGAGGGATTTACCCGGCAATCGAGTTGATGAATACCGCGCAGGGATGATCGCGACTGCTTCTCCCTTCACGGGCTTTCAGCCTAGTCCATCGATGGATCGTTGTCAAACACGTCAGCGGATGGCGCACGAGCTTTCACCGGAATCGTTATTTTGGATGAGCAATAATATCGACGAGGTAGTAAGTGTCGGCAACGATGCGAAAGTAGAAGCGCCAGTCCCGAGTAACTCTGGCCTGCCAGATATTCCGCGACTCATCATACTTCTTAGCACGCAGAGATGGATGGCGCGGATCTTCCAGTAAGAGGCGAGACTGTTTGTAAAACGCTTTCCTGATCTGAGGCGGGGCGGCCTCTAGCGATTTGATGAAGCGCTCGGTGTAGTCAAGCTCATCGTGAACGTTTTGGTTTTCGCAGGCTGGCCCGCTTCTTGAGATTCCCCTGGAGGGATTCAATCAATTCGTCGGCCGACTCGAACGGTCCGTACGTTCGCCTGTTCCGAATATCCTCCAGGCCTTCGTTAAGTCGCTGCTCAACCAGGCTTGCGGGGGTGAGTGTGATCTTCCCGCTTTCGAGTTTGACCTCGAGCAGATCGCCAACATCCACTCCGGCGCGCTTTCTTACTTGCGGCGGGAGTGTTACTTCGCCCTTTGTGTTGACTCTGACTAAGGACATGGCTCACCGGAAACGGATCGACGAGTGTAAATCTAATCTTACTTTTGCAGTCTAGCAGAAGGGTGTAATCTGTCAATTCTGCTGGTTCGCAATATAACTTGTACTCGGGATGGTGAATAATGAAAACCTGCACAAAGAGTTTTGGCTTAATCCTGGCACTTGCCATGGTCCTGGCGTCTTGCACCGCCAGGAAGGAGGAACCGAAGATGGCTGAATCAAGAGCGACCGCCGAGTCAACGCTCGCCGCAAAGATTCGAAGGTTCGCTGCGACCGATATCACCGCCGATACGTCTCATCTTTCAGAAGGCGATCGCAAGGCCCTCGATAAACTCATCGAAGCCGCCAGGATTCTCGACTCGCTCTACCTTCGCCAGACCTGGAGCGGCGCCGAAGCGTTGCACAAGAAACTCGAAGCGGACACGACCCCCGAGGGCCGCGAACGCCTGCACTACTTCTTGATCAACAAAGGCCCGTGGTCGCGGCTCGACAAGAACGAACCGTTCATCGACGGCGTGCCTCACGAGAAGCCGCCGCAATCCGGTTTTTATCCCGACGACATCAGCAAAGACGAATTCAACTCGTGGGTGACGACGCTCTCCGCAACCGACAAGCAGCGCGCGACTGGATTTTTCACGGTGATAAGACGCGGCGCGGACGGCAAACTAAAGATCGTTCCGTATCACGAAGAGTATCGCGAGTTTCTCGAACCCGCTTCGAAGCTTTTGAAAGAGGCCGCCGATCTCACAAGCAACGCGACGCTCAAGAACTTTTTGATGAAGCGCGCGGATGCGTTTCTGTCAGACGATTACTACGCGAGCGACGTCGCGTGGATGGATCTGGACGCGCCGATCGATGTGACCATCGGGCCTTATGAAACATACGAAGACGAGTTGTTTGGATACAAGGCCGCGTTCGAGGCATTCATTACTCTGCGTGACGAAGCCGAGTCCGATAAACTCGTGAAATTCAGCGGTCATCTTCAGGAACTCGAGAACAACCTCCCGATCGATCCCAAGTATCGCAACCCGAAACTCGGCGCGGCGTCGCCGATTCGAGTAGTGGATAACGTCTTCTGTTCCGCCGATGGGAATCGCGGAGTTCAGACCGCAGCGTTTAACCTTCCCAACGACGAGAAGGTCGTCAAAGAGAAGGGCTCGAAGCGCGTGATGTTGAAAAACGTTCAGGAAGCGAAGTTCAACAAGGCACTGGTCCCGATCGCGAAGGTCGTGATGGAACCGGCGCAGCAATCGCAAATCTCGTTCGACGCGTTCTTCACTCACATTCTCTGTCACGAGCTTATGCACGGGCTCGGGCCACACAACATAAAGGTGGGCGGCCGCGACACAAGTCCGAGAAAAGAGCTGAAGGAACTGTACTCGGCGATGGAAGAAGCGAAGGCCGACATCACCGGACTGTGGGCCTTGCAGTACTTGATCGATCACGGAGGCATCGATCCGGCGATGGAACGCGATCTGTACACCACCTACCTTGCAAGCTCGTTTCGTTCAGTGCGGTTTGGAATAACTGAAGCTCACGGGAAAGGGCAGGCGCTTCAGTTCAACTATCTGCTTGATGAAGGCGCGATAAAGGTTGACGAAGCGTCCGGCGCGTACAGCATTGACACCTCGAAGATCAAAGACGCAGTGCGCAAATTGACGAGCGAGATTCTGACGATCGAGGCCGAAGGCTCCTATGACAAAGCCAAAGCGATGCTCGACAAGTACGGCGTCATCAGGCCGGCGATGCAGAAAGCGCTCGACAAGTTGAGCGACGTGCCGGTGGACATCGAGCCGAACTTCACTCTGGCTAAAAGCAAGTAGTCGATTCGGGGTTATCTAACCGCAGGGGGCGCAGAGGACGCTGAGGCTCTGCGTTTTCCTCCGCGTCCTCTGCGCCCTCCGCGGTTGAGACGTGCCGCGATAAGGAATGCACTTGAATCCACGACAACCCTGGCAGTTAATCAACTCCTTGATAGTCATGCTTGCGCTGGCATCGAGCGCGATGGGTCAGCAACGAATCTCAGGCTTCTCCGCTCGCGCCGCAAAGACTCAGGCGGAAATCGAATCAAAGCTCAAAGCCATTCCCTCGTCCGACGAAGCTCGAAAACATCATCGATTCCTAACCGCTGAGCCTCATCCGGCGGGATCTGAACGCAACAACGAACTCGCTCGTTACATCGCGGATCTCTGGAAGCAGCAAGGGTGGGAAGACGTAACCCTTCGACGCTACGATGTGCTCAACACCGTCCCCCGCGAAGTGTCCGTCGAAATGACCACGCCGGTTAAGTACAAAGCGAGTCTTCGCGAAGACGCTTACGACGTTGATCCCGACACGAAGAATCCTCGCGTGCAGTCGGCTTACACGGGGCTTTCGGCTTCAGGCGAAGTCACCGCGCCGGTCGTGTACGCGCACAGCGGCAACCCCGAAGACTACGATCTTCTGCGCAAACACGGCATCGTTGTGAAGGGCAAGATCGTTCTGGTCCGCTACTCGAATCCTTACAGCTATCGCGGCTTCAAAGCGCTGACCGCCGAACGTGAAGGCGCCGCCGCGATGATCGTCTATTCCGATCCACAGGAGGACGGCTTCAAGCGCGGCAAAGTTTTTCCCGACGGTCCGTGGGGACCCGAGAGCCACATTCAACGCGGCGCAATCACCTATGACTTCATCGTGCCCGGCGATCCGCTGACTCCCGGTTGGGCTTCAGTCGAAGGCGCGAAGCGAATCCCCATCGAACAAGCCGTTTCTCTTCCGAAGATCATTGCGCTCCCGATGTCGTGGCGAGACGCGAAACATTTTCTCGAAAACATGGACGGCCCCGAAGCTCCGAAAGACTGGCAGGGCGGCTTGCCGATTAAATATCGATTGGGCGGCGCGGTTACGGCTCACGTGAAGGTCGATATGGACAACAGCGTGAAGCCGAACTACGTCGTCGAAGCTCGCATTCGAGGGTCTGAATTCCCCGATGAGTGGATCGTGTTGGGGAATCATCGCGACGCGTGGGAGTTTGGCGGAGTGGATCCTTCGAGCGGAACGGCTTCGATGATCGAGATGTCGCGCGCGCTTGGCGAGTTGAAGAAGCAAGGCATTCGTCCGAAGCGCACGATCGTGATTTGCAGTTGGGACGGCGAAGAAGTTGGCCTGACGGGCTCGACCGAGTGGGGCGAGCAATTCGCCGATGATTTGAAATCAAAAGCCGTCGCGTACATCAACGTCGATTCATCGGCATCGGGACCGGACTTCCGCCCCAGCGCGGTCGCTTCGCTTGCGCCCCTGATCGTCGAGCTAAGCCACTCTCTTGTCGCGCCATCGGGAAAGAGTCTCTACGAAGAATGGAAGTCGTCGATGGCGCGTGAGAAGAAAGACACAAAAGATTCGAAGCTCGTTGACACGCTCATCGGAAGCGGATCGGATCACACGGTGTTCCTGAATTATCTCGGGTGTCCGACCATCGGCTTGACGTTCGACGGCCCGTACGGTGTTTATCATTCGATGTACGACAATTTCTACTGGATGAACAGGGTCGGCGATCCGGGTTATCGTTATCACACGCTGATGTCGAAGCTCTGGGGTGTGCTTGCACTGAGACTCGCGAACTCGGAGATACTGCCGTTCGACTTCGCATTTTACGCGGACAACATCAGGCAATTTGTCGCCGAGCTTCAGAAGAACAAGGAAGCAGCAAAGCAATTCGACTTCAAGCCTTTGCTTGCGCGCGTCGCCGAGTTCGAAGCTGAAGGGCGCCGATTCAATCAAGCGATCGAACGCCAAATAGCAACCGGCAACATTGACCCGGAGTCTTCGCAGCGAATCAATCACGCCATCAGGCAGGTCGAATCGAATTGGCTTAATCCTGACGGCATTCCCGGCCGGCCGTGGTTCAAACATATCCTGTACGCGGCCAGGTACACTTATGCTCATCTCGAGTTGCCCGGCTTAACTGAAGCAATCGAGCGCTCGGATTGGAAAGCGGCAAGGGAACAGGGCAAGCTTGTCGAGAACGCTCTGGCAAAGAACGCCTCCATGATTGGTTCCGCGCGTAGTGAGCTTATCAAGTGAGAGTGAAGCTTGTGCGGATTGACAAAGTTGGGTTTTGAGGCTAACAAACGAACTGCCAGAGCACTGAATTAGTTTCTTGGCGGTCAGATTTTCAGAATTGATTTCATAGAAACATTCCGATTTTGCGCATTCGCCGCCTCGATTGATCACTCGCCCAAACAAACGATGCAGCCAAGAGAGTCAAAGGACCTATTTCAGCAGGTGATTTGGGAAGTGCTTACCTATGTTGTTTACGTAGGCGGGATTGTTCTAATTGAACGAGGTCCGAAACTCGCGGGCCTAACGGAGCTCCCGCCGCTTGCTGACTTTACCCTGAAAGGCATGGAATTGGCACTTCTTCTGGCGATAGTGACCAAAGTAGCAAAGGGTCTGGATGCTTTCATAACCGCCTTGACGGGATCAGTGATGTACAAGGCAATATTGAATATGAAACGTAAGAAAAGCACCGAACGATCTTCGAACGTAGAGAAAGCGCTGGCAGGCGGGGACAATCCATCTGTTAACTTTTCCGAGACTCAGGAGTCCTTGCTCGAAGGAGATCCAGGTTATGACCGAAAATATACCAACAGTGAATAGTCAAGAAGATCGGGACTCGGAGAAGGCGCGATTCGATCCGCTCGGTTTCCTACCTTCTCACCCTCTAAGTGCTCTGTTCCTGGGAGCGTTGCTGAGCCTGATGATCGACAACTTCCTATTTGCCAGGACGCCAAGTTTGACACCCACGAACTCAGCAGTGCTGCTATCGATTGTCGGCGTACTCCTCGCCCTAACCACGAGCATCTTGACTTATCAAAATACGAAGAAAGTAAGAGATATGGCGGAGACTGCAATCTCGGAGACTGGCGCGTACAGCTTTGCTTCTCTTGCAGAACCAATAAGGGTATTCATAAGCAGTACCAGTGATGTGTTTGAAGCGGAAGCTCCAAATCTTAAGGAGGTTTTTAGAGACTTTCCGATGGTTAAGCCCATCTTCACTTACGAGACTCAAGTCATAGACATCTCAAAATCCATCAGGCAATCAGACCTATTCATTCTGATCTTCGGAATGAATTATTCGGAACACTTCTTAGCGGAGTATCGGTCAGCCGCGGAATCAGGCAAACCCGTCTTTGTTTTTCAAATGAAGGGAGCTGGGTGGCCACAAAAAATAGCTCACAGAGTCATGGAAGACGTTCCTTTAGAATGGAAGGAATTCTCCAGCGGTCCAGAACTCAAGTCCGAGATTGAACGTTCTGTTGTGAGGTTAATGCTCCTCTACTACCGCCAGGCAAATAGTGATCGCACTGGTGGCATATCGCCCTTACTCTTGCCGCCGTCAAATGAGCCATGATCTGTTCGGTGCCAAACGCCTTAACAACGGATACTGACCACTCTCTCGATAGCGAATCGTTTCTGCTTCCTTCGAATACACATCGCCAGCGTATTAAGATGAGTCGTTATGACGGGTCGGTACGCGGGCCGACTCAAGAGTCGTAAGAATTGGTTTTGTCTGAGATTTGATCAGGCGTTAATGCCTGTTGCAATGGAATCGGATATCCATGACGTCTAACGGGAAAAACGGAATCGCAGACTTAACTAATGAACTCGATGTATTGTGGATAACGGCCGGACTCGGTTGCGATGGCGAAACGATTGCGATGACCGGAGCGATGCAACCGAGCATCGAGGACGTTGTGCTCGGGGCTATTCCGGGGATCCCAAGAGTCAACCTTCACAATCCGTTCCTCGACTACAAAGTCGGAGATGATTTCCTGGAGATCTTTCATCGCGCGGCCCGAGGCGAGATCGATACCTTCCTGCTGGTCACCGAAGGCTCGATTCCGAACGAGGAAAACAAGACCGAACGTTACTGGTCGGGATTCGGCACCGACAAAGATACCAATCAGCCGATAACCGTCTGCGAGTGGATCGACCGCCTTGCGCCGAAAGCATGGGCGGTGATGGCTGTTGGAACGTGCGCGACATACGGCGGGATTCATGCAATGGAGGGGAATCCCACTGGCGCGATGGGGCTTGCTGATTACCTCGGTTGGAATTGGAAATCGAAAGCCGGAATTCCTCCTCGTGTGCGTGCCGGGTTGTCCCACGCTCCCCGACAACCTGATGGAGACACTGCTTTATTTGCTGTATCAGGCCGCGGGTCGTTCGCCGATGATCCCGCTTGATCATGCGCTGCGGCCGACGTGGCTTTTTGGGCAGACGGTTCACGAAGGTTGCGATCGCGGCGGCTACTACGAGCAAGCCGAGTTCGCCGAAGAGTATGGCTTGCTCTGGCTTCCGAAGTGCACATTAAAATCTTCGAAGACAAGATCCTGGTTAGAGACGAAGTGCACGGCGCGTGCGAGATACTCGGGCTCGACCCGCTCTACGTCGCTAATGAAGGAAAGCTGATCGCAATCGTCGCGAGCGAAGCCGCCGATTCGCTAGTGGCTCGAATGAGAGTGAACCCGCTTGGCCGGGATGCCTGCGTGATTGGAGAAGTCATCGCGGAGCCCGAGGGTATCGTCTCGATGGTTACCAGCTTTGGCGGGACCCGCATCGTAGATATGCTCGCTGGCGAGCAACTCCCAAGGATTTGCTGAACCTCCCGATCCTGGTTCCCTTTCAAAGCAAACGTAACGCAATGCAAAGTCGATGCGTGACTTGCCAAGTCCCGCCATCCGTTGGCACCATGCGCGTGCTTAATCTCAAGGAGAAAAAATGATCAGACATCGAATGGTATGTGTTGGCTTGCTATTGCTCACAGCGGGAGCGGTCGTCCCCTCGCCAGGTCAGGGACGCCCCGACCCAACCCTAATCGCCGCGCAGAAGGAAGCAATGGCGCCGCTCGCATTCATGGACGGCGTCTGGCGAGGTCCGGCATGGACCATCCTGCCCTCCGGCGAGAAGCACTCCATCACACAGACCGAGAGGATCGGGCCGTTCCTGGATGGATCCGTAAAAGTAATCGAAGGCCGCGGCTACGAGGCCGATGGCAAAGTCACTTTCAACGCATTCGGTACTATTTCCTACGATCCGGCGAAGCGCGTTTACACGCTTCATTCCTATGCTCAAGGCTACGTCGGCGACTTTGTTCTCAAGCCTACTGCTGATGGCTACATCTGGGAGATTCCCGCGGGTCAGATGACGATTCGATATACGTGTGTCGTCAAGGATGGCGCGTGGCGCGAAGTCGGGGACCGAATCATGCCCGGCAAGGATCCGGTTCGATTCTTTGAGATGAATCTCAAGCGCGTAGGCGATACGACGTGGCCTGCCGGCGGCGCGATCAGTCCGAAGTGAATGTTACGTGGCCTGATTCTCCCGGAGCCCAAGCGATACGGTGCATAGCAACCGAGAGGAATGAATTGAATGGCCCTCATTACCGCAAACGAACTAAAGCGGAAGCTATTGATCGAAGTCGACGGGCAGCCTTACGTGGTCCTCGATGTTTTCTTTGCGTCGCCGACGGCTCGCGGCGCAGCGACGATGGTGCGCACGAAGCTGCGTCACCTGTTGACGAGCGCCGTGCTTGAAAAGAGTTTTCGCGCGACCGAGAAGTTTGCTGAACCGGACGTCGAGATGGCGGCGGCATCTTTTCTTTACAGCGACGCGGACGGTTTTCATTTCATGGACGAGAAGAGCTACGAGCAGTTTAGTTTTTCGACCGAAGCGGTAGGCGCGGATGCGGGATATCTCAAAGAGGGAGTGACTCTCGAAGTATTGAGATACAACGGCGCTCCGGTGTCGCTCGAGCTTCCGCAATATGTGGATCTCGCGGTGGTCACCGCGGAGATGGGCTTGCGAGGCGACACGGCCGCGGGCGGAGCAACGAAGCAAGCGACGTTAGAAACGGGCTTGGCAGTGCGTGTTCCGCTTTTCATCAAGGAAGGTGAAATCGTTCGCGTAAACACGCAAACTGGGGAAGTCGCCGGCCGAGCTTAATTGAAAGCGACTCGATTCCTATCACCATACGCGACAAATGAAAGCAGCTATCCGCCAATCGCAATGCATGTCGACCTGCCTTCCTTGTGCATCAAGTCGCGCTTCTCACCGTCCGAGAGTTCGTACTTTTGGCATCGTGCTGTCGTCGCGTAGGAATCACGTACCTGGTTTATTACCTAGTTTCCTTCCAGTACCTAATTCAATACCTGCTTAATCAAGCAAACGCGGCGTCGCAGAAAATGACTCCGCCGCCACCACCACCACCACCCGGCGGCGGATCTGAGAATATGGGTCCCAAAAAGCAATTGTTGGGTTGAACAAAGGGTCCGCTGTCGAAACGAGTCCCATCGCAGCAACTTTGCAATGTCCGGTTTCCACGAAACCGACCCGTGTCGGCGCAGAAGGCTTGAACAACGCCCAACAGGCAAGATCCTCCCACCGTTCCGCTCACCCTAGTCTCATTAAACACAGCCTGATTAGGGCAGTCCATGTTCGAGTACAAGAGAATGTCGACGAGCAGATCGCCACTTCCCGTTCGCGTACAAACACCAAATCCAAAACAACCTGCCGCGGGGTGCCCCCGGGATAGGTGAGCTGATAGTCCTCACAACCGAATACCTCCACCAAAGGTGGACCGCCATAGGCAGGAAGAACTACAAAAGCGAGCGCAAGAAAGGCCGCATTTCTGAGAAGAATTTTGCTCTTAAGTAACGTCATAGGTTCGCCTCCTCAGTGGCCCACTAGCTGCTTAGCTCATTTGCATAGGCGTCGCCGCATCGATCAATTCTACAATGGTCATTGGAAACAAGCTTCTGTCCAGTGGAAAAAGCAAATAGACAAACTGGAACCAATCATTCAATATCTCGCGCCCAGGCTTAATGCTTATCTTCGTTCGATAGGCACTATTTGGCCGAAGTACATTGATCAATGACTAGTGGCCAATGACTAATGACCGTCCTGCTAGTATAATTCGGCTGCACTCGGGAGGGTGATTTAATGAAAGAATGTCCAAATTGCCGGCACTTGTTTCCCGATCAGAACAGCTTCTGCAGCTTTGACGGAATGAAGCTCGTTCGCTCGGTGCAGAATACTGACGACCTCAAGGCCGGCGAGAGTCAGCGGCAGATTCCACCGCCCCCAAAACCACTGCCAATGCGGCTGACGATCATCGATCAAAGCGACAACGGGCATCGCTCGCGCGTGATTGAAGGGCTTGCGCTGGACTTTGGGAAACAGGGCATGCGCGTTCAAACCGGCACCGTCGAGACCGGGCAGCTTCATATCATTCGGGATCACACCGTCGCATTCAAAAATAAGTTAGAGGTTGAAGTGGATTTGCCCAACGCGACTGTGAAGTATACCGGGTTTGCCGCGTGGTACCGTCCTGAAGCCGAAGGGCTCTTCTGGGTCGTGGGCGTCTACATTCGAGACATGCCGGCAACCGATCGACAAGCTTACGATGATTACCTGAATTCATTGACCAGCGGCGTTGGCCAGAGCGCTCCAGCGAAGTAGTTCCGGATCGACGGAACCGCGACGGCCACAGGAATCGTTAAGATGTTGTCAGCATGATTTCAATCGGATCGTCTGAGCCACCGGTTCTGACTCAGGCAAAAGGTGCGCAAAATGACCGACTCAACAGATCAACGCAACTGGATCGAGCGTTTGAGCAGCAAGATTCCGGGTTACAGCGGCTACGTTGACCGCGAACGCCGCCGCGACATCGACAAGCTTCATCGCGACCATCTCGCCGATCGAATTCGCTCGCTCAAGCCCTCGCTGACCGAGGTGATGCGCGAGTTAACAAACGGCGGCCGCTTGTTTGAAGTGGGGCCAGTCGAGCAGGCGATCAAGAAGCTGGATCAGCTCGAGAATCGCGTCAGGTTCGCGAGCTACGGGTATGCGGGATTCTTCGACGTCGTCAAAATCGAACAGCCGCAGTTGGATTCGATTTACAAATTCGATCTTGCTCTGGTTGAGAACGTCGACAAGATTGAAGCGAAGGTGAATCAGTTAAAAGCTCAGGCCGGAACACCGGAAGGAATAAAGTCGGGTTGCGCCGAGGCGGCCGCGGAGATTGATCAAACGTCTCGACTGTTCGATGATCGATACAAAGCAATAAACGAATTCTCTGAAGGCGGACCTCCGGGACAACCGTTATTTAGTTAATCCTGGTTTGTGGACCAGAAACCAAAAACCGGCAACCAGAGACCAATTCTGATGGCAGAACAATGTGGAAATTGCGGAGTCGAGTTATTCGTCGGACAACGGTTCTGTCGCGCGTGTGGAGCCTCAACCGATGAGCTAAACCAGGAGCAGGCGCCGACAAGAAGGATGCCGCCTCAGCCGGATGAGTGGGGCGCGCGGAACGGTCCGAACACGGCGCCCGGGCTCTCCCCGGACACCAGTCCGGTGTACGCGCCGGGCGGCTATCAACCAAGTGTGCCGCCGATGCCGTATCAGGCGATCCCGCCTTATACTCCGCCGCGCTCGCGATCGCGGCTCGGGTGGGTGCTCGCATTTATCGGCATGGGGTTGTTTGTGTTCATCGTGTTTGGCGTGATGATGATGGCGCGATTCGGGCGCAAGAGGATCGCTGAATTTGAAAGAATACCGCAAGCAACGGCCGTGGCTCAGCCGGGCGAGACTCCGTTGAGCGAAACAAGCGCCGATAGAGTTGAAACCATCGGCAATGAGACTACGCTCACCAAAACATTTGTTCTTGATCCCGACTCAAAGTTCTCGCTCAAGAGCACCAGCGGCAGTGTTGTCATTGAAGCCTGGGACCAACCGAAAGCGGAAGTGAAGGTGATCAGGCAGGGCTCGGATCGCGGCCAGGTCTTCTTCGCAAATAGCAAAGGGAGCCTCTCGGTTAGAACTGCCCAGGGCCGCGGCGGCCCGGAGGTCAGATACGAGATCAAACTTCCGCAGGAGATGGGCCGGGTGACGCTCTCTTCGCAGAACGGTTCGATAAAACTCAGCGGAGTCAGCGGCCAAATATTCGTCGAGGGCGCAAACGGTTCGATCGAGTTGACTGACGTCAAAGGCGTCGCAAAGGTACAAACAGCCAACGGCAAGATCAAAGCATTGCTCGAAGAGGCCAGCGATGCCCCAATGGAGTTCGTTGCCGCCAATGGCAGCATAGACATCACGATCAAATCAGATTTCGACGCCGATCTCGAAGCGAACACAGTTCACGGAAGCATCAACCTCGACGACCAGTTTGGCATTACGCCGCAGCGTGAACTCGTCGGCGCGCGCGCGCGCGGACAGATAGGCAAGGGCGGTCAGCTTCTAAAGATCTCGACAGTGAACGGGAGCATACGGCTCGCGAAGCAGTAAGAATTCTCAAGGAGACACAGAATGGCAATTGAGGTTCTGCAATTCTTCGATCAGTCGGGAATGGAGATGGTCCATCGCATACCCGCGGGCGGCTCGTCCGACATCAAGCTCGGCGCGCAGTTGATCGTTCAGGAGAATCAATCGGCGGTTTTCTTCCGCGATGGAAAGGCGCTCGACACGTTCGGACCCGGGCGGCACACGCTGACGACCAACAATATTCCGCTTCTCACTCGGTTGTTATCGATTCCGTTCGGCGGGACCTCGCCCTTCCAGGCGAGCGTGTTGTTCATCGCGCGGCATACCTTTCAGGATTTGAAATGGGGTACGAAGGAGCCGATTGCGTTTCGCGACACCGAGCTTCGAATGGTTCGGCTGCGCGCGTTTGGCAAGTACTCGATGCGCATCGCCGATCCGCAGTTGTTCGCCGGCTCGATCGTAGGCACGCGCGGGATCGTTTCGACTGAAGCGATCGGCTCTTTCCTGCGTGACATAGTTGTTGCCCGGCTCAACGATCTTCTTGGCGAGAATCTCAAGACGATCTTTGACTTGCCTGCGGTTTATGACGAGCTTGCGGCGGGCGTGAAGTCTAGAGTGGCCGATGACTTTTCAAAGCAGGGTCTCGAGCTTGTTGATTTGATCATCTCGGCGATCACGCCGCCCGAAGAAGTTCAGAAGCTCATCGACGAGCGCTCGGGCATGGGCGCGATCGGAGATATGAACGCCTACATGCAGTTCAAGGCCGCGCAATCGATTCAAGACGCGGCGAAACAGGAGGGCGGCGCCGCGGGTCAGGGAATGGGCCTTGGACTCGGCTTAGGATTTGGTCAGGTGATGGCGGGCGCTGTCGGAGGAGCGCACGGCGCGGCCCAGGAACAGACGGCGCCCTGTCCGAAGTGCGGAACCCCGAACCCAGTCGGCGCGAAGTTCTGCTCGAACTGCGGCGCCACGCAACAGGCTCCCGGAGCCGCTTCCGTGGAATGCCCTTCGTGCCACGCGCAGGTGCAAGCGGGAACAAAGTTCTGTTCGAGCTGCGGTCATTCGATGGCGCCGCAGCCCTGTAAGAACTGCCAGGCGCCAATGCAGCCGGGCGCGAAGTTCTGCGCCAACTGTGGGACTTCAGTGGGATGAGGTTGGCAGGCCATCCTTTCACGACCCCCGCATTCATGCTTGCGAACTTCGCGGATCTTTGCGGCTTTGCGCGAAACCCCTTCGACAAATTCGTTTCGCGCAAAGGCGCAGAGCTTCGCAAAGACGCGAAGGTCCAGGGCTCAGTCCAATCGATCCACACACCAGTGCAAGAGTTCACTTCGTTGACACCGCGCTTTTCCCTTCGCTAGCATCCTGTTTTGTGCCGAGTGCAATAACGACGTCATGAGGTAGCCGCTCAATGTTGAAGCTTCAGAACACGCTCACGCGAGCGCTCGAAGAATTCAAACCGCTCCAGGGCAACACCGTTCGGATGTATGCGTGTGGCCCGACGGTGTACGACTACGGACACATTGGAAACTTCAGGACGTTTGTAGCGGTGGACGTGCTCCGCAGATATCTGAAGTATCTCGGCTATGAAGTGCTTCACGTCATGAACATAACCGACGTGGAAGACAAGATCATCCGGCGAATGCTCGAATCCGGCCAGTCGCTCGAGGAATACACCGAGTTCTACACCCAGGCATTCCTCGAAGACACGAAGGCGCTGAACATCGAAGAGCCGGAAGTGATTCCGCGCGCGACAAAGCATATTCCAGAGATGATCGAGTTGATGAAGCGGCTCGCCGACACTGAGCATACGTACACGAGCGACGGCTCGCTCTACTATCGCATCGGTTCTTTCCCGGGCTATGGAAAGCTTTCGGGTTTGAAACTTGAAACCGATGTACTGCGGGCGAGAATCGACTCTGACGAATACGAAAAGGATGACGCACGCGACTTCGTGCTGTGGAAAGAGCCCAAGGAAGAAAAAGAGCCGCGCTGGGAGTCTCCGTTTGGCGAGGGGCGTCCGGGTTGGCACCTCGAATGCTCGGCGATGTCGATGAAATACCTGGGCGAATCGTTCGACATTCATTGCGGCGGCGTCGATTTGATCTTTCCTCATCACGAAAACGAGATCGCGCAATCGGAAGGCGCGACCGGAAAACCCTTCGTTCGCCACTGGGTACATTCGGAGTTCCTGCTTGTCGAAGGCGAGAAGATGGCGAAGTCGAAAGGGAACTACTACACGGTGCGTGATCTGATTTCGCAAGGCTATTCGCCGATGGCGATTCGCTACCTGCTGTTGTCCGTGCCTTATCGAACGCAGTTGAACTTCATGCTCGAAGGCTTGCGTGGAGCGGAGAGCGCGCTCGAAGGGCTGAAGAATTTGCGGCGCCGGCTCAACGAATTCTCAGGCAAGCCGGGATCGCACCCGCGCGCGCAGGAGGCGCTAACACGCGCGCGCGAAGGTTTCGAGGCCGGGATGAACGATGACTTGAACACTTCGAACGCGCTGGCGGCGCTTCACGATTTTCGCCGCGATGTGAACAGCGCGATGGACGCCGGCGAATTCGGCGCCGACGATCGCGAAGCCGCGCTCGAGTTGTTAGGTCGCATCAATTCAGTGTTGGGAGTGTTGCCCGAGCAGGAAGAGTCCGTGGACGCGGCGCTTGCCGCCGAGATCGAAGCAAAGATCGAAGAACGCAAGGCCGCGCGCCGCAATCGAGAGTTCAACAAAGCCGATGAGATAAGAGAAGAACTCGCCGCTCGAGGAATCATCCTCGAAGACACGCCTCAGGGAACAAAGTGGAAGAGGAAATAACTCGAACTCAGCGGCTAGATAGGTTTCTAGTCCTGCTGAACCAGAGTCTTTGCGCCCCGTGCCGGCGTTGTTCTTACCGTGAACTGGGCTGCTAGGCCATCTGCGGTTCGTGTTGAGCCGCGGCCTTCGGAGCCTCGACCGGAGTGAGCCAGCCAAACACGTCGTCCGCTTCACCGGTGATGATGTCGAAGAATTGCCTTTGAATTTCCTCGCAGATCGGGCCTCGGCGGCCGGCGCCAACCTGAACCTTATCGACTGAGCGAATCGGCGTAATCTCGGCGGCCGTGCCGGTAAAAAATACTTCGTCGGCGATGTAAAGCATCTCACGCGGTATGGCGCGCTCGAGAACCGGAATTCCCATTCGCTCGCATAACTTGATCACCGAATCGCGCGTGATTCCCGGAAGGATCGTCGAATATAACGGCGGGGTCATCACTGTCCCGTTCTTCACAAGGAAGATGTTCTCGCCCGAACCTTCGCTGATGTAGCCTTCGGGATCGAGCGCAATTCCTTCGGCGTAGCCATTCAGTTTCGCTTCCATCTTTATGAGCTGCGAGTTCATGTAGTTCGCGCCTGCTTTTGCCATCGACGGCAAGGTGTTCGGCGCGATGCGAGTCCAGCTCGAAACGCAAACGTCGACGCCGTGCTCGAGCGCCTCGGGGCCCAGATACTTACCCCACTGCCAGGTGCAAATGTAGGTGTCGATCGGGCAAGGAAACGGATCAACTCCAAACGTGCCATAGCCGCGAATGATGAGCGGCCGCAGGTAGCATTCCTTATACTCGTTCGCGAGGACCAGACGCTGACAGGCGTCGGTTACTTCTTCAAAAGTAAACGGAACCTGCATTCGATAGATGTGCGCTGAATTGAACAGCCGCTCGATATGCGCATCGAGTCTGAAAATCGCAGAGCCGCGTTTGGTATCGTAGCAACGGATGCCCTCGAACACTGATGATCCATAGTTGACTACGTGGGACATCACGTGGATGGTGGCTTCGTTCCACGGTACCAGCTTGCCGTTATGCCAAACGATCGCTCCGTGTTCCTGTTCACTAGCCATGATCTATCTCCTGGTCTGAATTTCGATGCTGAATCTCGGCGTCGGGGTGACATTCGATGAACGTCGCGCAAGAGCCTTTTCGGTGGGTGTGAAGAGCACGAACCATAATACGAAGCGCGTCATTGATGGTCAAGCAAAAGCCATCGCACAAACCGGCATTGATTTCAACGGCGGCTCAGATTATCGTGTCACCCCAATCGGAAGGTCGCTCGGCATTATTGAAGCGACTACGAAATCAGAAAGGAGTACCGAAAATATGAAATGTCCGGTTTGTAGCGCTGAACTTCCTGACACCGCGAAATTCTGTGGAAGCTGCGGGACAACGCTGAGCCCCGCACCACCTCCACCTCCCCCGCCGTTTCAACCTTCCTACGAACAGCATCGTCCCGTGATGAATGCGAGCCCGAGCTGGGGCTCAAGCACGCCGTCAACGCCGCCAACGGTCGAGAAGAAATACAAGGTGCTCCGGTTTATTGCGGTGTGCATCAAGATCTTTGCATTCGTCGCCGCGGGCATCCTGATAATCGCGGGCCTATTTATGATCATTGCCGGCGCTACAGCCGGCTCGCGACCTGCCTCATTCGGCACATCAGCCGACATTGGACCGACGGCGTTCCTGGGAGGCGCGGTCGGCGGCCTGATCATGATTATCTATGCCGTGTTCGTGTTTGTTTTTCTCTACGCGTATTCGGAATGGATGTACGTGTTCATGGACATCGAAGAGAATACGCGAGTGACCAATGAGGTGCTTCTGGGAAGACGATAGTTACTAATGGTCGAACTTCAGAGCCTCGAACGCAAGCTCGACCAGATAGAGTAGCGCGACGCCCGCAAACACCATCATCGAGGTCTTCACGCCGCCCTCGCGAGTGTTGACCTCGGGGATCAGGTCCGACGCCGCCACGTAGAGCGTCACGCCCGCCGACAGCGGCAGCACGTGCGCCGAAAGCGGGCGAGAGTACAAGGCGGTGTTCTCGAACACAACTACCAGCGCGACCCCGACAAGTGTCGCCAGCCCAACCATCAATGCGGAGAGAGTGGCGCTTCGATGGCTCCGGCCGGCGGCCAGCATCATCGAGGCGACAGTGAAACCTTCGGGGACCTTGTGCAGCAGGATCGCGATAAAGATTAATACTCCAAGCTGCGCGCTCACCAACGAAGCGACCGCGATCGAAACTCCGTCGAAAAACGTGTGCACCATCAATGCGCTCAGCCCGGCAGTCGCAACGTGCCGGCCAAGCATCGCTTCCTCGTGCGTCTCTTCGCCGAAATGAAAATGCGGCGCAACCGTGTGCTCTACGAATTGAATGAGGAGATAGCCGGCGAGCAACCATATCATCGGAACAACCGGCGATCCCGGCCACTGCCCGATCGTTTCGGGAACCATCTTCAGAAAGACCGCGGCCAACATGAACCCGGCTCCCAACGCGATCAAGTATCTCAGCGTTGCCTGACCGAGCCTCCGCGAAGAAACCAGCAGACCGCCGAGCAGGTTCGCCGCCGCCGCCGCGAGCCCGTAGCTGATGATGATCATCGTGGTTCTGCTCATTGGATTCACTGCCCAATCAAAGTCCCGCACTATACCACAGTCGCGCTGGGCGAGGCATTATTTGCGTCGCATCCTGGTCCAGCCGAACGGCCACAACCTCTTATCGTTTAATAATTTCACGCTTGACAGCCCTAACCTTCTGACGTAGGATACGGCGACGTGGTGGAGCGAAGTGGAACATAGTGGAACTGTCGCTAAACGTCGTTTGAAGGGTGCCGATTGAATGCTCAGGGGACACTACACGGTTCGAATGGACGACAAGGGCCGCATCAAGCTGCCGGCCAACTACCGGCGCTACATTGACGAGCATTACAGCACTGAGTTTTATGTTACCAGTTTGACCGGTGAGTGTGCGCGGCTTTATCCGATTGCCGAATGGATGATCATTGAAGAGAAGCTCCAGTCCAGAGGCACAAGCGATGCCGCCGTTCGCAAGTTTCTGGATCGAACAAACTACTACGGCCAACTCGCGGAAGTGGACGCGCAGGGGCGAATACTGGTTCATCCTCTTCTTCGCTCGAGCGCTGAGTTGGTAGGAAATGTCGCGGTGCTTGGATACCTCCAGTATCTTGAAGTTTGGGAGCTTGATAAATTCAAGGCGCGAATTGACGGCCAGCCTTTCACTGATGATGACGCGGCCAGCCTTGCGGCTCTGGGCATATAGCGGTGGCTGTTGAGAACGATGAACTGCACAAACCTGTTTTGCTCGAAGAGATCATCGAGTGGCTTCAGCCGAAGCGAGGCGGCACGTTTGTCGATTGCACTGTCGGAGCGGGCGGGCACGCTTACGCCATTCTGGCCGCTTCGCCCGACACTCGTGTGGTTGGGATAGACCAGGATCTCGAAGCGCTTGCCGCTGCCCGAGACCGGCTGGCGATCTTTGAAAATCGAGTTCAGCTCTTTCATTCGAACTTCGAACGGATCACTACAGTGCTGGACGAAGCGGGATTAAGTGAGGCACGAGGGATTCTCGCGGATCTTGGAGTATCGTCGATTCAGCTTGACCGAGGCGACCGGGGTTTTAGCTTCGCCGCTGATGCGCCGCTCGATATGCGAATGGATCAAAGCCGCGAACCGACCGCGGCCGATCTTGTGAATCGACTTCAGGAGAGCGAACTCGCAGATATGATCTTTGAATATGGAGAGGAGCGAGGCGCGCGAAAGATCGCCCGGCGCATCGTACGCGATCGCGAGCGCGAAGCAATCACGACTACGAAGCAGCTTGCCGACGTTGTGGTGCGCGCGCTGAATCTTAGAGGCCGTTGGCGAATTCACCCGGCGACTCGAACGTTTCAGGCTTTGCGAATCGTGGTCAACGGCGAACTCGGAGCGCTCGAGCGATTCGTGCCCGCGGCGATATCAGCGCTCGCCGGGCACGGCCGTTTGGCAATCATCTCGTTTCACTCGCTTGAAGATCGGATCGTGAAACGCAGTTTTCTTCGCGAGTCAGGGCGATGCATGTGCGAGCCGCAAATCAGCCCAGCGAGAAAGAATGCTGATGTTGACGAGATCATTTGTGAGCATTGCGGAGCCAGGAAGCGAGTCAATGTTCTCACGCGGCGGCCCATTCGCCCCGGACCTGATGAGATGACACGCAATCCTCGCTCGCGGAGTGCCCTTCTTCGTGTTTGCGAGCGGCTCTAACCAGCCGGCATTCCCAGCCCCCAGTTGCACCACAGACAAAGGTCTGTGTGATTGATTTCCCACGGGAAAATTCATATCTGGAACCAAAGAGGCGAATTCATGACAGATCGATTCTTTCCCGCAAAGCAGATTCACCAGGAGCCGGTCGCGCGCCCCGTCAGCGGAAGAGTGCTTGGCTGGCTGGCGGCGATTGGCGTCGCGGGAGCTCTGCTGTCCGGTGGCTTTGTTTTGAGCGCGCGGCAGCACTTCGAGGCCATATCGGTTGGGTACCAGAGTGAAGAGTTGCGGCGCCAATCCGCGCAGCTCGAGGAACGGCTTCGTCAACTCGAGCTTGAGTATGCGCGCGCCTCTTCACCGGTCGAGATAGAAAAACGCGCACAAAAGCTCGGGCTCGAGCGACCGGAAAAAAGAGAGGCGGCCAACTCGGCCGCGGCTCCGCGCAAGCAGAAGAGGTGATGTTTACTTACGCCGACAGAAGAGAGAGTGGGTTGAACAGCAATGAGGATGTCAGAGAGTCATAGAGCTTCCGACAAACGACTCACAGCGATTCAGGTCGTGATAATCCTGTGGATGATGGCGATCGGCGTGAAGCTTCTATGGCTGCAGGTAAAAGAGCACGATTTGCTGCTCGCCCGCGCCGGACGGCAGCAACAAGCAGCGATCGATCTTAGTCCGATGCGAGGTGTGATCTACGATAGGAACGGAAATGAGCTTGCGCGCTCGGTCCTCGTGAAGTCTCTCTATGCGTCGCCGGCGGAGATAGGAAATGCGGAGGCGGCAGCGACCGGGCTGGCCCGTGCGCTGGACATCGATCGCGACGATCTCTTTAAGCGTCTTACATCGGGCCGTATCGCGGTAGCGGTAAAGCGGAAGCTGGATGACAAGGAAGTTGCTCGCGTCGACAAGCTCGGGCTTTCGGGACTGCGTTACGTGAACGAGATGAAGCGATTCTATGTCAGCGGCGCGGCGGCGGCTCATATCCTGGGCTTTGTGGATATGGACGAACGCGGCGTTGGCGGCATAGAGCTTTCGTACGATAAACTGATTCGCGGGCAGGGCGGGCGCTTGTTGCTGGATGTTGATGCTCTAAACAAGTCCTACGATCATTCGGTCGAAGACCCGGTGCCTGGCGCAAACGTCGCGCTCACCATTGACCTCATCATCCAGAATCACGTCGAGAAGGCGCTCGCCGAAACCATTCGCGCGACTCGCGCGCGCGGGGGCACGATCGTTGTTCTTCGTCCCTCGACCGGCGAGATCCTGGCGCTGGCCAACTATCCGACCTTCGATCCCAACAACGTTGCAGATTCCAGCGACGCGCAGCGGCACGACCGCGCGGTTGAGACTGCATTCGAGCCGGGCTCCATTTTCAAGCTCGTCACTTATGCCGCGGCGCTCGAGGAGCAGTTGATCCGGCCTAATACCCTGATCGACTGCGGAGGCGGCCAGATTCGAATCGCTGATCGAGTCGTGCACGATCATCCCTACGGCGTGCTCACTGCCGCCCAGGCGCTGGCTAAGTCATCCAACGTCGCCGCGATCAAGATCGGAATGAAGTTGGGTAATGAAAGACTCGCGAGTTACATCGAGAAGTTCGGCTTCGGCAAGCGAACCGGGATCGAGTTGCCCGGTGAGTCGCGAGGGTTGTTCCAACCCGCGAGCGAATGGGGCCCGACCAGCATCGGCTCGATTCCAATGGGACACGAGGTTGGCGTGACGGCGGTGCAGGCGGCAGCGGCTTATGCTTGCGTTGCAAACGCAGGCGAGTGGGTTAAGCCGCACTTGATCGAGCGAGTCACCTCGACGGCGGGCGACGTGCTCGACGAGACTCGTCCCGAAAAACGGCAAGTCGTGAGTGAGGCTACAGCGGCCACTTTGAAGTCAATGCTCGAAGGCGTCGTGCTTCAGGGAACCGGCAAGGCGGCTCGCATGGGCGGCTATCCGGCCGCCGGCAAGACCGGAACCGCTCAGAAGATCGACGAAGCAACCGGACGTTATTCGCAGACTCGATACGTCGCTTCGTTTGCCGGATTCGCGCCGGTCGATAACCCCGAGATCGCTTGCGTTGTTTCGATAGACGAACCGGCGGGCGCTCACCTTGGCGGAGCCGTTGCCGCGCCCGTCTTTGCGCGAGTTGTGTCAGACGCGCTTCATACGCTCGGAGTCCAGCCTGAGAATGATCCCCAGTCGCTGCTCGCCGCAGGCGATTTGCAGGTTTATGAAACGGCCGAGTTCGCTGCCGAGAATCAGGTGTCGCCCGCGCCTCAACCGGAGGATTCGCGTCCTGCGCTCGAAGTTGCCGAAGCTGAGGGCCGCGAATCCGCATCAAAGCGCTACGGGAGCGTGGTGATGCCGGACCTGATTGGAAGAGGAATCCGTGAAGCCGCAAGCTTGTGCGCGGCACAAAGGATCAAGCTGAACGCCTCGGGCGATGGTGTGGTTTCGCTGCAGAGCCCGCCTCCGGGGACGCTTGTACCGGAGAACACAATCTGCCGGGTGAAACTGTCGAAGGCGGTGATCAAAAAGAATCCTCTCGAAACCGCGGCGCGGCCGCCGGCTTCAAGCGGCGATCCGCCGAGAGTCGGGGCGAGGGCGAATTGAAGCTCGCTGATCTGGCAAAGGAAATTGGAGCGAGCGCTGCAACCGGGCAGCTCGATCGAGAAGCGCGCGACGTCACTCACGATTCGCGCAAGTGCGAGCCGGGTTCCGTGTTTGTCGCCATCCGCGGCGAGAAGTCGGATGCCCGAGACTTTATTCCGCAAGCGGTGGAGCGCGGTGCGATTGCGATTGTATCCGGCGTTGCTCTTTCGAATGAAGACGTGCCGGCGTGGATTCAGGTAGCGGATTCGCGCGCGGCGCTGGCGAAGGCGGCCGCTGCCGTGCACGGTCATCCGTCCGAGCGGCTCAAGCTTGTCGGAGTAACGGGCACGAACGGGAAGACGACGACCGCTCACTTGATTGATTCGATCATTCGCGTGAGCGAGGGAACGTCGGCGATGTTCGGAACGATCACTCACCGCATCGGCGATGAAGATGCGGCGGCGCTGAACACGACGCCCGAAGCGTCGGACATCCAGCGAATGCTTGCGCGTGCTGTTGAGGCGGGGTGTCGATCGGCGGTGATGGAAGTATCGTCGCACGCGATTGAATTACATCGAGCCGATGCTTTGAAGTTCGCGGTTGCGGTGTTTACGAATTTGACTCGTGACCACCTCGACTACCACAAGGACATGGAAAGTTACTTTTCGGCAAAGGAAAAACTGTTCACCGGCGCGTTGGGTTCTCAACCGAGCGCATCGGTGATCAACGTCGATGATGAGTACGGGCGAAGACTGTTCAGGACGGCGAAGGGTGACCGAATGACTTATGGCTTCGGTAGCCGCTCGGATGTCGGCACGGATGATTTCAAGCTGAGCGCGCGCGGGCTTGAATTCACCGTGAGCACGCCCGCGGGAAAGATCGACATCCGATCGAGGCTCGTCGGACGGTTTCACGTATACAACATTCTCGCGGCCTTTGCCGCGGGATTGGCTTTGGGAGCCGGTTTGGAAGAGATCGCTCGCGGCGTAGCCGAGTGTTCGACTGTGTCGGGCCGGTTCGAACAGGTTTCGCTGAATGGATCTCGGGAGGCGCCGTTCACGGTGATCGTGGATTACGCGCACACTGATGATGCTCTCAAGAACGTTCTCGAGACCGCTCGCGAAGTTGCGGGAAATGAGGGCCGCGTCGTAACCGTTTTCGGCTGCGGCGGAGATCGCGACCGCACAAAGCGAGAGCCGATGGGCGAAATTGCGGGACAACTGAGCGATGTCGCAATCGTCACGTCGGACAATCCGCGAACAGAAGACCCGGAAGCCATCATCGGTGACATTGAGCCTGGGCTTAAGCGTGCGGGCCGGCCGTACTTGAAAATGACGGACCGCCGGGAAGCGATCTTTCGCGCGGTCGATGAAGCGCGTGACGGCGACGTTGTTTTGATCGCGGGCAAGGGACACGAGACTTATCAGATAATCGGCGCCGAGCGAAATCATTTCGACGATCACGAAGTCGCGCGCGAAGCGATGATGAAACGACTGGGCTCTGAATAAATATGAAGCTAGGCGACATTGCAGATTCAGTAGGATCGAACATACGCGCGGCACGCGGCGCGACGGAACTGGCCGAGCGCGAGCCGGCGGGTTATTCGATCGATTCACGCACGGTCCGTCCGGGCGAGTTGTTCTTCGCGATTCAGGGAGAGAATTACGACGGTCACCGCTTTGTCGCGGACGCGATGGCGGGCCGCGCTGTGGCGGCAGTCGTCACGCGCGATTTTCTCGACTCGGAATCTGCCCGCGCGATCGATCCGCAAAAGTTTGCGCTGTTGATGGTTGACGACACGCTTGCAGCGCTTCAGTCACTCGCGCGTTCGGTTATCAAGTCGTGGAATGGACGGGTCATAGCGATAACCGGAAGCATGGGAAAGACAACGACGAAGGATCTGACCGCCTCGATGCTCGAGCGAGCCGGACGTGTAGTGAAAACCACGGGTAATCTTAACAATGATTTCGGGGTGCCGCTTTCAATTTTGAAGATGGAATCGGAAGGCCGCCACGCCTCGGATTTTGACTATGCCGTGCTCGAGATGGGCATGAATCACAAAGGCGAGATCGCGCGATTGGCAACGATCGCACCGCCCCACGTCGGGGTGGTGACGATTGTCGCGCCCGCTCATCTGGAATTTTTCAACT
>Ga0070693_100000270_pt1 | contig 24413 bp, 20 predicted proteins | sample KBSK1103metaG_FD_65472 | JGI IMG/M metagenome (GOLD analysis project Ga0070693, IMG submission 65472) | Corn, switchgrass and miscanthus rhizosphere microbial communities from Kellogg Biological Station, Michigan, USA - KBS K1-10-3 metaG | ecosystem: Host-associated > Plants > Roots >...
GGCTTTGAAGGCCGGGAAGATCACCGGACCCCTTTCGCCTCCGCTGCAAGTATAGGGGTTAAACGCGGGCGGTTTCAATTGCGGCGGCTGTGCACTTCGTGCGAATTAACGCCGCGACCAAATCGTAGAGCTTTGGGCTGGTGCAAACTTCGTAGTAGGGATGCGAGGAAGCTGCGCCAATCTTGCCATCCGGCAAAAGTTCGCGGGCCAGGCTCTTGCGCAGCACAAGTAATTCCACAGATTCGCCCATCGGCACTTCGCCGTAGTGCAACGTCACGTTTTCTTTGCCCCACGGCATTTCCAGCCTTGCATCCACGACGTCGAGCGAAATCTCCTCAGACAATTTCTGAAATCCTTCTTCATTCAACTCGATGCCGTTCATGTTGAACCGCACGAGGAATTCGTCCAACTCCTCCGCCGATGCCCCTTCCATCGCCGTTAGGAATTGATAGACGCAAAAGTGAGATTTCTGTCCAGCAAGCTTGCGCTTCGCGAGTTTCGCGCAACCAGAGAGACGGTCTGAGAGGTTCAGCGCTTTGGAAATCATGATCTTCGAGTCCCCGTCCGTCCAATACGTGGGGGCCGACCCTTGAAACGCAACACCCACACCGAGCTCGAGCGTGGGGAGATCACTCGTCGCGGCGCGGTCGTTGTAGGAATTGCAAACCGCGAGGATCTGGCGCGACAGAATACAGGCCTTCGCTACTGCCCGGGCATACGTGCGGGTTGACTCAGTTTCGAAAATTGCCAGGATCACTGCATCGCCCTCGATGAATACTTTCTTTGCGCCAAAGCGATCCAGGAGCTTCTTAACCGGCTCGTGCAAGTTCAAGCTGAAGTGCGAGGCCGGGCTCAGCCCTCGCGCCAGAAGGTCTTGTGTCATTCTTGTTGAGCCGCGCACATCGGCCTTGATGATCACGTGAGAGACAACTTGATCTTCTCGAGTCTTGGCTTCTTCCTGCAAGACGCACTCGTATAGCCTGTTGTTTAGGCGGGAAAGTTCCCGCGCCTGCTCCGTGGTCACCAGATGAATGCGTTCCATGCACGTAGTCAGGTGCTCCGCGTCGCGAAGATCCCGGCGCAATCTCAAAAAGTCCGTCGCAAAGCGCAGTACCAATCCCTGCATTTCCTCTCTCGAATAACGACGGATTTTTCGCGAGAGTTCCTCTATGGGTTTCAGCGACAACTGTTTAGCAGGAACATGTTTCAGCACCTGCTCAACTTGCTTCATCTCGTCTTTGGAGACCAGCGCTTTGCGAAGCTGTTGCAAGTGGACGGGCGGACAATACTCCTTGGCGATCGGGCGGATTTCATAACTTGCCAGCACATGGTACAGAACATCCTGCTGCTCCAGGCGATCTACAAGTTGCGCAAGCAGGCTCGCCCTCTCGCCGGCTTCCGTGCTTGCGGCCGACGCATCGAAGAGCCGCTTGGCGTTTTCCGGATCATTCAGGTAGTCACCTAGCCGGCCCTTGTAGTCCTTGTTGAAAAAGTCGAGCTTCTGCTTTGCCGCATCGATCTCTGGCCCCATCTCCTCGAGCTTCACTTCCTGATGCTTTAAACGCATCTCCACGTCGCTCAGGGAGGCCTTCAAATTCGACGGATCGGTGGAATTGAGAAATTTGTTGAGGAAACTTTCTCCGCGTTCCAGTCGCTTGCGCGTGCTCTCCCGTTGTTCTTCAAGGCTGGCAATTTCGGACCGCATTGCCGCTGCTTGCTCGAGCAGGGCGTTGTGCGCCTGGTTAGCTTCTGTGAATGCGGGATCCTGACCGACCGTGAGTCCCGCCTCGCAGAGGAATTCCTGGAAGAGTGCATCCATAGCCTCGAAACGGTCCGGGTCTCGCGCGTAATTTCCCAGCAGTATGTAATGCTCCAAAAAGTAAACGTCGTCTTTTCCACCGTCGAGAAAGATCAGCCGATTCTTCAGGAGTTCGTAGAGTGGCGCAAAATCCTCGCCGAAGAGCGCCCTGCGCGTCTTGGCAATTACGTTCTCCTCGATGTCGACGAGCATCTGCGCAACTTGCTGTCCGACGCCGCGAATTATTTTCCGCCGGGCCGATTGCAACTCGGACAGCCGTGCTTTGATCACATGCGCCTGCTGGCTGCGCTCAAAATACTCGCCCCGCTGCCGAACCCATTCCTTCCCTTCCAGGATCAGGTTGGCGAATTGATTGGTGAGCTCCTGGGTGAGGAATTTCAGAAGGGCGAGACGGAAAACAAGGTCAATCTCGATATTTTTGTAATACTTCGCTTGTGTGAGGGCGCTTTGCAGGAGATCCGTCAGCAGCTTGCGGAATGCGGTATTGTCTAAACTTTTGACGGTTCGTAATTCGATGCCGGAAAAATACGTGGCGCTGGTGGTCTGTCGAATCAGGTCAAACAAATAGTCGCGCGCCGCCTGGATAAACTTCGGGCTAAGAAACACATCGTGGTGAATATTGTCCACCCCGATGGACAGCGATCCCATAGGGATCGTGACGTTATAGCTCTTAAGTTCGATCCGGGCCGCTTCCGCAACACCAAGTGTGAGAATCACGTCCGCCATGCACACTCCACCAGAAGGGGCTTCAACCAACCTAGCAGCGCACGCGTGGCCCCGCAACAGAACTGGGGGGTTTGGTAACGAGATGGTAAGGACCGGGCCGTAAGATTAGACAAACAGAGGGGTTACCAGAGGAGATTGCCTGCCCGAATTACGTGACGCAGATGCGCCGGGCGTCCCCGCCCAGGTGTTCAAGTTGAATGCGGACCTGAGGCCACGGCGACTGTAGTGGAAAACGCTCCGACCATTCCAGAATCACGACGGCTGGCTTGACGAATACCTCCTCCAAACCCAACGTCTCGAAATCGTGGAAGCTTTCGATACGATACAGATCGGCGTGGTAAACCTTGGCTGGCTTTCCATAAACATGAACGAGCGTAAAGGTGGGACTCGTGACTTCCTCTTCGCGCGCCGCTCCCAAGCCCGCGACGATGCCCTTGGTCAAGGTTGTCTTCCCGCTCCCCAGTTCGCCGGTCAGCAAGACAAGAACCGGGGCAGTAAGTCGCTTCGCAAATTCCCGTCCCCAGTTCGTCGTTTCTTCCGACGAGTGCGTGATGATCTCCTCAGCCACCGAACTGAATCTCCCGAAGGAGGAATTCCCTGGCTTTCGGAATAAATTTAGCAACTTCATGCGAGAGAACGCCGGAAGGGTCTCCCTCCAAGCCCAGCATCTCCGCCGCGATTCCGTGCAGATAAACGCCCAACGCCAACACGCGCAGCCAGTCCTCGGTACCAAATTGCGCCGTGAGTGCGGCTAATACGCCGGTGAGCACGTCACCGGAGCCGCCTTTGGCAAGGCTGGGACTACCTGCGGTCGCGACCCAAGCCCGGCCGTCTGGCGCAGCCAGGATGGTATGAAATCCCTTGAGCACAACGTGCGCATTCCATTTTCGCGCCGCATCCGTCGCTGCGGCAAGCCTGTCCTCCTGAACCAGCTTTGTGGAAACGCCAAGCAGCCGCGCCATTTCACCGGGATGCGGCGTGACGCATAAAAACTTTGCTGTCCGCTTCTTGAGCTTCGCGCCCTCTCCAGCAAACGCATTTAACCCATCTGCGTCCAGGACAACAGGTAATTCCGTGTGCGCTACGATGGCCCGAACGAATTCCTGAGTCTGTTTGTGCGTCCCAAGCCCGGGGCCAATCGCCAGCAGACTCTTCCCTTCTTCCAATTCGGCGAACGTGCCATCCAAGAGGCTCCGCGTGGCCAGCGCGCCAGATTTTGTTGCCGCCAGAGGCTCTGTCATATACTCCGGATGGGCCGCCGCAATCACAGGTAGAACTACGTCCGGACATGCAATCGTCGTCAGCCCCGCTCCGGTTCGCAAGGAAGCATATCCAGCCAGAATCGCAGCCCCCGATTTCCCCAATGAGCCTGCCAACAACAAAGCGTGACCGAAGGTACCTTTGTGTGAATCCGCCGCTCGAACCAGCGGCAGTGATGCGAATTCTTCCGGCCCAACCCATCGCAAGGTCTGTTTTCCCGTTTCCTCGACCAAGGCTGCCGGCGAACCAATTCCAATAACTTGCAAAATTCCGCAGGCTTCCGCCTTTGCTGAAACCAATTGGCCAACTTTTGGCGCGGTGAACGTGACGGTTCTATGAGCAAATAGCACGGGTCCGGCGGGAGATTCTCCATCCGATGGCAACCCGGACGGAGTGTCCACGGCAAGAATTAGTGCTGGCCAAGCCGACGTGCCATTTCGCGAATGCTGGTTGACGTCCTTGATCGCGCGAGCGATTGCGCCCGATGCGCCTGCACGCAAGCCCGTTCCGAGCATCGCGTCGACAACGACGCTGGAACTACGAACATTCGGCCAAATCTTCTCCCAGTCCGCCTCTTCCAAGATGATTTCTGCTTTGTTCCCGCCATCCAGCCACTTCGCGAGATTAGCCGCCGCGTCGCTTCGCACCTCTTCCGGTTTGCCAAAAAGTACCACATGCGTCTCAAGCTTGTGCTCTTTCAAATAGCGTGCTACTACGAATCCATCGCCGCCGTTATTTCCTTTCCCGCAGAGGACGCACACTCGGACTTGTTCGCGCTCGGCAACGAGGCACCACACGGCATCCGCCGCTTTCTTGCCGGCAGATTCCATCAGTTGCAGGCTGGGTATGCCAAATCGCTCGGTAGTGAGGCGGTCGACCTCGCGCATCTCGGTTGCAGTAAGGGCTTTCATGCGAAGAAATTCACGCCACGCTTAGAGCATCCATCCGCCGCTCACATTCACAACTTGGCCGGTCACGTACTCCGCATCGTCGGACACAAAGTACGCCACGGCAGCGGCTACATCCTCGACGGTGGGAGGGCGGCCGATCGGAAATCGCGCATCGCGAATTCGTCGCGCTTCGTTCAAGCTCAGTTCTTTTTCATCGATGCTCGATGGATTCACGACGTTCACCGTGATACCGTTCTTTGCCTCTTCCAGCGCCAGCGAACGCGAAAGCGCCACGACCGCGGCTTTGGCCGCCGCATACGCGGAAATCTTCGCCTGGCCGAACGCCCGTTCCGCTCCCACGGCCCCGAGGTTGACGATTCGCCCCCAGCGTCCGCGCCGCATGTGAGGCAAGGTCGCCCTGCTTACATAGACCACGCTCGAAAGATTCGACGTAAATATGCTTTGCCACTCCTCGAGAGAAGATTCCGCCAGCGTGCCCCAGCGAAATCCGCCGACATTATTTACAAGTATGTCTATCCGGCCATAGCGGTCCGCCACGGTTTCGACCAGTTGCTCTGCGCTCGCCGCGTTCGTGACGTCCGTCTCCACGGCGACGCAATCCGCGCCGCTCGCCTGCAATTGGCGGAGCGCTTGCTGCGCGGCCATTTTGTTTGAGCGATAGGAGATCGCGATCCGCGCTCCCTCTTGCGCCAGCCGAACCGCGATGCCTCTTCCGATCCCTCTGCTTCCTCCGGTAATCAGCGCCACCCGATTAACAAGCGTCATTCTTCTCCTTGAAGACTTCTTCTTGAAAACTTGTCAGTATAGCCCACCCCTGAAACGCGGACTACCTCAGACGGGCGACGATCACAGTCATGTCATCCGCCTGCTCTGGCGTGCCGGCCCACTCCTCCGCGGCCATCATGAGCGCATGCCCGACCACCCTGGGGGATGAACCCTGCAACCGGATCCCCGCCTCTTGCAACCGGCGGACGCCAAACTCTTCGCCGTAGACATTTTCCGGCTCGACCAATCCGTCGCTGTATTGCACAAGCAGCGTATTGGGCGGCACAGATACAGAATCCTCCTCATAAACATAATCTTCCATGACGCCGAGAACCATTCCACCTTTGTCGAGATGCTTAACGGCGCCATTCCAGATTAGGAAACCAGGGAGGTGCCCCGCATTGGTGTAGCGAAGCCTGCGCGTCGCGCTGTCATACACGGCAACAAAAAAAGTGGCAAATCGGTCGTCCGCGGTATTGCGCACCATGTGCATGTTCAGCCGCGCGACAAGTTCCGCGGTGCTCATCAGTTCGCTCCCTGGCGACAAAAGCTGGCTCCTAAGCGCAGCCTGCAAGCTGGCCATCAAAAGAGCTGCTGAGATTCCCTTGCCGGAGATATCGGCAAGGGCAATGGCCAGGTGAGTGGGGCTGAGCTGAATGAAGTCGTAATAGTCGCCGCTGACCGTGCGAGCAGCTTTGCAAATCGCATCGAGCTCGACGCCCGCCATGGATGGCACGCTCTGCGGGAAAAGCTGGTTCTGCACTTCGCTGGCGATGGAAATCTCATTTTCAAGCCGCTGCCGCTTTTTGGACTCTTCCAACAAACCGCTGATCGAGCCGGTCATGTCGTTGAACGATTCGCCCAGAACGCCCAGCTGATCTCTGCGTTCGATGCGCACCCTATGCGTCCAATCGCCGGTCTTCACGTACTGCGTCGCATCATACAAATCGCTCACGGCTTTGGTGATTCGTCGAGTCATAACGACACCAGTAACCAGTGCAGCCAGTTCAAGCAGAAGAAAAATCACGGATACAACGGTGAAGCCGATGACATAAAGCCGCCCCAGTTCGCCAACGGACGAGAATATCCGTGCGTTCAGTCGCGAGGGCCGGGCGCTAAACCTGGCAATCACCGGCCATGATCTTCCCACGCTACCATCCGCTTTCAGATGGATGGCTTCAAATTTCGAAATGCCGTTGACAACTGGATCCAGCCAACGTTCTGCTTCCTGAGTGAATCTATTCTGCGCCGAAACGCTGTGCAGGGCCTGGTACTCGCCGTCACTAAGCGGATAGATAACGCTCGTGCGCGGCCCTCCGCCGTACCGTTCCAGAATATCCACGTGAATGGCGCCCACGTCCGACGCGAGTGTGGCGAGAAACAACGGAGTAACCGGGACGCGCAAAATCACCATGCGTGTCCCACGGGAGGTCTCGACGGCGCGAAGTCCATACAGCGAAAGTTTACCGTCTTGCTGAATGAGACCGGCAAAATGGCCGTGAGGAGAGCCGGAAACGTTCTGCAAGAGGCTCGAATCGTTCGAGTACTTGACTTCCAAACCCGGGAGAGTTTGATCGTAAACCTTTTTCTCCTGGTCGGCCACCATCTCCTCGGCAGCCTCAGTTCGCATTTTCGGAGATATGCTTGCCAACGCTGCCGCAATTTGATCGGTGCTGTCGGACAGCATTTGGATGCGCTGGTGCATGTCCTCATAGAGGAGATAGCCGCCTAGTTGCGTGTACAGAATCATGCCCGAGATGATCGCGAGAGTAAGGAGTAAGAGGACTGGCACGACCGCGATGAAAAGATACGCGACGATCAGACGATTGCGCAGGCTCCAAAGCAACCGCGTTCGCCACCACCCCACCAGGCGGAAGAGCAGGTAGGTGGCCGCAAGAACCGCGAGAAATCTCAGAAAGCTTGCAAGGCCATTGCTGAGTCCCAGAATCGCACAGATCGCGCCCGCAATCAGAAATACCAAGGCCGCTAGGTCGATCCGCGAGAGGCGGCGCCACACGTTTCGAAGGTTCGCAGGCAGAGCAGTCATCGGGCGATTGAAAGAAATACTACTTTACCTGAAGAACTCTCGCGCGCGGAGGACAAACGCATCGCAAAAATGGGGAGGACGTTTGCCCGCGCGTCTCGCAGAAGCTTATTTCACAGCGTTGCGCACGCGGCTGTGTCTTACGCCGTAGGTGAAGTAGATAACTAGTCCGATGATCAGCCATACCAATAGCCTAATCTGGGTCAAGTAGGAAAGGGAAACGATGAGCAGTCCGGAAAACGCGATGGCAAGGATGGGAACCAGCGGCACCATCGGGGTCTTAAATGGCCGGTTCAGATGGGGATGCGACCTTCGCATAACCCAGACACCAGCGCTCACGAGCATGAACGCGAGCAATGTCCCAACACTGGTCATTTCATCAAGAACGTTAAGTGGAATCAGTGTAGCAAGTAGAGCCACAAACACGCCGACCACGATGGAACTCAGGTAGGGTGTCCTGAATCGAGGATGAATCTTGCTGGCCCAGGGCCACAACAGTCCATCGCGCGACATCGAGTAGAATACTCGCGATTGCCCGAGGAGCATAACCAGCATCACCGTCGCAAGCCCGCCAAGCGCACCCAACTCGACCATGTAGGTTGCCCACGGATGGCCGGTGGCCCTCATCCCGACAACGACCGGGTCCGGCACGTTGAGCTGACCATAGGGAACGAGATGCGTCAGCAGCCCGGAGACCAGAATGTACAAAATTGTGCAGATCACCAGCGACCCGAGTATACCCAGCGGCATATCCTTCTTCGGATTCTTGGCCTCCTGCGCCGCAGTCGAAACTGCGTCGAAACCAATGTAGGCGAAAAATACGACGCCCGCGCCACGAAGGATGCCCGACCATCCGAACTCCCCACGGACGCCAGTGTTTTTGGGAATAAACGGATGCCAGTAGTTCGGTTTCCACCCGTGCGTAGCCAGAAACCAGGTTGCCAGACCTATAAACATGCACACAACCGCCACCTTCAGAATCACAATAGCGGTGGTGAAGTTAGCCGATTCTTTGATGCCGATCACTAAAATCGTAGTGATGGCCATGATGATCAGGAATCCGATGTAGTCATACTTCAGATGCATGGCTATCCCAAAGAGAGAGAAACTCGACTCCGGCGGAACCGGCAGATTCCATCCGAGGTCGTGCATAAACGCACGAAGGTGCCCGCTCCAGCCAACAGCGACAGTTGCAGCGCCAAACGCGTACTCCAGGATGAGGTCCCAGCCGATGATCCATGCGACCAATTCCCCGAGTGTCGCGTACGAGTAGGTGTACGCGCTTCCTGCAATTGGAATCATCGAGGCGAATTCCGCGTAGCAAAGGCCCGCGAACGCACATGCAATGCCAGCGAGCACAAACGAAATGATAATCGCTGGCCCCGCGAACTGGGCGGCTGCCTGGCCGGTGATTACAAAGATGCCGGCCCCGATAATGGCTCCGATTCCGAGCGTTACCAGATTCAAGGGGCCAAGGGCGCGCCTGAGGCTGTGCTCTCCAGTCTCTTCAGACTCTTTCATCAGCACTTCGATCGACTTCGTCGCGAACAAGGGGTTGCCCATGCAACTCCTCCTTTTCGGCGTTCTGCGCCCGGCTTCCGCCACCGACCTTTATCCTGCAAGATTGGCTTTGCACATTGTAGGGGCCCATCATGCTGCGCCCCTACAGAAAAATAACGGAATTTAGTTCTTGGACTGCACCGTCAGTCCTGAGCGCCTCGACCACAGCCAGTACACTGGCAGCCCCAACAGCACAATAATTAACCCTCCACCAGTCGTCTGTGTTTGATACAGAAGGAGGACGATCATGATGACCGTCGCGGCCACAATGTAGAGAAGAGGCACGAAGGGATACCCGAACGCACGATAAGGCCTCTCCGCATCCGGCCGCTTGCGACGCAGAACAAAAATTCCCATGATCGTCAACACGTAAAAGAGCAGAGCAGCAAACACAACGTAATTCAGCAAATCGCTGTACAAATTGCCGTAAGTGACCAGTCCGGAAGCATCTACACGCCGGGTGCGCAACAAAATCAGCACGGTAATCCAGATCCCCTGATAAATCAGCGCGCTTTGGGGTACGCCCTTTTTACTGAGCTTTCCCGTCGACTTGAAAAATAGACCGTCGCGCGCCATCGCGTAGGAAACACGCGCTCCGGCAAGTATCAGCCCGTTATTGCACCCGAATGTTGAGATAACGATGGCCACGGCCATAATCGCGGCTCCCGGAGCTCCAAAAATGGCGTTCAGAGCTGCTGTGGCTACTCGATCGTCGGGGGCGGTCTGGATTTGAACAAGCGGCATGACGAACAGATACGCAAGGTTTGCCAGGCAGTAGAGCACAATGACGATACAAGTACCGAACGCCATGGAAAGTGCTACGTCCCGCTTCGGATTTTTCACCTCGGCGGCCGTAAACCCAATGTTGTTCCACGCATCAGAAGAAAAGAGCGACCCGACCTGTGCTACGCCGAACGCAACAATCAATCCAAACACTCCGCTGGCAGCCGTGACTGTCGGCACCAGTCCGCGAAGGAAACTCGCGCCTGGTTCGATTGGCTGCGCCCCGCGGATGGCCCAAAGATGCGAGAAATTCTCAGCAATGGCACCTGCATTTCGCCCTACAAAAATACCCAGCACAATCAATCCGACCAGCGATAACGTCTTCGCACTGGTAAAAATGTTTTGGATCAACTTGCCGAGTCGCACGCCCAAAGTGTTGAGAAAGGTGATCAGCACGATCATCAGAATGCCAACGAGCTGTTGTATGGATAGGCTTACCGCGAATTTTGAGCCCACTTCGATCGGTGGGACAATCCACGTGGTTGGCGAAATGGCGGGGAACAGAACTCCCAGGTATCGCGCGAAACCTACAGCTACCGCGGCGATGGTCCCGGTCTGAATGACGAGAAACAGCGTCCAGCCGTACAAGAAGCCCCACAGCGGCGAATAGGCTTCGCGCAAATAAACGTACTGGCCGCCGGCATGAGGAAACATGGCGGCAAGCTCGCCATAGGAAAGCGCCGCGGATACCGTAAGCAGTCCCGTTAGCACCCAGGTGAGCATCAACCCGCCCGGCGAACCGGTCTGCCGCGAAATGTCCGCCGCGACGATAAATATGCCGGAGCCAATCATCGACCCGACCACGATCATCGTGCCGTCGAACAGACCGATGGCGCGCACGAACCCGGGTTCATTGCTTGCTGTGTTCTGGGAAAGTAGTTGTGTAGTGTCGGCCATTCCCGGTTTGCCTTAGACCGCCGCCGCGAACTTCGCGGATTCGAGCGTCTTGATGTACTGCCGTGCGCGCTGGCCCGGATCAGGCGCGCTCAAAATTCCGCTGATTACTGCCACAGAGTCGGCCCCTGCCTCAATCACTGCCGCGGCTCGCTCCAACGTGATTCCGCCAATGGCGACAATCGGCTTGTCAGTCAGAGGCCGAACTCGTCGCAGGAAATCCACACCAACCGCCGGGTCCGGATTGGACTTGGTAGACGTGGTGTAAACCGGGCCCACCGCGATATAGTCGGCCGAACTGGCCATTGCCCGTTCGAATTGTTCCAAGTTATGTGTCGAGATGCCAACAAGCTTGTCAGGCCCAGCCATTCGCCGCGCCTGTTCGACATCCAAGTCTTCCTGCCCGACATGCACGCCCTTCGCCCCAGCCAGAAACGCTACATCCGGACGGTCATTCACAATAAGCGACACACCGCAGGGCCTAAGCAATTCCACTAATTGGCGGGAAGAATCAAGATACTGCCGCGCTTGGGCACGCTTGTCCCGGTACTGAAGCAGACGAACTCCAGCTTCAGCTAGACTCAATGCACAAGCTCCTTCGGGAGAAGTAATCAACGCAGCGTCTAATATCACATACAGCCTGGGGAGGACAAGGCGCATAGAGACTCATTTTCCGCCTGAACCGAGCAGTCTTTCGATAAAGTGCGTATCAAAGCGGCCTTCGGCGAAATCGGAGTCGGCTAAAATTCGTCGGTGCAGCGGTATGGATGTCTTGATCCCCTCGATGACGAACATCTCGAGCGCCCGCTTCATTCGTCCAATGGCTTCGGCACGATCCCGGCCCTTAACGATCAGCTTCGCGATCATGGAATCATAGTACGGCGGTATTACAGCGTCTGCGTAAGCCGCGGAATCCACGCGAACCCCAGTCCCCCCCGGCGCTTGAAAGGTAGTGATTCGTCCGGCGGAGGGCACAAATGTATCCGGATCTTCGGCATTAATGCGGCACTCGATTGCGTGCCCCGAGAAATTCAGTTCGCCCACAGCGTCATCCAGACCTTCGCCTGCGGCGATGCGGATCTGCGCCTTGATCAGGTCCACACCGGTCACTAGCTCAGTAACCGGATGCTCCACTTGAATGCGCGCATTCATCTCAATGAAATAGATAGAACCGTCCTGGTCCATCAGAAATTCCACCGTCCCAGCGTTCGTATATCCGACCTTTTCGAGCGCCCGCACCACCTTCAGGCCGAGTTCCTTTCGCCGCTTGGCGTCCATCACGGGCGAGGGCGACTCCTCGAGCAACTTCTGATGCCGGCGCTGGATGCTGCACTCGCGCTCTCCAAGATGAATCACTTTGCCGTGTTGGTCGCCAAGAACTTGAAATTCGATATGCCGGGGATGCTCGATGAACTTCTCTGCGTAGACATCCGGCGTGCCGAATGCCTGCTGGGCCTCGCTTCGAGCCGTCTCGTAAGCATTCAGAAGCTCTTCCTGCTTATGGACCACTCGCATCCCGCGCCCGCCTCCGCCTGCGGAGGCTTTGATGATCAGCGGAAAGCCAATTTTCTTGGCCTCTTTGGCAAGTTGCTCTTCCCCTTCCACCACGCCATCGCTTCCCGGAACCGTCGGAACGCCTAGCGCCTTCATTTCCCGCCGCGCACGGTCTTTTTCTCCCATCATCTCGATCACTTCGGGAGTCGGCCCAATAAAAGTAATCTCCGACGCTTCGCACACCTTGGCAAAGTTAGCGTTTTCTGAAAGGAAGCCGTATCCCGGATGGATGGCATCCACGTTGGTAATCTCCGCAGCGCTGATCACTTGAGGAATATTGAGATAGCTTTCACTGCTGCGTGGCGGCCCTATGCACACCGCCTCGTCCGCAAACCGGACATGTAGCGAATTGCGGTCCGCCTCTGAATAGACCGCAACCGTGGAAATTCCCAGTTCCTTGCAGGCACAGATGACCCGCAGCGCGATTTCCCCGCGATTGGCTACCAGGATTTTCTGGAACATGGTCTAGGGCGCCGGCTACCTCTTCCGGCTAGGACGAATGCCGAAGAGCGGCTGGCCGTATTCCACAGGCTGCCCGTTTTCGACAAAAATGCGAATCAGTTCACCGCTCTCGTCCGACTCAATTTCATTCATCAATTTCATGGCTTCGACGATGCAGAGCGTTTGCCCAGACTCCACATGCACGCCGACCTTCACAAATGCCTCCGCGCCCGGGCTAGGAGCTTCGTAGTACGTCCCGACAATCGGCGACTTCACCAAGTGGAGGTCCTCACTTATTCGCGCTTCCGGCGCCGCTAAAGCGCTCGCTGCGGCAGCCAGAGGTCTCTCGGAGACGCCAGGCACTATGATCTCGGGAACTCCCATCGAACGCTGCATCATGGGCACAGCTGCCGACGGTTTCTTCAGCCGGATCCGCAGATCTCCTCTGGAGTACTCAAACTCCTCAAGATTGTGCTCGCTCATGAAACGGAGGAGTTGTTCGATTTGCTGGACTTCGGGACTTGCTATGGAAGAACTATCGCTTGCTTTCGAGGGCTGTTTGCGTTTCATGCCTTTGTCAGAGCTCGATGAGATCCCGCGGTATGCGGGTCAGAACTTCGGTCTTCCCGGTATGCACGGCCACGTCATCTTCGATTCGAATTCCCCCCACCCCTGCCATGTAAACCCCTGGTTCTATGGTGACCACGAATCCTGATTTTAGTCGAGCTTTTTGACCACGCGCCAGCCGAGGATTCTCATGTACTTCCAAGCCAAGGCCGTGCCCCGTGCTATGCGTGAAATACCGATCCAGTTTGTACCCGGCCAGAACTTGCCGCGCCGCTGCGTCCACTTCCCCGCATCTGACTCCTACTTTCACGGTCGCAATCGCCGCACCTTGCGCTTCCAGAACGGCCCTATACCATGTTTTCACGCGCGCGGGCGCCCGGCCAACGTACACCGTCCGTGTTATGTCGCTGCAATAGTGCGCGAGTATAGCACCCAGGTCTAGTACCACCAACTCATTTTTCCTCAACCGCTTGCGGGTAGGCCTCGCATGCGGCAATGCCGAACGCTCCCCGAATGCCACAATCGACTCGAATGCTGCCCCGGAAGCTCCGCCCTTCCGCATCTGGTATTCAATCTCACCGGCAATGTCGCTTTCGGTCACTCCCGGCTTCAGCAGCTTCACTGCGCCACTGAGGACATCGCCTGCAAGAATGGCCGCCTGTCTCATACGTTCGAGCTCAGCGGGTTCTTTTCGGACTCTGAGGCCTTCCACCAAACCGGGAGCAGAAATCCACTGGATTCGTGCTCCGGCGGCCTTTCGAAGCAGACGCATTTGAGACACAGAAACTTGAGATGGGTCAAACCCTACCCGTCTTCCGGCCTTCCCACCCAGAAGCCTTCCTGCAGAGTCCATCAGGTTACCCTTCTGCTCCAGGAATCGAATGGAAGGCGCTTCCTCTTGCGCCTGCGTTGTGAACCGACCGTCGGAAATCAGCGTCGTTCCACCCTGGCCGACGATAAGCAGTCCAGCATCTCCGGTGAAGCCAGCCAGGTAATACCAATTAGCTGGATGAGTGATCACCAAAGCATCCAGATTCGCCTTTGAAATCAACTGGCGGAGGGCCATCCGCCGGCTATTGAAGGATGTCATATCAAAAAAATTGAACGAGGAGACCGTAGTCTCCTCGTTCCCTATTTATTCTAATGCGTTTGGGCTCGAATTACCCCGGAATAATCCGTGGGGTCAGGAAGAACAGCAACTCCTGCGACTGAATCGTGACATTCGTCCGTTTGAAAAGGTTCCCGATCAGCGGCAAGCTGCCGACAATGGGAACTTCTGAGATGTTTTTATTCTGCGTCGACACGATGATTCCGCCGATGACCACTGTCCCGCCGTCCGCAACCAGCACCTTGGTCTGTGCCGACTGCGTATCCAGCGCCGGGATGCCTTGTACCCGTGGAATACCTTGATCGATCTGGGTGTTTTCCACAAGCACATCCATGAAGATCGTGCCCTCGGCCGTAATCTGTGGCGTCACTTCCAATTTCAACGTCGCATCGATGAATTGCACCGAAATCGTGTTGTTGATAGTGGTCTGGATCGGTATTTTGACGCCTTGCTGAACCATCGCCTTTTCGTTGTTTTGCGTCACGATGCGCGGTTTGGAGAGAAGTTTACCCACGCCCTTGGACTCCGCAGCAGTAATGAAAAAATCCACCGCGAAATTCGGCGAACGGTGCGAGAAGCCAAAGCCGCTCGTCGGCACACCAGCGGAAAGGCTCGTATTCAGGGGCGTACCTGATGTGATGCCATTGCCGCTTCCGGTTCCTTGGGCGCACGTGATGGGAGAGGCGGGCGTTCCGCCTGTGACCCCGCTGCAGCCCACGGACGGGTCGCCCCCGAAGAGGCTGCGACCGCCAGTGGTGGTTCCGGCAAATCCAAGTTCCGTGCCAATGTCCTGCGCAAAGGAACGCGACGCCGAAATCACTCGAGCCTCGATCTCCACCTGCTGCGATTTGCGGTCGAGTTGATGGATCAGATTGTCGATCGTTGGAATTACCGACGGTATATCACGGATAATGAGTTGATTTGAGCGGTCATCCGAAAGAATATCTCCGCGGCTGCTTAGGAATTTCTTGAGCGTATCCTTCAGGGACGAGGCCTTTGCGTAGCTGAGTACGCGGGTCCACGTCACCGGCGCGACCGCCTCCGATTGCGCCTTTTCCAGGTCCCGTTGGCTCTCCGCTTCCCTTTTCAGCGTGTCACGTGTAGCTATCCGCAAAACGTTCCCGTTGAGCTGCTTGTCCAGGCCGTTGTTCTGGAGAACGATGTCCAGAGCCTGATCCCAGGGAACTTCATCCAGTACGATCGTCAGTGACCCTTTTACCGCCGGATCCAGGACCACGTTCAACCCGCTGATCTCATGTATCAACCTGAAAAAATCCCGCAAATCAACGTCTTTCAAATTTACCGAGATTGGTTCGCCCGTGTACTTTCCGGTTGGGGCTGATGCGGTCGTTGCCGGTACCGGCTGCTGGCCCGAGGATGCTGCAAGCGTACTCGCAGCCGCACTCGACTGTTGTGCCGCCTGCTGGGCCGCCTCTTGAACCCTCGCCGGTCTCGCTGGTTCATTCTTCCCGCCAAACGAGGCCAGGTAGACTGAGGGCTGGGTCAGTTCGCCAGGCAACGCAAAGCGAGGAGCTGGAATCCGCGATGCACTTGAGGGCCTTGTATTTGTCCGGGGAATTGCCGCGCTAAAGTCAAATCCGGCACGCGTTTTTGTTTCGTTTGCCGAAGCCACCGTCTGCCGATCGTTAGGCGCCGCGCTCGGGCCTTCCGGCTGTGCGTCAAACACCACCACCACCGCCGCCCCGTCATGGGAAATCTGGTACGGAGACACGCTCGTGAGGTCCACCACGACTCGCGCAACGTTGGCACGGTACTGGCCCAGCCGCACGTCGCGGACCGGTTCCGACACGCTCGGAATGACCGTCTTATTGACCGCCATTCGCGCGCCGGAGAAATCCAGCACTAACCGCTCCGGATTCTGCATACGCGTGGCATGGACGTTGAGTCGCCCCTCGCCCTCCACTCGCACACTGGCGCGTTGTGGCGCTTGCGTTATCGCCACGCTCGAAATAACCGCGGATGCCGCGGTCGCGCCGGCAGGCTCCTGCGTCTGAGCGAGCAACGGGCTTGCGCCCGCAACCGCACTCGAGAGGATCAGGCAGCCACACCGAAAGGCGGGCCAATTCGTCTTCATTGCTGTTCTCCTGCACTGGAGTAAATTCTCTTGTTTACTTGGCGTTCCACTGGTTTGCCAAACGCATCTTTTCCTATTTCGTGGAACGAAACGCCGTCCATCGCAATCTTCTCCACACGTCCGTCATACAATTGGTCGCCTTCACGGAGAAAATAAGTCCGCGCTTGCGGGTTCGTCACCACGGCTATCATGCCGTTCGGCGCCTTTACGATTCCGTCCAGCCTTAGCGTGCTCACTTGCAGTCCCGCTTTGCCCGGCGGCAGATTCTTCCCCGCATTCGATTGCGCCTGCTGGCGAGCTACCAGGGACTCAAAGGGATCGCGGCGCCCAGACCTCTCTTCGCCTTCCTTCGGCGCGTCGGGATTCAACGCTGTCTCGACAGGCTTGGCTGGCTTGGGGGCCTTCGCCACTTTAGTTCTGGTGGGTCTTGCTGCGCGCTTCGCCGCTGCTGGTGTTGCAGTTTTTCCTGTCTGCGGCGCAGCCTTGCTAGCGGCCGGTGGCGCGGGCTTCGCGCCAGCCGGAACCGCTGGTTTGGCTTGCGCGCGCAGCCCAGGGGCGGCTGCCGCGAGCAAAATCCCTAGTACGAGAGTTATTGCTGAACGCATAGATCGCTCATTCCCGCTCAGGGTTTCCCAGCCGGCTTTACCGCGGACTTCGCTCCAGTTGCAGGGGGCGGTCCTACGTCAGCTGGCTTGGTAAAGAAAGTCGTTGCTGTAAATATTCCGGAAACTGTCGTCCCCGGCCGTATCGGATACTTGGCCCCTTTGCTTTTCTCCGGATCAGCGAACTCGAGGTCACCTACGTTTATGATCCGCGACAGCCGGCCCAAACGTCCGAAAAAATCCATCAAATTGAAGTATGGCCCGTCCGCTTGCACCTCGAACGGCATCTCATAGTGGAATTCCCGGGGCACGATTGCCTGTGCCGTCAGTCGCCGTATCTGCACGTTTGACGAACTCGCCGCTCCCTGCAACAGCCGGATGAACTCATCCGTCTCTTTTTCTTCCGGGACGATCGTCTTCAGCGTATCCAGCTGCTTCGAAAGCGCATCCATCTGCTGTTTAAGTTCGCCGTAGCGCTGCTTGTAAACCGAGAGTTGCTGCACTTCTTGACTAAGCCTGTTGCGGTCCTGAACGGCCTTATCCACCGCATCACGTTCTTGCGCAACTGGAGAAAGTGGAATGTAAACCCCCAGGAGAAGAATCACGACCGCGATGGCCACTGCCACCAGGCCCTGCATGAACACCGACATGTCTCGAAACGGATTGGCCATGGTGGTCCCTTACCCTTTCTTGGCCGGTGCCGTGGAAGGCGCGGCTTTCACCGGCGTGGTCGCCGGCTTCGCTTGCGCTGGCGTAGTTACCCCTGCCTGCGGCGGAGTAATTTCTGCCGACAACTGGAAATTAAACGTCTGAACGCCTGTACTCTTATCGTCCTGCTTGGTTTCCTTGATTTCTACCTTCTGGAAGTAACCCGAACGCTTTAAAGCTGTAATAAAATTTGCTACCGCGTTGATCGAGGCCGACGAACCTTCAATCGCAAGGTTGGTCCCCTTCCGGGTCATCGTCGTCAGCCAGAGATTCTCCGTCCTCGATACTGTATTCGCCACCATGTCCAGCAAATCTTGCCCGCCTGTCCGGTCGCGCTGCAATTGTTCGATGGTTGCAACTCTCTGCTGGAGAACCTGTTTCTGCTTATCAAATGACTCGACTTGCTGCTTGATGTTTTCGAGGTCGGTCTTCTGCGCCTGCAGCACTTTAATCCGGCTGTTCTCCGCGTTCAGCTGTCTCTGCCATGAAAAGTAGAGGAAACCAAGCACTAATACGCCGAGAACGACGCCCGCTCCGACGAAAAGCGCCGGTATCGCCGCTCCAGTATCGACCGGCCGGCGGCTCGCTTTAGGCCGTATTTGTCCGAGAAGGTTTATGCGGATCATGGTTAGTCAAAGCTCCTCAGTGCCAGACCCACAGCAATGGCCAGCCGCGGAGACATCTCACGGATCTGGTCATCACTGTGCCGGCTGGGATTGATGAGCACTTTCCGGAATGGATTCAATTCTTCCACAGGCATTGCGAACTCTTCCCGCAGCAAATCTACCAACCCTGGTACGCGCGCTGTTCCGCCGGCCACGACTATGCGTTGGATATTCTCCCCGCTGGCCGTCGCCCGGAAGAAGTCGAAAGTTTTTTGTATCTCGAGAGTCAGAATGTCCGATACGCTGCGCAGAATTTGCTGTTTTTGCTCATCCGTCACGCTCGGAAGAGAATCCCCTTTTTTCAGCCGTTCCGCGTCCTCGAAGCTCAAGTCCAATTCCTTCTGCAGCGCGTCCGTGTACTGGTTCCCGCCCACGCTGACGTCGCGGGTAAACAGCGGAATGCCTCCGCGCACAATATTGATGTTCATCACGCTCGCGCCAATGTTCAGCAGCGCCACCGTCTGCCCCGCATCAGGTTCATAGTTGACCTCGAAGCAGTTCTGCAGCCCGAACGCGTCGATGTCCACTACCACTGGCGTTTTGCCCGCCTGCGCCAGCACGTTCGTGTGGTTCAGAATCTTGTCCTTCTTCACTGCCACCAGCAGAACATCCATCTGCGAGTCCATCGACTCCAGCAACTGATAGCTAAGGTTGACGTCGGCGATGTCGAACGGAATGTGCTGGCTGGCTTCCGATGGAATTCGATCGTACAGCTCTTCTTCCGTCATCAACGGCAGCGGCACTCTCTTCACAATCACCGAATGTCCAGAAACCGACGTCGCCACGTTCTTCGTCTTGATTCGCTGCGCATCGAATATCTTGCTGATGGCATTCGCCACTTGCGGCGCATCCATGATCGCGCCGTCCACCACGGTGTCCTGCGCCAGTGGTTCCATCCCAAAACTAACGAGCTCGTAGCCGGCCTTTGTCGACCTCAGCTCCACTGCCTTGATCGAGCTTGAGCCGATGTCCAGCCCTACCAGCTGCCTTGATTTTTTGCCCATTCCCAACATATCTCGGCCTCTTTCGCCTTTACACTCGGCAAACTATCGGCGCCTCGCATGCGCCTGGCTCATCTTGCGTTCCATCCAACGGTCCAGAATCGTCTTACGCAGTTTCCAACGATTACCGAGTTTAAATGCGGGAATTTCGCCCTCGGTGATGTAACGGTACAGGGTATCCGGGGAAATCCCCAGATACTGCGACGCCTGTCTCACATTCATCACTTCACGCGATTCATTCACGAGGAACGTCACCCCGGCGCCCGAACTCACGCCAAACCCCACCACCATCCACTGCACCCCTCGTTGCGCTGCGGATTGCCTCGGGGTGCAGCCCGTGCAAGGTTTATCCCATTGAAAACCTCAGAGCGTCAAGGGTTTCTCTACCGGAGTTGCCTTAAAACTACCCCTATTCGTAGGTAGTCTTAGGGTATTCGGGGCAGTACTCACCAGATAATGTGATCGGTATTTAAGAGCACCACAATTAGTTGTGTTTCCCCCGTCTCCCTGCCTGTCCGTAAGGACGGTTATGTTTTGTAGTCAGTCGGTCACTTCCACTTTCTCTTCCTGCAGTTTCATAATTGCAGAGTCTTCCAAATTGCCGCCACTCGCGCCTTGGTTCCTTCATCCATTAATATTTCGTCCGGCCACGGCCGCTCGAACCCTTCGCTCTTCCATTTTCGCGTTGCATCAATGCCCATCTTCGAACCGTAGTCTTGCATCCTGGCCGCATGATCCAGAGTATCCATCGGCCCAAATGAAAACTGAACATCGCGCTCCGGGTCCAACGCGCATAATGTCTTCCACACAACTTCGTTGTAGTTGTGCACGTCCACGTCGTGATCCACGACCACAATCACCTTTGTAAACATCGCCTGCCCCAGCGACCATATCGCATTCATGATTTTCCGCGCGTGCCCCGGGTACGATTTCCGGATCGCTACGATCATCAAATTATGAAAGATTCCCTCGGCAGGCATGGCGACATCCGTGATTTCCGGATATTGCATCTTCATTACTGGCAGAAAAACGCGTTCTACCGCGTAGCCCATGTAATAGTCTTCTTGCGGTGGCGGTCCCACAACCGTCGTCAAATAGATCGGTTCCTTGCGATGCGTCACGCACTCCACGTGAAAAACTGGATAGTCCCCTTCCAATGAATAAAATCCGGTGTGGTCCCCGAACGGACCTTCCGTCCTCATCTCGTTCAAGTTCACATATCCTTCGAGCACGATTTCCGCGTTCGCCGGTACTTCGAGTTCATTCGTCTCGCAGGTCACCATCTCTACGGGTTCGCGTCGCAAGAATCCGGCGAACATCATTTCATCCAGGTCCGGCGGAATCGGCAACATCCCGGCCAGGGCCGTAGCCGGGTCCGATCCAATCGCCACGCTAACGGGAATCCGTCCTTCTGGACTTTTCGCCTTCGCTCTTCGGAAATGTTCCGCGCCGTGCTTTTGTGTCTGCCAATGCATGCCCGTGGTTCGCTCGTCGTAAACCTGCATGCGGTACATCCCGACGTTTCGCTTCCCCGTCTCCGGATTCTTCGTAAACACCAGCGGAAACGTGATGAATCGCCCGCCATCCTGTGGCCAGCACTTCAATACCGGAAAATCCAGGAGATTCACGTCCTTTCCGTGGCGCATCACCTCCTTGCATGAGCCCGTCTTCACGCTCTTTGGAAAAAAAGATCCCAGCTCAGCCAGCTTCGGCAACATCTTGATTTTGTCGAAGAGTCCCTGAGGAGTCTCCATGGCCAGAAATCCCCGAATCCGCGCAGCTACTTCGTCCAAAGCTCCTACTTCAAACGCCATCGCCATCCGGCGCACGCTTCCGAACGTATTTACGAGCAGCGGCACCCGCGACCCCTTCGGCTTCTCGAAAAGCAACGCAGGCCCCACACTTTCCGGCAGGCGGTTCTTGTCTCGCGCCACTCGCTGGGTGATTTCAGTGATTTCAAGAATGGGGTCAACCTCCGCGCGAATCCGCTTCAGTTCCCCTTCCTTCTCCAATTTCTGGACAAACTCGCGCAAATCCCGATACGCCACGTCTGCCTCCCTGGCATTTCTAGCTTAGGTCATCTGGCGGACCGCACCTTATCATGAACGTGAGCTTTACTCGCTCACCTCCCGGCGGGTAGATATTGTTGTCAACCTACAGGCAGACCCACCCATGAATCGCCGTCCATTCACTGAACGTACGTGTCAAACGCGCCCGTCTCCACCTGCCCCGCGCGTTTGATCTGCACAAAAATCCTGTACTCTCCAGCCTTGGGAAAACCGTACGGAAAACTAACTTCCGGCGCCAGCGGTCCGGATGGCATCGTCATCGCCATTGCGCTCGGCATGCTCGAATCTATTGCAGCGGCGCCCGGTGCGCCACTTGAGCTCGCCATTGCCAACGCTGCCATCGAAACAGATCCCGCTGGATGGATGTGGGCAAACACGCTCAAATCGGAACTCACTACCTCCGCGTGGCCTGCCATGCCCATATAGGGCTCAACATCCTTCGCAGGCACTCCGTCCTTATCCTCTATCTTGAACTTGAGTTTCATCGCGACATTCGCCACCAGTGGCCCGCTCCCTTGTTCCCAGACCATCCTTCCACCGTCCGTCAGTTGTGACACCTTCGCGTCCGCAGCCTGCGCACTGAGCGGCGTTCCCGCCCACGTCGAATCATCTCCCAGCAGTGCTTTCCCGCTAATCTGTGGCAACTGCACTTGCCCTACCAGCGTCCATGGAAATCCGCGCTTGTCGACGATGTCGGCAAAAACTTCGTATTGTCCCGCTGGCATATTCGGCAAATCCTCCAAGAACAACTCGCCCGCCCGATTCGGATGCAGGTGCCACATCCTCTCCACGCCTGGCGTGCTCATCAGGAACAGATGCATCAAATGATTGTGGTCCGGAATCAGATCTTCCATCTTCACGGCTTCCGCCCATTCAGGGTCCTGCCCCTTCGCCCGAATCACCAATCGGTTCTCATTTTCAAGTGTTAGCTCCGCCGCTGGCGGCTTGAAAAAATTCACGTCTCGTTTGTAATTCGCCGCTTCCGTTCCCCACCAAGCTTTCCCGAGATAAAGTATACCCAGCACCACCACGGCCGTTGCCGCCATCACAATTCTGGCCAGGTGTTTGCTCCCCACCGAAGGTGTCTCTCCCGGTTCCAGATTCCCTTCGCGCGTCGCCGCACCCGCAATAAACACCAGCCCCACCGCCAGGAACACCATCAAAAATCCAAGCAGCCCTCCAAGCGAACTCTGCATCGGAAGTGTTCTCTGTGCGAAGGCCGGCACTGGCACAGCAAGCTCCCCTTTTCCTTTGCCGCCCTCGGCCGTCACGCGAACCTTGAGTGCGCCGAACTCCATCAACCACAAACTCCCGCTAAAAAATTGTGCATCCTCCCTCGACTGTTCTGCCACGTCCGGCGTCGGCGGCAGGTTCGAACCCGGTCCGCTCAGCCTCATAGGCACAATCTCGATCCTCTGCACGTCGCTCGACGCGCTTCGCACCTGAATCTCGGCGATTCCCGGAATCACCTGCGGCACTCGCACCGTCACGTAAAGGTGATACGGTCCCGCGTCTCCCTCAAAATACACGTCCGGGCTTCCCACGTGCGCGGTCACAGAAAGCGCGGTCAGCAACACAATCGCCGCAATGCCGATCGTCCGGATTCGCATGAATCTCCCCAAGAAAGTTCGCCGTCCGCCCGGCGCCTCCGCGCAGACACAAAAACCGCTAGTCACCCGGCTTCGCATCTGCGTGTCCTCGCGGCGAGTCTACACCTTACTCTCTCTTCGGCAAACAACCTGGCGCCCGCTAGTATCTACAGTTGCTCCCAAATTACGCTCTTCGTTCCACTTTGTTTCCCAGTCCTCGAACTTACTGGAACTTCCGCGCTTCGTCTTCGTATTACTTGATAGGGGTTCTGCCTTCGCGCTTACTGGTCCAGAAGCACAGCCTCGTGAGGCCCCGTCCATGCCAACGTTCATGCTTCACTTGAAGCAAGTCTTCCGCCGTCTTGCACGCGCTCCGCTCTTCACTGCCATTACCCTCATCACGCTTGCCGCCGGCGTCGGGGGTAATACTGTCGTCTTCAGCGTCCTCGAAGGCATCCTCCTCAAGCCTCTTCCCTACCCGAACCCCAGCGAGTTGATCGGCGTATGGCACTCCGCCCCCGGCGTCAACATTTCTGACCTCAACATGGCACCTTCCAACTACTTCATCTATCGTGAACAAAATCAAACTTTTCAGGACATCGGTGTCTATCAGCGCGATGCAGTCAGCATCACAGGCCTCGCCGAACCCGAACGCCTTGACGCTCTCGACGTCACCGACGGCATCCTTCCACTGCTTGGCATTCCACCCATGTTGGGCCGCTCCTTCACCCGCCAGGACGATTCTCCCGGTGGACCCGATACCGTCATGCTCACTTACGGCTTTTGGAAAAAGAAATTTGGTGGCTCAACTTCTGTCATCGGTCAGTCCGTCACACTGGATGGCAAATCCCGCGAAATCATTGGCGTACTCCCGCAGCGCTTTCATTTTCTCGATTGGAACGATCCCGCCGTCATCCTTCCCTTTAAATGGGATCGCAATAAGACCAATCTCGGCAATTTCAGTTACGAAGGTATTGCCCGCCTCAAACCAGGTGCCAGCATGGAACAAGCCAGCGCCGACGTGGCTCGCATGCTACCCATCGTTGCGCGTTCCTTTCCCGCTCCTCCCGGTTTCAGCGCCAAAATTTTTGAAGATGCCCACATCGGCCCCAATCTGCGTCCGCTCAAGACCGACGTCATCGGCGACGTTGGCAGCACGCTCTGGGTGCTCATGGGCTCCATCGGCCTTGTCCTGCTCATCGCTTGCGCTAATGTTGCAAATCTTCTCCTCGTCCGCATCGAAGGTCGCCGC
>Ga0070693_100000271_pt1 | contig 24386 bp, 17 predicted proteins | sample KBSK1103metaG_FD_65472 | JGI IMG/M metagenome (GOLD analysis project Ga0070693, IMG submission 65472) | Corn, switchgrass and miscanthus rhizosphere microbial communities from Kellogg Biological Station, Michigan, USA - KBS K1-10-3 metaG | ecosystem: Host-associated > Plants > Roots >...
GATTTACTCGCGCGTGAACGTGCTCGTGCTCGACGAGCCGACCAACCACCTCGATATTCCTTCGCGCGAGGCGCTCGAAGAAGCGTTGAGTGCTTACGAAGGGACGATCATCACGATCAGTCACGATCGTTATTTTCTCGATCGCGTCGCGACGCAAATTCTCGCGTTGGATGGACTCGGCGGTGCGGAGCATTACGATGGGGATTACACGGAGTACCACGACTGGAAACTCGGCCGCGGTAATTCATCGGGTTCTTCCGCTACATCCGCTGCCGCCGTTCAATCCCTTCCTTCACAGACCGAACCCGAGAACCTCGTCAGTATTACTGCGCCTCCATCATCTACTCCTCAGGCCACCGAAGTCCGGCCCGCCAAGCCGAAAGCCAAACCCGGCGTGAAGGTCGTCAAGAAAAAGAAGCCCGAGACGCGAACACCGGAGCAGGTTGAGAACGAGATTACACAAGCCGAGTCGCGCTTGAACGACATCTCGCAGCAGATGGGCACACCGGAAGTCGCCCGCGACGCCGATCGCCTGATCGGACTGAACGACGAATACCAGCAAACCGAGTCATTACTAAAGACTCTTTACGAAGAGTGGGACCGCGTCAGCCAGGAACCCGCTCGCGCCTTGAAGTAGCGTTGGTCGTCGCAGTAAACGTTGCGCGACAACGCTGCGCTCACGACGCCACCGTCAATCATGGTTACCCAACACGTAAATCTTAAAGGTCTTTCACCCGATCAAATCGAACGCCTCTTGCCTGAAGGATTGATTTCACTTTGCTGGCGCGGCAGCGTGGCGCACGGCATGTACGTTCCCAAATCCGATCCCGATTCGATCGACGACAAGGACGTGATGGGCATCTACATTGGTCCACTCGAACACTATCTCGGTTTTGGCCGGCGCGACGTGTACGAGCAATGGGAAGGCGAGTGGGACTGCGTCTTTTACGAGCTCCGGAAATTCATCGGCTTGTTGCTCAAGTGCAATCCCAATGTTTTGAGTCTGCTCTGGCTCAAACCAAACGGCATCATCTACGAAACAGCGCTGGGCGCGCGCTTGCGCGAGCAGCGCGATCTGTTCGTCACGAAACAGGCGTATCACTCGTTCTCCGGATACGCACACGTACAGTTCAGAAAGATGATCTCTTTCAACCAGGAAGCGCAGGCGTTGATGCAGCAGCTCGAAGAGCAGCTCGCGTCATTTGGGATCGATCCGGAGTCGTGCGATGCGGGCCATTCACTGCGCACGATTGAGGGCCGGCCGTTTGTCGGCGCGACGGCCGAGATGATGGAGGTTGTGAAACGCTACCGAGGTGAGCGGCGGCGTTATTACAGCGGTGGCTACATGGGCCAGAAGCGACGCGAACTCGTGCGACGCGTCGGTTACGACGCGAAGAACGCCGCGCATCTAATTCGCTTGTTGCGAATGGGCATTGAGTTTTTAACTGAAGGTACGATTCACGTCGAGCGGGCTGACGCACTGGAGTTACTCGACATCAAACGCGGCGCGTGGGCGCTGGAGAAAGTGAAAGTGGAAGCGGAGCGTCTCTTCCAACTCTCGCAGGAAGCCTACGTCCGTTCCTCCCTCCCTCCGGAAGCCGCCCACGCCGCCGCCGAAAAGTTGTGCGTCGATCTGATTGCGGAGTATCACTCGCAAAGGTAAAGCGAAACGTATGAATCTGAACTTCTCGCGGGCTAAACCAATCATCGGCGTCATTCATGTTGGCGCGTTGCCGGGGACGCCGCGTGCTGCGCAGGGTGTGTCGGAGTTGGTGACTTCTGCGAAGCGCGAAGCGAGGATCTATAAGGAGTCTGGCGTTGACGGCCTCATCATCGAAAACATGCACGACGTGCCGTATCTGCGCGGCGAGGTGGGGTCGGAGATCGTTGCGGCAATGACGGCGATCGCGACGGAGGTCAAGAAGGAGTGTGAACTGACGGTCGGGATTCAAATTCTGGCGGGCGCGAACATCGAGGCGATGGCGGTGGCCCATGCGGCTGGTCTTGAGTTTATTCGCGCCGAGGGTTATGCCTACGCACACGTTGCGGATGAAGGTTTGATTCAGTCATCGGCTGCGAAACTCCTTCGCTATCGCAAGCTGATCGGCGCCGAGCGCGTGCAAGTCTGGGCCGACGTCAAGAAGAAACACGCCGCGCACGCGATCACCGCCGACGTAACCCTCGGCGAGACCGCCGAAACTGTCGAGTTCATGGGTGCTGACTGCGCGATCGTCACCGGCAGCGCGACGGGCAAACCGCCGAGTGTCGCCAACGTAAGGGAAGCGAAGGCCCACTGCCACTTGCCCGTGTTTCTTGGTTCCGGCATCAACGAGAGCAACATCGCGGAGTTCTACAGTGAAGCTGACGGATTTATCATCGGCTCGGCTTTCAAGCTCGATGGGCTATGGTCGAACACGATCGATCCGACGCGTGTTGCGAGTTTGATGAAAGTAGTGCAGCGTCTGAAATAATCGTTCGAAAAAAATTCTTCCAGCCTGTCGACCATTTCTGTCGATCTGGGGCCGCGCCGTTCGACGTACTCTTGAGAAGCGCAAGTTTCAAAAATTCTACGGAAGGGACACTTATGGACAGCAAGCCAACGCACGAACAAGCACAACTACACCTTCAGGTTTACGATCTGCGCCGCGAGGCCCGGCTCCGGCAAGCCCGCGACTGGTTCCAGCAAAACTATCACGCTGAAACGGTCGACGAAGCGATGAAAATCGCCGCCCCGGGCACGGAGCACGGCACGTTCTTCGGCATGGTCATCGGATATTGGGAACAGGCCTGCTCGCTACTGAATTATGGATTGCTTCACGAGGGACTGTTTTTCGAGACGAGCGGCGAGTTCTTCGGAGTTTTTGAACAGGTCAAGCCGGTGCTGCCGCTGTTTCGCGAACAGTTCGGTAATCCGACGATGCTCTCGAATTTGGAGCAGGCTGCAAAACGTTACGAAGAATGGTCGGAGAAACGCGCGCCCGGGTCTATCGCGAAGATGCGTGAGTGGATGCAGCAGGAGCGAGCACAGAAGAAAGCGGCCGCAAGCGCTTAATCTTCGTTAACCGGCTAAACCGATACTTCTACTACACGCGTAGTTCTTAACTTCCGCTCAGTGTCCTTCCACGGAGGGACACTGAGCTTACGTTGCTGCGTAATTTGGAAGTGACGTGCTATTATGTCGCTCCGTTTTTGCCGAGGTTTTGAAAATCTTCTCTTTTAGGCGCGTAGCTCAGGGGTAGAGCACTACCTTGACACGGTAGGGGTCTGCGGTTCAAATCCGCACGCGCCTACCAATCTTTTATATCTAGTCTGCCACCGCTTTCCGTTGCTCTAAACGCTTCACTCAGCCACCCCTGCGTTCTCTTATACTGCAATTCTATTTCGTCGAAACCGTGCCAGGTCAAAGCAAGTAGTTTTGAGCCGTCGTTGAAATGTAGTTCCTGAGCTTGCAGATGTGCGGCCAGGTGTTGCGTCCTGCAGCCGGTCAGTCGTATTTTCGACAACATCTCCAGGCACTTGATCTAATGATTGATACTCCTATTACCTCAGGCTCCAGGGCATTGGATTTGTTCACCGACAGGACAGATCTAATTCGCACATTCGCGTCGCTCGTAAATGAGCCATCCTCGAGCGCGAGCATAATTTATCTCCAGGGTGATGGCGGGGTTGGCAAAACTTTACTGCTGAAATTTCTGCGGCGATACGTCTGTAAACGACTCGCGCCCGAGACGTGGCACAACATCCTGACCAAGAACGAAGAAGGTTTCATTGAACAAATCAGAACAACGCCTGGAGATGAAATTGCCACAAGCTTTCTGGATTTCGGCAGCCCCCCGCGCGGCGACGACAGGCCATTCGAGGCCTTTTCGGCACTTGCAATGATTCGCCGGAATCTTGCCGGGCACGATCTTACATTTCCGTTATACACATTTGCTTCTATCTGGTACCTCAAACAAACTGGCAGGCTTGGTAGTGCAAACTTGCAGAGTCTCTTTCCTTCCGAAGAGCTGGACCTCGTTTCTAATCTGGTTAATGTGCTCGCCGCTACGTCCTGGGGATCTGTGGCCAAGGCAATCCTGCAGCTATTCGACAAACATTTGCGCGACCGGTTAATCCTCTACGCTAAACGACGCCACCTGGATGAAGATTTAGTCGATAGTATTCAGACTCTCGATCCGGAGTACGAGCTCCTGGACCAGTTGCCGATACTCTTCGGGATGGATCTCAAGGCTGCTCTGGAAATTCAGTCAGAAAGAGTTGCGCTTTTCTTTGATACTCATGAGGCGTTCTGGGGATCTGACCAGGGACTTTCAGATGACCTTTATTTCCAGCGAGACGAATGGCTTAGACGACTTGTCTACTCGCTGCTGGATACGCCCGGAGTCATTGTTGTCGTGGCCGGACGCGATCAGCCCCGATGGTCCCACGCTACAAGTTATCCAATCCCTGCGAGCAAAATAAAAGTTGAAGTTCTCGGGAATCTGGCCAGGAGTGACGGTAATGTTTACCTCAAGAAAGCCGGCATCACTGATCCGCATACCAGAACGCAAATCCTCGATTACTGTGCTGTGGAAGATAGCTTTGTGCATCCGCTGTATTTAGGTCTTTGTGCTGACGTCGTTCTTACAGCAGCAATGAAGGGTTTCCCCCTGCAAGCTCTGAAACTGGATACTGACAGCAAGATGTCAGAGAAGGAAAAAGTATTACTGGACAGACTACTGCGGTATGTGAATGTTGAAATTGCTCATGCAGTCCGATCGTTGAGTGCGGCTCGCGTTTTTAATCGGGAAATTTATTACTTTCTGGGCTCTACACTTCACTTTCTTTCGACGGCTGCCAGCTTTTCACAACTGGTGCAGTTTTCATTCGTTCAACGGGTGGAGCAGCGAGGTGTCGGTTGGTACACGGTTCACAGTCTGATAAGACGGTTCTTGAGACAACAAGCGGACGGCATTCAAGCGCAAGCCAATGTGAAGCTGCGGGAATACTACAGCAATCTCGCCGAGCAGGGTGATTTGTCTGCTTATGCGGAGGCTATATATCACCACAATCGAATGGACTGGCGCGCAGGAATTAACGAATGGATCAAAATGTTTGAGTACTGGGTACGCATCGGGAATCTTGAGTCCTGCGGAATCCTCTATGGTGTACTTAACGATCTGTACCGCGGAGATGGAATTGAATACTTAACGACGCTCCGCCTCGAGGGCTCTTATCTATATCGGCTCGGCCGGCAAACTGAGGCTCTGCGAAAATTCACAGAGGCTTTGGAAACTGGAAATCAAATTCGTGAAGGCAATTTGAATGAGCCCGAATTCTTTTGTACGCAAAGTTATGCGCTCCTTGGTCTCGGACTTCTTCATCACGACATGTCCAATCGCACCCAGGCGCAGGAACTGTATGAAGAAGTACTTATCAGCGCCCAGCGTTCTTTAGAGTTGACTCCAAATGCGACGAGGGCAAACGATGCCCGCGGTCGAGCGCTGCAACAGCTAGGCAGCCTTGCGGCTGGACGTTCTCAATATGACGAAGCTAAGAACTATTATGCCGCGGCGTTACAGGCTTTTGACGCCGCAATACAAGAGGATGATACGTTTTTACCAGCCCGCCATAATAAAGGGACTCTGCTCAACTCCATGGGCAATCTTTTTCATGAGTTGTCTGAGTACAACGACGAGCAGGAAAGTTTCGATAATGCCATTTTATGTTTAGCTGAGGCTCTTTCATTGGAGCCCGATAGCGCGCTCACGCATGTAGCATTAGGCACCAGCTATCTATCCTTAGGCAGAATGTTCGTTGAAATCGCGGGGCCAAACAGGGCGACAGCAAACTTCATTCAGGCTATCAGAGAATACGACCTCGCCTTATCATTGTCTCCGCAACTGGCTAACGCCTCCTCAGGCAAAGCGCGGACTCTGTTTGAGCTTGGTGCGCTGAGTATATCAATTTCAAAATTCGCTGATGCCGCCAAATGGTACCGTGAGGCGGCAGACATATCCGAGGCTTGGCGCAGACGCACGCCACGCGATCCGGCGGCCCACAACTTCATGGGAATGGCCGTCAGGAATCTAGCTCGTTCTGAAGGCAATCTTCGTAAATTTGACGATGCTCTGGAACACTTTCGACGTGCGATACGTCTGCACGATGAGGCGCTACGATTTGAACCAGGCTTTACAGCGGCATACCTTTCTAAAGCGCAAACGTTAAGAGACAACGCGAAGCTGTGCATTCGGTTAGATCGCTTTGCTGAAGCAGCAGAGTTACTTACGCACGCAATTGAGTCTGCTGATCTGGCCATCAAAAATAACGATGCGGCTAATGGGTGTATTCAAAACTCGCTTTCATTCGAATCTCTGGGCGATTTGTCGATAAGGAAACATGACTATTCGGCTGCTTTGGAAAACTTCACGACTGGAGTCGAATCGTGTGACCAGGGATTAACACATGCTCCTAATTATCACACGCTTCACAACAATCGTGGGTTCTTGTTGCAAAGGATGGGCGACGCCCAGACATTGCTTCTACGCCGCGATGACGCGCTTGGCAGCTACACTCAATCCTTGATCGCATTGAATGAAGGATTGAAGCGTTCCCCGAATCGCAGACGCCTGGCAGCGAACAAGGCGCGCACACTGTGGCGGATGTCCGGGTTGTATGTGAGTTTAGGTGAGTATAAAAAGGCACTTTCGTCGTGTGAGGAAGCGGTCGCGCTATTTGATGATTTGATTGAAGCGTTTCCTGAGTACACGAACGCCTATCTGAACAAAGGCATATATGAGCGGTGGCTTGGCGAGTGCCAGGCGGGTCTGTGTTTATACGATGATGCGACGATCAGTTATTTGCACGCGGCTAACTTTGAAGAGAAGGTCGAAAAACTGGAAGCTGGACACGTTCTGGCGCAAGCAGAACTGGCTCAAGCGATCGGCGGTCTTGGCTATGTGCAGCTCGCGACATCAAAGTATGAAGAAGCAGTGGGAAGCTTTCTCAGAAGTAACTCCATCGCTGACGAAGTTATCGCACAATCTCCGCAAAATCATTTTTCCCAGTCGACAAAACTGGCAGCTCTCCGAGGACTCGGCAGCGCAAAAATTCGGCTAAGCCAATATCGAGAAGCCCTATCGATTTGCGAGAACGCTAATGACTACTCAAAGCAAACAATCGCTGATTGGCCCTATTACTCGAATTTTTACGCTCAGCGAGCAATGTTGTTGTGGAACCTGGGACAGTTGGAGGTCATGCTTACGCTCTTTGCTGAAGCGGAGGTACACCTTCAGGAAAGTGTAGCTATCAGCCAAAAATCATTACGACTGGATCCTGCCTTTTTCGTAGTTTACGACACTTGGGGTACTGCACTGTCCTCTTTAGGGTTTCTGTACAATGAGATGTCTGAACCGAAGAAGGCTACGAAGGTATTGCAGCAAAGCGTTGACGTGTACAGCGAAGGTAATCAAAGGGCTCCTAACAATCCCAGGAATCTTTCAAACGCCTTGCGCCGTTTAGGCGAGGCGCGATTTGCAATGGGTGACCACAGTGGCGCCAGAGAGACCTATCTTGAAGCCATTAAGAGTTGTGATCTCGAGCTCCATCGTGTTCCGAATAATGCGTTCATTCACGAAACAAAAGCTTTAAGCCTGACAAGGCTAGCTCAACTGGAGAACATTGCTAATAAAAACGAAGCCTCAGCGATATATAGCGAAGCATTTAATTCCTTCGATCAAGCCCTGAGGATTGCGCCCCGATATGCGGTTGCGATGGCTGAAAAGGCAGAGGCGATGACGAGCCTGGCTGAGGCGCTGATCACCATTAGGAATGATCAGATCAAAGGACAGGAGTTATTGCGCGGAGCGATTGTGCTTTGCGGAGAAACGATGAAAATCGCCCCTGATCTTCTTCCGGCAATAGGAAACAAAGCTTATGCAACCTCATTGTTGGCAAACTTGTCCAGTGGCTCTGAACAAAAGGAAAAATTGAGAATTGCTATGACGTTGTATGATCGCTATCTCTCAATCGCACCAAATCACAAGAAGACGAGGGCGAGATCAGCAATTGTGCGACAGGTCCTCATGGAACAAGCCTAATAACTGACCGCCCATCAGTTGGGGAATTTTTTTACTTGATCGGGGATGGATGTAACCGGGAACGATGTAATGGTTTCGTCGCCTGCTGCGACCTTGATACTTTGTGATCCGGCTGACGATCTTGTCTGAGCCGGTATGGTCCTCTCGTCCAAAAGAACAATATGTTCGCCCGGCGGCAAATCGCCAATGACGAAATAACCTTTGTCGTCCGTTAATGTGTCCCGACCACCGCCTGTCACTACGCGGACGTCCGCTAGCGGCTGCTCACCTTCGTCGATGCGTCCATTCCCGTTCACGTCCAGCCAAACCATTCCAGTGATGCGTCCGGTCCGCACGACGCGGAAATCGACGATTAGATCATGACCCGGATTAAGGTTTATTACCTGTCGGGCGCTATCTAAAAACGTGAGGTCCGCGCGCACTGACAACAGATCCAGGTAGACCGAATGTTCACCCTGGGCCACACTATCTACACGAAAATTTCCGGCATCGTCTGAAACGACGTATCGGCTCCCGTCGACCCTCACTCTAACGTTTGCCTGCGGTTGATCGATACCTGGCTCGAAGCGGCCGTTTAGATTAAGGTCCTGGTAAACACGTCCGTGTACCGCCCCGTAGCGATTCAACTCTGCCAGAGGACCATTGATCCCACGCTCAGCTCCTTTTGAGGAAAAGAAAAATCCGTGCAGACTCAACAGCGCAGTCGTACCAGTTTCTGTCTTCAAGTAGCTCAACTGCACCGTAGTCTGACGTAGCAGCTTTACCGATGCAGAAAGATGCTCCGACACCTGCAACGGAGTGGTACTGCTTCGCGTGTAACCGAGCCCGCCGCTCAAAGACAAGCGATGGCCCAACAGGTTCGACGTCTGCCAGGTCGCCATCCCGGTGAATACGCCTCGACTGCCTTGCGACTGACTTACCTCGAGAGAATTTGATTCGTTGATGCGAATGTTCCCGCCAATCTGCGCCGTGAGTGATGCGTCGCCGAACGTCTTGACGCGAGAGCCATTGAAGAAAAGTTGCCAACGGCGAAATCTCTTTGTTGCGTTCACCAAGGTGAACGCGGCGTCTCTCAATTGAGTGGTGCTGGTTTGCGTATGCGAAATGAAGAACGACGGTAGCTGATTCTCTGGTGTGAGATTCAAAGTCGCTGTGACATAACGATTGAACTGATCGACTTTGCCGGGCGTCGTCGCCGTACTGCCACTGACCGATGCCGCGAGCCATTTGCGAGGCTGCCAGTTGACGCTGACCGCGCTTGCATTGGTAGGTTCATTCAGTCCGCTTTGTGGACTAAGAAAGTTTTCACCTACATAGGAATACTGCGCTTGCACAAGTAACTGATCACTCAGATGAGAAGATCCGATTAGATTGAGCGCAACCGCGGAACCCTTTATCTGGTTTCCATAGCGACCAAGACCAGAAAAACTGCCCACGGCCACGTCAGCCTGAAATCGATTGACGCTTGTTGCGTACTTCATATCACCGGCCACTACATCGCCCTGCCGGTTTGGTCCAGCAAAGTGAAGACCTCCACCTGACAATGTGATACGTGACTGACCAGGAATTTCTGAAGCAGTAGTCGCAATAGCTCCGAAGATACCAGTGTCGTAGCGGACGTTCAGATCCGATAAGCGCAGGAGGCGTTGATCGTTCGGAGCCGACGTGGACTCGTTCGAATGTGTCTGGACGATTCCTGAAGTCGTTTGGCCGCCGAAGAAGTCCAGCCGCAACTTACTCACGGGTAGTTGGACCAAGCCCCCTCTCACAGCCGCGCTCAAAAAACTGACATCGGTGCCCGTTCCGAATTCACCACCAACGAAACTCTGACCATTCGGACGATCGAGCCGGACGAAACCGCCAATCGTTTTTGGACCAAACGAATCGCGCCCGATGGCCATTGAAGAGTTGCTGATAAAACTCAGTCGGGCATCGCCCACTCGGCCTGCACCGCGAAGAATAAGATTGTGATCACCGACCGAAGAATAGCGGCTGAAGTTGTAATCGTACTCGAGCCGAAAGAGTTCGAATCGTGAGTGCTTCTCACCTGTGCGAACAGTTTCTACTTGCTGGTCCTTGCGGCTAACGATGATGGCGTTGTTTTCATCCCGCCGGATCGTGACATCGAGAAGCGCAGAAACAATTTCAGCCGGCAGCATCAGCTCACTGGATATTGGCGGGAACACTAAATCGGCAGTACCAGAGACGGTGAGAATAACAGACCCATTCTCGCGGACTTCATTCAGTGGTCCGTTAAAGACGGCCGTTGTCCCGTTTTGCCGTCGAACTGTGGCGATACGCAGCGTTGAATCGGAACTGAAAGTATCCCCGAGTGCCTCAGCGATCGTTGCTACCGGAAGAAACAAACGTCCACCGCGCAACTGCGCCGCACTGTTCGGTCCGACCAGCGGCCGGCCATTTACAACAATTACTGAGGTTTGTTGAGCTTCAGTCTTTGCTGCCGGTGCGTCTTTGCCGAAGTTGTGAGCCAACACGGTGGCTGGTCTCATCGCCGCAAGGGCGATAACCAGTATCGCAACAACTCGGAACAGCAGGTGCATGGGAAGACTCGGCAGGGAAGGCACTTTCTTGAGAACTGTGCCGGTATTAAGCTTTTATAGATTCTGCAATCTAAATCAGGAGAGTTTCAGGTGCTGGCAATGAGCCGGTTTCAGTTGACGTGTCGTGTTGTGTTCGGCGTCATCGCTGTAATGGTGCTGATGTCCGCTCGCACGGTCGCGCAAAATGCGGGCGTAGTTCTAAACGGCGCCGTTAGCGAAACCGTTACTCTTTCTGTGCCTCGAATCCTGCCTCCCGGCACGATCAAGACAGACGTGGTGAACTCGGGTAACCGCGTTGACATCACTTTCTCGAGTGCCGACAAAGACGGGGTCATTCGTTTACCTTTACTTGTGCGTTCAAATTGCGGGTTCGAGATAACCGGCGTGCTCGAGTCCAGTTCTGCGGTCGTGGCCCAACTCGTGATCACGAGTGTGCAACCGACCGGGTCACTGGTGTCAAGGCAAGCAGTGCGGGACGTCAACATTGCGAAACGGTTCGATGCGCGTGGTCCTGGAGGAAAGTTTTTTCCCGAATCAGTTGAGCTTTCCCAGTCGTTGCTAATGTTAAGTGGTCCACGCATCTCACTCGGTGGAACTCTCGACTCTCCGGGTAATGCTTTGGAAATAGTTTTACTCATTCGTTTGAAGTCGGATTCTGGCTCGGTGGCGTCGCACTTGACCTTGCTTGCGTCTCCCGCACTATGAACTCCGTGACACCTTCAGTCGGTCTGTTCCCATCCTGGAAATCAACCCTGTAGCTCGCTGTATAAGTGCCCGGCGCCAACCGTGCTTCAACCACAAGCGGCCGAATCAATTCAGACCCGCCCAGCAGTGGTAATGATTCTGCTTGCGGTAATTCCAGTACAGCCACGCCGGCTGCGTTCATCACCTTCAACGACGTAAGCGGACGAATGACGGTGTTACCAGCATTCTTTAGTAGCGGCGTGACTGTTAGTTCCTGCGGGTTTGCCTCAACCTTCAGACTTTCCAAAGATCCCTGCCGGTGTAGCTGGGGGACTTTGATATAAAACGCGGCTGCCATTCGATACTTAATCACCATCTGGCGACGATTTTGATCGAGCTTGATATTGTCTGGTCGCTGTTCGATAACGAGAGCTGTCAGATGATCACCCGGCGTTGCGTCTTTCGGAACTGAAACGGTCACGCGAATCGAATGCAGGTTTCCTGGTATCACAGTCGTTTCGGCCGGACTGTAAATCAACCAGGGACTTGCTGAGTTGGGTAACGTGTTTGGTTTCTCAAACCTCACCTGGCCACTGCGATCAATGGTCCAGTCATTCAAGCTCGCGATAATCCGGACGGGTTGTGAGTTCGCGGCATTGCTGTGATAGTCGAGGTTTACAACGACGGTTGTTTCCGAACCGGGTTGCATCTCAAGCTCGAGGCGTGCGGGCGCTAACGAAATGCCAGTTGCACCTGGTGGAACGAGTGCGGAAGTTTGTCCCTGAGCTTTCAGCAGGCCGGTCGCACTAAGTAAGAGGATCAGAAACGTTGCGCAGCGAGCGATGGTGTTTGGAATGGACATCGATCTGAAGACCTTTCAGCAGGGTACATTCGGACCAGCGGCAATCGTGAATATGAGAGTTGCGGAAGAAGTTCCCGTCGCGAAGAACTGCGGTGTGAGAACGAAGACAGCATCGAAGACGTAACCGTCACTTTGCTGCCGAATCGCACTGTTATTTTTGGAAAGCTGCGGGCCGGACAGAATAATTGTGGAGCCTGTCACATTGGCAAGTGAGGAGGTGTAGGCCACACGACCATTAGCTGCGACGGTCGCAGAACTCGATGGATCGTTGTTGAATGGTGAGCGAACAGTGTGCGTACTCTGCGTACAGACTTTTCCCGCACCTCCCAACACGCGAATGTTCTGCACGCCAAATCCTATATCTGATGCTTGCAAAGCCTCCGTGTTCGCGTTGCCCAGACCAGACACTGAGACTGCCACTTGATAAGGCTGATTGCTGCGGAGCGCGATTGGCACCACCACCTTCACAGTCGCATTCGTATTGAGCGGTGAAACTTCTCCAAAATTTATCGTCACGACTAAATCGTTTGTGACGTTCGAACTTCCCGTAACCGATCCACCCACTGCACCGGTGATCGTTGGTTGGCCTCCGGAACTAATGTCGAGGGCTTGGGCGGGGCTCGTCTTTTCAGCAGCAAACAAGACTGCCGTGACGAGTAGTGTGTAGGTCAGGAATCGGAGTTTCATTAGGGTGCGACGACGGTAAAGGTCACTGAAACTGTTGTGGCGCCGTTTTCAAAGAACTGAGGTTTGATAGCGAAAAATGCCGGCACAGTCAGCCCGTTTGTATTGCTTCGCGGGACCGCATTCATGATGAAGGAGCCGCTGAGTGCGGTAGTGGCAGAGGCAAAGGCGCTGAGGTTCGATCGCACGGCCGTAAACTCATAACGACCAGTGCTCCCGTTAACGGATCCATTCGCCGCGAGGGTTGGATCGCCTGACGTGGCATTGGTGTCAGTGCCGCTGGTGTTGACTCCGGTTCCCGAGCGCGTGACGGTTCCAAGTCCAAAGCCAACGTCAGCAGCTCCGATTTTGTTGCTGGTCGTACCGGAACTGGTGACCGTGGCGCTCATGGACAGGACATAAGACGCGTTGCTTCGCAGTTTGAGGGGAACCTGGGCGGATACGAAAGCATTTGTATTGCTGGGACCGAGTTCGCCCAGATTGATCGAGACGGCGAGCGGGCTGTTAGCTACGCCATCTGTTGTTATACCACCACCCGAATTACCCGATAGTGTGGCGGGGCCGCCGGAGTTGATCTCCACGAACTTCGACACCGTCGCACTCATCGTGACAGTACCAGTGGTCGATTGTCCGAAACACGCAGTTGCGGCCAGTAACAGAAGGGTAATCAGTAAAGTAGAGCGATTGAAGAGTTTTAGTGAGCGGGGCATGAGAGATGTCCTCAGGGAAAACGGGAGTGAGATCGTCCGGCCGTTAAGCAGATGAGCCGTACGGCCGGACTCACTCAAAGGGAAGAGAGTCGCGATTAGAGAGCGACAACCGTGAATTGAGCAGTGATCGTGATTGCCGGAGCAGGATCGAAGAACTGCGGTTTGATGGCGAAGATCGCGGGGAACGTTAACGCAGTGGCGCTGCCGGCGGACACAGCCTTGTTAATGCGTGGTCCACTCAACACCGCACCCGATACCGCGTAAGCACCAAGAGTTGAGTTTGCACCAGCGAACACCCAACGGCCATTCGCATCGGTGCTGCCACCGACAGTCGGATCGCCCGGCGTAGCATTCGTATCAACACCAGCGGCGAGATTTGCTGGTCGGGCTGCTGGCGTCAAGCCGAAACCGACGTCAGTGTCTTTCAGGCTGAAGCTTGTGGCGCCCGCGCCGGCAACGCTGCTCACCATATTGAGTTGGTAACCCACGTTGCTGCGAAGTCTGACTGGCACACTCAGCGTCACGAAGCTATTCGTGTTGCTCGGTCCCAATTCGCCCATGTTTACGACGACCGCGAGCGGACTATTGGCAGTGCCGTCGGTGATGATGCTGCCACCTGAATTACCGGTGAGCGTAACACCGCCGCCCGAAGTCAACTCAACAAAGTTCGACACGGTCGCTGTCATGGTGACGGAACCAGTGGTCTGTGCGTCACAGACGGCTCCGCCCAGAAGAAGCAGGGTAGTTAAAACAAGGGCACAAAACACGCCCTTCCAGGAACTAGACATTTTGGTTTTATCCTCCTATGGGATGGGGTAGGCTCAGGTCGCTTTGAGGGAAACTGAGAGAATTTATGGGAATGGGGTCCGGGGCTTCAACGAACGTCCACTTTTACCCCACCTTTAGCGGACACCGGGCATAATAGACGGGTAAAACACCCTTTGTCAACGTTGTTATAGTTCGGGATAGGTCAAAGTGCCCCGAAAACCGCAACAGCCGTGTATAATCCCCATCTCAACTGTTCATCAACCTCGCGATTCAAATGCCAACAGGAGCCCCGATGGAAGAAAACATGTTGCTCTACTGGAGCGGTGGGAAGGATAGTGTCATGGCGCTTTATGAAGCGAAAACCAACCGGCGCTATCGCGAATACCAGATCGCTTCTCTCCTCACCACGCTCACCGAGGGTTACGACAGGATCAGCGGACATGGAGTGCGCCGCTTACTCCTGGAACACCAGGCTGAATGTCTAGGGTTGAGCCTGCACAAGACTTACATTCCTAAAGGCGCGGCCATGAGCCAGTATGAAGCCGTCATCGAGGAAGCACTGCTGGAGCACAAGACGCAAGGCACTACGCTCGCCGCTACCGGAGACATCTATATCGAAAAACGCAGGATGGCGACCTTCAGGAAAACAGGCGTCAAGGGCTGCTTTCCGTTGATGCGAAAGGACTCGTACGAACACATTTGCAAGATTATAGATCTAGGCTTCAAGGCTTATGTCGTGTGCGTCGACGGCGCGGTGCTCGATCAGTCGTTTGTCGGCAGAATGATCGATCGGGAGTTTCTCAATGATTTACCCTCGGGAGTCGATGTGTGCGGCGAGAACGGTGAGTTCCATACGTTCGTTTTCGATGGACCGATGTTCAGGAAACCGGTGAACTGCAAGTTGGGCGAGGTGGTCTACAGAGAGTCTTTCTACTTTTGTGATCTTCTGCCCGACAGTTAATTGCGATCGAAAGGAGAACCAGGCAATGAGTACGCAAATGAGAATTGCTCAACTGGATAGAGTGCGCGAAGGCAGGATACGTGAGCTGGAAAAGGAACTGAAGGTCCAGGTGCTGGCGTTACATCCGGAGACGCAACAAGCGCAATTGTCGAAGGAACAGATGACGCGGTTACAGTCGATGGAACGAGAACTCGGTGTGACGCTGGTGGCTTACGAATCGACTGCGCCACTCAGGTTGGCCCATCCCTCGACCGAACAATTAACTCGGATTACGCAGGTGGAAAGAGAACTCGGTCTGGTTTTCGTCGCCTACGAACCGAACCGTCAGGAACCAACCGAACCGCACTTACTTTCCGAACAGGAAGGATTACCGGCCAAGCTATCAGACAAACAGTTCAAGCGACTACAGGCGGTCGAGGCCGAGGTTGGGTTAACGCTCATGGCCTATACGCGGCCAAAATGACGCGAACTGAATTTGAAGCTCACACGTCCGCGGTCCAGCGGCGCCCACCGTTATGTCCGTTAGGGATTCGTCGAGCGAGTCCCGCCCGCAGAATCCTCGCGAGCACGTCCTCATACGTCAGATCCATCCACGACGCCATGATCCCGAAATACCTTGGCGACAGATCCGGGTTGGCATTCGCTTCCAGAAATACAGGGTCGCCTGCCGCATTCAAACGCAGATCGATCCGTGCGTAACCAGACAGGCCAAGCACGCGAAACGCGTGCTTGCATAGTGTTCGAATGCGGCGTTCGAGCGCCGGCGGCAGTTGCGCTCGTACGTAACGAATGCCCCATCGATCACGGTAGCCGAAATCGTCTTTCACTCGTTCGGTGCAAAAGCGAGGCCCGCCTTCTGCAGCGCGGCCAAAGATCGTCTCACGAATGGGCAGCACGAGCAGATCGTTCTTGTCTTCGACCAGACCTACCGATAGCTCCGGTCCATCGATGTACTCCTCGCAAATAGCCGCCTCGCCCAGTTTCTGATGAATGTCGCGCGCGCGATCGATCAAATCATCAGTGGAGTGGACCACCGAGCGTAGTGTTAACCCTACCGAAGCGCCCCCGAACTGCGATTTAACGATGACGGGGAAAGCGAGTTTGCGCCGGGGCATAGTAGTGGTCCCGACACGCAGCACTACGAACGGTGGCACCGGAAAACCGATGCTACTCACCGCACGTTTCGAGGCCGCCTTGTCGATTGAGCCGATGCCGATTGCTGACGCTCCCGTATAAGGAATGCCCAACTTTTCCAGCAATACTGGAATGCGTGACGATAGACGGCGATCGCCGTCGATGTGCTCGATGAAGTTGAAGACAATGTCCGGCTTCAGACGCACGATCTCATCTGCGATCCTGCGCAGCTCTCTTCGCTGCGGCGTGAAAGGAAGAACAGATACATCGTGGTGAAGTGCTTTCAGCCCTGCCGACACGGACTGTTCCGACTCTGTGTCGGGTGTCACGTCCAGGAAATCTGGAGCGGATGCATCAAAGAAGTAGTCCTCGACCAGAAGCAGGACACGAAGGCGCGACTTCCTCGACGAGCGCCGGCCATTTACGAGCTTCGATGTATGGGCAACCGGACTCACACTCTTTTCTCGGTGAAGCGTAACGATCGGACCACCTGTGAATAGAAAGCGAAGTATGAGGAGTGGTAGTGAACCACGTGCTGGTGCAATTTCTGCTGCACGTCTCGTAAGGCCTTGTTCGGAAGCCACGGACAAAGGTGGTGCTCCCAATGATAGTTGTTTCCGTTTGTGAACCACACCGCAAGGCGGTTCGCAGCAATCGAACGCGTATGGGCCAACGGATCATCAACCGGCCGGCAGTGCCAATGTTCGGGAAGCTCGATCAGCACATGGCAGGGAACTGCAACGAGGAGCGGAGCTAGCTGGATGAGTAACAGCTCCGTATGCCCGAACAACAGCGTAACCAGCGGAACGAGAAGCCACACCACCATCAACAGATGCTCAAGATGGGAATTGAACTCGGCCGCGGGAATCGTGCGCCACTTCCCGCGCGTGGCCGCGCGCACCATATTCTTCGCCGCGTTCCGATAGTGTCCGATCATCAACAGGTGCAGCACAAACGACCGCCATGTCGTCATCTCGTCGAACTCGTAACCAAAAAAATCTTTCTTCTCGGAGATACCCAGCGTGCGGTGATGCTCCAGATGGTTGTCATGATAATCGGAGAACGACACGAGCATCGGCAGCGCGAGTAGTACACCAGCGATCCGATCGACACGTCGCCGGCCGAAAGCTGTGCCGTGAATGCAGGAATGGGCCAACTCCAGCATGTGAGCGAACAGTAATCCCTCAATGCATACACCTGCGACGACCACACGCCAGTCGCTCGATAGCGTCATCGCACAACCCGCAGCCAGGATCGAAAGAGCCAGGAGAACTCGGAAGGAAAAACGCCAGGGATAATGTTCGTGACGAGGAACTTGAATCTCTAGACCCGCGGATTTCACGGAAACGATCATCGCTGAGCCTTTCGCTGGTGTCCGAGTGGTGTTGGAACTAGACGGCGACGAATTTGTTTGCGGACGATCGGGCGGCAGGATATGATACCGCCCTCGTAACGGTCAAGCATTCGCATTACCTCATAACACGTACTGGAAACGGGTATCGTTGCCTCAACACGGAGGCTGCAATCGATGGACAATCAGTTTTCGGCAAACATACCGGTCGTCGAATGGCCGATGAAAGAAGGCGTTTGGACGATAGAGGAGACGCTTCGGGTTGCGAGTGCAGTTGATGATGCGTGCCGGCGCTATGGCTACTTCTTCCTGAAGCATCACGGCGTTTCGGCCGACCTCATCGCGGCCGCCTTCAAGGAAACACAGCGCTTCTATTCACTGCCACTGGACCATAAGCGCAGGTTCAACTGTAGTGTCCAGTCGCAGTTTCTCGGTTATCGCGGTCTCGGTGCTGAAAGGAGCCTCATGCATTCAGGCGGCGAGGCTTGCGAGCAATACCGGATTGGTAACTTTGTCGAGACGCCGGAGGTGGAAGCAGCGGCCAGGCTATGTCATGAGCCATTCAGTCGGGGCACGATCCTGTTCGAAGAACTGGTGAAGGTCGGCAACAAGCTTATGTCGACGTGTGCGATCGCTCTCGGTCTGACCGAGACGTTCTTTGACCGTTTCATGCAAGCACCGATGCACCGTCTCGGTCTCAATCTCTACACGGTCGGCGGGGGTGAAGCGATTGGAAACTCGGTGAGCTATGCGATGACGTCGCATGTCGATCACGCAGTCTTCACCATGTTGACGCAGGATCAGACGGGGCTGGAAGTATTGGGCGTCGATGGTGAGTGGGTGCATGTGCCGTTGCTGCCAAGAGCGCTGTTAGTGTTCCTCGGCGACTATATCGAGCGATGGACCAATGGCGTGTATCGCGGCATACCGCATCGTGTTCGCGAAGTCCCGCGGAATCGAATGTCGCTTCAGTACAAACACCGGCCCTCCTATGCGACGGTTGTCGCGCCGTTGCGTCCGTTCGTCGACGAAGATCATCCAGCGCGCTACGAGGGGTTCGATACCGGGCAGCAGTACACAGACTTGCTGCAATCTCTACTCGCAAGGTAAAGCGCTGGTCCAACATCCAATCAGAGAAATCCAACCGTGCCGATGTCAGCCTCCTTTGCGAACCGCTTGTTTCCGATCCTCGACACGATTGCGGGCGAGTTCGGCACGCCGTTCCACCTCTACGACGAGACCGGGATCGTTGAGTGTGGTCATCGCCTGAACGAATTATTTGCTCCTGTTGCCGGTTTCCGTGAGTTCTACGCCGTCAAGGCGCTGCCGAATCTACGCATTCTCGATCTTCTGCGACGCGAGCTTGGGTTTGGCTTTGACTGTAGCTCAATCGCGGAACTCCGGATGGCCCGAAGTCTCGGCGCACGCGGCGAAGACATCATGTTTACGTCTAACAACACATCGCCGGCGGAGTACGCTGAAGCGCTTGGCGATGGCGGCTGCATACTGAACCTCGACGACCTCAGCTTTGTCGACAAGCCAGCTTTTATTCCGGAGCTGATCTGCTTTCGGTACAACCCCGGCACTGAGGGGATCGGAAACACCGTCATCGGTAAACCGCAAGAGGCGAAGTTCGGTTTGCGACGAGACCAGTTGACGGAAGCGTATTTGCGAGCGCGCGAGCGGGGCGCCAAAAGGTTCGGGTTGCACGCGATGATCGTGTCGAATGAACATCGGTATCGCCGCCTGGTCACAACTGTCGAGATGCTCCTTCGCGTATGCAGTGAGATCTCCGCAACCACAGGCATCCAGTTTGAGTTCGTGAACATTGGCGGTGGTATCTCGATCCCGTATCGTCCGACGGACAAGCCGTTCAACCTCGCGGCCTTCGCGCGCCGGACTGCACAACTGTTCGCAGAGTTCAAACGCGAGCACGGCTACGCTCCGAAAATGTTCATGGAGTGTGGCCGGCTAATCACCGGGCCTCATGGTGTTCTCGTAACCCGAGTTCTGAATGTGATGCAGAAGTATCGCGATTACGTCGGTGTCGATGCGTGTATCTCTTCGCTAATGCGTGTCGCGATGTACAAGACAGCCTACAACCAGATCACCGCTGTCGGTCGCGACGGTGAAGAGAAGCGCGGCGTCGCTGGTCTTGTAGACGTGGTCGGTTCGCTGTGCGAAAACAACGACGCGTTTGCGAGACAAATTCCGCTGCCGTCTGTGACCGAAGGCGACTACCTGGTCATTCACGACACCGGCGCGCACGGCCATGCGATGGGCTTTCAGTACAACGGCCGCCTACGCCCCCAGGAACTTCTCCTTCACCGGGACGGCTCGGTAGAAATGATCCGCCGCGCCGAAACGGTAGACGACTACCTCCAGACTCAACTGCACCTGGACCCGCACATTCTCAAACCCGCTTACGCTGAAGTGTGAACAGCACAGGAGATGGGCACAATACCCCACCTCCTCGTTAAAGAATTTCGATAAGTGATCTGCTGATTGATGGTATGCTACTCCCAACTCAACCTCACCAGCCTTTCGAGCAGAAGAACTTCGCCCAACTTTAGCTCTTCGGGAAACTTGCCTCAGCCCAGTTAAGACTGGTGCAGCCTTGCACTGCGCCATCATCGTGCCCGGGACGAGCGTTAGCTTCACTCTTCATGACTATCGCTGGCAGGTAGTCGTATGCCTTTGAAGGGCAGTCGTGTGCCACGAGGCGACCAAACTAAAACCAAGGAGCTCTTGATGTCTTTACTTCCCCCTCTCCGTACCAAAAAAACAATCACACTCATTCTGGTGGTCGCGATCGCGTTCCTCTTAGCCGCTTCGCTTTCGCAAACAGTTGAAAGCGCCGGCGGCACGATGCGATCTTCCACTCCGAAGAAAGGCAAAGGCGTTGTAACGATCCCCGAGGGGCAACCGTCGAAATCACGGCGCTTCCCAAACGTGGACATTAGAACCACAGAACCGAAGACGATGTCGGACATTGCTGCCGCAAACGCCGGCAGCATTACGGAACATTTACAAGCTCGCAAGAACTCAGTCGCTCAAGCCATGACTCGCCTGCGCAAGTTCTCACGCGGCGTGCAGGCCAAGTCGTCGCTGGTGACAGGCGCGGTGGAAGTTTTAAGAAGCACCACCGGCGCTCTCAGTGGACCAGCCTCCGGTCGCGAGGGCCAGGACATCGTGCATAGCTTTATCAGTGCCAACAGCGATCTTTACGGTCTTTCGTCGAAAGATATAGCTACTTTGAAATTCGGCGGCGAAAGCGTTAGCGGTAGTAGCGGAATGCGCATGGTACGGGTCGAACAAACAGTCAACGATCTGCCGATCTTTCAGAGCGAGACGCGATTTATCCTCGACGCGCAGGGACGCGTGGTCCGTTCGACTGGTTTGATCATTCCTGACGCCGCGGCCATTGGCCCATTGAACTTCGATGGACTGATTTCCGCGCAAGCAGCATTAAGCATCGCGATGAACTCCGTCGAGATTCAGGTCGACACGACTCGGGTCACCATCGCAAATGCGAACATCGATGGAACAGAAGTGGAGCTGGTCGCCAACAATCCAAACATCACGACAAACGTCACCAGCAAACTGGTTTACTTCCCGCTCGCTCCGGGCATCCTGATTCCGGCCTGGTCGCAAGTCACTTTTACCAACGGTTCCGGCGATTGGTACACCGTTGTCGACGCCACTTCGGGAAAGCTCCTGTGGAGAAAAGACATTCGTGCCCACGCTTCAACTCAGGACGCTCGTTTTCGTGTCTACGTGCAGGCAGACGGCACGACACCCGCCGATAGTCCCGCACCACTCTCGCCGTCCAGTGCGACTGTCGGCTCGAACACTCAACCTGCCGGCATCTCGCCAACGATCGTCAGCATGTTTACGGCGATGAGTTCAGTTGCAAGTCCGAACGGCTGGATCGACGACTGCCCGGGTGGAGTTTGCACCTCAGCGCAGACGCAAACGATCGGCAACAACGTTCATGCCTATATGGATCGCGTCGGCGGCGCCGACAACAATGTCCCTGACACTGCGGCAAGCTCAGTGCTCGACGGAGCGGGCAAGCCAATGGGTAACCCTGACACCAACGGCCGCAACCGCGATTTTCTCGGCACCACACCAAGAAACTTTCAGACTAATTTCCTGCCGCCACCGCAGGGAGGAAACCCTGAGTCGGGTCAAACTCCAACCGGCAACGGTAACAACGGCACACTTCCTGTGGACCAGTTCCGCCGTGGCATGATCACGCAACTCTTCTACGTCTCAAACTGGTATCACGACCGGTTGTATTTGCTCGGCTTCGACGAAGCCGCAGGTAACTTTCAGCAAACAAACTTTTCCGGCATGGGACTTGGCAACGACCGTGTACTGGCTGAAGGGCAGGACAATACCGGCACCGACAATTCCAATTTTTCCACACCGCCGGATGGACAATCAGGCCGTGCGCAAATGTATCGCTTCATTGGACCAACGGTGGACCGTGACGGAGCGCTCGACTCGGAGATTTTGGTTCACGAACTAACTCACGGACTGACCAACCGGTTGATAGGCAATGCAGCCGGCTTGAACTGGGATCCCGGCGCAGGCATGGGCGAAGGCTGGAGTGATTTCTATGCGCTCTCTCTGCTCAACAACACCAATGCGGACGATCCTGACGGTATGTATGCGATGGGCGCGTATACCGGCTACAAGCTCTTCGGCGTGACTTCATTCACGGACAACTACGTTTACGGGGGTCGTCGTTTCCCGTACTCAACGAACAACTCGATCAATCCGCTTACCTGGGCTGACGCTGACGACTACACCAATAATCTGTCAGGCGGTATCGCTCCCGATCCGCTCGGCTTCAACATCGGCGGCGCTGGTGAAGTACACAACATCGGTGAAATTTGGGCCCTGACGTTGTGGGAAGTCCGTAGTCGAATCATCGCCGCGAACGGTGGCAGCGTACCAACCGGCAATCAGATCATGCTGCAACTGGTCACCGACGCACTCAAGATGACGCCGATCAATCCCACTTACCTCGATGCGCGCGACGCGATCATCGACGCTGATTGCGCCACCAACGGCTGCGCCAATGAACAGTCGATCTGGGCCGGTTTTGCGGATCGCGGTCTCGGTTACGGCGCCCGTGTCTCCACTGCGTATGGCTTCGCACCCGTTGCTTCACACCAGGGCATCGTCGAATCGTTCACCGCGCCCGGACTGGACGTCCAGAGCGTCGCCGTAGACGACAGCCTCGGCAACAACAACGGCGCCATCGATCCGGGAGAGCCGATCAAAATCACGGTCACGCTTACGAATCCCTGGCGGAGCGCGTCAAAGAACGTAGCTTCGGCGACCGCGACTCTGACCACGTCAACGGCCGGTGTCAACATCGCAGATGGTTCATCCGCCTATGGCGCGATTCCGGCGCAAGGCAGTGCGGCGGGTGATACCTTCCAGTTCAGCGTTCCGCTGTCGGCGAGCTGCGGACAATCACTCAAATTCACGATCACCTCCACCAGTTCGTTAGGCGTGAAGGCAGTCGACTTTCAATTCCGCGTCGGTGCTCCTAACGGTACCGCGGCGCCCGTAACCTACACGCGCACTCCGGGAGCGCCGATAGCGATTCAGGACAACCGGCCGCGCGGCGTCATCGACTCCCAAACCATCACGGACGACTTTGAGATCGCCGATCTCAATTTCCGCGTCGACAGTATCACCCATACTTTCCCGGGCGACCTTACCGTCGGTTTCAAAGCGCCGAATGGTTACGGCGTGGACGTGATCTCGTTCATCGGCGGCGCTGTTGCCGGCGGCGGCGATGGCGACAACATCACTAACATGGTGATCGACAATCAGGCTTCCGGCGACATGCTGCTGGCCACTAACGCACAAGCACCGTACACCGGCAGTTGGTTGCCGATTGCGAATTCACCGAGCTGGCCCACCCTCGGGTTTGGTCCACAGGAGCCAATCGGTGAACTCAACAAGATCAACGGAGCAAGCACTCAGGGTACGTGGCAGATGCTCGTTTCTGATCAGGCTGCGATAGATACAGGAACGCTTAGCAGTTGGTCCCTGATCGTCACGCCTGTGGCCTTCGCTTGCAATCCGTTCTTTGGCACCCCGGCGACGTCCGGGCAATTGCTCATCAGTGAATTCCGCCTGCGGGGTCCAGGTGGCGCTAACGACGAGTTCGTCGAGATCTATAACAACAGTGGTGCGGATCACATTGTCTCCGATTCCGGCGCAGGCACGGGTTACGCGGTCGCCGCTTCGGATGGCGTGGCTCGGTGCGTCATTCCCAACGGCACGGTGATTCCGAATCGCGGCCATTACCTCTGTGCCAACTCCGGCGCTTACTCGTTGTCCGGCAACGCCACCGCCGACGCGACCTACACCAGCGACATTCCCGATAACGCGGGTATCGCGCTCTTCAACACTTCCGTCGCGGCAAACTTCACGTTGGCCCACCGGCTCGATGCTGCCGGATCGAGCGCCGAAGCGAACACAATCTACAAGGAGGGCGCCGGTTATCCGGCGCTCACTCCTTTCTCGCTCGACTATGCGTTCGTTCGTGACGAGTGTGGCAAGCA
>Ga0070693_100000277_pt1 | contig 24101 bp, 23 predicted proteins | sample KBSK1103metaG_FD_65472 | JGI IMG/M metagenome (GOLD analysis project Ga0070693, IMG submission 65472) | Corn, switchgrass and miscanthus rhizosphere microbial communities from Kellogg Biological Station, Michigan, USA - KBS K1-10-3 metaG | ecosystem: Host-associated > Plants > Roots >...
AAACCGAACACGTTCATCCATAACCGAACACTCCTTCCAAGGCATCGCTTCCTCCCCTAGGGGAGGAAGTGTCACCTATGTGTCCGGTACAAACTGTCACCCATGTGTCAGGCCGCTCACATCGTCTCGCGTGCGTATACCCTTCTCCCGTCGCGATAATCTCTAAGCCAATCTAGTGTACAAAACGGTACTGCGGTCTTGCGCGGAATCCGCGAAAAGTTCAACATGAAAGGGAAGCTCATCGGTGCTTAGACCTCCCTCCACCCGAAAAGCTCGGATCCGCAGAGACCCATGATCCTTCGCACCGTAGAACAAGTCCGCCGCCTCTCCAGAATCGTGGGCGGCTTCACGCTTTTGCTGATCGGCGTGGTGATGCTGGTCACTCCGGGACCGGGGTGGGTGGTGATTTTTCTCGGATTGGGCTTGCTGGCGGCAGAATTCGTTTGGGCCCGGCGGCTCATGGACCGCATCAAGCGGGGAGGGGAACACGTTCGCGACGCGGTCTGGCCACCCGCAAAAGATGCACCCTCGAAGGACTCCCATGAATCCAACGAAACCGCAGGCACATGAAAGCGGCAATGGGAACACCGCCGCGTAAATACTCCGATTTGAATGTAGAAATGTGGAGGCATCGCACATGGAAGCTGGCTTGATCGGTCTTGGAAGGATGGGCTCTGGAATTGCGAAGAGTCTGCTGCGCGCCGGGCACCGCGTCACGGTATACAACCGGACGAGGGAGCGGGCCGAGGCGCTGCGCGCGGACGACGCGATTGTCGGGGCTACTGTGGCTGAGGCGTGCCGGAACGAAGTTCTGTTTACGATGGTGGCGGATGATGCGGCGCTGGAAAGTCTTGTGTTCGGCGAGGGCGGAATTTTGGAGTCGCTCCCACGCGGCGCGATGCACGTTTCTCTCAGCACCATCAGCGTAGCCTTGAGCGATAGGCTTGCAGCCGCGCATGCAAAAGCGGGGCAGGGTTATTTGGCAGCGCCAGTTTTCGGGCGCCCCGAAGCAGCAGAAGCGGGCCGGCTTGCCGTGCTCGTTGCCGGACCGGACGCCCTGATCCAAATGTGCAAGCCACTCTTCGAAGCAATGGGGCCGAAGTTGTTCGTGGCCGGCGAGCGTCCATCTCTGGCGAACGTAGTCAAGCTTTCCGGAAATTTTCTGATCGCGACGGTGCTCGAATCGCTGGCGGAAGCTTTGACGTTCGCTCGAAAATCCGGGGTGGATGCAGCCGCCCTTCTTGAGTTTTTGACGACCACTCTCTTCACTGCGCCAATCTACAAGACGTACGGCGACTTGATCGTCCAAGGCAAACATGAGCCAGCCGGGTTTTTGCTTCCGCTGGGACTAAAGGATCTTCGCCTTGTGTTGCAAGCCGCGGAAGCCGCGAGTGTTCCAATGCCTATTGCGAGCGTAATTCGCGATCGCTTCATCACCGCCATGGCACGCGGTAATCAGGATAAGGATTGGTCCGTCATCGCACGAGTCGCCGCCGAGGATGCGGGATTGACGCAAACCGCGCACGCAGCACGGTGAGAGAATCACGCTGCGTGCGTGGCCCCTTTCAGGACAGCCTACAACAACTTGATGGAAGTGACTTTTAGCGTATCTCCCTCCACGTCTCCGCTGACGTCGACTCGCAGGTGGTCTTTCTTCTCGGAGGCTTTGAGAGCTTCCGTGATCTTCGTGTTGCCTTCCGCATCGAATTTAATGAACTTCTTGTCCTGGGTGATGATGCCGAAACCGCTGGCCGCGCACTTTAGGGCGCACGCGCGTGTATGCGAGTCCGGAGCGGCAGCCGCTTTCGCTGAACAATTCACGTCCACGACCGCAACGTTCTTGTAAGTTTCAGCAGCAGCCAATGCCGGCAGCGCAAACAGGGCCAGGATTACGAGATAGCTGATTTTTCGCACAGTTTCCTCCATGTGAGTCTTATTCTTGATCGTCGACCAGTTCTACAGCGAACTGCGTGCTTCTTGTTGCTTACCGTCATTCGTTGTCTTAAGTTGTGCCTCGCGCACCGCCGTGAGTTGAGACAAGGCGAACGCCCCCACCGCAATCTCTACGTCCCGAACGGCAAGGTCGTAGAACATTCCGGTGGTCATCAGATTCACGGCAATGCCCAGCAGCCACAGCATGACGATGTAGCTGCCAATCTTTGTCCAACGGCTCAAGACAACAAGGCCAGCAATGACCTCGATAATGCCAACCACGTGCATGAACGTTGTCGCGCTGACCGGAACAACTTTCGTGACGAGAGGGCTGAGATACATCCCCCAATCAGTCAACTTGTTGAAGTATTTGTCCACGCCCGCGATGATTGGTCCGAGTCCTACGCCGAGTCTCAACGCCCACCAGCCGGCATTGAGGCGACTATCGAAGTTTTGCATTATTGGCCCCTGCCTAAGTGAGCTTCGAGGGGAAGTTCGGTTACAAAGATTCTTTCTCAAGACTGACTTCGACCGCAGGATACGGGTGACTGTTTGCCCTGAATCGGCTCCTTCGGGAAGACTGGTTGTAACCTTTTTCGTCGCGGCTGCTCTATAGTAGGAGAGTCATGGAAACCACTGGAATCCTGGAAAAGGCCGGCGCCGAAAGGTGGACCGACGAGGAGGTCGTTGACCTGGTGAGGGCGGGAGACACAGCCTTGTATGAAATTATCTTGCGGCGGTACAACCAGCGCCTCTATCGTGTTGCGCGTGCCATAGTGCGCGATGACGGGGAAGCGGAGGACGTCATGCAAGCTGCCTATGTCCGCGCGTACGAGCACCTGGGACAATTTGCCGGCCGCGCACCGTTCTCGGCTTGGCTCACACGAATTGCTGTTCATGAGGCTTTGCTCCGACTTCGGAAGCGAGGCCGAATCGACCAATTGGATGATTCCGACATTGTAGGCGGAGCCGGACTAAATATGGCTGAAACTTCTCCTGACCCCGAACAGATAACTACTCGAGCGGAACTCCGCCAGCTATTGGAAGAGGCTATTCTTGACCTTCCTGAACAGTACCGCGCTGTGCTGATGCTACGAGACGTTGAAGAATTGAGCACCGCGGAGACCGCGGACGCCCTGAGTCTCACCGAAGAAAATGTGAAGGTTCGGTTGCACCGCGGCCACGGAATGGTTCGCTCGTGGCTTCTCGCCCGCGTAGGTGCGAATGCAAAGGATGCGTTTCCATTCATGGGCTTGCGCTGCGATCGAGTAGTCCGAAATGTTCTCGCAAAGGTCGCTGGTTCCTGCTCGACCGCCACAATCCAATAATCTCTTCTTCCACTGCTAGAGGGTCCGTCAGAAAATCAATTCATCGATAACACCGTGATACGCTGAGTGGGTATTCGGGAGAAGTACGCGATGACACCGTGGTCCGGAAAATGGGCGCTGGTAACGGGAGCGAGCGCGGGAATTGGCAAAGCGCTGGCTGAGGAATTGGCTCGCGGCGGAACAAACCTCGTTCTGACTGCCCGGCGGCGCGAGCGATTGGAAGAGCTGGCACAACAGCTTGGTGCAGCGCACAAAATCCAGACAAGACTATGCGTGGCAGACCTGACAGAACGAGACGCCCCGGCAAAAATATTTCAATTCACTGCGCAGCAAGGAATTGAAATTGAGCTGCTCATCAACAATGCCGGATTTGGCGCGTATGGCGAACTTCCCACGGTCGAGACGCGCAGGCTTACGGACATGGTCCAGGTGAATTGCGCCGCTGTCGTCCATCTGACGCGGCTGTACCTCCCGGAAATGGTGGCGCGGCAGCGCGGCTACGTGCTGATCGTTGCCTCGACCGCATCGTTTCAAAGCGTTCCGTACATTTCGACGTATGCCGCGACAAAAGCCTTCGACCTGCTATTCGCGGAAGGACTCGCGGAAGAGATGAAGCGCTACGGTGTGCGGGTTTGCGCACTTTGCCCTGGATCGACAGAGTCGGAATTTGCGGAAGTGGCCGGCCAGGCGCACGTGGCTGCCACGAAGGCGAATCGAGAGACCGCCGAAAAAGTGGCGCGAACCGGTTTGCGCGCGCTCGCGGCCGGCAAGAGTTATGTGATTTCGGGATTGGGAAATTATCTCGGAGTGCTCGGGCAGAGACTTGTCCCCCGGCGCTTTGTGGCGCGCATCGCAGCGCGCATGTTCAGACCCAAGGAATCGTCCTAGGTCGCTCGAATAATTTCCGGCATCGCCGGCCTCCCGCGGGCGCAAGCCTGCTTTGCCTCATTCCGATTCCATTGAGCCTGCCTCCTGAAAGGCGATACCCTTAGCGGACACGGGGCGAGCGCCGCGCACGTCCAACCTGCTATGCAACCGAAACCGAATGACGGCCGGGCTGGAAGATTCCGCCGAATTGGGAACTTTTTGCGGGCGGGGCAGGAAATAAGAGAGAAAGCCGAAGCCGCACCTCGAGCAGACAATGACGCCGTAACAGGGGAGACGAGGATCGCAACACAAGATAGCGAAGTCCTTTTGTTGCGGCGTGCCGCGAAGGGCGATGAGGAGGCGTTTGCGCTCCTCTACCGGCGGCACCAAGGCGGACTCTACAGGTTTGCTTTGCGAATGACGGGAAGCGCCTGGGCAGCGGAAGAGATTGTGCAGGATGTGTTCATGACCTTGATCCGTGCACCCCAAAAGTACGATCCCGCGCGCGGCTCCGTGGGCGCGCTTCTGTTTGGGATTGCGCGCAACCGCGTGATGAAACATCTCGAACGGATGCCTCGAGAGGTTCCGCTGGAAGAGAAGAACGAAGACGGAACCGGAACAGGAATTGTCTTGCGGGATAATTTTACTCCCGCAAAGTGGGTGGAAACGCGAGAGCGCATGCAGCAAGTGAGAGCCGCCGTGCTGGATCTTCCGGCTGAATTTCGCGAGGCCGTGGTGATGTGCGAACTGGAAGAGATGAGTTACGAAGAAGCCGCGCGGTTGACCGGTTGCCCAATTGGAACGATACGTTCGAGGTTGCACCGCGGCCGCGCACTGCTGCTGGCGAAGCTTGAGATGTTGCGGGATGCGCCCCGGCGCATGAAAGTGGCGAGGTGAAGCCATCTTGGAATCGCCTGGAAGGAATGCAATGAATTGCGAACAACTTGAGGCGATCGTACTCGATATCGAGCGCGAAGACGGGCTGGACTCTGGCGCGCGAGCTGCCGCGTTAGCGCACCTGAGCCATTGCCCCCGCTGCGCTGCGTTGCAGGAATCCTGGCACGCGGCTAAAGAAGAACTGCGTGCATTAGGTGAAGAAACGCTGGATGCTGGCGCACCCGCTCGAGTGGAGATGCGCCTGCGGCAGGAGTTTCGCACTCGGCATCGCACTATGGCAGTGCGGCGTGGAGCGATCGTGGCGGGCTGGGCCTTGGCCGCTGCGGCATTGATTCTCGGAGCTGTGAGCCTGAGTAATTGGCAGCAATCGCGGCGCGCCGAGATTGCGCGGCAACAAATGGCGGCGCCAGATACGCAAGTGGCTGGCGAGGTGGCTGGAGGGCCTGACCAGGGATCCGACAATCTCTCTGCCGGCCTTTCGAACGGAGATGATTTGGGAAATTTTACGCCGCTGCCGGGAACTCTGCCGGACGAAACGGAACAGGCCGCGATATTGCGCGTGCGGATGCAGCGCAGTTCGCTTGCCGCGTTGGGATTGCCGGTGAATGAGGAGCGCGAGGGCGAATGGATCCAGGTGGATCTGCTGGTTGGAAACGACGGACTGCCGCAAGCTGTGCGGCTGGCACAGGAAGAAGACTGAATCAGGATTGCCGCGGCGAACAACGCATCGCGGTCTGGGAGAGAAGAGGAGAAGGAATAATGAATCGGAATGCATGGACGGGTACTGCCCTGTGTGCAGCATTGTTGTTGGCCGCTGGAGTTTCGCGGGCTCAGGAAGGAGCACCGCCTCCACCTGAAAAGATGAAAATGATCTCGCAAGGAGGCGCGCCGGGTGAAGGCGGACCATTCGGCCAGCGGATGGAGTTGCTGGGTTTCGAGGGATTGCATGGAGGAAAGGTCGTTACTGGCGCGCCGTTTAGCGCGGTGGCCGTCTCGGAGTCCACGCAGAGTCTGCCCGATGGAAATAACATCACCCGGAAGACGCAGACCACACTTTATCGCGACAGCCGGGGCCGGTTCCGGAAAGAGGTGAGCTTCTCAGCGGCTGGATTGCTCGCTGGTTCAGGACAGCCGCGGTCCTTCGTCGTGATTCAGGACCCGGTAGCGCAAGTGGGTTATTCGCTCGAGCCGGACCAGAAAATCGCGCGGAAGACGTCGTTTGCCGGTCGCGTGCCACGGCCGAATGGGAAACCAACGGATAGAATGAGTAATCGTCTTCAGAAGGAATTGGCAGATGGAAGTTTGAAGCAGGAAGATCTCGGCACACAGACGATTAACGGCGTGATGGCGACGGGAACGCGCTATACGCATACGATTCCGGCGGGGCAGATTGGCAACGAAAAACCGATCGTCGCTGTGTCCGAGCGTTGGTATTCCAATGACCTGCAGATCGTGGTGAAGAGCACGCGGAACGATCCTCGATTCGGGACCTCAACGTATACGGTGACGAACATCCAGAGGACCGAGCCTGCGTCTGCGCTATTTACAGTGCCGGCGGATTACACGGTGCAAGCAGGCGGGCGAGGCCATAGAGGCCGCGGGGTGGTGCCGCCTCCGCCACCTCCGAGCGACAACTAAGCAACCCAACCTTGCGCCGGTAATTGTAGTTTTAGCAGGCGCGAGTAGAACAACGATCTTCTCTCCTGAAGACGATACGCCCTTTCCGCATCTGCCCCCATCAATGCGGGAGGGGCGTTGTCGTGTTCGGAGACGGGAGACAAAGGAAGTAGAGGAAGTAAAGGAGCTAAAGGGCGAGAATTGGGCGGTCTATGGTGCGATAGGGGATGTAGAATCCGCGTGTGGACGAAAAAGAACTGGTAAAGGTGCTGGAGCAACAAGGATTTGGCCACACCTACGTGTGGCAGGATGAGCCGGACGCATTTTATCCTACGCATACGCATGAGGCGGAAACAGTACACATCATTTTGCGCGGTGAGATGACGTTAACCATGGACGGCCGCTCTGAGACATATCGCGCGGGCGCACGCTGCGATGTTCCAGCCGGGGCCGCGCATTCGGCCAAAATGGGACCGTCAGGTTGCCGCTACCTAATCGGCGAGCGATGAGTTGTGACGACCTTGAAGAGCTACTCCGATTGTTTGTCAGTTTATTCTTTATAAGAAGTTCGATGCGGATGCGGTTAGCGGGCCGTCTTTTGGTCGGATGCCCCCGTTGCCGCTGGCTAACTGATCCCTGCGATTCATCGATCTAGTTCAGTGCGTAGATGTTCCCTTCGGTGCTGCCGACGTAGATGGTGCCGTTCGCGATGGCAGGCGAGGAGAGAATCGCGCCGACGGCCATCATTTTTTGCACGCCGGAAACCATGTCATCGTAGAAAAAGTCGAAGAAGGCCGCTTCATACTTGGGAGAGCCGTCGGGCTTCGTAAAAGTGGAGCCGTTTGCCTTGGCACCATCTGTTTCGAACATCCAAGCAAATTTCTGAGCCTTGAGATCGATGGCGAGCAGCTTGCCTTCGTGAGAGCCGATGTAAAGAGTGTCTCCGGCAATCGCGGGGGACGAAAACATGGGCCAATGCTTGTTGTCGAGTGAGAAAAGCGGAGCACCGGATTTGGCGTCGAGAGCGTGGATTAAGCCCGTATCGGATGTCGCAAAGTAAACCTTGCCGTCAAAGACGGCCGGTGAAGCGATGACCCAGGAGCCCTTATTGGCAAAGAACCAGAGTTGTTTGCCCGTGGCGGCGTCGAGGGCGTAAAACTTGGAGTCGCGGCAACCGAAATAAACCACGCCGTTTGCGACCGCTGCGGAAGATTGAATGCCGACTTGATTGTGGATGTTGGGATCGTCCCCGGTCTTGAAGCGCCATTTTTCTTTTCCGGTTGTGGAATCGAGTGCGTAGAAATAGCTGTCCCAGCTGCCGGCAAAGAGCGTGCCATCGGAAATGGCCGGCGACGAATGAACCACGTCGCCCGTTTTGAATTTCCATTTGAGAGCGCCGGTGGCGCCGTCCAGTGCGTAGATATTCGTGTCGCCGCTGCCGAAATAAACAGCCCCGTTGGCGACAACAGGGGACGAGAGATAAAAATCGAAGGGGTCAGGCATGGTTTCTGCGGCGGGCTCCGCACCGTGGAGATGCGTGGCGGCGAAGCGGCGCTCGCCTGCGGTCGTAAACTTCCACTTCAAATGGCCGGTGGCGGCGTCCACGGCGTAGAAATTACTATCGAAGCTGCCGAAATAGACGAGGCCTGCGGAGACGGCGGGTGAAGAGGTGATGCGGCCCCCGGTTTTGAATTTCCAACGGAGAGTGCCATTGGAAGCGTCGAGCGCGTAGAGAAAATGATCGCTGCTGCCGATGTAGAGAGTGCCATCCGCGATGGCGGGTGACGAAAGAACCTGGCCTTTTGTGGGAAACCTCCACTTAATTTTCGTGAATTGAGCGACAGCAGGGCCGGGATAAACACCGGTATGCTGCGGATTGCCGCGAAACATGGCGTCCTGGGCAAAAAGCGGGGAGCAGAAAGCGAGCGTAGAGAGCAAGAGCAAACGTTTCACGGGAGCAGCCTCCGTTTTGTAGATAGACGGAGTGGACAGGAAAACGTTTTCGGAGGGATAGAATCCGCTGAACTAGACTACGAATCGAAAGCCGCGAGCATTTCCTGCAAGGGACAGTTGGTGGGACGATGGCGGCGGAGTATGTTAGTGTAATTTTCCGATAATTATTGAGAACAGGACGAGGAGAACGATGGCGAAACCGAAAGTGCTGGCGACGCGCCCGCTGTTTCCCGCGGCGCAGGAGATTTTGAACGCGAGCTGCGAGGTGGACTATTGGACGAAGCCGGAACGGATTTCGAAACAGGAGTTGTTTCGAAGAGTGAAGGGAAAAGAGGGATTGGTCTGCCTGTTGACGGAAAGAGTGAATCTCGAATTGCTGAGCGCGGCGCCGAAATTGCGGATCGCAGCGAACGTCGCGGTCGGGTTCGATAATATCGATGTGGCGGCGTGCACGAAGCGTGGTGTGGTGGCGACGAATACGCCCGGAGTGCTGGATGAAACGACGGCGGACTTTGCCTGGACGCTGATGATGGCGGTGGCGAGGCGACTGGTGGAAGGAGATGCCCTGGTGCGCTCCGGAAGTTGGAAGGGATGGGACCTTGATCAACTTGTAGGAGCGGATGTGTGGGGCAAGACGCTCGGCATTGTGGGATTCGGGCGAATCGGAAGAGCGATGGCGCGGCGGGCCATCGGATTTCGGATGAAAGTGATTTATGCGGATGCGGTGCGGGCGCCCGGAGCGATGGAGAATGAACTGAACGCGGAGCGTCGCGAGCTGAATAGCTTGCTCGCGGAAGCGGACTTCGTGAGTGTGCACGTGCCGCTCCTGCCGGAAACGCAAGGACTCTTTGATGCGGCGAAATATTCCAGGATGAAGCCGACAGCGTACCTGATCAACACATCGCGCGGGGCAGTGGTGGATGAAGCGGCGCTGGTGCACGCTCTGGAAACCGGAAAAATCGGCGGGGCAGCGCTGGACGTATTTGAGAACGAGCCGTCCATTCATCCGGGGCTGAAGAGACCAAACGTGGTGCTGGCGCCGCACATCGCGTCGGCGTCAATCGAAACCCGGACGAAGATGGCGTGCATGGCCGCGGAGAATGTAGTGGCGCTGTTCAAGGGACAGCGGCCGCCGAATATGCTGAATCCAGAAGCACTGAAAGCCAGCTGAGGTAGCGCGGCGACTCCCCTATGGCGGAACTGAAGCAACTTGCCCGCCGGATTTTCCAGGAAACCATTTCGGCGATCGATATTCCCGCGGCGATGCAGAGGAAACTGCGGCGCGAGGGAACGGTGCTGCGTCTGAACGATGCAGCGGTGGATCTGCGCGCGTTTGCGAAAGTGCGCGTGATTGCGATCGGGAAGGCCGCGCACGCGATGGTGGAGGGCTTCGAAAGTTTGCTGGACGGAGAGTTTCGATTTGAAGGGATCGTTTCCGCGCCCGCGCCCCCGGCACGCGCCGCGGAAGGAATGAAATATTTCGTTGGCGGACATCCGACGCCGGATGAACAGAGTTGGAAAGCCGCGGAAGCGATTCTGGCATCGCTGAAAGAGTGCGACGAGAAGACCGTGGTGTTTTTTCTGTTATCGGGCGGAGGCTCGGCGCTGGTGGAGTTGCCGATCGATCCGCGGCAGACGCTCGAAGATGTGCGGAAATTGCATCGTGCGCTTGTGACCTGCGGCGCGCCGATCGACGCGATGAACGCGGTCAGAAAACATGTTTCCGCGGTGAAAGGCGGAAGATTGGCGGTGGCCGCAGGGCAAGCGGCGAAGCTCACGCTGGCGGTGAGCGATGTGCCGGTTGGAAAGGAATCAGCTCTGGCTTCCGGGCCGACGCTGCCCGACCCAACGACGATTGCGGATGTGCGACGCGTCATTGAGGAATATTCATTGCAAGAAAAGCTTCCAGCGGCACTCTTGCGATGGCTAGGCGAGCAGAAAATGCCGGAGACACCCAAAGAGGGCGACGCGGCATTCTGCAATTCGCATTTTTCTTTGCTGCTTGGCCTTGATGATCTGTTTCATCCCGCGCATCACGCCACCGAAGCGAAAGGTTTTCTCGCGTGCTGCGACAATACAACGGACGATTGGCCGGTGGAAAAAGCGGCGGAATTCTTGTTGCAGCAGCTTGAAGATGTTCGCCGGGCGAATCCCGGACAGCGCGTGGCGGTGATTGCGGATGGCGAGGTGAGCTCGCCGGTTAAGGGGAAAGGAATTGGCGGAAGGAACGCCGCGTTTGTTTTGGCTTGCGTGAAAAACATTTCCGGAAAACAGATTGCGGTGCTCAGCGCGGGGACGGACGGAGTGGATGGCAACAGTCCGGCGGCGGGAGCGGTGGCCGATGGAGAAACGCTGGAGCGCGGGCGGGCCATTGGTTTGAATGCCAGGTACATGTTCCGAGAGAGCGACTCGTATAGTTATTTTGCGAGGCTGGGGGATACGATCGTTACCGGGCCCACGGGAAACAATATGCGCGATTTGCGCATTTTGTTGGCGGAGCCGTGAGGATCGAACTCCGAAACTCGAAAACCGAAAATCGAAACTCGGAAACCGAAAGCAGTGGATCATGAGAGCGGGAGCGCCGCGAATGATTGCGCCCCGCAAACTTATAAGAAGATTGTCTGGTGCTGCAGGTCGATAAACCTGCCCCTACTTTGGTGGCGGAAGGCGCGTCTCGATGGTCTTGAGGCGGTCGTTCATTTCCTGCATCAGTTGCTCCAGTTTATCGAGTCGCCTGGCGACGGCGCCTTGATCATTGCCTGCGGCGGAGGCTTCCGCGGCGCCTTCGCCCTCTCCACCTTCATCGCCGGAAGCGGCGCCCTTCCCGCTCGCGTGCTTGTTCAGACGTGCGATCTGCCGTTTGATCATCGGAGCCATTTCGATGCTGAGATCGTCGCTCTTGAGCAGGGCTTCGAGAGCGGGGATGGCGGAATCGTCGCCGCGGGCGCCGAGCGCGAAGATAGACGCAAAGCGCACGGGAAAATGCGGCTCGCTAAGATAAGAAGCCAGTTGCCGAGTGATGTCCTTATTGTCTTTCTGAAGATGAGCAAGGCTCGAGATAGCTGCAGTGCGCGAATCGATGGGCTTGCCCGTCGCAGACCACTGGAGAAGCAGAGGGACAGCTTTGTCGTCCTCGAGTGACCCCATTGAACGGAGCGCGGCGTTGCGCAGAAAACCGTCCGGAGAATCGGCAGCGACGGCAGCGTCGAGAGTGGCCAGCGCGCCCGGTGCTTTGAGACGCCCTAGCGCTTGTAAAGCGGCGGCGCGGGCCCGGTAGGAACTATCATCGCCTGCGATGGAGTTCAGCTTGGCCACGATGGCAGGATTGTCCTTGAAATTGCCAAGCGCCGAGACGATGTGACTGCGCACCCAGGGTTCCGTGGCAGTATCTAGCGCGGCGAGCAGTTGTTTGGAGGCCGCCGAGCCTCCCAATTGGCCCAGAGCGTCGGCGGTATTGGCGCGTATTCCCCAGGCTTTATCGCTGCGAAGTGCGTCGCCGAGGGCCGCGACGACATCGTCCTCGACTTTAAGTTTGCCGAGAGCCGCGACGGCATCCGCGCGATCAGCGAGTTCGGTGGCGTTCTTCAACTGGTAGAGCCACTCCTTTTTTTCTTTGTGGAATTCGGCTGATTTGAGGACGTGGCCGCCCTTATCCAAAAGAACCAGGAGAGGCGTAGAGTCCGTGGGAAAGGTGAAGATTTGGGAGTCCTTGGAAACGGTCATGGGGAAAAGCTTTGGTCCCGAAGCCGTGGTGATTTCAACTTCGGTTGAAATGCGAAAAAGGCCGACGCGGCCTTCGACTCTTTGCGTTTGCTTAATGGTGAGCGCGACTTCGTGCTTTGCATCGTCGTACTTGTAGCTGACGTCGAACTTGGGAGCGCCCGCGCCGTAGAGCCACTGGCTGAAGAATTGATCGACGTTGATGTGCGTGGCTTCTTCGATGGCTTTGGAAAGATCGGCGGTGACGACGTTCTGGCCGCGATTCACTTCGAGGTAGTGCTTGAGGCCGCGATAGAAAGCGTCTTCGCCGAGCTGGTGGCGGAGCATGTAAAGCACCCAGCCGCCCTTGGTGTAGGCGTTGCCGTCGAACTCGCCGGAATCGTTGAAGTCGTGGCGGACGATGGGTTTGCTGTAGAGATTGTTCTGCCCGAACCACTGTCGCGCGCTCTCCCACCGTTCGTAGTCGGCCTGGTCCTTGCCGAAGTGCGCTTCACTCCAGATTGTTTCCATGAACGTGGCAAAACCTTCGTTGAGCCAGATGTCGCCCCAGTCCTTGCAGGTGACCAGATCGCCGAACCACTGATGGCCGAGCTCGTGAGAGATGAGGTCATCCTCGCCGGTAGGAAATTCAGGAACGAGTTTGGGATGCCGGAGCGAAGAGCTTGTGTTGGTCGTGGCGCTGGAGTTCTCCATCCCGCCGGCGACGAAATCATCGACCATGGATTGCGCATACTTTTCCCAGGGATAGTCGACACCGAGCTTTCTGCTGAAGAGATCGATCATCTGGGGAGTGCGGCCGTAATTAATCGAAAGGCGGTCGCCGCGGCCCTTGGGCGCGTAATAGTTGACGGGCATGCCGCGCCAGGAATCCTTGACCTCGTCGAATTCGCCGGCGACCACGGTGATTAAGTAAGTGGAACTGGGCTGTGACTCTTTCCACGTCCAGGTTTTCATTCCCTTGACGGCGTTGGAGACATTGATGAGCTTCCCGTTGGCAACGGTAATCCAGGAATCAGGCACGGTGAGAATGGTTTCGGTCGTGAGGCGATCGTTCGGGTAGTCGTAGGTTGGGAGATAGTAACGCGTGTCCTCGGATTCGCCCTGTGTCCATATTTGCTTGGGGCGGTCCGGATAATCCTTGTCGGGCAGGATGAAGTAGAGGCCCTTGCTGGGCTTTGCTTCGTAGTGAATAGTGACGTCGAATTTTTCGCCGGAGCGCGAAGCCGCTGGGAGCGGGATGATGAGCTTATCGTCCTTGGTCTCGAATTTGGCGGCGGATTTGTTGACGGTCACGCTTTGGATCACGAGACCCACGGAGTCAAACACGATCTTCGGGGCGCCGTCCCGCAGGATGGTGAGCGTATGAGTGACGTCGCCAGTGACTTTTTTCTGATCGAGATCGAAACGCAACGCGATGCGCGAGTGTTGCAAGTCGTAGTCGCGGCTGCGGGCGTAGGGCTCGTCGGCGCGAAGCTGGAGTGCGGCGAGCAGAATGGCGAGCACGCCGGCGAGGGCGCAGAGCGTCGGCTTGCGACGCGCACTGCAAGCACACGCAGACAAGTGGATGTTCAATTGGATTGGCTCCTTTGGAATGAATGTCCGGCTCGTTCGAGCGCGGAGACGGCTACGGCCAAACTTTCAGCGGCCACAAGCAGGTAATCGGTGTCGAACGTCGCGATCGTCAGCACACTGACTCTCGCAGCGGCAAGAGGGCCAACGAGAGCCGCCAACACGCCAACTTCCGACAACATGAACGGGCCCTGGACTTTGATGACACGCCAGCCTCCCTGAAACTGCACGCCTGAGGGAACGCGCGACTCTTCGACCATGATCGAGAGCTCTTCGCTGGTGCGCGTCACCGAGAAAAACGGGCCTTGCGTGGCCCACGCGGGAATGTCCGCACCGGACGAAAGTCCGATAATCGCGAAATTTTCCGGCAGAAGCGATAGCTGAAAACTGCGCAGGGAGAGACTCATCGCGCTACAGGAGACCCCTGACCATGCCGCCATCGACCGCGAGGGAAGCGCCGTTCACGTAGCTGGCCCGCTCCGAAGCAAGGAAAGCAACGACGGCGGCAAACTCTTCAGGCGTGCCGATGCGGCCTGCGGGAATCTGCCGAGTCCAATCGGCGAATACATCTTCCGGCGGAACTCCCGTGCGAGCGGAAATGGCCGCGGCAAGGTTATCGAGGCGCGCGGTGCGCGTGTAGCCGGGGCAAACGTTGTTGACGGTAATACCGTGAGCGGCGTATTCATTTGCGAGAGTGCGCGCCAAGCCCGTGACGGCGGCGCGTATGGAATTAGAAAGCAGGAGCCCGTCGACAGGTTGCTTTACGGCGGAGGATGTAATGGTGATGAAGCGCCCCCAGTTGTTTTTTTGCATGCGCGGAAGTGATTCCTTGGCGAAGAATACCGTGCTCATGAGCAGAAGTTCAACCGCAGCGCGCCAGTCTTCCGTATTCGAGTCCACGAACAATTTAGACGGAGGGCCACCGGAATTGGTAACACAAATGTCGAGACGGCCGAAGCGCTCTTCGACGGCGGCAAAGAAATGAGAGACCGAAGCGGGGTTTGTGACATCGATAGCTTGATGGAAGACTTCCCGACCGGTGGATTTGTGGATGAGGGCCGCCGCTTGTGCAAGGTCCGATGCGTTGCGGGCGCAAATGGCAACGCTGGCGCCTTCGCGCGCGAGTTCTTCCGCAACGGCGCGGCCAAGCCCTTTACTGGCGGCGGCAACGATGGCTACGCGTCCCTGTAGCCCCAGATCCAGATTTTCACCTCGCTCAAAAATTCCATAGTCTCGCGAATCGCGCGGTGGGTCAAATCTTCCGGATTGTTTTATTCCAGACAGCGAGCCATTTTCCGGTTTCGGCGCTCATCAGCAGTTAGGCTACCGGACGATCGTCGCGCGTTGAGAGAAGTTGCAGGCCCGGGCTTCGCGGACTCTGCTTCTGAATCACCACTCACCAGCTGTAGTGGACTTTGTAGCTCACCGTTTTCTCTCCGCTTGGCGGAATCTGCACAAGGAACTCCATGGTGCGGCTATCTAGCTTTTTGAAGGGATCAGAATTCTTGATAATGTCCCAATTCGTCCAGCGATAGAGATGCTCGACGATGCGCACTTCAACAGGCTCGCTCTTGTGATTGCGCACTTTGATGTCAAACGATTCGTCCAGCCATCTCGCATTGAAATCTGCGCGGTAATCCGCGCGGCTGCGCTCTCCGGTCATGTCAAAGGCGTTGCCCGTATAGAGGCGGATGGTTTCGTCCTTTGGGGTGTGGTCGATGTCATTCTCGCCGGTGAACTCAAGTTGACCATCATCGTCGCGCCGATAGAAACGCACGCGTCCTTTTGGAAGTGGCATGCCAAGATGATTCTCGAGGCTGTTTTTGAACTCCTGCATGACCCAAACTTTGGGGTTGGAGAGGATGCCATAGCTTTCCTGCTGGCGGATGCTCTCCATTGGCCAATTCTGATAATTTTGTTCGACTTTAAATCCATCGTAGACATAGACAGTCTTGGACTGAATTCCGGCGGCGCGGACCATTTCTACCTGCTTGGTTTCGCGATCGTGGAGAGTTGTGGGGTGTTCGAGAGTGTAGAGATGATATTCGTCGAAAGTCTTTTCTGTAACCGGTGGACCAAATTGGCCTCCACCTATTCCAGCAAACGTCGCGGCTCCCAGTCTCCCGCCCACCACCGAACCGGGAGGTGGGACTTTGTTCACATCGCCTGCCATCAACTTTAGGCGCGCATCACGAAAGGTCTTGCCGCTCTGATTGTCGAGGGTTACCCAGCCGACGAGCTCGAGCACGTTGGATTTCGGCGGCGCAATCACGTTGTAACTCGCGTTCCAGTTCATGCCGCCAGTCACATAGCTGAACTCGGCCGACGTAGCACCCGGCTTGTCGCTCAGCAGTTCCCAAGAGAGCGTGGGCTTGAGGACCGTATCGTCAGCCAGTGCAGGGAACAGGGGCTGACCCGGCAAGGAGAATTGCAGTTTGCCGTTAACTTCGATGATGGGTTGCTCGCTGCCCTGGGCCACGGCAGCCTGCTGTGCGGCATATTGTGGGCCGTACGATTGGAACGCGGCGTAATGGGGCACGTAGCCGCTGCGGATGATCTTGCCCTGCACGGTCCGCGTAGTGCCATCCTTGTCGCTCTCGAGGAAATCAATGGTCTTGCCCTCATAGAGAGAAAGGAGCAACTGCTGCGAGACGGGATCATTGCGGTAGTTCTGCTCGAGAATCTGAAGGTGACGGCCGGTGTCCAGGGAGCGCAGGATCACGGAATCGGGTTCGAGGTGAGCGGTAATGTCGGTGACCTGAAGGTGGTTAACACCTGAGCGCAAATCGAGGGGCAGCTTCTGACGTACGACGGCGAACTGCTGGTTGTAAATTGTGAGGGCCGGAGAGTCGCCCTTCTGCTCCTGCTCTGTGCCAGATGCAAAGGCCGAATTGAACTGATAGAACGCTGCCCAGAGAAGGACCGCAGATAAGCACAAACCGCCGATCCGTTTTGCGAAGTGCACGTTGATCTCCTTAGTACGGCAATTACTCGGGAAGTATACAGCTGGCACAAAATATGTCGGTACTTATCTGTGAGGAGGCGGGCAGACTCCTGGTTAGCCAGATTACCGGAAACTGATTGATTATTCGATAGCGGCCGGAGGCCCAATTGGTCGCGGTCGCAGCGGGGACGAGCCAACGCAACTCACGGATGGGCAGGGAAAATGGTGCCAAGCGGCTTGTTGGCAGCAACTGCACTGCACCATTCAGATTTGGCCTGCTGTCGCTTGCAGGTGCTTGGCACCGAAGCAGTGTCAGGGATGCTCCCGGTCTGTTCTGTCAGGGATGTGCCCGGTCTGTACCCCGTCGCCGGGACCTACCCTCCTCCCACTTATTTCATAAGTGTTGATTCTAAAAGATTTAGGTTTCGTGTAACTCGTTTAGAATGAATACTTGGGGGCGGTTCTGTAAATATTGATTCTAAAGAACTTGCTCCAGCGCAATTTGTGCGGAAGGCGGCTTGCTTCGCAAGTATCGCGAACAAGGGACTTTGGCCAAACGGGAGGCGCCGAAAAACAAAAACGCCAGCAAGGACGCTGGCGCTATGGGATCAACAGGTAGTATTACCCAAGACATATAGTATGCGAGGAGCAACTTATTGTCAAGGACAAACCAGGAAGCGAGGTAAAAAGAGATTATCTGCCTTTGGACGATATACCCAAGCGCTATTTGCTGGCTGCGACCGTCCCGTGGGAGGCGAGGTAAGCGCGGGCATGGGCGAGTTGCGGAAGATCGGAGTCGGCGGATTTCCACGCCGCCAAAAAGTCCGCGTACTCATGTGCGGCAGCTGAGAGGTTGCCAGCATGTTCGCTTGCCAACGCGATGCCGTAGAGCGGGAAGCCAGAGCGAGGGCGGTCGAGGAGTGCGTTTTTGTAGGCGGCTTTTGCATCCGTCCAGTCCGAATCTGCCATGAATGCCCCTGCTTCCGTCTCGCCAACAGGTTGAAGGAAGGCCGGAGGTTCACGGTAACCGAGGGATTTTTCTTCCCGCGCGGCCTGTGCGTAGAGTTTCTTCGCTTCGTCTGTCTGCTTCTTTGCCACCAGCAAGCCGGCACGCAGTTCCAGAGACATGATGGAGAGGTTGCTGACCAAAGGCTTGGGCATGGCGTCCGGCATCACCTGCAGCTTTGGAGGGCCGGCGTCCGATTTCTTCTTGTCTTTTTCTTTTTCGTGGGCCTTGGCGTCCTCTTCGTCTTTCAAGCGTTGAGAGATTCGCCACAGTCCCGCGTCGAACTCTGTTGACGCCGCCTCCGCGCGGGACAGATCGCGAGCCTCGAGTGCCCGCATGCCGAGCGCAAACTGAGTTAGCTGGCGCGCGAGGAATTGAAGATTCGGAAGTGTGGCGGGAAGGTCGCTAGTTTTCAGCAAAGCGAGAACCGAAGCCCAATCCGCGGAGCGTAGTGCCACAGGGAGGCGCGGATCGAGACGCGACATGGCATCGCGTGGCGACCAGGGATACAGCGTGTTCTCAAGTTCGCCGCGCGCGCCCTTAAGTTTGGCGGACAACGCGGTGGCCTCATTTAATTCCCCAAGTTCCATCAAGTTCGCGACCGCGTACATAAGGTTGTGTACGTAATTCCAGTCGTCATCGACCTGCACGTGCTGTGCCTGCATATACGCTTCATCGGCTTGCATCGAAGCTGCGAAAGATTCTTTCGCGCGGAGATAATCGCCAGTGCGATAGAAGATGTGCCCCGGCATGTGCACCATGTGCCCTGAGGTAGGCGCCAGGCGGCCAAGAATTTCGGCGCTGTGAAGAGCCTGCTCCGGATGTTGGCTCGGCTCGACGGCGTGAATCCAGTAGTGATTCGCGGCCGAGTTGTCGGGATCTTCCTTAAGCACCGACTGAAACATCGTCAGGGCTTCCTTTTGGCCGTCGCGCGGCTGATCGTCATCGTCGTAGCCATCGGAAAGCGCTTCCGCAAGAAAAATTCGCCCCTGCATGTCTTTGGGATTGCTCTTTACCAGCTTTCGGTAAAGCTGCACTTCCTTGGACTCTACCTTGCTCTTATCTTCTCCTTCGGATTTATCGGCGGCTTCGGCAGCCGCGCTCGCTTCGATATATAGGCGTTCCGCTTTGCTGGCGTGGCCTTTGAGGCTGACGGCCTTGGCTAATGCCTGGTTGGAATAGTATTTGGCATTGCTGTGACGGAATTTCTCCGCCTGATAAATTCCCCAATAGCACATCGCACAATTCGGGTCGACGCGAACGCTCTGTTCGAACGCGCGGACGGATTCGTAGTCCCAAAAATCGTGCAGCAAATTCAAGCCTTGGTCGAACCACATCTGCGCCTCGGGCGTTGCGGAGATGCGGATGTGGGCGTTCCCAATGCCGGTGAGTTTCTCCGGAAGCGGCAGCTTTTCCGGAGCCACTTCTTCGCGCATGTCCATGGAGTGGGAGCTCATGGGGTTCTGTGCGGCGACTCGCAGTGAGGAGCCGGCAATGAGAAATGCTGCGATCGCCCCGAAAGCGACGAAGTTTCGATGTGACAAACGCAAATTCAACACCGGCTCCGACACGATTTCTCCCTTTCCAAAAGAGACCTCGCTATTCTAATCGAAAACCCTGGCGAATGAGGCTTGACGAAGCGCCGAGCACCGACGAAGAAGATTGTTTGCGCTGGGAGCAGGGCGGCGCTAAGATGCAGCGAATTTCCTGCCAGTGGAGGTTTTCATGATTCGGATTACGCGCGCGATCGGGTTTCTCGCCTTTCTCGTTTTCTCTATTCGTCCCGCAAGCGGACAACAGATTGGCAGGTACGTGCCGATCCCAGCCGGTTCCGAAGCGGACCATGCGCTGACGGAAATCAACGGCACTGCGGATCCGGCGCAAAAGCTGGCGCTCATCGATAAATTTTCATCGAGTCTCGGCCAGGGTGACATGGCGATCGTGGCGGACGATCTGTACGTAAATTATTATATTGCGCAAAAAAACTACGACAAGGCGTTCGAGTACGGCGACAAACTCTTTGCGCTCGATCCGGATAACTTCGCAAACGCGGTGAACATGGTGCGCGCAGCAAGCGAGAAGAATGACAACGATAAACTTACGGCTTACGGCGAAAAGGCGTCCGGCATTCTGCAGAGATTCAAGGCGGCTCCGCCACCGGCAGGAACGGAAGCAGAGGGGTGGCAAAGGCAAAAGGCGGCGACTCTCGAGAGCAATAAGGACAGCATTGCCTACGTCGAGCAGGCCGTTTACATGGTGGCCTATAAGACGACGAATCCTTCGAAGCGGGCTGCGATGTTTACTCATTTCGCGCAGATCTTTCCCGATTCGCCGTACGCCAATCAAGCCCTGGGCGTGGCGGCCACTTCGTACCAGCAAGCGCAAAACATCCCGAAAATGCTGGAGGTGGCGAACGGGTTGTTGGCCAAAGATTCCAACAACATAGGAATGCTGCTTTTGCTTTCCGACTATTACAGCGAGAAAGGAGAGCAGCTGGACAAGGCCGAGGCCTCCGCCAAGAAAGCGATCGCGCTGCTGGGCACCGCTCAAAAGCCGGAAGGAGTGACTGATGAACAGTGGCAACAGCAGGTCTCACTGCAAAAAGGACTGGCGCTCAGCTCTTTGGGGCAGGTGAACCTTCAAAAAAAGGATAACCCTCAAGCCGCGGAGAACTTCAAATCCGCGGCACCGCTGTTGAAGGCGGACGAAGGGAGCTTTGGCCGCAATCAATATCGGCTAGGCTTTGCCTTGCTAAATTTGAAAAAAAATGCCGAGGCCAGGGAAGCATTCACGCAGGCAGCCTCGGTGAATAGCGCTTACAAGGGGCTGGCGCAGGCGAAACTGAAGTCCTTCGAAGCAGCAGCCAAGCAAAAGCCCTGAGATTGACGCCTGCCGCGGAGAAGAAATCGGACCGGGGAGATGTTTGCAGGGTTTTATTGGGGCGACGGTCAGCTCGCGGGACCTGCCGAACCTTCGCCCAGGTCTTCGGCATCCAATGGAAGGAATTCTTACGAGACTTATGACTATTGCGGCCGAATATGAATTCGCATAGGAGCGGAAAATGACAGAGATTGCGACGTTTGGAGCGGGCTGTTTCTGGGGAATTGAAGCGGCCTTTCAACAAGTGCCTGGAGTCGTTGATACGGCTGTGGGATACACCGGCGGACAGACGCCGGATCCGTCCTACAAGGAGGTTTGCACGGACGAGACGGGCCACGCCGAAGTGGTTCAGGTTACGTTCGATCCGGCAAAGGTAAGCTTCGAGCAGCTTCTCGACGTGTTTTGGAAGGTGCACGATCCCACGCAAGTGAACCGGCAAGGACCGGACTTTGGCACGCAGTACCGAACGGCGATTTTCTTTCATTCTTCCGAGCAAGAGGCTGTAGCCAAGAAATCACTCGCAACACTGGAAGCAAGCGGCAAGTTCAAACGCCCCATCGCGACGGAAATCACGCCGGCAGGCACGTTCTATCGCGCCGAGGAATATCACCAGAAATACTTACAGAAGCGCGGCGTGGCATCCTGCCACTTTTAATGCGTGTCTTCGCTTCGGTAATCGAGCTGGCCGGGCATCGTTGCCATGCAACTTCTGTCCAGGATATTTGTTTACGGGAAAAAAAACTGGCGGAGAGGGTGGGATTCGAACCCACGGTAGGGGTTAACCTACACACGCTTTCCAAGCGTGCGCCTTAAACCGCTCGGCCACCTCTCCCGCGACGGACGCAATCTTATCAATCTAACAGAAACTGCCGCTTCGCGCACAATCGGGCAACTCCGTCTGGAGGACCGAGTGAGGCGGCTTCGCACATTCATTTACGTCTGCTAAACTGTTGGGAACGGTTCCGGGATAGTGCAATCGGTAGCACATCAGCCTTTGGAACCAAACCCACGAAATCGCTAACTCCCGCAAAATCAGTAAGCGCCTGTTCTCTCAATGTGTTAGCGTTTATCTGCGTTCGCTGCCGTTTCGCTTCTTTGACTGCTTTTGACTCGTTCGGGGACATTTCGGGGACAATTTGCACTACTTTTGCGCACTCTTCATTTCATATCGAGCGATCTTCAGAAACTCCGGAATCGCGGGGGACCACCATACTTTCTCTTTTAGGTGCTCATCCCAATTTTCGCCGAGTCTATCAAAGGAGAAAGAGTAGCCGACGTCTGGTCCGCATTCCGTGTGGGTGAACAGAATCACGCAGTTAAAGCTCTCCCACTGTCCGTCTGCAACAATCGCATCTCCGTTGCCGGGATACGCCAGCCCCCCGCGTTCTTCTTTCCCGCCGTGTTCGTTAAATCTTACCTGTGGCTTACGGAAAGGAGGAAGTTCCTGGTCGCAGATTTCAAACCACGCGTTCTCCGGCTTCAGCGCCCCACCGCAGAAGTAGCATTTCAGTTTGAGTGTCTTTGGCTCCACGGTATTACCTCACCTTTTCGAGTTAGACCTTTTTGGTTTTGGACGAACGACTGTGACTCTAAATTTGCGTTTGCTTAAATCGTCAGCAAGAACGGCCGCACAACCCTCGCAGAGCCCAACACTCAGGACGTGTCCAACCGAGAGTTGAAACGTCCCCTCAATCAATATGTCCGTGCCGGGCTGCATCGCCATTTGGAACGCATGTGGACACAGCATGTGGAGCTTTATCCTTGTTTTCATTTCTGCGCTGCCTTCCGCTTCTTCTTCGGCGCTTCCTTATCCAAAAACATTTCGATGCCGGGGCGGATGAGGTCGCTCACGGGCGCGCCGGTTTTTCCGGCTGTGGCCCTTAAGCCTGTTGCGGGCCACCGGCTTAACCATCAGTGAGCGAGGAGCATCTTGAGGAGCAGATGCGTCGCGCGATAGACTGAACCGGCCGCGAAAAACAATGCGCCCCACCAAAGGGCTGAGAAGGACAAGTCGAACCATCCGATAGACGCTAGTGATTTTGGAAATGGAGTAACTGCAAGGCAAAGCACTAACACAAAAGCAGACGACCAGATCGCATCTTTTAGATACGAAACTATGTATTGGAAATAGCCCCACCGTTTTAGGCGTTGAATAATTGACTTTTCCTCGATGACGGGCAAGATGGTGACGGCCGTGACCAAGTAGGCGACGAAGATAGCGCACACGGAGATGATCTTGTTCAGAAAATCATCCTTCCAAGGGGAGTTCAGCAACCTCAGATAGGGAACGGCAACGGGAATCGCTGCTCCCGCGACTGCCATCAACCCCGGAAGGAATTTCTCGAACCAAAGGCTAGCGCTCGGCCGAGCGGGTTCCGGCACTAGATTAGGCTCTGGAGATATTCCCTGTGGCGATCGAGCGCTGCTCTCAATAAGTGCTGGCATTGGCGTGCATCCAACCTTCTCTCAGCGTATTCCACTTGGCCCGAGAATACTAGTCGGTCGCGGATGAAATCGACTACTTCAGTTTTCTCAGCTCCGGGTATGCGCCCACGAACAGTAAGCTGATTCAAATCATTCCCACCGCGAAATGCTCGGGCGACTCGTTTGAGGAGCGCAAGGTTCATCGATTCCCGGCGGTTCCCTCGTCCCATCGAAAACTTCAGGTCCACAGTTCGGGCGTTGATTTCATTTGCTGCTTCGTCAAGAAAACTGCCCATTGATGGGATGCTTTGCGAAAAGTCCGGGTGAAAAGCCGGTGCCCTGAGCTTTAATTCTACGCTTCCGATGCTGGTCATCCTTTCAAATCTAGCCCAGGCATCTTCCCGCAACTTGGGTTGGACATCGAACATTGCCCCTGTCACGTCGCGGAGAAGAGTCTCTATGCCTGAGACACGTAGAACTTTGTGGCGCTGTGTGACAAGGGTTTGGAGTGGCCGGTCATAGAGGAAATGGGCTTCTTCTGCTGCACCTTCGTTTACCTGAAAAAAAAGCGGTGCCACTTCCCCAGTTTGAAAATTGCCTTTTTCGGGGAGATTAACCTTTCGGATTCTCACGGCGAGACCAAAGGCATGAGTCTCGTGGCATTCAGGAGGAAACAGTAGGTCGCTGTGTTCAGGCCCACGGTCCTTCATCCTGTTGTTAGTCGGCAATGTCGCTGCGCCCTCCAGCACAGGCAGCAGATCAAAAGGATTACCTTGAGGGTCTATGACCTCCCAAAAATCAGCGATAACGGTTTGCATCAGTGGACCCTTTTTCGGACAGGATGAACTCTAAGACGCCTGTGCAGTAACGTGATAGCTATTTCCACAATGTGGAACTATCATGCCCTCTAGCTGATTGCAAGGGTTCGCAGTTTATATGAGTAGTTGCTGTGTGGAATCAGGCA
>Ga0070693_100000279_pt1 | contig 23976 bp, 18 predicted proteins | sample KBSK1103metaG_FD_65472 | JGI IMG/M metagenome (GOLD analysis project Ga0070693, IMG submission 65472) | Corn, switchgrass and miscanthus rhizosphere microbial communities from Kellogg Biological Station, Michigan, USA - KBS K1-10-3 metaG | ecosystem: Host-associated > Plants > Roots >...
AGCGACGACTCCGGCACGACCCAGGGCACCGCCACGCACGAGGATGGCTCGACCTACGCGTGGGCGCGGCTCGCGGTTGCGCTGGTCGTAATGACCATCAGCGGCGCCGGCTTGTACGTCGTCGTCGTCGTGCTGCCGACCGTGCAGGCGGAATTCAACGTCGCGCGCGCCGATGCCTCGCTGCCTTATACGCTGACGACGATCGGCTTCGGCATCGGCGGGCTTTTCATGGGCCGACTGGCCGATCGTTTCGGCGTGATGGTGCCGGTGCTGATCGGTGGCGTGACCGTGGGCCTCGGTTTTATCGCCGCCGGCATGGCGGGCAGCATCTGGACATTCGCCCTTCTGCATGGCGTGCTGATCGGGATGTTCGGAAGCTCGGCGATGTTCGCGCCGCTGATCGCCGACACCTCGCTCTGGTTCACCCGGCGCCGCGGCATCGCGGTCGCGATCTGCGCCAGCGGCAGCTACACCGCGGGCGCGATCTGGCCGCCGGTGGCGCAGCATTTCGTCGCCACGTACGGCTGGCGCGCGACCTATATCGGCATCGGGGTCTTCTGCGCGCTGACGTTGCCGGCGCTGGCTTTGCTGTTCCGGCGCCGGCCGCCCGCGGTCGATGCGTTCCCTTCGGCCGGGCGCGTTACGGAACGCGCGTCGACGAACTCGCTGGCCCCCGCGGCATCGGCGGGGCGACCGTTCGGCATGACTCCAGGCGCTGCCCAGGCGCTGCTGTGCATCGCCGCGCTGTCCTGCTGCATCGCGATGGCGATGCCGCAGGTGCATATCGTCGCTTACTGCGGCGATCTGGGCTACGGCGTCGCGCGCGGTGCACAGATGCTGGCGGTCATGCTCGGGTTCGGCGTCGTCAGCCGGCTTTTGTCCGGCGTAATCTGCGACCGGATCGGCGGGCTGCGTACCTTGCTGCTGGGATCGGCGCTGCAGGTAGTCGCGCTGTTGTTGTTTCTGCCGTTCGACGGCCTGGTATCGCTGTTCGTGATCTCGGCGTTGTTCGGTCTGTTCCAGGGCGGCATCGTGCCTTCGTATGCGATCATCATCCGCGAGCATTTTCCGCCGACCGAAGCCGGCGCACGGGTCGGCATGGTGCTGATGTTCTCGCTGTTCGGGATGGCGCTGGGCGGATGGCTGTCGGGCAAGGTGTTCGACCTGACCGGCTCGTATCAGGCGGCGTTCGTCAACGGCATAGGCTGGAACTTATTGAACCTGGCGATCGCCGTGACGCTGCTTTATCGCGCGGGCTCCCGGCGCGCGCGCACGCCGGATACCGCAGCCGGCGTCGCATCCTGATCCTAAGACCGCGGCACCCTCGCCGATTTCATGCACGGGAGAATCGATGATGTTCGAGCGAAGCGATGACCGATTTCTTGCCGAAATCCGCAGCCGGCTCTATGTCTCGGTCGTGTCCGATGTGCTCGACGCGCTCGGCCGCACCGAACAGGCGATGGCCGCGCGTATCCGACCGCTGGACGACTCGCTGGTGCTCGTCGGCTATGCCAGAACCGGTGTGTACAACGACGTCTACCACGTCGCAAAAGGCGAAAATCCGTACGAGCTGGGAAATTTCGCTGATCGACGTCATTTTCCCCAGCGCAGCGCCAGCGGATTCGCCTCGGCGGCGAGCTCGAGCAGGCCCGCGCGGGTGGCAGGATGAAGCGGCTCGAGCGGATGGCGCACCGCGTCGCTTTGGATCACCCCGCCGGCCGCCATCACGGCCTTGGCCGCCCGCAAGCCGCACTGCCGATTCTCGTAGTTGATCAGCGGCAGGACGCGCGCGTACGCCGCCGCCGCATCGTTGCGCCGACCCGCGCGATGATGCGCGAGCACCGGCTTGATCAGGTCGGGCAGCAGCGCGCTGGGCATCGTTCCGGTTGCGCCGGCATCGAGGTCCGCCATGAGGGTGATCGATTCCTCCCCGTCGAACGGACCCTCGATCGCGTTCCCGCCGGCCCCGATCAGGTTTCGCAGCTTGGCTGCGGCGCCGGGCACCTCGATCTTGAAGTAGCGCACCGTCGGCACCTCGCGCGCCAGACGAACCAGGAACGGAACCGAGAGGTTGACGCCGCTTAGCGGCGCGTCCTGGATCATCAGCGGCACCGGCGCGGCCTCCGCGACTCGGGCGAAATGCTGGAGCATGGCCGCCTCGTCGGCGCGCAGGCCGGTGCCATGGTACGGCGGCATCAGCATCAGCATTGCGGCGCCGGCCGACACGGCGGCCCTCGCGCGCGCTGCCGCGATGCGAGTGCTGAAGTGACTGCAGGTCACGATGACCGGCACGCGACCTCGCACCTGCGTCAGACACAGATCGAGCAGCGTGTCGCGCTCATCGTCCGACAGAAGAAACTGTTCGGAGTAGTTGGCAAGAATGCAGATGCCGTCGACCCCCTGATCGATCATGCAATCGAGGACGCGGCGCTGTCCGTCAAGGTCGAGGTCCCCATAGGATGTGAACGGTGTAGGCGCGATCGGAAAGACGCCGCTCAGCGGCTTTGCGGTGGACACGGCGGTGCTCCCCTTGAGCAGGACTCACCGCTGATTGTAGCGGACTCATCGGCGCGCATCTGCAAGGCGAAGGCGCTGTTGGCGGCTCCGTGCATCGAATGCGATACTCTGCGAAAAGCGCGGCGCATGCCAGGCAGGCGCGCCATCCGTTTCGAGCCGCGGGAGTCCCGATGAATGGAATCGGCAAGTGGGTGCTTCACGCCGCCGCGGCGGGGCTGTGCGCGCATGTGCTGCAATGCGATGCGCTCTACGATCCGTCAAAGGAATACGTCGAGACACGGCGCGTCGCCGCGCGCTATCCGGACCCGGACGTCGGCATAGCGACGCCGGCATTCAGGCCCGGCAAGTCGGACTTCACCAGCCAGGAGGAACTGCAGGCATTTGTCGATGAGCTTTCCCGCCGCTCGCCCGATCTGCGGGTTCGCAATATCGGAAACTCGCAGGAATCTCGGGCGATTCCGCTGCTCGTCTTTGCGCGCCCTTCGCCGGGTGACGGCGGCGATCTCGCCAAGGCCGGCAAGCCGACCGTGCTGATCATCGGCCAGCAGCACGGCAACGAACCGGCCGGCGGCGAAGCCGCTCTTGCGCTGGCGGCGGAGCTGGCGGATGCAACGCAGGCAGGCATCCTCGACCAGATCAACGTGCTGATCTTGCCTCGCGCAAATCCCGACGGCGCCTTTCATTTCGTTCGTGGTTTGAAGAACGGCGGCGACGTCAACCGCGACCACCTGCTCGAGGGCACCCCGGAGGGACGCGCGCTGGGCAAGGTGTTCGTCGAATACCGCCCCGACGTCGTCCTCGATTGTCACGAGTTCGGCGTCAAGCTGCGCTGGTATGAAAAATTCCAGGCCCTTCAAGCCTACGATGCGCTGATCCAGTACGCGACGGTGTCCAATCTTCCTGCCGCCATCACCGAAGCATCGGAGCGCATGTTTCGTCAGCCGCTCCTCGCCGCGCTCGACGGCGCCGGATTGCGAACTTCCTGGTATTACACGACTGCTTACGACGTCAACGATCGCAAGGTGTCGATGGGAGGGGTCGTGCCCGATACCGGGCGCAACATCGCTGGCCTCCGGAATGCGGTCAGCTTCCTGATCGAGACGCGCGGCGTAGGAATCGGCAGGGCGCATTTCAAGCGGCGTGTTCAGACGCACCTGGTCGCAATGCGTTCGGTGCTGGCTTCGGCCGCGCGCGAGCGCGATGCGTTAATGTCGCTCGGCAGACAGGTGCGCCAGGAAGTGGCTGCCGCCGCGGGCAAGGGCGACCTGGTCGTCACGGGTGTCGCGGCACCCGGCCGTCACGTGCTTCGAATGATCGATCCGGAGACGGGCGCCGACAAGGATGTCGACGTCGAATGGCGCTCGGCGCTGGAAATCCAGGCCAAGCTCGTGCGGCCGCGCCCGTTCGGCTATCTGCTGCCGGCGTCGGAAGCGACGGCGGCGAGCCGGTTGCGCGACCTGGGAGTTTCGGTGCTGCGCCTGAACGAAGACGCCGATCGCAACGTCGAGCGCTATTGGATCATCACGGCAAGCGAAGCCAAGAAGGACGACGTCCGCCGCAACGACGAGGAGGGGAGCGTCGACATTCTGAAGCTCGAGACCCGAACCGAGAGTGCGATGGTCTCGTTTCATCGCGGCGATTTTTATGTGCCGATGGACCAGTCGCTGGCCAACGTCGTCATCGCGGCGCTCGAGCCCGAGCCGCAAAGCAGTTTTGCATCGAACCGGCTGCTGGCCATCGCCAAGCCGAACGGGTCTGCGTTTTTACCCTTGTACCGGATTGCCGGGCCGCTGCGCGCGGCGGCGACGGTATGGGACGGGAAGTGAAACGAGGGCGCGACTGATCGCGCCGGTCCCGGTCACCGCAAAGGCGGGTCGGTCCCACCCGGCAAGCGGCGACTGCCGACGAGCCAGGTGGAGGAGGGCGGTTGGATCAGGCCGCGCGCTTTGCGCCGCCGCGGCGACGTACGGTAAACAGCGCAATCAGCGCCACCGCGACCAGCGAGAGCGGTCCGGGTTCCGGCACAATAAACAGGGTTGAGGTCACGCCGTACACGAAATCCTGGTTCGTCTCGCTGTGCAGCAGGCGAATCCCGTACGTGCTGGTAGAGGGAAGTCCGGCGATCAGCGCGTTGGCCGCGGCGACCGTCGCCGCGTTCCCGTGGTCGTTGGTCACATAGAACGTGCCCTGATTGACGCCGGGACTCAAGCTGCCCGGGGTCGTCTCTTCGAGGATTTCCCATACGGCCAACTGGAATGCCGCGGAATTCAGCGTACTGATCGTCGAGGTGGTGAAGGCCTCGGTGAACAGCTTGGCCAGAGTGTCGTACTTACCTCCGCTCACAGCCGAATCGTCGTACGCGTACGGGTTTCCGAAGCCGAACGACTGGGTCAGTTCGAAGCAGAAGAAGGTGATTGGAATGGCACCGGGGTCCTCCGTTCCGACGAATGCCCCTGTCGACAGCGCATTCGGATCGACGACCGTCGGCACGCTGACGTTGAACAGCTCAGACCCATTGGCGAAGCCCGTCGGGTGCAAGGTGACGGGATTGGCGAACGCGAATTGCGCAGCTCCCAGACCAACAACGGCGGTCAGCGCCAGTCCACGGCGCACAAAATTCAGAATGTTCAATTGCCCTCCCCGAGCATCGTTCGTGGGTGCCTCGCATCGCTTTTTATTGACGCGAGACATTGGTCGCAATGGCTAAGCAATTGGCATGCCGCATAGGTCTAGGATATTTATATTAGTAAATTCAGTGAGTTACGTCGTCAAAATCGACTCACAGCAGGTGGCATACAACTGTTGTAAATAAAGGCGACACTTGCTTGCGACCTGACAAGGTGTGCCGATAGCTCTCGACAGGACCACGTCCGCGACCGTTTCCGGGAGATGACACCACGCGGGGGCTCCCGGCGGTTGACGCAAAAACAAAGCGGCGCCCGAAGGCGCCGCCCGAAATACATCCGCTCGTGGGTTTAAGCGCGCTTTTCGCGACGGCGGCCAAACCACCCTAATGCGCCAAAGCCGGCGGCCAGGAGCAACAGGGAGCCGGGTTCCGGGACCCTGAGGTTAGGCGCCTGGAAAAACGTGTCGGACACACTGAAGAGCGTGCCGCCGGCGCTGACGCTGAAGTTCTCGTCGACGGTGAGCGACGTCGCGGTGAGGCCGATCTTGCTCGCGCTTGGGCCTTCCGCACCGTTGGTGTCGGTAAGGGTGAATGCACCGCCCGGATCGCCGGTGACATCCTTGGTCAGCAGCGATGTACCGAAGCCGGGTATTCCACCGCCTGGATTGTCAGCGCCGGCCTGCATGGCGAAGATGTGCTGCGTGGGGTCCAGTACGCCGATCGTGTAGTTCAGTGTCCACGCGCCAGCGAGATCCGTTGTGTCGAAGCCGGTAATCTGCATCCCGTACGTGCTGCCGATGAAACCAAAGGCGATCGTCGCGGACAGAAGATTTTCGCCGCTGCTATTCAGGTCCCAGTTCTTGTCACCGATATCGCAACCTCCCTCCAATGCGGCCCAGTCGCGAATGGTGGTGACCTGGCTACACGGAGTCGGCGCCACCTGGGCCATCACGCTGCTCGCGGCCAAGGCCATCCCGCATCCCGCGATAGCTGCTGACAGTACGCGCCGCATCGTGTTGTTCATTTTTTTCCCCTGTTAAGACCAAATCATCATGTGGCACACAACTAAGCAGCAATTGTGCCGGCGATAATATTTAATGGAAGAACAACGACTTATGGCGATACCCCGGCCTTTGGTCAAGCCGATTGTAAAGGTTACTGACACCTGAACTGCCTCGAGGAGCCACGCGCCAAGCGGCCGCGCGAGCTCGGTTGTTTCGGACAAACGCTTCTGGTGGGCGGCATTCGCAAGCGGTCATCCGGTTGCAGGCGATCGAATGGCTAGCCTCAAACGCGACCGACCGGATCGACGCCGGCAGCAGCGCCACTCCCACTTCACGTTGGTATCGCGGGCCCCGCGATATTGAAATTACTGCAATATGGGCCGCTTTGTTTTACTTGTGCCTGTTTCGCACAGTTTGTTCATGACCGGCTGCGTTGCAACAAACTGTAATTCGCGGTGACCAAAGAAAAGTGCGCCTCAGCAGCAGAAAAGAACCGCTCGTCGGATGCGCCGCGACGGCGCGGACCGACGGTCATGAGAACGCCATAATCTTGGCTTACCTGAGTAATGCGCTGGCTCTATCAGAGGGCCGATGTTATGATCGATTGAGTCGCCGACGAAGGGGAACCAACATGAAGATAAATTTGAGAAGCCTCCGACTCAGGCCACAGGCGCTTGCTCAACGCGGAGCCTGCTTTGTCGGCGCGATCGCCGCAGCCACCCTTATCGTCGCCGGCTGCGCGACGGAGCCCAAATACCCGCCGGCTCCGCGCAGCGCAACCGGAGCCGACTACCAGTACCTGATCGGGCCGCTGGACACGGTCAACATTATCGTCTGGCGCAACCCCGAGCTGTCGCTGGCCATACCGGTGCGGCCGGATGGCAAGATCACGACCCCGCTGGTCGACGACCTGCAGGCGCAAGGCAAGTCGCCGTCGGCACTGGCGCGCGATATTGAAAAGGCGCTCGCCAAGTACATTCGCGATCCGGTCGTCACCGTCGTAGTGACCAATTTCGTCGGACCGAGCAGCGAGCAGATCCGTGTCATCGGCGAGGCCGCCAAGCCGCAGATCCTGGCCTATCGACAAGACATGACATTACTCGACGTGATGATCGCGGTCGGCGGGCTGACCGACTTCGCCGACGGCAACCACGCGACGATTTCACGCGCGGCCGAAGGCGGAAAGTCGTACAGCGTTCGCCTGCAGGATCTGGTCAAGCGCGGCGACATCTCGGCGAACGTCGACATGCGTCCCGGAGATATCGTGGTCATTCCGCAAAGCTGGTTCTGACGATCGCACCGCGATACCGGTCCGCCGCTGCGCTGCATGCGGCGTTCTGAACACAAATCGAGCCAAATCATGGATGAGTTGATTCACCGGATACTGACGCGACTGCGCGGGATGTGGCACCGGCGCTGGATCGGCCTGGCCGCCGCATGGATCGCGGCGATCGTCGGCGTCAGCGTCGCGCTGCGTATTCCCGATCGTTATGAAGCGAGCGCGCGCGTCTACGTCGATACGCAGACCTTGCTGCGGCCGCTGCTCGAAGGCGTCTCGATCCAGCCCAATCTCGACCAGCAGGTCGTACTGATGAGCCGGACGCTGATCAGCCGACCCAACGTCGAGAAGCTGGTGCGCATGGCCGATCTCGACCTCGCCGCCAAGTCCAGCACTGCGCGGGACGAGCTGATCGACACGGTGATGAAGGGGCTGCAGCTGAGCGGCAACGCATCGACCAACATCTATGTCATCTCCTATCGGGACGCCAATCCCGAGCAGGCGAGAAAAGTGGTCCAGGCGCTGCTGACGATCTTTGTCGAATCGAATCTCGGTGACAAGCGCATCGATACGCGCACGGCAGTCAAATTCGTCGATGAGCAGATCAAGCAATACGAAATGACGCTGAAGAATACCGAAAGCCGCCTGAAGGACTTCAAGCTGAAATACATGGGCGTTGCCGGCCAGGGCAATCAGGACTATTTCGCCAAGTTGGCGGCGCTCAACAATTCGATCAATGCCGCCAAGCTCGACCTGCGCTCGGCGCAGGAATCGCGTGATTCCTACAAGCGCGAGCTCGCCGGCGAGGCGCCGGTCCTGCTGCCCGAAGGCCCGGCGGCGCCGGTTTCGGTTCCGGAGATCGATGCGCGCCTGGCCACGCTGAAGGCGCAGCTCGACGCTCTGCTGCGGCAGTACACGGATGAGCATCCGGACGTGATCGGCACCCAACGGGTCATCCAACAGCTCGAGGAGCAGCGCCGCCAGTACATCCAGTCGCGCTCCAAAGCGTCCGCGAAGTCCGGCGCGTCCGGCGAAGGCGCAGTGAGTCGCAATCCGGTTTTCCAGCAATTGCGCGTCTCTCTTGCCGACGCCGAGGCCGAAGTCGCGTCGCTTCAGGCGAAGGTCAACTCCTACCAGGCGCAGTACGCCCAGCTCAAGGCCGAAGCGCAACTCGTGCCCCAGGTTGAAGCCGAGTTCGCTCAGATCAATCGCGACTACGATATCCAGAAGAAGACCTACGAGACGCTGTTGCAGCGTCGGCAATCCGCGGCAATCGGTGAGGGTGTGCAGGACGCCGGCGGCACGCAGTTCCGCGTCGTCGATCCACCCCGCGTGGCGCCGCAGCCGGTCCCGCCGACGCGCATCGCGTTACTCGGCATCGCACTCGCAGCCGCCTTGGCCGCCGGGCTGATCACGAGCTTTGTCGTCAGCGAGGTCATGCCGACGTTTCACGATGCGCGTTCGCTGCGCGAAGTCACGCAGCGGCCGATCCTGGGCATGGTAACGATGTTGCCAAGCGAAGCGGTCAGCCGGTCGCGCCGACGCAACGCACTTTACTTCGCCGGTGGCGCCAGCGGACTGGTCGCCGCGTTTGCCGCCGTCTTCGCAATCGCCTTGCTGGTCGGGCGTTGGGCGTGAGGGGCAATCGATGAGTCTGATCGAGCAGGCGGCCAAGCGGCTGGAAGAATTGCGCCGCGCCGGCGCCGAAGTGCCCGGTGCGCCTTCGTCCGCCAGCGCAGAAGCGGCTTCCATCGACGGCGTCGACCGTCTGCCGACGCCTGAAGCGGCGATCCGCGGCCTGGCTGCGCGAGGCGCCATCCCGGAGCCGGTTGCGCCTTCGCCCAACCACACACCGCTCGCCCGGGACATGCGGAGATCCGACGGCGGAGAACAGAAGCGGATCGAAATCGATCTGGAGCGGCTGAAGGCCAGGGGCTTCGTCACGCCCGACGCGCCGAAATCGCAAATCGCCGACGAATTCCGCGTCATCAAGCGGCCGATCATTCACAACGCCCGCCGTACCGCGGCATCGGCCATCCGCAACGGCAATCTGATCATGGTTACCAGCGCTTTGCCGGGCGAAGGCAAGACGTTCACGGCGGTAAACCTTGCGTTGAGCGTGGCGACGGAGCTCGATACGACCGTTCTTCTGGTCGACGGCGACGTCGCGCACCCCGAATTGCCAAGGGTCCTCGGGACACCCGCCTCGCCCGGGCTGCTCGAGCTGCTGACGACCAACGAACTCGACGTCAGCGACGCTATCGTGCGCACCAACGTCGATAACCTGTCGGTACTCCCCGCCGGGGCGCATCACCGGCGGGCGACGGAATTGCTTGCCAGCGAGCAGATGGCGATCGTGCTGCACGAGCTCGCGACGCGCTATCCCGACCGCATTGTCATTTTCGACTCGCCGCCATTGCTGCCAACTACCGAGGCGCGCGCACTGGCCCTGCACATGGGACAAATCGTGATGGTCGTGGCCGCTGACAGCACGCGGCAGCACGCCGTCAATCTCGCGCTGGCGACCATAGAGAACTGCGAGATCGTGCTGATGATGCTGAACAAGGCCGACAAGACGGACGTTGGGACCTATTACGGGTACTACGCCGATGACGAGCCGAAGTAGCGACGGTGTGCTGGCCCGGCCTCGCCCGCCGCCACGACCGAATGCTCTCCCGACTCCTCCGGCGCACCCGATAATCACAGCACTGCTCGCCGCATCAATGACACTCGCCGCAGCGTCGTCGGCAGCACAAAACTGGCGCATCGAGCCGGCATTCTCCGCGCAGGAAACGCTGACCAACAACGTCAACCTCGTGACGAGCGACAGCCGACGGTCCGATTGGGTCACCCAATTGACGCCGTCGCTGCGAGTCACGGAAAAGGGCGCGCGGACCAGCCTGGTGGGCTTCGTTTCGTTGCCGGTGCTCCTGTACGCGCGCACAGGCAGCGAAAACAACACTGCCTATCCATCGGCCGATCTGCTGGGTGACATGACGCTCGTCGAGAACCTGCTGCACGTCGAGGGACAACTGACGATCTCGCAGCAATACTTCAATCCGTTTGGCGCCCAGCCGCTGGGCCTCGAAAACGCGACGCAAAACCGGTACCAGTCGGATACCTTCCGGATCAGTCCCTACATGAAGGGGGTGACGCCGGGCAAGGTCAGCTACGAGTTGCGCAACAACAACGTCTGGACGAACGTCCATAACACTCCGGTCACCTCCGACGATTTTCGCTACACGCAGTTCAAAGGCAACGCGGTGCAGACGGAGACTACAATCGGATGGCAGGCCGATTTTGACGTAAACGACGTGGTCATAAACAACGGTGACACATTTCGTTCCCGAGTCGTTCGCTTTCAGCCGATATACAAGGTGGATCCCCAGCTGAAGCTCGTCGCCACCGCGGGGTACGAGGAAAATCATTTCCCGACGGACGATTCCAGGAATGCGATCTATGGCGGCGCGTTCGAATGGCACCCGACGCCGCGCACCAATATCACCGGCTCCTTGGAGCACCGGTTTTTCGGTCCCGGATATCTGCTTTCCTTCGATCATCGCACGCCGCTTTCGGTGTGGACGGTGCGGATATCGCGCAACACCTCCAGCTACCCGCAGCAGCTGGCAAACCTGCCGGCCGGGGCAGACGTTTCGGCGCTTCTCAACGGGCTGTTTCTGACGACGATCCCGGACCCGGCCTTGCGGCAGCAGGCGATCGACCAGTTCCTCCGCGACCGCGGGCTGCCTTCGGTCCTGTCGAGCCCGCAGAACATTTACTCGCAGCAGGTATTCCTGCAGGAATCGCAGACTGCCAGCGTCGGCCTGCTGGGTACCCGCAACACGGTGGTTCTGACGATATTCAACATCCGCAGCCAGCCGATTTCGGCCTCGGGAGACGTGCTGACTTTGCCGGTCAACTTCGGCGACAACAGCCGGCAGACCGGGATCAGCCTGCTCTGGTCGCACAAGCTCACCCCGGCTGTTGTGCTCGATGCGACGATCGAGCGCTTCCGCACCGTTGCCAATCCGCCGCTCGAAGGCACGACCAACCAGACCGCGTTGCGGCTTGCCGTCTCCACGCCACTGTCGGCCAAGACAACGATGTTCGGTGGTGCGCGTTACCAGACGCTTAGCTCAGATGTGGCGACAAACTACAACGAGGCCGCGGCCTTCATCGGCCTCACCTACACATTCCACTAGGCAGCGATGTACGAATCCTTCTTCGGGCTGACCGGCAAGCCGTTTCAGCTCAACCCCGACCCGTCGTTCTACTTCGGCAGCCGCGGCCACAAGCGTGCGTTCGCCTACCTCGAATACGGGCTTTATCAGAGCGAGGGATTCATCGTCATCACCGGTGAGATCGGTGCCGGCAAGACGACGATCGTGCGCAGCCTTCTCGAGCAGCTCGACCGGGAGAAGGTTGTTGCGGTACAGCTGGTCAGCACGCAGCTCGACGCTGACGACATGTTGCGCGCCGTCGGCGCGGCATTCGGCATTCCGGTCAAGTCGGTCGACAAAGCGATGCTGCTGGCGTCGCTCGAGGCGTTTCTCTGCCAGCTGGCAGTGGGCAAGAAACGCGCGCTGCTGATCGTCGACGAGGCGCAGAATTTGACGCCGCGCGCGGTCGAGGAGCTGCGCATGCTGTCGAATTTTCAGCTTGGCGACCAGGCGCTGCTGCAGAGCTTTCTGGTCGGCCAGCCGGAGCTTCGCAGCATGATGCATGGCGAGCAGATGCAGCAGCTTCGCCAGCGGGTCATAGCCTCATATCATCTTGGCCCGCTCGACAAGGAAGAAACCCGGGGCTATATCGAGCACCGGCTGAAGCACGTCGACTGGAAAGACGATCCGCATTTCGACCCCGCATGCTTCGACTTGATACACACGCTGACCGGCGGGATACCCCGGCGGATCAATACGCTTTGCAACCGGCTTATGCTCGCAGCGTTTCTCGCCGAACGGCACGTGCTCGAGACCGCAGACGTGCAGGCGATTGCGCACGAGATTCGCGACGAGCTTGGCCCCGATGCCGCCCTATCGACGATGAGTCTTGCCGACGGCGAAACGGCGCCCAGCAGCCCGCTGATGGCGCGTCTGGAAGCGGGTCGGCTGCATTCGCACTTCGACAACGTCGAGGCGCGCATTGACCGTCTGGAGAAAACCGTCGCCGCCGCCGTCGACCTTCTGCACCGCCTGCTGCATCCTGAAAAGCCGGCCAAGCCTGGCACGCCGGTGAAGCGCTGATGAGCGGCGAAATGACACCGATGGGCCCGATCGCCTGCGTCGTCGGGGCGAGGCCGAACTACATGAAAATGGCGCCGCTGGTGCGTGCGTTCGGCGCGCGCGCCGACATGCCGCATGCGATGCTGATCCACACCGGCCAGCACTACGACGTCGAGATGAACGCTCGCCTCTTCGCCGACCTCGAATTGCCGGCACCCGATTTGAATCTCGAGGTCGGCTCCGGAACGCACGCGGTCCAGACCGCCGAGATCATGCGGCGCTTCGAGCCGGTGCTCGATGAGCTGCTGCCCAGTTGCGTGATCGTCGTCGGCGACGTCAACTCGACGCTCGCCTGCAGCCTGGTCGCGAGCAAGAAGCGCATCCCGGTCGTCCATGTCGAAGCTGGATTGCGGAGCTTCGACCGCAACATGCCCGAAGAACTGAACCGCGTGCTGACCGATCAGATAGCCGACCGGCTGTACACGACCGAGCGCGTCGCCATCGAGAACCTCGCGCGCGAGGGAATCGATCGAGAGCGCGTGCGCTTCGTAGGCAATGTGATGATCGATTCGCTGCTGCGTCACCAGCGCCGGGCAATTGCGCCGATGGACACGCTGACTGCCGCGGGACAGGCAGATAATTTCGCCGGTGGCATCGACGGCTTCGGAGTCGTCACCTTGCACCGGCCGTCGAACGTCGATTCGGCCCCGGCGCTGCGCGAGGCGCTTACAATACTGAAGGACGTCGCCTTGCGGTTGCCGCTGATCTGGCCGGTACACCCGCGAGCGAAGGCCAACATCGAGCGCTTCGGACTGTCGCCGCTGCTGGCCGGCGCAAGAATCACGCTGTTGGCGCCGCAGGGATATCTCGAGATGCTCGGCTTGATGGGACAGGCGCGTCTGGTGCTGACCGACTCCGGCGGCATCCAGGAGGAAACGACGGCGCTCGCCGTGCCGTGCCTTACAATGCGCGACAATACCGAGCGTCCGATAACCGTCGATCAGGGCACCAACACGCTCGTCGGCCGCAACCGCGCGCGCACGCTCGAATGCGTCGACGATATCCTGAAGAACGGCGGCAAGCGCGGCAGGACGCCGGAGCTGTGGGACGGTCATGCCGCCGAGCGGATCGCCGACGACTTGTCGGCCTGGCTCGGCCTGTCCGCGCTCGAACGCAAGGTGGTGCACGCATGAATGCGCAAGCTGTCGCGGCCGAGTCGATCGTCAACGCGCTGACCGTCGACGTCGAGGACTATTTCCAGGTCTCGGCCTTCGCAGCGCACATCCCGCGCTCGTCATGGGACAGCCAGCCCTGTCGGGTCGAGGCCAACATCGAACGGATTCTCGGGCTGCTCTCCGAGGCCAAAGTCAGCGCGACCTTTTTCACGCTCGGCTGGATCGCCGAGCGCTATCCGGCGCTGGTCCGGCGTCTGGTCGACGGAGGACACGAGCTCGCGAGCCACGGCTACGAGCATCTGCGCGCGAACGAACAGGGATACGGCGCTTTTCTGGCCGACATTCGCCTGGCCAAGGCGGTGCTGGAAGACATCGCGGGCCGGGAGGTCAACGGCTACCGGGCGCCGAGCTTTTCGATCGGGCCGGCCAATTTCTGGGCGTTCGACTGCATCGCCGAAGCCGGCTACCGCTACAGCTCGAGCATCTATCCGATACGGCACGATCACTACGGCGCGCCGGATGCGCCGCGCTTTCCCTACAAAGTGCGTGAGAACCTGCTCGAGGTGCCGGTCGCAACGGTTCGGATGTGGAATTCGAACTGGCCGGCCGGCGGCGGCGGGTATTTTCGCCTGCTGCCCTATCGAATCTCCAAATGGTCGATCAGCCAGGTCAACGCTGTCGACCGGCGGCCGGCGATGTTCTATTTCCATCCATGGGAGCTCGACCCGACGCAGCCGCGGGTCAAGGGGCCCGGCGCCAAAGCGCGTTTTCGCCATTATCTGAACCTCGACCGCACCGAGCCGCGCCTGAAGAGCCTCCTTGCCGACTTCCGCTGGGACAGAGTCGATCGCGTCTTCCTGAACGGCGGCACATGATGGAATCGGCGGCCAGCGAAATCGTCCGCATCGGACGCGCGGCGGACCGCGTCAGCGTGCGGCCCTTCGTCGCAGCCGACGCCGCCGCGTGGGAAGAATTCGTCCAGCGCTGTCCCGAAGCGACGTTCTTTCACCGCATCGGCTGGCGGGACATCATCGAGGACGTCTTTCGCCATCGCACACATTACCTGGTGGCCGAGCGTCCCGGCGCAATCGCCGGCATCCTGCCTCTGGCTGAGGTCAGGAGCCGCCTGTTCGGCCACGCGCTGGTGTCGCTGCCCTTCGGCGTGTATGGCGGCCCGGCGGCGACCGATGCCGAAGCCGGACGCGCGCTGATCGAAGCGGCCTCCGCGCTGTCTGACTCGCTGGACGTAGAGCATCTCGAATTCCGCAGTTGTGCGGCCAGGTGTCCGGACTGGCCGCAGCAGGATCTGTACGTGCGGTTTCGCAAGACGCTGGATGCCGACCCGGAGGCCAACCTGCTGGCGGTGCCGCGCAAGCAGCGCGCGATGATACGCAAGGGCATCCGCAACGGGCTGAAGAGCGAGGTCGATGCATCGGTCGACCGCTTTTTCGAGCTGTACGCAGACAACATGCATCGCCACGGCACACCACCGTTCGCCAAGAGCTATTTCATGCGTCTTACCGAGGTATTCGGCGACTGCTGCGAGGTCTCGATCGTCACCGACGCGGGCGGCAAGCCGCTGTCCGGGGTAATGAGCTTCTACTTTCGCAACGAGGTGCTTCCCTATTACGCCGGCGACACTTCCGACGCGCGCGATCTCGCGGCGAACGATTTCAAGTACTGGGACCTGATGCGCCGGGCATGCGAGCGCGGAGTGCGCGTCTTCGACTACGGCCGCAGCAAGCGCGGCACAGGTTCGTTCGACTTCAAGAAGAACTGGGGTTTCGAAGCGGAGCAGCTGCATTACGAGTATCGGCTGCGGAAGGGCACGGCGATCCCGCAGAACAATCCGCTCAATCCGAAGTATCGGGCTTTGGTCGCGATCTGGCGGCGGCTGCCGCGTCCGCTCGTCAACGCGCTCGGGCCGATGCTGACCCGCAATCTGGGCTAGTCATGGGCGACGCCGCACAATGGGTGCGCGGTCTGGTCGGACGCCGCGTGGACGGCGCGGGCGCCGGCCGGCAGAGGTCGCGCGCCGGCGCGCGCCTGGCGCCGGGCGAGTCGCCTGCCCACGCAAGTCACGACGCCAGCGCGACCGAGACCACCGGATGGCGCGCGAGCTGGCGCCTCGCGCCGGTGCTCGCGGCCGGCGTTGCAGCGCTCGGCATCCTGGCGCTCTACTGGCCGACCGCCGCCTCGATCGTTGCAATCTGGATCCGCTCGGAAACGTTTACCCACGGCTTCGTCATCGTGCCGATATGCCTGTGGCTGGCGTGGCGCCGCCGCGAGTTCCTCGCCGCGATTCCCGCCCGCCCCTGGTGGCCGGGGCTCGCGATCGTCTTCGCGGCCGGAGCGTTGTGGTTCGTCACCTCGGTCGCCGATGTGCTCGGCGTCAAGCAGTTCGCGCTCGCGTTCATGCTGCAGGCGGCGATCGTCACCGTGCTGGGTGCGAGCGTCGCGCGCGCGGCATTCTTCCCGCTCGCCTTTCTGCTCTTTGCCGTCCCGTTCGGCGAAATATTCGTCCCGACCCTGATCGAGTGGACCGCCAACTTTACCGTCGCCGCGCTGCGCTTTTCAGGGGTGCCGGTCTACCGCGAGGCGAACCTGTTCATCATCCCTTCGGGGGCCTGGTCGGTCGTCGAAGCGTGCAGCGGCATCCGCTACATCATCGCTTCGGTAATGATAGGAACGATCTATGCCGCCGTCGCTTATCGCAGCACGCGACGGCGCGCGATGTTCATCGCGGCGGCGATCCTGGTGCCGATCGTCGCCAACTGGCTGCGGGCGTACATCATCGTGATGCTTGGCCATCTGTCGAACAACAAGCTGGCGGTGGGCGTCGATCACATCATTTACGGCTGGGTCTTCTTCGGTTTGGTGATGCTGCTGCTGTTCTGGATCGGATCGTTCTGGCAGGAAGATGCGGCGCCGCCGCCGGCGGCGCCGTTGCGAGCTGCCACAGCGACAGCATCGGCCGCGTCGCCGCGCCTGTTGTTCGCGGCTGCCATCGCGGCGATCGTCACGGCAGGCATCTGGCTGCCGATCGAGGCGAGGATCAACGGTTCGGAACAACCGTCCAAACCCGCTCTTCCCCCCGTAGCCGCCGCAAACGGCTGGGGTGCGAGCGAGGTCGCGTTTACCGACTGGAAGCCGCACTACCGCGGGTACGCGGCGGAGCTGCAGCAGACGCTGACCAAGGACGGTCATGAAGTCGGCCTGTATGTTGCCTATTACCGGCATCAGTCCAAGGGAAGCGAGCTGATCACCTCGGGCAATCAGCTGGTGACGCCGGAAGACTGGAAGTGGAAGCAGCTCGGCAAGGGCAGCGACAGCATCGAATGGATCGGGAGGGCCGAGCGAGTCGAACGCGCGGATCTGTCCGGGCAAACGATGGCACTCCAAGCCTATCGGATGTACTGGGTCGCCGGACGCATGACCTCGAGTCAGTACGAGGCGAAGGCGCTGCAGGCCTGGTCGAAGATCTCGGGGCAGGGCGACGATGCCGCGCTGGTCGTCGTCTATGCCGCCCGGCGCACGCACGATGATGATCCGGCGCCGATCCTGCGTGGGTTCACAAGAGACATGTCGCCATCGATCGAGCGCGCGTTGGTTGCGGCGCGTGAATCCCGCGGATGAATGCGATGCCGCCGCTGATCGTTCACGTCGTCTATCGGTTCGCCATCGGCGGCCTGGAGAACGGCGTCGTCAACCTGATCAACCGGCTGCCGGCGCAATCCTGGCGGCACGCGGTCGTGTCGCTTACCGACTGCGACACCGCGTTTGCCTCACGCATCTCCAGCAGCACCGTCCGCTGCATCGCCCTGCACAAGGCGCCAGGTCACGCGGTCCGGCTTTATCCGAGGCTCGTCGCACTGCTGCGCGAGCTCAGGCCCGCGATCGTGCACACCCGGAACCTGGCCGCGCTCGAAGCCACGCTCCCCGCCTGGATTGCCGGAGTTCCGGCTCGCCTGCATGGCGAGCATGGTCGAGATGTCGGCGATCTCGACGGATCGAGCCTGCGCTACCAGCGGGTGCGGCGTTTGTTCCGTCCATTCGTAACCCGCTATGTCGCGCTCTCGCCCGACCTCGAAGCCTATTTGCGCGAGCGCATTGGCGTGCCGGCGACGCGGATCGATCAGGTCTACAACGGCGTCGACACTGCGCGCTTTTTTCCCGCGCCCGGCGGGCGCGCGGCGATCGACGCCTGTCCGTTCCAGGGTGCCGACTACTGGCTGGTAGGGACCGTCGGCCGGATGGAAGCCGTCAAGGACCAGACCAACCTGGCGCGGGCTTTCGTCACTGCGGTCGCCGCCGACCCCGAGGCCCGCGCTCGCTTGCGGCTGGTGCTGGTCGGCGACGGCAAGCTGAAACGCGAAATCGAGGCGATACTCGAATCCGCCGGTGTCCGCGATTTGGCATGGTTTGCCGGCGAACGTACCGATGTGGTTCCGATCCTTCAGGGTCTCGATTGCTTCGTGCTGCCGTCCTTGGCGGAGGGGGTTTCCAATACGATCCTCGAGGCGATGGCTTGCGGATTGCCAGTCGTGGCGACTCGGGTGGGTGCCAACGCAGAACTGGTCGAACAGAACCTGACCGGTCGTACGGTGCCGGCAGCTGACAGCGAAGCATTGGCGCATGAAATCGCCGCGTATTTCGCCACGCCGGGCCTCGCCCGGCAGCATGGCCAGGCCGCACGGCGTCGAGTCGAACGTCGATTCAGCCTCGAGCGCATGGTCGAGGACTACGACCGCGTCTACGCCGGCTTGCTTCGAACGCGTCGGCCCGCGCATTCCGCCGCGGCGGCTCCAGCGCCGCGACCAGACGTTCGAAGCTAGGGCGAAGGAAAAGCGAATCATGTGCGGCATCGTTGGAATGCTCGACCTGAACGGCAGGCGCGACGTGAGTCGCGAATTGCTGTCGCGCATCAACGAGGCCCAGCATCACCGCGGGCCGGACGAGTGCGGTCTGCACATCGAGCCTGGCGTGGGCCTCGGGCATCGTCGCCTGTCGATCATCGACGTGTCTACCGGACAGCAGCCGCTTTACAACGAGGACGGCAGCGTGGTGATCGTCTACAACGGCGAGATCTACAACTACCAGGAGCTGATTCCGGAGCTGACCGCCCTCGGTCACCGCTTCCGCACCAAAAGCGACACCGAAGTGATCGTTCATGCCTGGGAGGCATGGGGCGAGCGATGCGTCGAGCGGTTTCGCGGCATGTTCGCCTTCGCGCTGTGGGATCGCAACCGCAAGACCTTGTTTCTGGCCCGCGACAGACTCGGCGTCAAGCCGCTGCATTACGCGTTGCTCGCCGACGGCACGTTCCTGTTCGGGTCCGAAATCAAGGCGCTGCTGGCTCATCCGGCATTCGTGCGCGACATCGACCCGCACGCGGTCGAGGAATATTTCGCGCTCGGCTATGTCGCCGAGCCGCGCACGATATTCAAGTCGGCACACAAACTGCCGCCGGCGCACACACTCTGCGTGCGCCAGGGCGCGCCGCTGCCGGCACCCGTGCAGTACTGGGACCCGCGCTTCACGCTCGATCGTGTCATCACGCTGCCGGACGCTGTGGCGGAGTTGAGGGCCCGGCTCGACGAATCGGTGCGTCTGCGCCTCATTTCCGAAGTACCGCTGGGGGCGTTCCTGTCGGGCGGCGTCGACTCCAGCGCGGTGGTCGCCTCGATGGCCAATGCTTCCAGCGACCCGGTCAACACCTGCTCGATCGCGTTTGCCGACCCGGCGTACGACGAATCCCGCTATGCGCAGCAGGTGGCCGACCGTTACCGGACGCGGCATTTCGTCGACCGCGTCGAAAGCGACGACTTCGACCTGATCGACACGCTGGCCCGCGTCTACGACGAGCCGTACGCGGACAGCTCGGCCATCCCCACCTACCGCGTCTGCCAACTGGCCCGCAAGCACGTTACCGTCGCACTGTCGGGCGATGGCGGCGACGAGAATTTCGGCGGCTATCGACGCTATCGCCTGCATATGATGGAAGAGCGCATGCGGCGCTTGATGCCGATTTCGCTGCGCCGGCCGGTGTTCGGCATGCTCGCAGGCGCTTATCCGAAGGCGGACTGGGCGCCGCGCATGTTCCGCGCCAAGTCGACCTTCGAAGCTCTGGGTCGCGATCCGGTCGAGGCGTACTGCCACGGGGTGTCGATTCTGCGCGACGGCATGCGCCGGAGGCTGTTCGCCGACGGCTTCCGCCGGGAGCTCGGCGGCTACAGCGCGCTCGAGGTGTTCCGGCGACATGCGAAGAGCGCGCAAACCGAGGACCCGCTGGCGCTGGTCCAATACCTAGATCTGAAGACCTATCTGGTCGGCGACATCAACACCAAGGTCGACCGCGCGAGCATGGCGCACTCGCTCGAAGTGCGAGAGCCCCTGATGGACCACCCGCTGGTCGAATGGCTCGCCACGCTGCCATCGTCGTTCAAGGTTCGGGGCCAGGAAGGCAAATGGCTGCTGAAAAAAGCGCTCGAGCCGCGACTGCCGGCGGAGATCCTGTACCGGCCGAAAATGGGCTTTGCGGTCCCGCTGGCGCGCTGGTTCCGCGGCCCGCTGCGCACACGGGTGCGCGATGCGCTGCTGGGCGAGCGCCTCGGCGACACCGGACTGTTCGACCGCAGCTATTTGCAGGAACTGCTCGATCATCACCAATCCGGACGCCGTGACTACAGCTCCTCGCTGTGGACCCTGGTGATGTTCGACGCCTTCCTGCGCAACGTGGCCGACACGACGGCGGCCCCGCAGCTGGCGGCCAGAGCGGCATGACTTGTGCGATGCGCATTCTCCACGTTCTTGACCATTCCCTGCCGCTGCACAGCGGCTACACGTTCCGGACAGCGGCGATATTGCGCGAGCAGCGCGCGTTGGGCTGGGAGACGATGCAGCTGACCACGCCGCGGCATGGCAATGCCAGCGCCGATGCCGAGGATGCCGACGGCTGGCGCTTCCATCGCACGCTGGCGCGACGCAATCTCGTTTCGGCTGTGCCCGGCGCGAAGTACATTCAGGAGATGGCCGCGACCGCGCGGCGCGTAGCGGAACTCAGCGCGTCGTTCCGCCCCGATGTGCTGCACGCACACTCCCCGGTGTTGAACGCGCTGCCGACGCTGCGGGTCGGCCGGCAACGCGGGATTCCGGTCGTGTACGAAGTCCGTGCGCTTTGGGAGGACGCCGCCGTCGACCACGGCCGGACGCGCGAAGGAAGCCTGCGCTACGACGCATCGCGCGCGCTGGAAAGCTTCGCGCTGCGCCGCGCCGATCATGTCACCACCATTTGCGAGGGACTGCGCGACGAAATCGCGGCACGCGGCATTGCGCGCGACCGGATCACCGTGATCCCGAACGCGGTCGATACCGACGAATTCCGCTCGGGCGGCGAGCCCGATGCGGCGCTGCGCCGCCGCCTGGGGCTCGACGGCGCGACGGTGATCGGTTTTGCCGGCTCGTTCTATGCCTACGAGGGTCTGGATCTTCTGATCGAGGCCGCCGCCCTGCTGGCTCCGCGTCTGCCTGCGCTCAAGCTGCTTCTGGTCGGCGGTGGCTTTCAGGAGCAGGCGCTGAAGTCGCTTGCCGCCGAGCGCGGTCTCGCCGATCGGGTGATATTCACCGGCCGCGTCCCGCACGGCGACGTCCGGCGCTACTACGATCTGATCGATGTGCTGGCGTATCCGCGCCACCGGATGCGGCTGACCGACCTGGTGACGCCGCTCAAGCCGCTCGAGGCGATGGCGCAGGGCCGCATGTTCGTCGCCTCGGACGTCGGCGGGCATCGGGAGTTGGTGCGCGAAGGAGAGACCGGGTTTCTTTTTCCTGCGGGCAATGCTGCCGCGCTGGCGCGGACGCTCGAGGCGGTGCTGGCGCGGCGCGCGGAATGGCCGCGTCTTTCTGCACAGGCCAGGCGATTCGTCGAGGCCGAGCGCACCTGGAAGCGCAGCGTCGGCGGCTACGCGAGGGTCTACCAATCGCTGCTCGGCGTGCATTCCACCGCCGGTGCGATGCTCAAGACGCACGAGCGCTAAGCGCATGTGCGGCATCTACGGCATGCTGCATCTAAGCGGGGCTTCCGCGGCGCCGGAGGCACTGCGCCCGATGGCGCGCCGTACCGTCCATCGCGGCCCGGACGACGAGGGCGTCTACACCGACGGCCCGCTGACGTTCGGCATGAGGCGCCTGTCGATCATCGATGTTGCCGGCGGACACCAGCCGCTCTCCAACGAGGACGGCACGCTGTCGCTGATCGCCAACGGCGAGATCTACAACTATCAGGCGCTGCGCCGCGAGCTCACCGGACAAGGTCATCATTTCAAGACCGCCTCCGATTGCGAAACGATCCTTCACCTTTACGAACAGCACGGCGAAGCGTTCGTCGAGCATTTGAACGGAATGTTCGCCTTCGCACTATGGGATGCGCGGCGCCAGCGCCTGCTGCTCGCCCGTGACCGCCTGGGCATCAAGCCGCTCTATCTGTGGAATGACGGACGCCGCCTGATATTCGCAAGCGAAGCCAAGGCGATCCTCGCGCTGCCGGGGATGAATGCGGAGCTCGACCCGGCGGCGCTGTCCGCCTACCTGATGCTCGGATACGTGCCGGCGCCGCAATCGATATTCCGGGGGATACGCAAGCTCGCGCCGGCAACGGTGCTGAGCGCCGAGCGCGGCAAGGTCGACCAGCGCCGTTACTGGCAGGTGGCGGCCGAAGTCGACCGCGCGCCGACCGAGGGCGAATGGGTGGACCGCGTACGTGCCAGGCTCGAGGAGTCGGTGCGCATGCAAATGGTAAGCGACGTCCCGATCGGAGCCTTCCTGTCGGGCGGCGTGGATTCGAGCGCCGTGGTCGCGTTCATGTCCGCTGCGAGCGATCGTCCGGTTAAAACCTATGCGATCGGCTTCGGCGGCGGCGCGGCCGAGGACTATTACAACGAGCTGCCGTACGCCCGGAAGGTGGCGCAGCGCTTCGGCACCGACCACCACGAGATTCTCGTCCGGCCGGACGTTACGGCCCTTCTGCCCCAGCTGCTGTGGCAAATGGACGAGCCGATCGCCGACACGGCGTTCATCACCACGTATCTGGTCTCGCAATTCGCCCGCCGCGACGTGACGGTAATACTCTCCGGCGTCGGCGGCGACGAGCTGTTCGGCGGTTACCGGCGCTATCTGGGCAGCCATTACCAGGCGTACTTCGACCGCCTGCCTACCGGACTGCGCCGCGCGGCGTCGGCGCTGGGCGAGAAATTGCCTGGCGACCGCCACTCTCCGCTGCTCAACGCGCTGCGCCTGGCCAAGGGCTTTTTGTCGACGGCGGGTCTGCCGTTCGACGAGCGCTACCGGTCGTACGTCGAGGTTTTCCCGGAGGACGCCGCCACGGCGCTGCTGCGCCATCCGCGAAACGACGAGCATGACGCCCTTGCCGACGCGTTCGCTGCGGCGGCCAGCGGCGACGAGTTGAACCAGATGCTGTCGGTCGATGCGCAAACGCAGCTGCCGGACGACCTTCTGCTGCTGACCGACAAGATGAGCATGGCGGTTTCGCTCGAGTGCCGCGTACCACTGCTCGATCACGAACTGGTCGAGCTTGCGGCGCGCATGCCGCAGGAAGTGAAAATACGCGGGGGCCGGCTCAAGCACGCACTCAAGGCTGCGCTGCAGGACGTCCTCCCGCCGGACATACTCGAGCGCAAGAAGCGCGGCTTCGGCACGCCGATGGGGGCTTGGCTGAAGGGCGATCTCGCGCCGCTGATGCGCGAGCTGCTGTCGCCCGCGTCGATCGAGGCCCGCGGATTGTTCCGGCCGCCGGAAGTCGCCGCGCTGATCGCGGCGCATCGCGCCAACCGCATAGACGGGACCGACCGGCTGTTGACTCTGATCAACCTCGAAATCTGGGCGCGCATGTATCTCGACGGCCGCGAGCCGACCGATGTCGCCGACGAGCTCAAGGCGGTGACGTCGTGAGGATTCTCTACGTCTGCCATCGCTTTCCGTTTCCGCCGAAGCGAGGCGGCAAGATCCGTCCGTTCAACATGATCCGCCATCTGTCGGCCCGGCACGAAGTCCACGTTGCGTCGATCGCGCGCTCGATCCAGGAGGCGCAGGAAGGAGAGGGCCTGGCGGCACACTGCGCAAGCTACGACATCGGAAG
>Ga0070693_100000280_pt1 | contig 23961 bp, 29 predicted proteins | sample KBSK1103metaG_FD_65472 | JGI IMG/M metagenome (GOLD analysis project Ga0070693, IMG submission 65472) | Corn, switchgrass and miscanthus rhizosphere microbial communities from Kellogg Biological Station, Michigan, USA - KBS K1-10-3 metaG | ecosystem: Host-associated > Plants > Roots >...
ATCAATGCACTCTCGGAATAGGTTGGAGATGACATTCATCCTCTTGGTACTCTTGGCACTGGCACAGGCTGCACCCAACGGCGATCAATCGAGCGGTTCACCCTCGAGGGACATACCGGAATCAGTCAACAAAGCATTCAAAGCAACAGCACTTGATCGGCGATACGAATTCTCTTCTCACTTGAAGCCCTCATATTTGACCGGGGATTTCGATGGAGACCGCAAGCCCGACATCGCGATTCTGGTTAAACAGAAGAGCAGCGGAAAGATCGGCATCGCGGTTTGCCATTCATCCACGAAGACAGTGTTCTTCATCGGCGCTGGAACAAGTGTCGGAAACGGCGGAGACAACTTCGACTGGATGGATATTTGGAACGTGACTCCAAAAGCGAGGGCTGCCAGGAAAGTTGGACGAGCCGCGGCCGCCCTGATGAGAGGCGACGCACTACTCGTCGAGAAAAGCGAATCGGCCAGCGCGTTGATTTATTGGAACGGCAAGCGCTACGTGTGGCGCCAACAAGGTGATTGACGCTTTGTGCACGGCCCGAGGCTGTCAAATTCACGAGATCCAAGTTGGACGTTGGAAGCACGCTATGCTAGATTCGCGATAGGTTTGAGACGAATGGTTCAAGTATGAAAGGCGCGACATACGAAGGCATAGTCGAAAACGGAAACGTGCGGCTGCCCGCTGATATCCATCTCCCGGAGTCGACGAGGGTCTATGTTGTTGTGCCCGACGTCGAAACACGACGCATTGTTCACCTTCGCAGCCCACGCTTGGTCCACCCCGAACAAGCGAAAGACTTCATAAAGAAAGTAATCGAGGAAGAGACCGATGCCAGCCTATGACGCAAGCCTCTTCGATCCGCCCGCGCCTTTGGCACAAGTAACTCTTCGCATTCCAGGTAACGGGACTTTGGTGTCCGCGGTGCCAATACTATTGGATTCGGGCGCAGATGTTACCTTAGTTCAACGCTCATTCATCAATCGGCTTGGCGCTGTTCTCGACTCGGACACAACATATGAAGTGTACGCGTTCGACGGAACGGTCACGTTCGCACAATCTGTCGAGCTCGATCTGGTTTTTCTTGATCGAAATTTCAGAGGTAGATTTCTGATCACTGACGACGACGTTGGAATATTGGGTCGAGACATTCTCAATCACGTTTCTCTGTTTTTCGACGGACCACACTTGTTTTGGAGTGAAGATAAATAAGATAGGCGCTAGAGTCGCTTCCAAGATCCCAGATCGAACTGAACCTTCTTGCCTGATTAATTGGGAGTCTAAGAGTGGATCTGCGATACCCGATAGGACGTTTCAAGCTTGAGGGCGCCCCGACCGAAGAAGAAGTGCAGCGCGTTATTGGAGATATCTCCGAAGCTCCAGCGGAGCTTCGAGCTGCCGTTGCGGGCTTATCCGCGGAACAGCTCGACACACCTTATCGGCCCGGCGGTTGGACCGTTCGCCAGGTAGTCCATCACGTGCCTGACAGCCACTTGAACAGCTATTGCCGGTTCAAGCTCGCGCTCACAGAAGAAGAACCAACGATCAAGCCTTATCACGAAGACCGCTGGGCCGAGCTCGAGGATTCGCGCGCGACGCCGATCGAAGTGTCGCTTGCGTTGCTTGAATCGCTTCACGCCCGCTGGGTCGCGTTGCTGAAATCTCTCGCGCCATCGGACTTCGAGAGAACGTTTCGGCATCCCGAGCTTGGAGTGGTCACTCTTGCGAAGAACGTTTGTCTGTACGGATGGCACGGCCGTCATCACGTCGCGCACATCACTTCATTGCGCGAACGAATGGGTTGGGATTGATCTATTAAACACGTGTTTGTAGTCCGGCCTTCAGGCGGAAGTTTGTATCTTTGCTGGTTTCGCGCGACATTACGAACTTCCGCCTGAAGGCCGGACTACAAGCGCGCACAATGACCCTTAGCGCTCCTTCGTGGCTTCGTGACTTGGTGGCTAGATCCGCATGACTTCATATCAAAATCAAACCTGGAAAGAAGCCTCTGAAGCGATTGCGCGCGGAGTGGTTGTAATTTTGCCGATCGGCTCCACCGAAGCTCACGGGCCGCACTTGCCGCTAGCGACCGACGTGATCATCTCCGAAGAGATGTCATTGCGCGCGGCGGATAAACTTACCGCGCAGGGCATCGAGACCCTGGTCCTGCCGGTGATCTCTTACAGCGTGACTGATTTCAGCGGTGATTTCGCGGGCACGATCTCAATCAGAAAAGAAACGGCCGCCGCGGTGATTCGCGACATCTGTGAGTCGCTCTACAAACAAGGAGCGCGGCTCATTGCGATCGCGAACTCGCACCTCGAGCCCGAGCACATCGCTTCAATCAACGACGCAATCGAGAAAGTAAGAGAGGAGACCGGCCGCGCGGTTGCGTTTCCCGACAAGCGGCGTAAGCGTTGGGCTGAGAAACTGAGCGAAGAGTTTCGGCGCGGAGATTGTCACGCGGGGTCGTATGAAACTTCGCTGGTGATGGCGGCGCGCCCTGAGCTTGTGCGCGATGAGATTCGGCAACAACTCGACCGAGTGCCGATCTCGATCGCCGAAAAGATAAAGGAAGGCGCGCGCACTTTCACCGAAGCCGGCGGAACCCAGGCTTACTTCGGAGATCCGCGCGCAGCTTCGCGAGAGGAAGGCGAGGCGATGTACGAAGCGCTTTCCGATATGATCGTCACCGCGGTGACCGAAGCGCTGGCGCCTTAGCGGTTTCTGCGTCCTCCGCGCCTCTGCGGTTTGACTACTGGGATTCAACCGCAGAGGAAGCAGAGGAACGCGGGAAAACAAATCAAAGCGTGAAAGAAACTCTTTTCGAAGACATTGCATCCGCACCCTCGAGCTACGGCTCCGTCCACTTGAACAAAGACGAATTCGTCGCGGCGCTCGACGAGTTGACGTCGCTCGATGAGATCGCCCTGCTTCGAAAGAAGACCGGCGAACTCAAGCGGCTGATCTCTTCAAGCGGCTCGGCTCAGTCGATCAACGAAGAATCAAACGGTCACTACCTGGTTCTGCGCAGCGATGTCCTGACCTCCGAGCTCGATCAGATCCTCGAAGCTCGAACGATCGAACGCGCGCGCTACTATGTCAATCGCCTCGCGCGTGGAGTCAAGAAGGTCAAAACATCTCAAGTCAACGACATCAACCTGAATCGCTGGAAAGAGCACACCGACATCATCACCGACAGCCTTTGGGTGTTGTCCAGGCGCGACACGACGGGCGCGCATCTCGGCTGGTACTGGGGTAATTTCATCCCGCAGATTCCGCATCAACTCATGCTTCGCTACACCAAGAAGAACGATTGGGTGCTCGACCCTTTTGCAGGAAGCGGTACGACGCTGATCGAATGCAGGAGACTCGGGCGCAACGGAATCGGCATTGATCTGAACGCGGACGTGGCTAAACGAGCAGAGGAACTTGTATCTGAGGAGAAGAATCGCCACAAGATCAAAACCGAGATCGTCACCGGTGACGCGAGAACGGTAAACCTGCCAGGAATACTCGAACGCGTCGGTGTGAAGCAGGTCCAGCTTCTCGTGATGCACCCTCCTTATCACGACATCATCAGCTTCTCGGACGACGACAAAGATCTTTCGAATGCCGCCAGCACCGAGCAGTTCCTAACGATGTTCGGCGAAGCGCTCGACAACATCGGGCCGGCGCTCGAGCGCGGAAGATATTTCGCCCTGGTGATCGGGGACAAGTACTCGAAGGGCGAGTGGGCGCCTCTTGGGTTCTATTGCATGAACGAAGTGCTCAAACGTGATTACACGCTCAAGAGTATCGTTGTGAAAAACTTTGAAGAGACTCGGGCGAAGCGGGATCAGAAGCAGTTGTGGAGATATCGAGCGCTGGTGGGTGGGTTCTACATTTTCAAGCACGAATACATATTCATCTTCAGGAAGCGATGAGCTTCAATAGTCCCCGGTCTTCAAACGTTTCCTCAGCTTTCTTAGAAGCTTCTTTTTCGCTGGATCATCAACCAGATTGTTCAACTGATAAGGGTCAGCATCCATATCGTACAGCTCGGACTTGTCGCGATCGCTTTCAACGTAAAGATATCTGGTCGTGCGTAGAGCCTGATAATGCGGGCCCGGAACACCGTCGGGAGCATAGGCCGTTGCGCGCTCCTCGTCGTCATTGCCCGGCCAGCCTTCAAGCAGCATCGCGTCTCGCCAATCACCGGTGCCGCGAAGAAGCGAAACCAGCGAGCGGCCGTCCGCTCCATCGGGAGTGGAAACACCCGCAAGCTCGCAAATCGTCGGCGCAAGGTCGATCACTCCAACAAGCGCGTCTTCAATTCGAGCGCCGGACACCAGAGGCGGATATCGCAACGCAAACGGGACGCGGCTGGCTTCTTCGTAAACGTGATCCTTGCCGGTGAGGCGGTGCTCGCCCCAGAAGTATCCGTTGTCCGAGTAGAACACGATGAAAGTGTTATCGAGCTTGCCCTGCTCGCGAAGCTTGTTCAGGATGTCGCGCACGCTCTCGTCGACCGACTTCAACGATCGCAGTTGCTTCAATCGAAATTCATCGATGCCATCGACGTCCGATTGCGTCATCTGCGGGACGGCTTGTAGCCACGCGGGCTCTCCGGGCGTCGCCGCCGGATTGAAATTCGGCGGCCGCGCCGGAGCAAGCTCGGAATAAAGTCTTTCGTCACCGGGCGCCGGTGTCGCGGGCCGATGCGGCGCGTGCGGCGCGTACAACAAGAAGAACGGCTTGTCCTCGGGAACCCGATCGAGAAAATCAACCGCATAGTCACGCATCACATAGGTCAGGTAGCCCGGAACAGATTGCTCCGTGCCGAAGACATTCATTGTTGGATTGTTGTAGCCGTGAAGCCAGCAACTCCAGAAGTCGTATTCTGGCCGCGCATCGCCGGGCCACGAGTTCAGATACTTGCCGATCATTCCGGTGAAGTAGCCGCTTTGCTTTAGCGCTTCGGCAAATGTCGGATCTTTCAATTCATCGGGGTTGTTATGAACGCCGTGATGGCGCGCGTATTTGCCAGTCAGAAAACTCGCGCGGCTGGGGCAGCAGATCGCCGTCGAAATATAGCCGCGCGTAAAGGTGATCCCCTGATCGGCTATCATCGATTTCGTGAAAGCCATGAACTGACTTGTGAGCGTCTCGTGACCCTGATCGTCGGTCATGATAACGAGGATGTTCGGGCGCGCATCCGAGGCAGGCTCGGGCGACGCGCTGGTTGAAAACCCCAACGCGCTAAGTCCGATCACCAGTGCGGCGGCTGTGAGGAGCACCGCGCTGTGCTTGACGGCACGCATGCCGCCCGAGGGCAAGTTTTTCATCTATCGAAATGACCAGCTATCGCCGTGAACTTTCTTCCACAACGTTTTGACACACTGAAAATCGCCAATCGAGGAAATCGAGCCTGATGGTGCGCGATCAGTTGTTTAACTACAACGAGCGGGGTACCAAACTGCGAAGCTAACTTAGACGATGCTACGTCCTTTAGCAAGTGCCATCTGAATCGAGGGGTGTTACTTGCTGACCGAGTACTCGTAAAGCGGCTTTGAATCGGCGCCGATGAACTTCAGTTTGAATGCCTTCGAGTCCACCTCCAAAATCGAAAAGCCGTTCTTCGATTCCACAAACAAAGAACGCGCTCGCGGTGTAACCTTATAAAGTCCCGCGCCGGCGCCTCCTGAAACGAAAAACTCAACTCCGCCCTCGGGCTTCACATGATTGAGGATGTGATCGTGACCGGTCAGATAAACATCGACGCGAGTCTTCAACAGCGGCAATAGTTTTTCGGCAAGCAAAACGTTATCGCCGTGTTCGCCGTCCGAATAAATCGGATGATGTGCGTAAACGATCTTCCACTTCGAGGTACTCTTCTTCAATTCGGCGTCAAACCACGCGAGCTGCGCGTCCGATACTTCATTTGTGTCGAGCGCGAAGAATTGAACCGGGCCGGCGGTGAACGTGTAGTAGGGCGAGGGCATTCGCCAACTCGGGCTGCGATCTGAGTAGAGAATCTCCGCTGCGGGGCTGTCGCTCATCACCCAATCGTGATTGCCGAGCGTTGCATAAAACTTGATACCCAGCGGATCGTAGAGTTCGTCCCACAATATTTTCCATCGCGGATCGGCCGGGCTCGACATGCCTGCGCTGTAAAAGTTATCGCCAAGCGTGATCGCAAAATCGAAGGGCGTCTTGCGATGCCATTCCGCCATCGCCGCCGCCACTTGTTTTTGACTTGAAGAGCCGGTTCCGAAATCCCCAAACGCGAGAACTCGAATCGGCTGGTCGGTCTGCTTGAGAGAAAACCGCGCCGGTGGGACTCGCAAGAACCCTGGCAGCATCGTGCCCTTTACGAGAGAGATCCAGCGCTCCTGTTCCGCTTGCAATCGCGAGATCGCCGCTTGATCACCGCTGCGCCGCGCAAGCTCGAGCCGCTTGCCGAGCAAATCGCGCGCGTCTTCTGTTATCAACCAGCGCAGCCGTTCGAGCGCGAGCAACGAAACTCGAAGTTCGCTGTCTGACGAAGCAAGTCGCGCAAGCTCCTCACGAACTCTCGGACTCGAATACCTGCCAAGCGTATCGACGATGGCCAGCCGCACGCTCACAGCCTGCTCGGCAGCCAGGACCGCAATCAGGAATTCAGTCAGTTCGGCCGGCTTATTGCGCGCAAGGCCGGCGGCAAGCTGTGCGCGGCGGCGCTCATCGGATTGATCGAGCATCGCCTTCGCTTGCGAGCGCAGTTCCGCCGGCAGCTTCGCCAACTCGCTTTCGACAGCCGCTCGGCGCTGTGTGCTTGCGGGCGTCTGCCTGAGGTAGCGGGCGTCAACGGGGCTCGCGGCGCAAATTAACAGCAACACGAGCGTGAATTCGAAGAATGTTTTCAACAAGGGCCTCACATCGTCAGAACCACGCGGAACTGGGCATCGCCGCTCAGCATTCGCGCGTAAGCTTCGGCCGCTTTTTCGAGCGGATAGGTTTCAATCATGGCGCGCACGCCGGTTAGTTCGGCGAAGCGCAGTGTGTCCTCGGCATCAATCGGTGTTCCCGAGGCCCAGCCTTGAATCGTTCGGCTTCCAAAAATGAGCTGTATCGGCGTGACCTCAATGGGTGCAGTATCCGCGCCGACGACCAGGAGTTTGCCGTTCGGCCCCAGACCGTCGATCAGCTCGGACATCGCTTTCGAGCTTGGGGCCGTCGCCAGGATCACCTTCGCGCCGCCCAGCTTTTGCAATTCCTCGGCTGCGTTCGTCGCTTTGCTATCAATGTACACGCTCGCTCCGAGCTGCTTTGCGAGCCCGGCATTTTCGGAGCCGCGCCCGATAGCCGCGACCTTATAACCGGACTTGTTCGCGAATTGGATTCCGAGGTGACCCAGACCACCGATACCCTGCACCGCTACAAGGTCACCCGGGAACGCGCCGCTGTGCCGCAGCGCGTTGAAGGTCGTAATCCCCGCGCAGAGCAGCGGTGCTGCGTCAACGTCACTCAGACTTTCCGGTATCGCCACCAGTGCCTCGACGGGAGCCACCATGTATTGCTGGTATCCGCCGTCGTAGCTGATGCCCGCAATTTTCATGTTCACGCAATTGCCAAAATCTCCGCGACGGCATGAGGTGCAAGTGCCGTCGTGGCCGCCGTGCCAGCCGACGCCGGCGCGCTGCCCCATCGTCCACCCGGAGACACCGGCGCCCACTTCATCGATGATGCCGGCGACTTCGTGTCCGGGAACGCGAGGATACTGAATGCCGGGGAAGCCGTCTTTCGTGAGCACATCACTGTGGCAGACGCCACACGCTTGCACCTTGATGCGCACGTGGTCCGCATCGGGCGTGGGAATCTCGCGTTCGACGATTTGGAAATCTGCTCCCGCACTGGGAACCTGGGCTACTTTCATTGGTGCTATTCCTGCTTTTGTCGTTGCCATAAACGCTCCTATGGATTTTGAACCTCATTCACAAGCGTCACTCTACTGGCGGAGATCGAGTCTACGATATTTGTGGTCACAACGGCATCCGCAGACACTCAAGCCCCTTTTTCCGACACCGTGAATCTCCCCGCATTCTTCCTGACGAACTCCCGCACGCTGAGCGGCGCTTGCCCCGTTAGCGTGAGCACGTCGTCCGACAACCGGTCGTAGCGTCCCGCGCGATGCAGATCCGCCATCGTCGCGAGGTGGTTCACCAGGTGAACCGGCAAACCGAGCTCGACGAGCCCTTGCCGCCACGGCTCGAGCGGAATGTCCTGATAGGTAATCGTGCGGCCAAGCGCCTCCGAATAGTCCTGTGCATAGAAAGCCATGTTCTCGGACTGCGGGCCGGTCAGGTGATAGATCTTACCGATGTGCGGCCGCGGGTCGGCGAGCAGTGCGGCGAGCACGCGCGCAACGTCTTCCACCGCGACCGGCGAAGTCTTGCCATCGCCGAACGGTAGTCTGATCTGATTTGATTCCCTGACCGAATCAGAAGTGAAAATCAGGAAGAAGCCTTCGAGCATCACCGTCGGCCGTACGTGCACGACAGGCAGGCCGGACCAGTTCAGCGCCTGCTCGGCGAGCCAGTGCAGCTTCTGCTGCCGGCTAGCGGTGGTTTCTGTAATGCTCATCTGCGCGACCGTCATCTGCGACATATTGATGAACGCCTTCACGCCGTGATGCTTCGCCACCGCAGCCGCATTGACCGTCGCAGCCAGATAGTCATCCGAAACCGACATGCCGAAGTACATCGTCTCGCAGCCGGCAATCGCCCTGTGCATCGAATCGAGATCGAGCAGATCGCCGGCCACGACTTCCGCGCCTATCTCGCGTAACGCCTGCGCGCGTTCGTCTTCATTTCGCACCATCGCGCGCACCGCTCTGCCTTGCTTCAAGAGCAGTTCGGCGAGGGTACGCCCTGCCGCGCCGACGCGTCCCGCCGCGCCGGTGACCAGAATGGGCTTTGCCATATTTTACCCTCTATGCGTTTACCTGGATCGAAAGCCGGCGGGCCGATTCAGTTCTCGCCGGCCCTCGTCTGATGACTATGACGCCGTAAGTCGTTCATTGCGGCAGCTCAGTGCCGGCCTGCTCCGCCGCCATGTACGCGGCGTACCAGTCCGGCCAGTTCTCGTCGCGCCCGCCGCCGGCGCGCTTCTCATGCTCGCCGTGAGCGGCCTCCGCACGACGAAGCGCGCTTGCCAGGTCGTTCGCCGACGCGAAGGTCGTCGTCGCAGGGTCGAGGCGGCCGGGCACCCGCGTCGTGATTTCCTGGAACAGCCAGCCGTTGCCGTCGGGATCACTAAACGAGGCGAATGAGCGATAGCTGCGACGCTCGGGATCCGGACCGCTGACCCGGAGCCGCCCAAACAGGTAAGGCTCATCTGTGCCCGCGTACACGCCGTTGGCGTCGTGAAACACCTCGCTGATTTCGACGCCGCGACCAAGCAACTCGTCGCGGGCGGCCTGGATGCCGGAGACGATCAGGTACAGACCCTGGGCAGAGCCGGGCGCCGCCGCGGTGACGTTCTTGCCGAAGATGACCGAGCATCCGGAGCCCGGCGGCGTGAACTGGATCACGCGGAAGTCGTCACCGGCGGCGAAGTCGGCGTCGAGCCGCCACCCGAGCCTCCCGTAAAATTCCTTCGCGCGGTCGACATCCGAGACGGGGATAATGACTATCTCGAGCTTCATATCGACTCTCGTTACGCTTGCATCTTTGGCGTCGTTACTACGGATTTCATCCTTCAGATTATCCATGTTCCTTCCTCCTATGCATTCACCTGAATCGAAAGTCAGATTTGTTGACTGCAACGTCAGCCAGAAAGTTTAGCCTAATTTCGCCTTAAGGAATCTGCCGGAAAAATAGTTTTTCTCTGCGTCTCTGCAGTGAATTCTGCTCGAAAAAACAGCTCACCGCAGAGGCGCCGAAAACGCAGAGAACGCGCAGAGTCCTTTCTCCGGCAGACTCCTTAAGCCGTGACTGTGCAGTATCAACTTGCGTAGTAGGTGAAGACAAGGCCGCGATCGACACGCGGGTGGCAAGGAAAGCAAGTCTTGAGGTTGCGCCTCGCCGGCAAGTTTGCCGGCCTTATTGAATTGAGACGAATCCCTGATGGAGCGAGTTTGATTACTCTTGCGTTGAGGTTGAGTCGAGAATTTTCGACAAGACGAATCATTCCCCGGCAGAGTAACGCTGTAAGCAATCATCACGCTCCTTTGCTTCGGCGTCAGGTTTCATTTTTTCTCTTTGTTCCGGCGACTGGCTCAGGCTTTGTTCGAGTCGCTTGCGGCCGCGCGCGAGGCGTGACATTACAGTGCCCACAGGAATCTGCGTCACGTCAGCAATTTGTTTGTACGATAACCCCTCCAACTCTCGCAGCACTATCACCTCTCGAAACTCCGCGGGCAACTCCTCAATGGCTTGTGTGACTAACTGACTGTTTGCCTTTTGCAGCATTAGCGCCTCCGGATTCGGGCGATCCTCCGAGCTATGTATCTCTTCATCGAATGGGATGCCCTGTTCCGATGCGTGATTCCGTTGGCGCCACGTGTAGAACGTATTACGCACGATCGCGAGCAACCAGGGTCGACTGTCGTTACCATGAAAACTGCGAAAGTGCTTGAGAGCGCGCAAGTAGGCCTCCTGCACCACGTCTTCAGCATCCGTGGCATTGCGAGTGAGCCAGCGGGCCAGATTGTATGCCGCATTAAGATGCAATAAGAGTTCTTCCATATCCCCTCTATTAGCATCGCGCCACCCGCCCCCCGTAGTGTTCGGCTAGCGTTGGATAAGCACCGCTGCTCTTGCCGCCCTGAGCGGGTGTCGCGAAGCCAGCAGTGTCACTCGGGTGGCTGGGTACCTCAATGCAGGGAGGGTGATACGGCGGTGACATTCGGGTGACTTGGCCCGCTGCGTTGGTGAAAACGCGTGGTGTTAAAATGGCTGGTAATTGATGCGCGCTGGTCAGGGTGATAGAATCGCGATGCTTGCGAGAGGCCGGACGGGGACGGTAGTCGTTACGTTGTTCCCCCGGGCGACGACTTCTCGCGAGGAGAGGCTTGGAGAATGAGCCAGCCAATACCCACCTCCCGTACCATCCATTTCGAGAATTTCGAATTCGATTTCCGGTCAAGTGAACTTCGCGAGAATGGACGCAAGGTTAAGGTCCAGGGGCAGCCAGTTCAAATCCTTGCCATGCTGCTTGAGCAACCTGGGGAGCTGGTGACTCGAGAGGAGCTCAGGAACAAGCTCTGGCCAGGCGACACGTTCGTGGACTTCGAGCACAGTTTGAACGCCGCCGTGAAAAGATTGCGCCAGGCTTTACACGACTCCGCTGATAACCCTCGATTTGTCGAAACACTCGCGCGGCGAGGCTATCGCTTCATTGCGGAGGTGGCCGCGGCCGAAGGCGCTCGTGTTCGTATCGCAGAGCCCGCGCCCGGCAATGTTCTAACGGAGGACGATCGCGAGCAGCCTGAGGTTATTGAGAAGACCGCCACAATCAATCATCTCGCGTGGCCTCTTGCGTGGAAGATATCGGCCCTCGCGCTGCTTGTGATATCGGCCATTGTCGTAGTCTGGATACTCCGCTCCCGGAGCGCCCCCTCACCTGCCATTCGATCCCTGGCAGTGCTTCCACTTGAAAGCCTCTCCAGTGATCCATCTCAGGAGTACTTCGCGGACGGAATGACCGATGAGTTGATCACTGACCTGGGACAGATCAGCGCATTACGAGTTATCTCACGCACCTCAATAATGCAGTACAAAGGCGTGCGGAAACCGCTGCCACAGATCGCGCGCGAATTGAATGTCGATGCTGTAATAGAAGGCACAGTGTTGCGTTCAGGGGACCAGGTCCGAATCACGGCTCAGTTGATCCGGGCAAGCGATGACAGGCATTTGTGGAGTCACAGCTATGAAGGCGAGTTGCGCGATGCGCTTGGGCTCCAGAACAAAGTTGCGAGCGCTATAGTTGCCGAGATCCAGATCAACTTGAACTCCAAAGAACAGATCGCGCTGACAAACGAAAAGGCTGTGAATCCGGAAGCCTATGAAGCCTATCTGAAGGGACGATACTTCTGGAATAAGCGGACGGCTGAGGGCCTGCGAAAGGGCATCGATTACTTCAACCAGGCCATCGAAAAGGATTCAACCTACGGGCGGGCTTACACGGGCCTGGCAGATTCTTATGCCTTGCTCGGAGACTGGGAGTACGGCGGCATGGCTCCCAAAGAGGCATTCCCAAAAGCCGAGGCGGCGGCGACGAAAGCGCTCCAGCTTGACGACACGCTCAGCGAAGCCCACACCTCGCTCGCATTTTGCCTCGATCTCTACGATTGGAATTGGGAATCTGCTGAGGCGGAATTCAAGCGAGCGATCGAGCTCAATCCCGGTTACGCAACGGCTCATCATTGGTATAGCTGGCATCTTGCCGTACTCGGAAGAAAAGATGAAGCAATCGCGGAGATGCGAAGAGCGGCAAACCTGGATCCGCTATCGCTGATCATCAGCGCCGATTTGGCGGAAGTCCTTCTAGTTGGCCGGCAAGATGAGCAGTCCATCCAACAAAGCTTAAGCACGATCGCATTGGATCCCGCCTTTTCGGTTGCCCACTATCAATTGGGCCAGGCGTATGTGCAAAATCAGATGTACAGCGATGCAATGTTGGAATTTCAAAAAGCAATTGCGCTGTCAGGAGCCAACACAACCTTCTCTTCCAATCTGGCCTACGTCTACGCACTGGCAGGCAGGAGAGGCGAGGCAGAGAAGATTCTCAATGACCAGATGAATCGAGAACACGGGGTTTCAAACTCCGCTCAGATTGCCTTGATCTATGTTGGCTTAGGCAAAAACGATCAGGCAATGATCTGGCTTGAGCGAGCTTATGAGGAGCGATTCAACCCGTCAATTCTCGCGCGCCCGTCCTTCGACCCATTGCGATCCGACAAGCGGTTTCAGGATCTTATGCATCGCATCGGGCTTAACCGTGAGCCATAGGCGCCGGAGCGCCTCAACCACGAGCGAAGTGCCCGAGGGCACTTCGCTCATTCTGTGGTTGCTTTGATCTTGATGGTTACCTTGCGGCGATGACGACCTCGGCGGGTTGGGCGCTCGAGGCCGACTGCCCCTTCTCATTGTCGACCTCACGCTCGGCCTGCCGTTCCACTGACGACCTCGGTATTTCCGAACCGATGGTGTCACCGACCGCCCAAACCTGAAAAAGAAAATACTGGTCTCCATACCGATGGAAGATCACGACGGTCTCGTTCCTGGACTGGATAGATTGAGCAGAATGGCTCAACAGAAATACGGTTGCCTTGCCATCGTCGCTTGTTATCCGTATCACGCCATTGAGATTCACTCCGCCGGACTGAATCGTATACTTCCCTGCCGGGAGTACGTTGTGATCAGCAGTGAAATCGAACGGCACGTTGACTCGTATCGCGCTGGATGAATCCGCGGCGGCAGGCGCCACCATGGACGTGATAGTCAACGCAACAACGCTTAATATCGTCGCCGCCTTTAGAAGTTGCTTTTTCATATGATTCACATTCTCCTTGTCTCGATCATTCTGAAGTTGGTCTTCGGTAACCAATACCGATCCAGTTAATCAAAAATTCCCGGAGGATCCGGGAAACCATCGATAAGATAAATAGAACGGAGCGATAGTAATGAATGATGCACGAGCGTAGTCTGCAAACGGGAACGCACTGGGCTAGTGATCGAATTCTGCGGTTTTATCCTGGATGGCTATTGGTTTCCTTCATTGTGGCCTTCTTTCAATGAAGTTTCGACCGCCGGCGGAAGCGAATTGAGTCTGCGTAGTACAGCTACCACCTGCCAGATATCCTGGTCCGTCAGCAATCTGCCCCAGGCAGGCATCCCTGTGTTACGGATCCCGTGTTTGACGATCCAGAAGAGCTCGCCCTCGGTGTACGTCGATGGTTGCACGGTGAATTGCGGAGCCGGCGGATAGAAGGAGGCTCCCAGGACGCTCGGACCTCTGCCCGGTGTCCCATGGCATCTCGCGCACAGTTCGGCGTAGATTTCGCCGCCGGCAATTAAATTCTCGTCAGTCGGATCCACTGGGTTCGGCTGCTGTTCGGCGTTGTGAGCCACGGAGGCACGAACTGCTATAGGGATGAATCGCATCTCCAAACCGGAAGGCGGAACATCGGCGTTGACGGGCAGCAAACCGAATTTGAACGCGCCGATTCCGATCGTGAGCGCGATCACTAGCAACACAGTCATTCCCAATACGAGTTTTTTCATCTCCAACTTTCCTTGATTCGAAGTTGGTCGGCCAGGCAGCCGATTCGCACCGGCTGCCTGGTGAGTTTTGCGATCGAGTGCGACTCATTCCTCTACCTAAGGAAGCGGCCGTGGCTCGCCGTAGAGAAAGTCATCCATCATGACGATATCCAGTTTGGCATCATCGTCCGGCCCCGGGGCGGCATCACCGCTCGTTATCCGCACTCGGGCGATGCGCGCGTCCGCAAACACGACGCCGACGAAAGAAAGGCTCCCATCGCCGGGCGAGGCCGGGACGAAGCTGGTGAACAACAGGTCGCCGTCGACGCCGAAGTACTCGATCTGTGAGCTGGCGCCACGCTTTCCCTTCTTAGAGCCGCCCGGCTGGTCGACATCGGAGAATACGGCGCCGAACCCGGTTGTCGTAGCCGACATGTTAGGGCTGCCGGGCACAGAGAAGTCCACTTCAGTGATGTTGCTTCCGATGGCGCTGAACAGCCGCACGGGGCTGAACGCCTGCAAGATTGCCTCGTACGTCGGGTTGCCGAAAGTAGTAGCCACACCGGAGAGCGGGGCTTGCACGAAGCCCGTTCCCGGTGTGGTGAAGAGGGCCCCGCGGTTTAGGAAACCGGTGAACGGCGTTGGCACGACGGCAGTCGCCGCGGAGCCCCCGCCATCCCAGTTGATCTCACGTCGACCACCGGCGAGCGGTCCCGCCGCGTTGCCGTTGTTGGGCGCTCCCAGCGCAGCGCGGAACCCATCAACCGAGCTTTGAATCGACGCTATTGTCGGCCCGGCTGCCTGAAATATGATCGGCGCGACAAAATCTTTCCTTGTGTTGCCACGCGCGTCTGCCTGGCGAACTGCGACGGATGTCATAACCGACAGCAGGCCAAAGACGGCTACCGCGGTCCAAACTAGAGGTTTCTTCATTGTTGTAAGCTCCTTTTCGTCTATTCCTTTGATTGTTATGAAACGTGGCGTCATCATGCCGAACTCAACTCGGTGAGCGGTGTTGATAAAGCCCTTCCTAACCAGACGAGCACGCATTCCGCTCATCCGGCTCTTACACACGGCACTGTTTTTTTTCGACAACAGCAGCCTGCGCTCCGCGCACCAGGTCCGCGGCGTATAAGTAAGCGGACCTTACGCGTTCACTGAAGTGGTCAACCCTCTGAATCGATGTGAGCGACGGTTCTCTCGCAGACTATTTGAATCTGGTTCCGGCTAATCCGTGACGATCAGCCTCCCAGCCATGTCCTCGTGGCCGCTCCCGCAAAAGATGTTGCAAGAGAAAGTGAAATCTCCCGTCCTGTCTGGCGTGAACGTAACGCGAGTAACTTTGCCGGGCTCGATCCTGGCGGTGACCTTGAAATCCGGGATGCTGAATCCGTGGACCCGGTCTGTCGAAGTTAGTTCCAATGCCACAGGCTCGCCCTTCTTCACAGTTAAGTCGTTGGGGGTGAAATCGAATTTCTTCGCGGCGATTTTGATGACCTTCAAGTCGCCGGCCCGCGGCCGAGAGGATGTCGTGTATGCCAGCGCACCGAATCCGGTGGTCATGATTAACACAAGTATCATTGTCCTCTTCATAACATCATTCTCCTCGGCAACCGTTTCAGGCGCCTTGTATCGCGAGTTCGCTGATCTCGTAGCGGGCGTTTTTTACGTCGGCTCCTATTTCGCGGTAGCCGAGGCCCTTGTACGGCGCGGCGTCGTCCCACGGAATTGGAGCCCTCTTTGGAGCCGAGCCGGGAGCCGGCAACGGAAACATCAACGACTTGGCCGCGTGGTGAGCGATGTGGCCAGTCATGTAATGATGTTCCTGGTGAATGTGCCCGTAAAAAACCGTCACATTCCGGTAGGGCATAAGCGAATCGATCACACTCTTGGCGTCTGCCGTCGCCCAGTCCCACTGGGGATACAAATCGAACAAAGGTCTGTGTGTAAGCACTACTATCGGCGCATCACGCTTGAGCCCTTTCAAATCCGACTGGAGCCATTTCAACTGCGCTTCGCCGACAATCGCTCCGGGATCCGAGACATTGTCCAGTACTATGAAATGGATTCCTTTGTGATCGAACGTATAATTCAGTTTTCCAAAGAATTCCTGGTAAGCGTCTCCGCGATCCAGCGCGGCATCATGCTCGCCTGCCATGTAGTGCACCGTCTTTACGTTGAGCTGACCAGCAATATCCTGGAACTGAGTCATCCTGCCGCGGCGCTCTTTGACATCATCGGTAGTGTGAGTAAGATCGCCGGTGAACACGACGAAGTCCGGTTTCTGATCCAGGCTATTGACTGCGGCCACCGCTTTCTTGAGCGTCCCTTTTGCGTCCGGGTTTACCTTTGGACCGTCAAAGCCAATGTGTGTATCCGAGAGCTGCACGAAATAGAACTCTTCTTGTTTTGGCCGGGTAGCCCCGAGAATTCTGCCTCCTAACCCGGAAGCGAACACGATTCCACCCAGACCAGCCAGCTTCATAAAATCACGTCTATCAATCTCCATGCGGCCTCCTTTGGTTCAATCGAGAGCGACTCGCCCGTCACAGTGAATTCTTGCGGTAATCTACGTTCTTGGTTGAATCGCTCTCGTCGGCGTATACCAGGTCAGCTCGGCAAATATTCCCGACTGTTTTTCATGGACTGTGGGAATAAAAGATTGATCGATTCGGTCTTATCGGTGGGACTGCAACAACACCGCGAAGAGAACCCCTAGCAATAGTTCATAATGCTTGTCATAGCGGGATCGTGAGGTGGAGGATTACTCCTATGCGTCTTAACCAAGTCACCATTCCATCGATCGACGTAAAAAGATCAGTCGAGTTCTACAAGCGGCTCGGGTTGATCCAGATCGTCGAGAGCCTGCCGAATTACGCCCGCTTTGTTTGTCCTGACGGCGATTCGACGTTTTCAGTTCACCTGGTTGACAAAGTCGCCACAGGGGAAAAGCCCGTCGTTTATTTCGAATGCGATGAACTCGACCAAACGGTTGCAGAGCTTGAGCAACGAGGTGTCAAGTTAGACTCGGGACCGCTGGACCAAAGCTGGCTGTGGCGAGAGGCCTATCTTCGAGACCCTGACGGCAACGTGATCTGTCTCTACTCCGCAAAGGAAAACAGATTGAATCCGCCGTGGAGGCTTCAGCGAGAGAATGCATAGGAAAGAACTGCCACCGACTGGCTCTCCACCTGGCGGCTATCAAGCTGATGCCGTCGTGCTGCTCGTGAAGGCTGAACTGCCGAACATCACCAACAATAGATTCAAGCAAGGATTGTGAAGCGAAGGAGACCCAACGTGAGTTGTGAAGAGAGTAGAGCGCTCATTGATGCCTATGCAGACGGTGAGTTGGACCTGGTCAGCAGCTTAAGCGTAGAGCGGCACATGCAGGTTTGCGAAGACTGCCTGCGCGCCCATCAGAACCTTAAGGAGCTGCGCTCTCTTATGCACGACGAGTCTTTGTACTACCAGGCTTCCGCAGGGCTGAAGAAAAATATCACCTCTGCATTGCGCGACGAGGTCAAGAGCGAGAGGCACGCGCCCCTGGCATCGTGGCGCTGGCTCGCCGCCGCTGCTTCGGTGGCCCTAGTAGCAATCGCGACCTTAACGTTGGTTCAACGCCCGAAAGGCACTTCGCCGGAGGACCTCGTCGCGCAGGAAGTAATTTCCAGCCACGTGAGATCTCTTATGGAACCGCACCACGCGGTAGACGTGCCATCCTCGGACCAGCATACGGTGAAGCCATGGTTCAATGGGAAGCTGGATTTCTCACCTCCGGTCGAGAACCCCGCGGATCAAGGGTTCCCTTTGGTTGGGGGCCGCTCGGATTACCTGGGAGGCAGGCCGGTCGCAGCTCTGGTTTATCAGCGCCACCAGCATTACATCAATCTGTTTATCTGGCCTTCGACTGACGCTCGTGAGATGGCAGAAGAGTCGATGAAGCGGCAGGGCTATAATCTAATTCACATGAACAAGTCCGGCATGGAGTATTGGGCGATATCCGACCTGAATGAAGCCGAACTGCGGCAATTCGCGGAGATAATACAGAGTCGCCTTCAACCTTCGAGCTGAAGATTCTTGATTCATTGGTGGCCCCTGGAGGATTCGAACCTCCAACCAAAGGATTATGAGTCCTCTGCTCTGCCGTTGAGCTAAGGGGCCTTCTATTCCTTCATCTCGATGCCTACAATGCGCGTGGCTTCTGCATGAGGTGGACTGGCGTTCAAAGGCAAGCCTGAATCTTAGTTGCCCAAATTTCGCAGTGTCAAGGTTGTGCGCTCAACAACTCAATTCTCATTTCATGAATAACAATTCGGAGGACACCCGTGATCAAATTCAGACGACTGCTGCTGACGGGCCTTCTGTGCTTCGCGACTCTGGTCAATTCCATTCCAGCCCGGCAGTCGGATAAAACCGATCCAATCGAGGGCGCGTCCGCAAACATCGCGGGCGCGATCCTGGTCAATGGTCACTCGATGGATTACCTTCGAGCGCTGACCGATCAATTCGGCGGTAGATTGACCGGCACGCCGGGCCTCACATCAATCACTCGGCGGTTGGTGAGATATTAAAGAAAGCGAAAGTCGATGAATTTCTGAAGAGCATTGGCATTTGGAATTGAGCTGTGGACGTTGGTAGCCGCAGTCGGCCGGTCAATCCAGATCGGCCGGCCTTGTCCACATCGTCATCAGCGCGTGAATCAACCCGCCCAGTCCCGTGACAGCCAACGCAGCGAACCAGACGCTCAGGATGATGAAGAAGATTATCCAGATCATGATTTCCCTTTCTCCGCGGCTGAACCCGGATTTCCTATTCACCGAGTCAGTGATCGCGCGACTCATACGGCAATGTCCGTGCCGAACACCGCCGCTGTTCGAAGCGAGTCAAACACGCGTCGCTCATTGGACAGCATTATAAAAGCAAGGGCGTGCCGTCAGACTTAGTACAAACAAGTGACCTGAATCTATGCGCCGCTTTGCCGCGGATACTCGAAATGGCGGTCCTGGCGCGACAGTCTCACAATAAGAGGCCACGCTCGATGTGGCACGGTGATTGATCTGTATCAGCGTGAAGCAGTAGAGGTGGCAATCATGCGAAGAGTTTTCTTTGTAATGTTTTTTCTACTATTGATGATGTGAACCGCAGCATTGTCATTGCGGCAACGCGGCGGCTCACGCAACAGGAGGATACGATGAGCATACCGAATAAAGACGAAATCAAAGGCAAGTTCAACCAGGCGAAGGGTGAGGTCAAAGAAAAGTTTGGCCGCGCCACGAATGATCCGGAGTTGGTTCAGGAGTCGCAGGATGACAAGGCTTCAGGACGAACCCAGGAGACGTTTGGCAAAGCGCGGCGCAAAGTGGGCGACGTTGTAAAGGACATCGGCGACTCGATCGCAAGATGATGATCGCCGATCCTAACGTTTGTCGGGGTGATGATGAATACGATAAAAACTCTGTCCCCGAACTGCGGGAGCAACCCGCTGATTGGGCGAAGCAGGGAACCGAATCCTAACATCGAAATGCCAACCGATGAGGATGCGGTTCCGCTGCCTCCCGATCAGGAGCACGGCCCGCCGATTGAAACGCCGCCGGGTCAGCCCGGGACTCCTGAGAACCAGCCCGATCCGCCTCCAATCAAGGAACCCGATCCCAACGGGCCAATCAGATTGATCTGAACAAGATGTCTTGCAAAGACTCAGGCTGTCTTCTGCCTCGCGACATCTTCCAGTCCGAGTTCGCGTGTTAGCTGAGCTTTTAATTCGAACTTCTTAACTTTGCCACTTGCGGTCAGCGGAAACGCGCTCGCGAATCGAATGTACTGCGGGATTTTGTGCCTGCTGATGCCATCGCAACAGTACGTGCGAATCTCACCTTCGGTGATGGTTTCGTTGGGCCTTAATCGCAAAACCGCGGCTACTTCTTCACCCATGAAACTATCTGGCACGCCGACGACCTGCGCTTCCGCGATTTTCGGGTGCCGCATCAGGAACTCTTCGATCTCCGCCGGATAAATGTTCTCACCGCCGCGAATGATCATGTCCTTAACGCGGCCAACGATGTTGACGTAGCCTTCGGCATTCATCGTCGCAAGGTCTCCTGTTCGAAGCCAACCTTCCGCGTCGATCGTCTCCGCGGTCTTGTCCGGCATGTTGTAGTACCCCTTCATCACCAGAAATCCGCGCGTCATCAACTCGCCCTGTTCGCCGAGCGCGACGGGCTCACCAGTCGCCGGATCAGCGATCTTGATTTCCATATGCGGATGCGGAATGCCGGTTGTCGAAGACTTCAGCTCGAAGCTGTCGTTTTGGATTGTTTCGGTGACGGTGCCCGTTGATTCAGTGAGGCCGTAAACAATCGTGCAGTCGGCTCCCATCTTAGCTTTCACGTCTTTCATCAACGCAACCGGAACCGGCGTCGCTCCGGTGATAATTTCGCGAAGCGACGAAAGGTCGAAATCGCCCGCAAGGAATCGCGGATGATTGAGCATCGCGATCAGCATCGTCGGAACGTTGAACGAGAACGTCGCTTTCTCCTTGTCGAACAGCTCGAGCTCTTTCGCGGGATCGAACGAGATCAGAGGAATCAGCGTGCATCCCAGGTACACCGCGAACATCACCGCGCCCAGGCTTCCGGCGATGTGAAAGAACGGCATCGCGGTCACATATCGTTCGCCGGATTTCAGATTCCCGATCAGGCACGACACGTGAGTCTGATTGATGATGCCGTGGTGGGTCAACATCACGCCCTTCGGAAACCCGGTCGTCCCGCTCGTGTATTGCATTTGAATGACGTCGTGCGGATCGAGACTCGATTGTCTTTCTCGAAGCATTTCGTCTGTGATGTTTTCGCCAAGCGGCGCGACATCCCGGTACAGCATCATTCCGGCGGGCGCAGTGTCGCCGATCAATATCACGCGCTTCAATTCGGGAAGGTTCGCGCTACTGAGTTGTTCTCTCGCTGGATCGTTATGGTCTTTCAATTCGGGCGCGACGCGATAGATCGATTCGACGTATGAGTTGCCGCGGTGCTCCTCGATCATAAACAGCGTCGTGATGTCTCCCTGCCGCAGCACGTATTCGATTTCCGAAGCGCGATAGTTTGTATTAACCGTCACAAGCACCGCGCCGATCTTCGCGAGCGCCATCTCGAGCAGTATCCATTCGGGCACGTTCGTCGCCCACACGGCGATGTTCTCGCCTTTTTGAATACCGAGCGAGAGAAGGCCCTTAGCCAAACGATCGACCTCGTCGCGATATTGTTGATAGCTCAACCCAAGATCGAGTCCGATCTCGGGATAGTTGTAGACGATTGCTTCTTTTTCGGCGAAGGCTTCGCACTGGCGATCGAAGAGCTCGCCGATCGTGAGGTCGATCAGTTCAATGTCGCGGCTTTCAGCTTCCCAGATGGCGAGGCTGCCTTTGATTCCCATAGTCTTTTGCTAGCGCACATCTGCCGGGCTCCTCAGCGTCCCCGGCGTCCTCTGCGGTTGATTCCCAACGCTGATCAAGAATAACCGCTGAGGGCGCCGAGGACGCAGGGGGCCGGTGTGCTCAACATGCCTTTATACTCTCTGCCTAAACGGCGCTCGGCGTTGACAACCAAAATGTCGTTCATTACTGTCACAAAGCCTCGCTAGGCTATCAATTCTGTTTGCACGTCGCAACGCACTCGAAAACATGCAGGCCATCAAATCGATCATCAATCCGCAAGACCAAACCTATCAGACAAACTACGCCGCTAATACATCCGCAGTCGAGCGATTGAAACTTGAACTCGCTCGCTCCACCAAAGGCGGCGGCGAGCAGTACGTCAAACGACATCTCGCTCGAGGGCGATTGCTGCCTCGCGAGCGCATCGAGATGCTGCTCGACGAAGGCTCATACTTTTTGGAGATCGCGCCGCTCGCGGGAATCGGAATGGAAAACGAATTCGTCGGCGCGGGAGTTGTCGGTGGCGTCGGTCTGGTTTCAGGACGTGAGTGCCTGATCATCGCCAACGAAGCGACCGTCAAAGGCGGAGCCGTCAGCGAAATCGGACAGCTCAAGAATCGCCGCCTCTCGGATGTCGGAACCGAGAATCGTTTGCCGAGTATTTCGCTTGTTGAATCGGCGGGCGCCGATCTTCCAGTTCAGGCAAAGATATTCGTGCCGGGCGGCCGAGGCTTTCGCGAAATCACTCGCCGCTCGAAGATGCGCATTCCGAGCATCTCGGTTGTGTTCGGCAATTCGACCGCCGGCGGCGCGTATCTGCCGGGCATGTCCGACTACGTGATTATGGTCAGGAATCAGGCGCAGGTCTTTTTGGGAGGACCGCCGCTGGTGAAGATGGCTACCGGCGAAATCGTTGATGAAGAATCACTCGGCGGAGCAGAGATGCATTCGCGAATATCTGGCCTGTCGGATTATCTCGCCGAAGACGAACTCGATGGGCTGCGTCTCGCAAGAGACATCGTGAGTCACTATTCTGACGCGCCGCCGAAACCAAATTTACGCGCTGTTGAAGACCCGCTCTATCCCGCGGATGAATTGTTGGGCATCGCTTCGGCGGACGTGCGAGTCCCGTTCGAATCTCGCGAGGTGATCGCCCGCATCGTCGATGGTTCAAAGTTCGACGAGTTCAAATCCAAATACGGGACGACTCTCGTCACGGGCTTCGCGTACATTCACGGATACTCTGTCGGGATACTCGCAAACAACGGCGTGCTGATGTCCGAGTCGGCGGCAAAAGGCGCGCAGTTCATTCAGCTCTGCAATCAGCAGAACATCCCGCTGGTCTTTTTGCAGAACATAACGGGCTTCATGGTAGGCCGCACATACGAAGAACAAGGGATCATCCGCAACGGCGCGAAGCTGATCAACGCAGTGTCGAACTCGACGGTGCCGGCGATCACGATAATGACCGGCAGTTCGTACGGAGCCGGGAACTACGCGATGTGCGGGCGGGCTTATGAGCCTCGGTTCCTGTTCACTTGGCCGAATCATCGAATCGCGGTGATGGGACCGCAGCAGCTTTCGGGAGTGATGGACATAATCAAACGCGAGGCGCTGACAAAGCAGGGCCTGCCGATCGACGAAGCGAAGCTCACTGCCTCGAAACTGGCTCTGGAAGCCCAAATCGAGGCAGAGTCTGATCCGTACTTCGCGACGGCTCGGCTGTGGGATGATGGAATCATCGACCCGCGAGATACGCGAACGGTGCTTGCGATATCGTTGTCAGCGGCTTACAACCGGCCAGTTGAAGGAACGATGGAGTGGGGCGTTTTCAGACATTGACAGCTTCCGTCGATCTGCAAAACTGCGTACACTGCGGGTGGCTGGCCGGACTCAGCGAGCTCAGATATTCAGGAGACGTTGAGTCGTTGCGCAGCCAACCAGCAATATCGGTTGGCATATTCGGGCCAACGACAAGACGGCCCCGTGAGAATCGCTCGACGAGAACCTTAAGAAACGCTGCGAGGGAGGAGTTTGTTTCGGGCCGCTGGATAGGAGGGAGCGCTAATGCCGTTGAAAGAACGAGAAGTCAATACGATTAAGGTGGTTTACCATCCTGCTATTCAGAAAGAGTATGTAGCTGAAGCTGCGGAAGCCTTATCAAGCTTGTGTACTAATCTGGAAATAAAGGCAGAACTACCTGGCCCACAGGGAGCTTGGGAATGGATTCTCCCGGCAGCAGTTATGCTCTATATTAGCAAAGGTTTAGTTGACGGATTTCTTAAGGAATTGGGAGG
>Ga0070693_100000282_pt1 | contig 23840 bp, 21 predicted proteins | sample KBSK1103metaG_FD_65472 | JGI IMG/M metagenome (GOLD analysis project Ga0070693, IMG submission 65472) | Corn, switchgrass and miscanthus rhizosphere microbial communities from Kellogg Biological Station, Michigan, USA - KBS K1-10-3 metaG | ecosystem: Host-associated > Plants > Roots >...
CCGCGGTCGATGAGGTGCGCGACGCGATAGACAAGCGTGCGTGTCTTACCGGTGCCGGCACCGGCGATGATGAGCAGAGGACCATCGCCGTGCGTTGCCGCGGCAGCCTGCTGCGGATTGAGCTCCGCCGCGAAGTCGCGAACATTCCCCGAAGCGTCGGCGCGCACCCGGGCGGGATAGACCTTCAGGGTGTCACTCACGCGACGGTCTCGAGCAGTGTCGAGCGTGAAGTTACGACTGCAGTCAGATCGAACGCGTCCGCGAACTTGGCGGTGACACGATCCCTCACATCCTGCGGCAGAATGCCGTCGGACCCTGACTCCCGGGCGATCGATGTCATCACCACACCATCGATGCCGCATGGAACGATGAGATCGAAGTACGAGAGATCGGTGGTAACGTTGAGGGCGAAGCCATGCCAGGTGACCCAATCGCGCGCGTGAACGCCGATGGACGCGATCTTGCGGCCGCGCGTCCACACGCCGGTGTAGGCAGTGTTTCGCTCGCCGGAAATTCCGTAGTCAGCGAGGGTGTTGATCAGCGCCTCTTCGATTTTGCGGAGATACCAGTGAAGGTCCTGGCGATGTCGCTTGAGATCGATGATCGGATACCCAACGAGCTGGCCGGGTCCATGGAAGGTCACGTCACCGCCGCGCTCGACCTCGAAGACCTCGACGCCCTTGCTGCGCAGAAAGTCAGGCGATGCGACGAGGTGTTTTTCCTTGGACGCGCGGCCGAGTGTGACGACGGGCGGATGTTCGACAAGGAGCAGAACGTCCTGCGGGATCGCGCCGGAGATTCTGTCGCGGGCGATATTGCGCTGCAGCTCCAGGGCCTCTCCGTATTCGAGGCGGCCCAGGGGAACCGTCCATAGCTCCCGCTCAGCCACAGCGCATTCCCCTGATCACGCGTCCAGCACCATTCCGAGAGAATCCAGAACCGCCTGGTCTATCGCTTCGGAAAGCGTGGGGTGCGCGTGGATTGCGAGCGCAACCTCTTCGACGGTGTACTCGTTCTCGCGCGCGACGGCGAGCTCGTGGATCAGCTCGGTGGCGTGCGCGCCGATGATGTGCGCGCCGAGTATCTCGCCGTATTTCGCGTCGCGAATGACCTTGACGAAGCCCTCGGTCTCGCCCGATGTGCGCGCGCGACCGCTCGCCATGAACGGGAACTTGCCGACCTTGTAGTCGATCTTCTTTTCCTTGACCTGCGCTTCGGTCATACCGATCGAGGCGACTTCCGGATGACAGTATGTCGCGCTTGGTATGTTGCCGTAGTTAACCGGGTGCACGTGCTTCTGGCCGGCGAGATACTCGGCGAAGACGACGCCTTCCCGCATGCCTTTGTGCGCCAGCATCGGCGCACCAGCAACATCGCCGATGGCGTAAATGCCTTTCACCGACGTCTCCATGCGCTCGTTGATCTTGACGAAGCCGCGATCGGTGAGCTGAACGCCGAGCTCCTTGATACCGATGTCGTCGATTACGGGAGCGCGGCCGGCAGCGACGAGAACCTTCTCGACTTCGAGATCCTGCTTCTTGCCGCCGACATCGATGCTCATCGTCACCGAGTTCTTCCCGACCTTGACATTTCCTATCTTCGCGCCGACAAGCACTTCCATTTTACGCTTCTTGAAGCTGCGGGTGAGCTCGGTACTGCAGTCGGCGTCCTCGAGTGGCAAGATGCCGGGCAGTACTTCGATCAGAGAAACCTGGGTGCCGAAAGCGGTGAAGACGTCGGCGAATTCGCAACCGACGGCGCCGGCGCCAATGATTGCCATCGTCTTCGGCGCCTGCTCGAGAATCAATGCTTCGTCCGACGAAATCACCGTCGTTTTGTTGAGCTCGAGTCCGATCTGGGGCAGTCCTTTGACGCGGGAGCCCGTGGAAATCACGATCGCTTTTTTCGCATCGTGCTTCTCCTCTTTCCCATCGGCTTTGACTGTCAGCGTGTTCTTCCCGGTGATTTTGCCGGTTCCCTTGATCCAGGTGATCTTGTTCTTCTTGAACAGGTACTCGACGCCTTTCGAGTTTTGGGTGCTGACGGCCCGGGATCGCTTCATCGCAACGCCGTAGTCGAGCTTCACGTCGCCAACGGTGATGCCAAAGTCCTTGGCGTGGGAGACTTTGGTTGCCAGCGACGCCGCTTCCAGCAGCGCCTTGGCTGGAATGCATCCCCAGAGAACGCAGGTCCCGCCCAGCCCTTCTCGCTCGACGACGGCCACGTTCATGCCCAGTTGGGCCGCGCGGATCGCGCCCACATAACCGGCGGGTCCGCCGCCGAGAAAAATCACGTCGTAACTTGCCATTTCGATTTTGGGTAGAAAGTCCGACAGGAAATTTACTTGGTCGGACTGGAAGCTGCGCACTGACGGCAGCGAGCGGAAAAAAGCTCCCCGGCAGTCTGCCGGGGAGCTTTGACCTTCAGATCCTACTCAATTCGACGTGAGGATTCTCACTCCTCCGCTTCGGCATCCTGCGCCTCGCCGGGCAGCACCTGCAAATCGCTGCTGGCCACGCGCGTCCAGTTTTTGTCCGGGTCGAACGTCGTGATTTTCTGGGCCTCTTTTTCCGTGTCTTTGCCAAGATCGCGCTGGTAGACGATACCGTCATGATTGACGATGAACGTCATGATGCCTGACTCCCCATACTCCACGGGATACGCGAGAACAGCGAAACCCCCAATCTGACTCTTGCGAACGAGGTAGTCATAAGCGCCCCCCTGAGCGGCCGGGCCCTGACCCGTCAGCAATCGGAACTTGTAGCCGTGAAGGGAAGTGCTGGTGGCGGGATATCCTTCCTGCGATGCGTCCGCGACTACCTCGCCGAGAGGACTGGGCGCCTCCCCAGCGTTGACGCGCCAATACAAACCGTCATTCTGTCCGGGAGTGCTGCGAAACTTCTGCGCGTACTCCAGGATCTTGTCACCATTGTGATCGACCCTGTAGTAGTCGCGCTGCGCGTCACCGACGGCAAGGATCGTCTGGATCGTGAGGAGCTCATTGCGGCCGATGCGGCGGTCGATGATCTCTTCGGCTCCGCTGGGGCTGTCGAAGACCCAGCCGCCGCCGGTCTTCACCAGCGGAATCGGAAATGGCCAGTTGTCTGTGCCGACGACGAGAACTTTTGAACCGTCGTCCCGCGTCGTCAGTTCGTGTCTGGCTTCGTAGAGCTGGAGGAAGTCACCCCGAAGGTTTTTGTCAGCCACCGAGTCCGGCGATCTGAACAGACGCTCGGAGCCTTTCCCCAACGTGGTGACGAGACCGTTCTGGTCGTTGCTGCGTAGCGAGGTCACGAACGCGTCGACTGCCTGGTCCGGAGTCGCGTACGGATCCCCCTGTTGAACGGAGGAAGCCGAGCACGCTACCAGGTCCGCGCCGAGCGCGACGATGACCAGCGAACGCATGATCGAGTTGCGCATGGATCGTTTCTCCCCTGTCACGATGATCATCTCCGCCTCCCGCCGCCGCCGCCTCGACTCATTCCACCGCCTCGGCTTGACCCGCCGCGCGAACCGTAACTGCCCGCTCTCGATCCGCTGTTCATGCCCCCGAACGCGCCGCTGCTGCCGCGCGAGCTATTACCGAAGGACGAGTTTCCACGGCTGTCGCGCGTGCCTGCGCTGGGCCGTGAGCTCGCTCCTGCTCCTGCTCCTGCGCCGCCGCGTCCGCCAAGGTCTGATCCACCGCGACCACCGGCGCCCGCTCCTGCTCCGGCGCCGCCACGACCGCCGAGGTCTGACCCACCGCGACCACCGGCGCCCGCGCCTCCACCGAGGTTATCCTGGCCTCGGAATGAATTGCGCGCTGCCGAGTTCTGGCTCGCGCCGCGATCGAACTTCGCCTGAGTGGCGGCGTCACCATAACCGACGCCTTTGCGGTGCGCGGGATTGTGCTGCCACTTTTGCCCCGCTCCACCGGCTCCTCCTACGCCGCCAACACCGGTCGCGCCGCCGACTCCTCCAACACCACCGACGCCTCCCGGTTTGCCGGCACCGCCGACACCACCGACGCCTCCCGGCTTGCCGACGCCTCCGACACCTCCGACGCCACCGGGACCACCAACTCCCCCGACGCCTCCAACTCCGCCGACGCCGCCAACACCTCCAACTCCTCCCACACCTCCAACACCACCTACGCCGCCGATGCCACCGACGCCGCCCACGCCTCCACCGACGCTAATCCCAACGTTGATGCTGCCGCCGCCCCAGCCGGCGTAGTAGCCGCCCCACGCACCGCCCCAGATGCCAATGGCGATGCCCATTCCCATGCCCCACCAGAAACCCGAGCCAGGATAGCCGTACGGGGGAGGCCAGTAGTACGGTGGATACGACGGATAACCCCACGGGCCGTACACTGAGCTGCTGTACGTCGGAACATAGATCGTTTCCGGGCTCGACGACTCGATGACGATCACCTGCGCCGGCGTCGCGCTTTCAGTGTTTTTCTCGGTTTTCACCGTCATCTTCTCGTCGCTCTTCAGATTGCCTGATTCCTTGGCCTTCTGCCGCAACTTCTGGACGGTGGCTAGGACCTCCTTCTGCTGCGAAAGCACGGCGTCGCCTACTCGCTGTGTCCAATCGATCTTGTCGTCCATCATTTTGAGGACATCGGGCAGGGCAGTGAGCTCCTGCACGCTTTGATCCCAGTCCTGCTTCTTGACTTCCTTTACAAGCGCATCTCCCTTGAGGGTCTTGTTCGCCTGGACCCAGCGACTTGCCTGTACGACCTCGAGCGGATACGTCGACGCGACGAGGATCTGCGTGATCACCTTGTCAGGATAAAGGGCGATTGGTGCCATCAATGACGCCAACTCGGCCTCGGAGAGTGCTTTCGTCGGCTTTGTACCCGGGGTGGTGCTGAGCGGGGTGCTCGTCGCCTGCGATGCCGACGCCGTCTGTTGCGGAGTTGGAGTCGGCGTCGCCACCTTCGGAAACACCGTTGGCGTCGTCGCCTGCTGCGTCGTCGCCTGCTGCGTCGTCGCCTGTTTGGGAGGTACGGTGACCTTTGGAGTCGTCTGCTGTGGAGCCGCCGTAGATTTGGCCGTCGTTTGTGAAGAGACGGGTACCACCATCAAGGACACAAACAACGTCACAAAAAGATAGACGCTGAGTTTTCGACGCATCGCTCCTCCATCCCGAGGCTCACGGCAGACCGGAAAGTTTCCGTAAGCCGATAGTAGGGCTAGGTACGGGCTGGTGTCACCCGGACCTTAGTCGGGGTGGGTGGTGAGCGGGCGCGGCGAGACGCCTGCGCCCGGAGCGATCAGATCACGAGCGAGAGGGGATTCTCGATGTATCGCCTGACGGTCTGCAGAAATTTTGCCCCCGTCGCACCGTCGATGACGCGGTGATCGCAGCTCATTGTGACCCGCATGCGCTGGCGGACCTCGAGCTGGCCATCGACTACGATCGGTTTCTCCTCGACGCCGCCGATGGCAAGAATGCCGGCCTCGGGTGGATTGATGATCGCCGTGAACTGGTCGATGCCGAACATCCCGAGATTCGAGACGGAGAATGTCGACCCGGTGTACTCTTCCGGCAGCAGCTTCCGCTCGCGCGCACGTTTGGCGAGATCCTTTGCTTTCCCTGAGATGTCCCAAAGTGTCAGGCGATCGGCGTCGAACAAAACCGGCGTGATGAGCCCGTCCTCGACGGCGACCGCCATCGCGACGTGGATGCGATTGAACTGGCGGATCTTGTCGGCCAACCAGTGGGCGTTCACCTCAGGGTGCTCGGCGAGCGCGAGCGCGACGGCCTTGATTACGATGTCGTTGAACGACGCCTTGTACTGGTCGCCCATTTCCGCGAGCTGGGTCCGCATCTCCGCCGCTCGCGTTGCATCGAACTCGGCGGTCAGGAAAAAGGTCGGGACCGGCCCATTCGACTCCGACAGCCGGCGGGCGATCGTCTTTCTGATCTGGGTAAGCGGCACATCCTTGAAGTCGCCTTCGGTTGCCAGCCTCTCGGCGGCGGCAGAACGGCCAGCGCCTCCTCCAGTTGCTTTGGCGTTTTCGATGTCGCGCTTGAGGATGCGGCCTCCGGGTCCGGTACCCTGGATGCCCCCGAGCTGAATCCCTTTCTCCGTAGCGAGTCTGCGCGCGAGTGGTGACGAGCGCTGACGGCCTCCAGCTGCGGGCGCCGACGGTCGTGAAGAGCCATTCCCGCGCGGGGCTGCAGGAGCGGATGGTGGACGCGGCGGAGCCGGCCGAGCCGGTGCAGTCGGCGCCTGTGCGGAGGTTTTCTGCTGCGGCGGAGCGGACGCTTCGCCTTGTGATTGCGCGGGCGCCTGCGGTACTGAAGTGGCGCCACCGGGTTCACTGGTTTCGGCGACTGCCCGATTGGGAGCGGCAGTCTGGGCGCCTTTGTCGCTCTGAGCAGCCGGTGCCGACGGTGCTGCGGACGCTGCCGGCGCGGCAGATCCGACGATCGAATCGATGTTTTCGTCCGGACCGGCGATCACCGCCAGCAGAGTTCCGACCGGAGAAGCATCGCCTTCGTTCGCCAGTCGCTTGCGGAGAACTCCATCGCCGCGGGCGACGAGCTCCATCACCGCCTTGTCGGTTTCGACTTCAGCGAGAACGTCGCCTGACTTGATCTGATCGCCTTCGTTTTTGCTCCACTTGACGAGGCGTCCTTCTTCCATCGTCGGCGAGAGCGCCTCCATCACTACTTTGGTTGCCATGACAGGTCAGTCGAGGTACATGACTTTCTTGATCGCCGCGATCGTCTTCCCGGCGTCGGGCTTGGCCGCTTTCTCGAGGTTCTTGGCGTAAGGCATCGGCACTTCTTCCTGGTGCACGCGCAGCACCGGTGCGTCCAGATCGTCGAAGCATTCGCGCTGAATGAAGTCGACGACCTGCGCGCCCATGCCGCAGATCTCCCATCCTTCCTCCAGCACGACAGCCCGATTGGTCTTCTGGACCGAGCGCGCGATGGCTTCGACGTCGATCGGTCTCACCGTGCGCAGATCGACGACATCGATGTTGATGCCTTCCTTGGCGAGGTCGTCAGCAACGCGCATCGCGACGAGGACCATCTTGCCGTGCGTGATGATTGAGCAGTGATCGCCTTCGCGCTTCAGCTCGGCGACACCCATCGGGACGATGTGTTCACCCTCGGGCACTTCGCCCTTGGTGTTGTAGAGCATCTCGCCTTCGAGGAACACCACCGGGTTGTCGTCGCGGATGGCGGACTTGAGAAGGCCTTTCGCATCCGCGGGCGTGCCGGGCGTGCAAACCTTCAAGCCCGGAATGTGGGCGAGCCAGCTCTCCCACGCCTGTGAGTGCTGCGCGGCGAGCTGGAGCGCGGCTCCGTTCGGGCCGCGGAACACCATCGGTATCTTGTACTGGCCGCCCGACATGTAAAGCATCTTCGCAGCAGCGTTGACGACTTCGTCGAGCGCGAGCAGCGCGAAGTTCCAGGTCATGAACTCAACGATCGGGCGAAGGCCGACCATCGCCGCGCCGACGCCCACTCCGGCGAAGCCGAGCTCGGTGATCGGTGTATCGACGATCCGCATTGGGCCGAACTCGTCGAGCAGTCCTTTCGAAACCTTGTAAGCACCGTTGTACTGCGCGACTTCTTCACCCATCAGGAAGACGGTGTCGTCGCGCTGCAGTTCTTCGCGCAGCGCCTGCGTCAGGGCGTCGCGATAAGTGAGTACCGCCATCAGGAGCTCGAGTCCGAGTAGACGTCGGTGTAGAGCTTGTCGAGGGAAGGCTCGGGACTCGCATCAGCAAAATCCCAGGCGTCCTGGGCGATCGCTTTTGCTTCGTCGTCGATCTTGTGCATCTCCCCTTCTGTCAGCTCGCCCGCTTCGTACATAAGGTTGTGCAGCACGAGTATCGGGTCGCGCTTCATGTTCTCTTCCAGCTCATCCTTCGTGCGGTAGGTGCCGCTGACGGCATCGGACATCGAGTGGCCCATGAACCGATAGGTGCGCATCTCGATCAGCGTCGGACGCTTTTCCTTGCGGGCGCGCTCGACGGCGCGCTCCATCACTTCCCGGACGGCGAAGACGTCCTGGCCATCGACCGACTCGCCTTCCATGCGATAGCCCTTGGCGCGAATGAGCACGTCCTCGTTGGCGGTGGACCGCGAGATCGCGGTACCCATGCCGTAGCGGTTGTTCTCGATGATGAAAATCACGGGCAGATCCCACAGCGACGCCATATTCAGCGCCTCGTGAAAGGCCCCGATGTTGACCGCCGCTTCCCCAAAAAAGCAGACGCAGAGCTGGTTCCCACGCTTGTATTTGATGGCGAAACCGACGCCGGCCGCGATCGGAACGTGTCCGCCGACGATACCGTGACCGCCGAGGAAGTTGGTCTGGGCGTCGAACAGGTGCATCGACCCGCCTTTGCCGCCGGAGCACCCGGTCGCACGTCCAAAGAGCTCGGCCATGATTGCCCGCGGATTGATCCCGCGGGCCAGCGCCTGTCCGTGGTCCCTATAGGCCGTGATGATGTAGTCGTCCGGACGAATCATCGACATGACGCCGGTCGAGATCGCTTCCTGGCCGATGTAGAGGTGGCAGAAGCCGCCGATCTTGCCGAGCGCGTAAGCTTCGGCGCAACGCTCCTCGAAGCGTCGCTGGACGAGCATCGAGTGGAGCAGCTCGCGCCGCAGCTCCGGGGTCGTTCCTTCGAATTCGGCGGGCGCCGATTGCTTGGTGCCGTCAGCGCCATTGTTGCTGGGCGTCGGCTGGTCTTTCCGTTTCTGGTTCACGGGGCGTTTCGTTTCAGTAGTCATACGCCTGCCGCCTGCACCTGCTCCCACGCGTGGTAGCTGGAGCGAACGAGCGGTCCTGATTCAACGTGGCGGAATCCCATCTCCATTCCGATCTCGTACAGTTCTCTGAATTCCTGAGGAGTGTAATAGCGGTCGAGTACGATGTGCGCGTCCGACGGGCGGAGGTACTGGCCCAAGGTCAGAATGTCGACGTCGACTTCGCGCAGATCGCGCATGACGGCGATCACTTCCTCCTTGGTCTCGCCCATGCCGAGGATCATCCCCGTCTTGGTCGGGATCTCCGGCGCGACGCGCTTCACGTAGCGGAAGATATCCATCACACGCGGGTATCGTCCGCCGGGGCGGGCTTTTTTGTAAAGCCGCGGGACTGTCTCGGTGTTGTGATTGTAGATCTCGGGCCGGGCTTCGAGGACGGTGCGGATGCTGTCGTGGTTGCCCTGAAAGTCGGGGACGAGGACTTCGACGGAGCAATCTGGAATACGCTCGTGGATCTGGCGGATCGTCTCCGCGAAAACCCAGGCGCCAAAGTCAGGAAGGTCGTCGCGATCCACCGAGGTGATGACAGCGTGCCGAAGTCCCATCTCGGCGATGGCTTTTGCCACTCTATGCGGCTCGGCGATGTCGTACTTTGGCGGACGTCCATGGGCGACGGCGCAGTAAGCGCAATTGCGGGTGCAGACGTCGCCGAGGATCATGAAGGTGGCGGTGCCGTGCTCCCAGCACTCGCCGACGTTGGGGCAGTGGGCTTCCTCGCATACCGAATGGAGGTCGAGCTCACGCATCAAGCCCTTGAGCCGCATATAGTTGGGGCCACCGGGCGCCTTGACCTTGAGCCACGATGGTTTCCGCTCGGGGAGCGGCTCGGCGCGGTGACGCCCCATGATCTGATAAAGAGTGTCTGGCATCTGTTGGGGCCGACGGGGAGGAGAGAATCCGTCGAGCTTCGGGAATCTACATCAAAAACGGTCTGGGCGAAATTGTGACAGGTCGTGGTTAAGTGGTGATTCTGTCACAAGATCGGCGATTAAATCCCCCGTCAGGGGGGCCATCAGGACGCCGTTGCGCGAATGGCCGCAGGCGTAGAGAAGAGAACTATACTCCGGGTCGGGCCCGAGGATGGGAAGCAGGTCGGGCGTGACGGGCCGCAATCCGGCCCACGATCGGGTGGTGTCCGCCGATGCCAGAGCCGGACAAATCTCCTCGGCGGCGGCGCGAACCTTTTTCACGCCCGAGGGGGTCGTCTCGGCGTCGAACCCGACGTCCTCCATCGTGCTGCCGCCGATGGTGATACTTCCGCGGGGCACGATGTAGCCGCTCGGCCCATAGGCGACGTGACGCAACGGAGTGCTCGGGTAAGAAACGAGCTGGCCGCGCGCCGGTTTGACGACGCGAGCGAACCGGGCGCCGGAGATTTTTCCCGCCCAGGCTCCGGCCGCGATCACCACCTTGGCGGCGGAGAGTCGTGAACCGGATTCCATTAGAACTTCGCAGGAATCGGTGCGCGGCTTGATGGAGGTGACGGCGCCTTCGACTCGCTCGATCCACCTCGTTGACGAGCAGAGCTTCTCCATCGCCTGCAGCAACACTGTGCTGTCGACAGCGCCGTCCTGCGCGTTGAACATCGCGCCAAGCGCGTGGGTCAGCGACGGCTCGAAGTGCAGCAGCTCCTTCTGATCGAGCCAGCGTGTAGTCGGCAGCGCCGATTTGCGGAGACCCTTGATCCCCTTTTCGGAGAGCGCGACTTGTAGAATGCCGAGCCGGTTCAGGGGCACCTTCACACCCGTGCGTTCGGCGAGGAACTCGATGTAGGACGGATAGCGATCGCGAGCGGCGATGCCGAACTGGTGAGCCGGACCGGGAGCTCGCTCGATGGAGGGCGCCAGCATCCCGGCAGACGCGGCCGAGGCCTCGCCCGGGCGGCGCTCTCCGACCAGGGTGACCTCGACTCCCCGCTCGGCGAGCGCGGCGGCGGCGGTTAGTCCTATCAGACCGCTGCCGACGACAATAACTTCGCTGCTCAGCTTACCTCCCGCTCCTGAAACCAGCCGGAGCGCGATATCGTAGTGCTGACAGTCACCTTTACTGTATCGGAGAACATCATGTTACGCGCCATCTTCATGATCGGCCTATTCGCCATGCTGGGCCTCTTTGCCGTGGGCATGGTGTTCAAGCTATTCGGCGGGCTGGTTGGACTCACGTTCTGGCTGGTTGCCCTCGCGATCAAGGTCTGCATCGTCGGTGGGCTGCTGTACTTCGGGATCCGGGTTCTTTCGCCCGGAACGGCGGCACGACTCAGAGAGAAATTCTCAGGGACGAGGCTGACGAGGTACTAAGGACCAGCAAAAAGGCATCTCGCGCGCCTGCTACCCGCGACCCGCTGCACGCTGATGGCTGGTAGCCTGACTGCTACCTGACAGTCTGGGAAAACCTAAAGGAAACCAATCGGTTTCTGTAAACGCCAGGCAGACCTGTCAGATAGTTTGCGGCTGATGGCAGTCAGCGAGCAGCGGGCCGCGGGTAGCAGGCGCGCGCATGCAGTTAGTTCTCCAGCGCGTCAACTACTCCCCAGGTTAGCAGCGGCACCATGATCTCATGGTGCCCTGTTATTTCGTAGCCCTTTCCGCTCCCCTGAGTTGGGCGCTGGACGACGTTGACGCGCGGGCGGTAGTGGCGCTGCATGTCGAGGTCGCAGGTGGTGAAGCCGGTGGGTTTGCCGCCGTTCAGATTGCGCGCGATCGTCAGTGCTTTGAGAAACACCTCCGGCATGATCACGGCGCTTCCCAGGTTGAGCACGACCCCGCCCTCGTGGAGCGGGGGAAGCGACGCTGCCAGGCGGCGGAAGTCGCGGTGACTCGTGTCACCGATGGCGGCGCCGCTGGCGGCCGGATGCTGATGAATGATTTCCGCGCCGAGCGCGGCGTGCACGGTGGACGGGATTCCCAGTCGATAAGCGGCGAGGAGCACCGACAGCTCGCCGTTGGAAAGGGGAATCTCCTTCAGGGCGCGGGCCAGTGATTCGCCCATCCCCCAACCGTTGGTCATGCCGGCGATGAAGGCCTGATTCATCCCGCGGCCGGTTTCTTCGGCCATGCCGAAGGTGCCGTCGACCAGCCCACGCGCCACATCTTCCGATGTCGCTCCGAAACGGGCGATCTCATAGTCGTGGATGGCGGCGGATCCGTTCATCGCGAGGTGAGTGATCACGCCGCGTTTCATCAGATCGATGATGAGCGGGGCGAGGCCCGTCTTCACGATGTGCCCGCCAAGCATGACCACGACCGCCCTCTTCGATTTTGCGGCCGACGCGATCGCGTTTACGACGCGGAGGAAATCCCTCGCCACGAGAACGTCGGGCAAGGATTTGAGGAATAAGGAGAAGCTGCGATCCCGCCGATCTGCCGGCGGCGGCGATGCGAATTCGGCGGCCGCGACTTTATTGGGACGGCGCTCGATCGGAACCGTGCGCACTTTGGAAAGATCCGCTTCCGCGGGTGGCTGCCCCGTGGAGGATGCGGCCTTCGATTTCGCCCCCGGGGCCGCGCTCTTGGGGGAGCGCGGCCGGGGACCGCGGTTACCGCCTACTGACTCGGCGATGGTGTGTAGGACTTGAGAAAGAGATTGAGCGAGCCGAAAGAGAGTCTCGACTTGAGCTGCAACATGATGTGCCGATCATCGTCCGACAGCCAGATCTCGGCGTGTCCGTTCTCGGAGAAGATTCCCTTCGTCTTGATCACCGGCTGAATGACGACGGCGTTGAAGGTTCCGGCGGGGACGGAGACTTTCTCCTTCCGGACCACCTTGATTCGGACAGGGTTGCGATCGGGGCGGAAGTATCGATTGAAGTCGTAGGTCTGACCAACCTCGAGGGGAATCGTTCTGATGAAGTAGAGGAACGATCCGTCATCGAGGGGCTGGCTGACCGATGGCTCTTCCTTCGCCGGCTGTTTGGAAGTCTGCACGAATATCGAACGCTCGGGATAGATCTCGAACCGACGCTCAGTATCCTTGCCGCCTTCCTCCAGCTCCTGGATGAACCTCAGGGAGGAAAGAGTCTCGGCGTCCATCCAGCTCTGATAGACGTCATTGACCCGGTACATGAAGTTGCCGCCGCGAACCCAGAACGCCGTGTGCCAGGCTGGTCTGCCGCGCAGGTTATCGAGTCCCACGACTTCCATGTGCGCGTTGCCGACTCTGAGCACGCCGAACTTAACGTCGTACTCCATTTTTTCGCCGACGGCGAACGGAACCTTGGCGTGCTTGACGCTGGCAGCAATGATTGGCTGGGCCGGAGTCGACGCCGTCGGCGTTTGCGCCGTGGAGAGCGACGGGGCGAAAGCGGCAACGGCCGCGATCGAAGTGAAGAAGTGCCTCACGCGACACCTCCCGGGGCGGCGGCGAGAACACGCGCCTTGCGGGTGAAGCGGAAAAGACTGAGAGCATCCGCCACCGGCCGAATCCGCGACGCCCTCGTCCTCACATCGTATCGTGGGGCAAGGTCGACGTTCTCGACGCGGCGCGCAAAACGCCGCGCGCGAAGGAGGAGCTCGAGGTTGGCGGCCCAGCCGCTGCCGGTCACCACCGGCTCGTCGCCCTGCGACTTGATCAGATCACGGAGAACCGAGATCCGATAAAGGCGGTAGGTCGTGAAAGGATCCGCTGCCTCTGTTTTGGGCAGTCCGGTCCGCTGAATCCAGTTGGCGAAACTGCGCAGCCTGCGCACGGGCGCGGGCGCTTCGTCCATCTCCTGCTTTGCCGCGACAATGTCGGCGCCGCCCTCGAACCGTTTGACGAGCTCGGGAATGTGCTCCGGCTGGTCGGTGAAGTCGGCTTGCATCACGATAAGAGCGTCGCGACGCGCGTACCGGGTGCGGCGGGATACCTCGCGGACAAGCTTGTCGAGGGCGACGGCGTAGCCGCCCTGCTTCTCGCCGCGCAGGATGGTCAGCGGGATAACATCGGCGTAGGGCTCCAGCGTTTCGAGGGTGCCATCGGTGCTGGCATCGTCGTAGACAATGATCTCGTATTCGCGAGAGTAGTCCTGAAACACCCGTCTGATGCGCCACAGGAGCACACCGACGGTCTGGCCCTCGTTGAAGGTCGGAATACAGATGTAGATCAATTCATTTCCGCGGATAGGGTGACGACGGGGGGCCTACACAGGCAAGATAGGAGGGGCGTGTAAGGACTCGCTACCCCGCCAGCACTCTATTGTACACCTCAGCTGTCCGTTCGATCATCCGCCGGGAATCGAATTCGCGGGCTCTGAGCCGGGCACCCTCGGACAGCATGGCGCGAAGCCCATCATCGCTGATCAAAGCGCCTGCGGCGCGCACGAACCCGGCGATATCACCGGGAGGTACGAGCAGTCCACTTTTGCCATCCTCGATCACCTCCGGCAAACCGCCGACCGCAAATGCGATCGGCGGGACGCCAAGGGCCATGGCGTCGATCACAGATGTGCCCAGGCCTTCCGAACGCGCAGGGTGCCAAAGCACATCGAGTCCGGAGACGGCGTCGTGGATTTCCTCCACGAAACCGGCGTCGAAACCCTCCACTCCCGAAACGGTGGTACCTCCTTTCCCCTTGCCCCCGAGCAGCACGAGTCGGGTGCGGCGGAAAAGCTCACCGGGGAGGCGGCGTGCGATGCCGCTCACCAGATCGAGACCTTTTTCCTGGGTCATGGCGCCAACGATTCCGCAAATGACGGAGCTGGGCGGCCAGCCACGCTCGCGCCGCCAGTTGCGGGGCCGTTTCACCTGGGGCGCCGGAACTCCGGAGTAAACGACTTCGATGCGTCGCTCGGGAACACCCGCTTTGACCATTACGGTTTTCACCGCCTGCGAAATGGCGATGAATTGATCGACTCCGTGCCGGTACTTGAGGCGAACCTGTTTGGGAGGGAACGCGACGCGTCGAGTCACGACCAGTCGAGTCTTTCGCGCTCCGAGAAGAGCGATTCTGGCAATCGAGTGGGAGCGGGCATCGTGCGCGTGGACAATGCTGGCGTTCCATTCACGGGCGACCGCTCTCAGCTCGCGCGCCGATCGGATATCCCACTCGCCGCGAAGGGTGAGGCGGTAGGTCGGAATGCCGGCCTGGTCGGCACGCCGGATGAGCGGCGATCCCGTCGGCGCGACGATCAGGGTGCGGTAACCGAGATCTCTCAATCCGGTCGCCAGCAGAAAAACCTGGCGCTGGCCGCCACGCCAGCTGCGTCCGGAATCGACGTGAAGAATCCGGGGCTGGTCCACTACGCTTCGAGCTGTTTCGCGAATGCCTTGAACAGACCTCGATCCCATGGCTCGGCGGAGTCGGTCATTTCTTCGGGATGCCACTGCACTCCCATCACCCACCACTTCTCGTCGGTGGACTCGATGCCTTCGATGACTCCGTCCGGAGAGCGCGCTGTCACCTTCATGCCGTCGGCGACGCGCTTGACCGACTGATGGTGGAACGAGTTGACACTGAGGTGCTCGGTGCCGACCGCGCCGGCGATAAGCGAGCCAGGCTCGATCGAGACCTCGTGGGTCCGTGAATTACGCGCGCCCTCCTCGTCGTGATCGATGTCGGTGTGGCACTGGGAAGGGATATCCTGCACCAGTGTTCCACCGAGGGCGACGTTGAGAATCTGGATGCCCCGACAGATGGCGAGTACGGGGAGCCCGCGGGCGCGTGCCTCTTCGACGAGCGCCGCTTCAGTCGCATCGCGCGCGACGTTCACCGAGCGTACTTTTTCGTGGCGTTGTTCGCCGTAACGCGCGGGATCGACATCTTCACCGCCCGTCAACACGAGACCGGAGACCGAATCGAGAACAGACGAGGCCGCTTCACTGCTGGAAAGCGGGGGAACGATGAGTGGTACAAGCCCTGCTCTTTCAAGGGCAGTCACGTAAGCGGCGGTGAGCCGGACACGACTGGTATCGCCGTCTGGGCGGATCCCAGCGGTAACAGCAACTGTGCAGGCTCGAACCGGCTTGCGCGCGGACGACACGAGTGATCTCTCTTCGACAGGGTACGCTGGTTTTGCTGCTCGCCGCCGCGTCGGCGACTACGGCACAGCCCCAAAACCTGAATAGCCTGCCGGTCGCCTGCAAGGGGGAGCGGATCACGAGGATCGACATCGATCCGAGCCCTCCTTTTCGGGTAACGGGCAACTCGATGTGGAAGCGCGCCGGCAGATTCATCGCCAAGCAGCACTCAACGACCAAGGAATCGGTGATAAGGCGCTATCTGGCCCTCCAGCTGGGCGACAGATGCACCGAAATCCGGCGCGCTGAGTCTGAGCGTATTCTCCGCGTCCAGCCATTCATCGCCGACGCGAACGTGGTCGCGTATTCGGATGGCAACGGCGGAATCACGCTCAGCGTCACGACGGTCGACGAAGTCTCACTGAGACTGGGTGTCGGGATCGGCGGCAGCGGCCGCGTCTTCCATTCGCTTCTGCTCGGCGAAGACAATCTGATGGGGAACGCGATTCATCTGGATGGCTCGTGGCGGAAGAGCCAGTTCTTTCGCGACACCTACGCCGGCCGGTTTGTCGACTATCAGTTTCTCGGCCGGCCCTATCAGCTGCTGGTCCAGGGTGGCCGCCGGGAGCTGGGAAGCGATTGGGCAACCGAGCTGAGTCATCCCTTCCTGACAGATCTCCAGAGGATATCGTGGAGAACGACCGCGGGAAATCTTGATAACTACTACTACTTTCGCAGGCAGGACGCCGATGCGGTGGCGGTCCATCTCGCTCGCTCATATAGCGACGTCGGCGGTGTAATCCGTATCGGTCCGCCACTGGGTCGTGTAGCGCTGATCGGCGGATCATTCTCGTTCGAGGACGAGGATCCGGGTCAGGATCCTGTGATAATCACCGACGTGATCACGCCCGATACCAGCACGGCACTTATGAACCGATTCACGCAGCACCAGACCGCCCGGATCAATGGGCTGTGGGGTCTGCGTGATATCCATTTCGTTCGGCAGAGCGGCTTTGACGCGCTGGAAGGGACCGAGGATCTCCGTACCGGCTATCAGCTGGCAACTCTGCTTGGAAAAGGAGTCACGTTCCTCCGCGGTAAAGAAGCCGACTGGTTCGGATCCACCGATCTCTACGCGGGCACCGCCACCTCGGTCTCGTACGCCGCCATCGACATCTCGGGAGAGGGCCGGCGCGGAGAGAAGGGCGAATGGGACGGAATTCTCGCTCACGGACGGGCCGCGCTCTATCTCAAGCCATTCAACCGTCACACGTTCGTGAGCGATGTCGCCTACAGCGGTGGATGGCGGCAGCGCATCCCATTTCAGCTCACGTTTGCTGATCCCGATGGGGGCCTGCGCGGCTTCAGAAAGAGCCAGGAAGGTGGATCGCGGCGATTGGTAGTAAGAGCGGAGGACCGCTATCTGATGGGGCGCTACCGGCAAGCCGCCAGTCTGGCGGTAGTGGGGTTCGCCGAGGCCGGAACAATCTGGGCGGGCGACGCCCCCTTCGGCGTGAACACCGGAGCCGCGGCAACTCTGGGCGTAAGTCTCCTCGCCGCCTCGCCGCCCCAATCCCGTCGCACCGCGCGTGTCGACTTTGCGTTTCCCATCAAAGGACGGCCGGGTGGTCGCGGTTATGAAGTGCGGTTCACGGTGAGCGATCTGACGAGAATGTTCCGGATCGAGCCTCGCGATATCCTGAACAATCGCGAGAAGTCGGTTCCGGCTTCAGTCTTCAACTGGCCGTAGGGCGGGAAGCGGGAAGCGGGAAGCGTAACCGCTGAAGGCCGCGTCAAACCATGGCGTGCAACTTCGTAGGCTGCCGGCGTCTCCATTGAATGAGTAGTGATTCGCCACACTCGAACCGGAGCGCACCATGTTGAGATCTGTTGCTGCCGCCTTTGGCGTAATACTCGGCTTTTCGGCAGTCTGCGGTGCGCAGGTGCCGTCCGGTCCTTCACCGCAATCGCCGGAAGTTACGGCGAACGGTCGTGGGGAAGTCCGACTCGCTCCCGACTACGCATACGTCACGATTGGGGTAACCACCAATTCGCCCAGCGCAGTCGAGACCGCTTCACAGAATTCCAGCAGGGTTGCCGCGATAACCAGCGCGTTACGAGGCATCGGGCTCACGGAGCAGCAGATCACAACCGCTGGCTACAACTTGACCCAGATCTACGAATACCCGAAGAACAAGGAACCACGCGTCACGGGATTCACCGCGCGAAACTCGTTACGAGCAGAGGTTCGGACTCTTACCGATCTCGGAAAAGTGATCGACGCAGCGATCAATGCGGGAGCGACCGATGTCTCATCAATTCAGTTTCTTTCGACGAGCATCGAACAGGCCCGGCGCACGGCGCTGGCGGAAGCCGTCAAACAGGCGCGCACGGATGCGGACGCGATGGCGCGCGCGGCTGGGGGAGCGCTCGGCAAACTCATCAGCGTAAACACGACGGGGGTCTCCCAACCGTTTGCTCTTCGACTCGGAGGGATGGAGAATGTCGTTCTTACCTCGGCTTCGTCCGGCGGAATGCCGACACCAATCACGCCGGGCGACGTGGCGGTGATTGCGATGGTGTTTACCCGCTGGGAGTTCGTCTCGAGCCCCGCACGCTAACGGATTGCGGCGGGGCTCCAGGTGTGTGAGCTACCGTTGTCCCGCCGGCACTCCTACCATCATCCGCCTGACCGCGAAGACGAGTAGGCCGCAGACGACGGCGGCGGCGAAGAGGGACAAAGAGGTCTGACGGAACAGCGCCGGCATCTGATCCAGCTTTTCGGGATCGACGTGACCGCCGACGAGACCAGCGACGAGGTTGCCAATGGCAGACGCCATGAACCAGACGCCCATCATCTGGCCCTTGAACTTGACCGGGGCAAGCTTGGTCATGGAGCTGAGTCCCACTGGGCTCAGGGACAGCTCACCGATGGTCTGGAGGAAGTAGCTGAACACGAGCCACCACGGCGAAACGCGAATATTCCCACCGCCGCTTACGACGATGTTGGCCGCCACCCACATCACCACGAAGCCGAGTCCGGCGAAGAAAAGACCCCAGGCGAATTTGGCGACGCTCGAAGGATCCTTGGCGCGGCGGCCGAGTGAGAGCCACACCAATGCAAAGACCGGCGCGAGCAGGACGATGAACACGGAATTCGCGGCCTGCAGCCAGAGCGTCGGCATTTCCCAGCCGAAGACGACGCGATCGGTGTAATCGCGGGCGAACAGGTTGAGCGAAGTTGGCGCCTGCTCGAACGCGGACCAGAAGATGGTGGCGAAAAGGAAGAGAAGGATAATCACGACGACGCGCTTCTTCTCTTCCGTCGTGAGTCCGCCGCCGACGAACAGGTAAATGAAGTACAGCAGCGCCAGAGTGAGCATGACGAGGCTCATCTTCTCCGCCGCTGATACCGGATTGATGTGGATGACGCCGGCCATCGTAAGAATCACCACCAGCGCGATGATGGCGACGAAGCCGAGCGCCGTCATCTTCACTCGCCGGTGCTCGCGTGGATCCGTCGAGGCGGGCTCGAGACCAATGGTCCCGAGTGTCTTGGACGCACGCATGCGATAGGTGAAGAGTCCGATCAACATGCCGACGCCGGCAGCGCCGAACCCGAGGTGCCAACCCACTTTCTCACCGAGATAGCCGGTGATGAGCGGCGCGATGAGGGCGCCCAGGTTGATGCCCATGTAGAAAATCGAGAAGCCAGCGTCGCGTCCTGAGCCGCCCTGTGGGTAAAGATCACCGACGATCGCTGAGATGTTCGGCTTCAGCATCCCGGTGCCCATCACGATCAGAACCAGCCCGATGAAAAACGCCGCGTGGGCAAAGACGATGGAAAGCGCGATCGAGAGATGACCGAGGGCGATCAAAATTCCGCCGTACCAGATGGAGCGCCTGAGACCCAGCCATCGGTCGGCGATCCATCCCCCCGGCAGTGATGCGAGATAAACGGACGCGGCGTAGATGCCGACGATCGATGAAGCGGTCGGCCGGTCGAAACCGAAGCCGCCCTGCGCCAGTGCCGCCGTCATGAACAGGATGAGGAGCGGGCGGATTCCGTAGTACGAGAACCGCTCCCACATCTCGGTGAAGAAGAGAGTGCTCAGACCGACGGGGTGACCAAAGAAGCTTCGCCCGCCCTCCCCGCTTCTGAAGCCGGGTGGAGGCTCGTCAAGCGTCACGTTCCCGGCAGAAGGCTGATTAAATACTCCTGGTTGTCTGGCCATGATCTCGGGAGTGGTGGTTAGGCGTGAACTGCGGCGAGCGGAAGATACCGTTCAGGTGGATGTACGCCACCGGCGGCCTTTTGTTGCTCCCAGCTGACGGTCGTCGGCGTCTGCTTGATGCAGTGGACGAAATGTCCCGGCTCTTTCTCTTCGAGTGGCGGGACGATCTTCGTGCAGGCGGCATCCTTCGCGGGATGATGGCAGCGCGGATGGAAGACGCAGCCGGACGGAGGATTGGCCGGTGAGGGAACGTCACCGGACAGAAGGATTCTCTGCTTTCGCGCCTTGGGATCAGCGACTGGAACCGCGGACAAAAGCGCCTGCGTATACGGCATGAGCGGCTCACGATACAGATCATCCGCCGAAGCGAGCTCGACGATCTTGCCGAGGTACATCACGGCGACTCGATCGGCGATGTGCTCCACAACCGAGAGGTCGTGGGCGATGAACATGTACGTGAGATTGTGATCGCGCTGAAGGTCCTCGAGCAGGTTGATCACCTGCGCCTGAACCGACACATCGAGCGCTGACACCGGCTCGTCGCAGACGATGAATTTGGGCTCGACGGAGAGAGCGCGGGCGATTCCAATGCGCTGGCGCTGGCCGCCCGAGAACTCGTGGGGATACCGGTTCGCGTACTCCGGGCGCAGACCAACTTCGCGCAGGAGCTGGCTGACCCGCGCATCGGCGGCAGAGCCCTCGGCGAGCTTGTGGATGGTGAGCCCTTCGCGAATGATGGCACCAACCGTCATGCGCGGGTTGAGCGACGAAACGGGATCCTGAAAGATGATCTGCATCTCGCGTCTGATGGCGCGCAGCTCCGAAGTGCCCATCGCCCGGAGATCGCGTCCCTCGAAGCGAATCTCGCCGGACGTCGGCTCGAGCAGTCGCAGAATGGTGCGACCGGTGGTGGTCTTGCCACAGCCGGATTCCCCCACGACGCCGAGGGTCTCGCCGTGTGCTACATCGAATGAGACATCGTTCACCGCCTTCACGGCGCCCACCTGGCGGGAGAAGACTCCCTTCTTGATCGGAAATTCCTTCTTCAGGTTGCGCACCGAGAGCAGCGGGCTGTTCGCTGCTGGCTGTGCCCTCACGGCTGCCGTAGTCATGCCGCGTCGACTCCTTCTTCGACTACCAGCGGAGGATGCGGCTGATTGCGTCGCTCCGGCTCCTTTGCCAGGTGGCAGCGCGATATGTGTCCCGCGCCGACGTCGTATAGCGGAGGATGGTCGCGCAGCGTCAGATCCCACGAATAGGGACAACGGTCGGCGAACCGACAGCCGGTCGGCCAGTTGGTCGGAGCAGGCACTGTTCCCGGAATGACGTTGAGCCGCTCCTGGTCGTGGCCGATGTGCGGCATCGAATGCATCAAGCCCTCGGTATAGGGATGATGCGGCCGCGCGAAGAGCTCGGTCACTGATGCCTGTTCGACGATCTCGCCGGCGTACATCACGATGACGCGCGAGGTAGTCTCAGCAACGACTCCGAGGTCGTGTGTGATCATGAGGATCGACGTGCCGAATTCCTTCTGCAGGTTGACGAGCAGATCCAGAATCTGCGCCTGAATGGTGACGTCGAGAGCCGTCGTCGGCTCGTCGGCAATGACCAGCGCCGGCTTCATGATCAACGCCATCGCGATCAGGACGCGCTGTCGCATGCCGCCGGAGAGCTGGTGCGGGTATTGTTTGGCTCTCTCGTCCGGCGCGGGAATGCCGGTGAGGGCAAGTGTCTCGACGGCGAGGTCCCACGCCTTTCGCCTGCCGAGCCCGGCGTGGATGCGCGCCACCTCCGCCACCTGATCGCCGACGGTGAAGACGGGATTGAGCGCCGACATCGGCTCCTGAAAAATCATCGAGATGCGATTGCCGCGGATGCGGCGCATCTCGTCGTCATCGAGAGTGGCGAGATTTTTTCCCTCGAATTCAATCACGCTGCCCGACTCGATTCGTCCGGGCGGCTGAATCAGGCGAAGGATCGAGAGCGCGGTGACAGACTTGCCGCAGCCGGATTCCCCGACGATGCCAACCGTCTCGCCCGCACCGACGTCGAACGACACGCCGTCAACCGCTTTCGCTATGCCACCCTCGGTATAAAACCAGGTGCGCAGATCCCGAATGGAGAGGAGTGGAGAAGGCATCGATCAGGACCGCCTCTCGTAGGAATCGCGCAGTGCTTCGCCAAGGATATTGAGCGTCAACACGGTCAGCACCATGAACAATCCCGGAAAGAAAGACATCCACCAGAGCGTTGCGATTTGATCGACACCATCCTGAATGATGTTCCCCCAGCTCGCCAGCGGTTGCGGAACTCCGATCCCGAGAAACGAGAGCCCGGCCTCGAGCACGATCACGTGCGCGACGCCCAGCGTCGCGGCCACCGCGATCGGGGAGACCAGATTGGGAAGCAGATGCTTCACCAGAATCCGTCGCCGGCTGGCGCCGAGCGCCTGCGCAGCCGTCACGAATTCCGCGTGCTTCAACGCAAGAACCTGACCCCTGACGATGCGACTGAGCCCGAACCAGCCAGTCAGTCCCAGAAACAGAATGAGCGCGCCAATCGACAGATGGGGCCACGCCACCAACACGCCGAGGAGCAGCAAAAGTCGCGGGATGGAGAGCAGTGCGTCGAGGACGCGCATCATCACGCCGTCGACCAGCCCGCCCAGGTATCCCGCCACCGATCCGTAAGCGACGCCGACGGTGAGACTCACGAAGGTCGCCAGAATGCCGATCGTCAGCGACAGACGCGCGCCGTAAAGAACCCGGCTCAGCACATCCCGGCTGTAAGGATCGGTTCCAAAGGGATGCGCCAGTGACGGTGGAAGACTCTTGAGACCGACGATGTCGGGCTGCGCGGCAGGATCGTAAGGTGCCAGCAAAGGCGCCAGCAGTCCGACGAGGATGATCACGCCGAGCAGAATCAACGCCACGCGCGACGATCGCTGACGCAACAGTCCGCGCACGGTGAGGCCGAGCGGAGATTCCCGGGGACGGGCAACCTCAGTGGCCACGGAGTCTGGGGTCGGCCCAGGCGTAAAGAAGGTCGGCGATGAGGCTGCCGACGGTGACCATGATGCTGCCGATGATCACGCCACCGACGACGAGCGGATAATCGCGCGTGCTGATCGCATTGACGACGGCGTATCCCATTCCCGGCCACGCGAAAATTCTTTCGATGAAGAAGGCGCCGGTCAGAAGCGCGGGGAATGAAAGGCCGACGAGCGTGATGATCGGCAGCAATGCGTTGCGCAGCGCGTGTCGCCGCAGGATCTGCCGTTCGGTGAGCCCCTTCAGACGCGCGGTGCGGATGTAGTCGGCCGGAAGGACGTCGAGGAGTGCCGCCCGCTGGTATCTCGCCACGGTTGCCGATGCGAGCAGAGTCAGCGTCAGGGCCGGCAGCGCGAGATGCTTGAGCCGATCCAGCAGTCGCCCACCGAGGCTCATGTACTCGTGCATCACGGGATCGACCGCTCCGCCGACCGGAAAAATCGGCAGCCAGTACGTCAGGGCAAGCAGGGCGAGAATAGCCAGCCAGAAATCGGGCATCGAAAAAAAGAGAAGAGTGATAGCGCCAAGAAGGCGATCCGTCACCGAGCCGCGACGCGCGACCTGGATCAGCGCGACGAAAATCCCCAGGGCAAAGCCACCCACGAGGGCGACGACCATCAGCAGCAGGGTGTTGGGCAGCGCCGAGCCGAGGACTTCGAGAACGGGGCGATCGTGCGAGAACGACCACCCCAGCTCCCCGTGCGCCAGCGCGGCAGCGTAGCGGACGAATTGCTCGGGTATCGGGCGGTCGAGACCGTACTGTGCGCGGAGGGTCTGACGCACGGTCTCACTGACGTTGGGATTGTCGAGAACAGCGCTGAACGGGTCGCCGGGAG
>Ga0070693_100000284_pt1 | contig 23820 bp, 20 predicted proteins | sample KBSK1103metaG_FD_65472 | JGI IMG/M metagenome (GOLD analysis project Ga0070693, IMG submission 65472) | Corn, switchgrass and miscanthus rhizosphere microbial communities from Kellogg Biological Station, Michigan, USA - KBS K1-10-3 metaG | ecosystem: Host-associated > Plants > Roots >...
AAGTGAGGGAGCCACCAGCCGCAAAGTCAAAACCCGCACCCTTGAAAACCACAAGGGTGCGGCACCCCCAAGTCAAAACTGCTAAGGCTTCGCGACCTGCTTGCCACCCGCCCTCACTTACACTGCTTGCGCAGAGCGTCGTCCAGTTTGCCTTGGCTTTGCTTCTTGAGTAAGTCGTCCAGTGTTTTCCACTTCGCGTCCGGCTTCTGCTGGAGGATGGCGCTGTACACCTTGAGGACGCTTTCCACGGCGGCTACGTTCATCGCAGCCACGTCGCCAGCTTTAGCGGGATTCTCGATCAGGAACGCGCCGCTGGCGAGCATGTACTGCCGCGTGATTTCATGCCTGTACTTGTACTTCGCGTCGTTAAATTCCCCTAGGAGAGCCGGGCACAACGGTACGTGAATGTCGTGCGCATCGCTGAGTCGGTTGAGCGCCCATTCGCCGTCCTTGTTCACGCCCTCGTCCAGAGGATTGCTCTCCAGCTTGTGCGTGATCTCTGCCCATCGCGCTCGCTCTTCCGGTGTTGAAGTCCCTTGAGCCGCTGCTTTCTGCGGGATCGCCACGCAAAGACCCAACACCAGACTCCAAGTGCAAGCCAGCCATTTGTTCCCCATGTTTCCTCCGAAGCGAGGTTTTGACACCTGACGCACCAGGCCGGTGAATTTCTGAACGCAGGAGCGTCGTAAGTATAGGCGCGTTCAGGGGCTAAGAGAGATAAGGAAACAGACTACGAACAAAAGAATTGAGGAGGAGAGAAGGCACCAGCGGGCCGCTCCCTTTTCGGCAAGGACGCATGGTGCAGCAATAAAGAAAGTAAGGTCTACCCAGCGCGCCCATTGGCCGAGCAGTGCGTCGCTCGGACCAATTCGGGTCCAGTACAGGATAAAAAGCAGAGCCTGGACGCTCACTGCGATGAGTCCAATAGTTGCAAAGGCCCGTCGCCATAAAGGGAGCGGTTCCTTGACGAGTCGTGCTCTCAAACGCCACCAGGCGTAAGCGAGCCCCCAAAAGGCTGTGAGAATCATCAACCCGAACACTACGAATCCGATGATAATATGGGGGAGAATTATCGTAGAGAGAGGATCTCTCATTCGACTCCCTTCCTCTGGACATCTTGTTGGTGACCGATAAAGCTCCCGTGAGCGTCGACATGGAATCCTTGGGGAACCGTGTCTTTTGGAACGGGGACCCAAGAGTTGGGGACTGAGATGTGAGGGGAGTTTCGGCAAGAGAAAAACGGGCATGTCGACGCCCCAAACCTGTGCTGAGTCGAGTAAGTATGGTCGCCGTAGCCCAGGTCCGCCTTCTCGTCTTCACCTGGGAAGGAGAATGAGCCCCTACCATACAGCGTTGCCCTGGCGTCCTCTAACGAGCCCGGATAGCTCCAAGTCCCGGAACTCAGACAAGTGCCGCCGCAATTTCCGTTGATCGTGATTGTGAAGTCTTTTAGTGCGCTGCTTCCGGCGAGCGTGATTGGATTACGATCATCCACAACGGTGCCGTTGGCATCTCGAGTTTGGCTCGCCGGATTGTCGAAGTAGATTCCTTGGCTCTTACCGTTGATCGTGACGCCGTGCTCGTCGACCGTCGCGGTGTTGTCGCCTGCCCGGATTGAATCGCTCGTGATGATGGTGGCGTTGCCATTTTTGTCCGCCTGCACCCAGGTTGGGGTGCTGCTGCCTTTGATCTGCACTTGCGTGCAACCGTTGTGGTTCTTTTCATCCGTGCATTGCAGATAGAAGTCGAGGCCCGTCGGATCGGTGAGATTCAGAGGGTTGTTTCGTACATAGGCGTAGCGGTTCAGGGTCTGTGGGTCTAAGAGATGACCACCCATTGGATCGGGGGACATGAAGCGGCCCATGTTCGACGAATTGTACCTAGCCCCAAAGTTATCAAGCCCTGACTCGCTGTCGCGTTCTTTGCCGGTGAAGTGCATGGGGCTGGGATCGGCGCAGGAGCCGGTGGTGGACTGGCCGTCACCGAAGGGAAGGCTGGCCATGGTTTCACAAGATGCGCCTGCAGGAGTAGTGCGGACGCGCTCTGTGCCAAGCCAGTCGGCGTGAATCAGATTGGTCGTGCCACTGTTGTAGGTGGCGAGGTGGCGGCCTGCGGCATAGACCTCGCCGCGGTTCCATGCGCCAGCCGAACTGAGTTCGGTGATCTCCTGGCCCCCAAGGTCGTAGAGATAGTCGACGCTGGTGCTGCCAGTTGTTTTGCGAACGCGCCGGCCCAAGGCGTTGTAGATGTAACAGGCGGTTGCCGAGGAGCAAGTGCCCAAAGTACCGTCCACCTGGATGATGCGATTTTCCGCATCATAGAAATAGTTGTGGGAACCGTCGTTCGAGAGGTTGCCCGCGGCGTCGTAGGAGTGGCTGTCCATGCGGTTGTTGTTGCCGCTAAAACTGAGCTGCATGGAATAGGGACCGTTCTGGTGCCAGCGATTACTGTAGCGGTCGTAGTCGTAAGTATACGTCGCCGTGCCGCTGGTCGGGCTGGCGCAAGTGCCGTTTGTGGCAAGGTTCGAGCAGGTAAGGCGATTGAAGTCGTCATACGCGTACACCGAGTTGGCGTTCACGCTGTCATTGGCGGCGAGAATGTCGCTGTTTGGCGCGTAGCCTCCGGAGGATGGAATCGTTAGAGAGTAGTTGGACCCATCGGCGATCGAGGCGAGGCGCAGACGAGCATCATAGGTACGCGTTTCGCCAATGCTGCCTCCGAGAGTCGCCGAAAGGAGAGCTCCTGCGGCGTTGTAGTGCGATGAGGAGAACAAGGTGCCCGGATGATTAGAGTCCGAGAGGCTACTGGTCAATGAAGTTAGGCGCGCAGCGGTATTGACTGCGTAAGTCAGAGTTACGCCAGCCCCATTCGTGCTCGTGAGGTTGTCGCCGAGTAAATCATAAGTGTACGTTACGGGGAAAACCGCAGGCGTGGAGCAGTTTTGCGGCGTGCATTGGGAATTGATCTTTACGCGGCCCAGTTGGTCGTAGCTGAAGACTTCGCCGGTAGGATTTGGCGAGGCGGTGCTCTGGGAGGTCAGGCGACCTGTGGTGTTCAAGAGACTTACACCGTACGCCGAGGTCTGATCGTAATTGAAACTGACGATCGGCGTTCCGTCTGAATAGTTTTTCTGGGTCATGCGGTTGAGCGCATCAACATATTGGTAGCAGGTGCGAACGCTGCGAGCGTCGAGTTTTTTGACGAGAAGGCCGGCAAACGAGTAGGGAGTAGGACACACTCCGGCTGGATCTGTATCATAGACATAGGAAATTGTGCCTGATTCTGGATTCGTGGCGCTGGTGAGCCGTGAGAGGAAATCATACTGGAAGGTTCGCGACGCGAGGGTGCCTTGGGTAACCGAAAGCAAATCGCTGAGGGCATTGTAAGAGTAGCTGGTAAGGAAACCTGTTGCTGAAATGTCCTGACTGCAGGCTGCGGGTGTGCCTCCGTTCCCAAGCTGCGAGGAGCTGGTGACTTCGCACACAGACGCGAGTCGTCCTAGACCGTCGATTTGGGAGATGCGCTGGACACGATGCGTGCCGTTACCTTCGTCTTGAAACTGGGTTGCGCGGCCGGTGTAGCTGGTTAGGATTGTGTTTCCATCGGAGTGCGAAACCTGGGTCGTTCTGCCAAGGCCGTCGTACGTCATTGTGTCGCCGACACCCGTTGTGCAATTTGGAGCCGTCGTCGCAGCGGCGACCTGGTATGGGTATGACGAGAAGCGAGCTCTGCCCGTGCCATCATAACAAGTGTCAACGCGGTCCCAGGGAGTGGCTTCGCCGTTGGCAGTGCTTTGGGCGATGGGTTGCCCAAGACCGTCATAAAGGGTAAAAGCGTCAGTCCAGCGCGTGCTGTCGATCTGGTTTTTTGTTTCGATGCTCACGGCGTTGGGAGTGTCCACGTACGTGTTGGTCGTGACGCCGCCGTCGGGTGTTGGGTAGTCAATTTCAGTGAGGCGTGCGAGGTTGTCCACGTATTTGTACGTGGTGACGAGGTTGTTCTGGTCGGTGGAACTGGTCAGTTCGCCAGAGGCGTAAGCGTAGGCGAATTTTTCGATATGGGCGACGCCGGTATTCGGAAGTGTGATTTGCGTGAGGTAAGCGTTTGTCGGGCCGGGTGGAGTGCCACTCGAATAACTGTCCGTGTAGGAATAGGCGGTTTGGTTGCCGCGCGGATCGGTCATGGTAAGGCGCTGGCCGGAATTGTCGTTGGTGAAGTTGGTGGTGAGCTTGTTTGTGCCGGAGCCGTCAACCCAGTGCGATTGCTGGGTTAAGTTGCCGCAGTTGCATCCGCCGCTGTGCTGGACGATTCCTGAAGTTGTTGTGCCGACTGGGTTGTCGTAAGTGTAGTCGGTTTCGGCGGCGAGCGTTCCATTCCCGTAGATTTTGATGCTGGACGGAAGGTCGAAGATGTTGGGAAAGCTTTGGTAAACAATGGCGGTTTCACGGGTGGCAGTGATTCCGCTCGGGGGCGTTACGGTACCGTTGTTTTTTTGACACGCGCTTGCGGAAGTAATCAGTCCGTAATCGTATTGCTTTTTGTCGGTTACCTGTCCGAGTGAGCCGTAGGCATTCCAGGTTCCGGTAATGAGACCATTGTCCAAGGCAGTTAGTTCGCAGCCGAGCAGTTGAAGGCTGGACCAGGCTTTGGTCACTGTGCGGAGCGTTGAGCCGTTTGTGTCCTTGTATACGACTGTTTGCTCGTACGGCGTTTGGTCAGTATCGTTGATACTGTTACCGTTTGGATCGTTCAGTGGGGTGCCGCCCGGACTGTAATTGTAAACCGTTTGCCAGTTCGTGCCTCGCACGAGGTCGCGGGTGGTCACCGTAGTTTGCTTTGTTGTCCATAACTCCGAGCCTGAAGGGTAATTCGTGGTGTAGTTGAAGTCCTGCTGAAGGGCAACCGTTGAGCCATCAAAGCTGACGTAACGATGAATCACGGCGGGCGTATCGTAAGTGAAAACGCAGCCGTAGGTTCCGTTAGAGTCGGACAGAAGGACGTTGGCACCCTCGGAGAGCGGATCGAAGCCCCAGGCGTAGCTCACGTAGCCGCCGCTAGGATAGACAATTTTATTGAGCAGCCCGTAGGTTCCGTCATAGAAAAACTGATATTGCCTTCCATTGGGGAGGGCGATTGCGGTCACGACCGGCTGAGTTTCGGAGTCCCGCCCTGGGCCGCTGCATGGCTCGTCGGAGTGAATGATGTTATGTCCCGGAGTGAAGTTGGTGTTCGCAGTGCCCCAAGTGAGAGTATAGGAGCTGGGAAGCCCTGCGATTGTGACGGTATTGCCCGTCGCGCCGAAACCAGAGGATGAGATGGCGATTCGGCCGACAGTATCGGTCACGGTGAATGCACCATTGCGATTATCGGAAACTGTAGCTTTGTTTCCGTTGCGATCTGCGATCTGGGTAGGTAGCCCATAAAACGTGTTTGTGCCGCCGCTGACGCCCTCGTTTTGGTTTTGATAGGGGAAAGAATAGGTCGTCCCGTCAGCGTCTGCTACCGTTAAGTCGGTGCCGTTAGTGAGCACCGCACCGAGGAAGTCGTCGCCACCTGAAGAGACCTCTCTGGGTTGAGGATTAACAAACGCACATTGACTCATCGAATCTACAGTGTGAGCAAGATCGAGCGGATGGCGACCTCCCGAAGAGTCTTGGAACATGTAGTTGGTAAAATAGTCGCAGGTGTAAACAGTCTGTCCGGCATCTGGGCTATAGACTATTTGACCGATCTCCGCGCTCATCATGGGCACGGTGTAGGTCCATCCGCCTTGCGAAAGAAAACCCCTGTTTGACAGCCAGCCAAACCCGCTGCCGACGGTCACGAAATGATGGACGCCGTTTGAATCGTATGCAAACGCGAAGGGCAGAGTGAGTTTTCGGCCCGGGGGTACCGGAACTGCAATGCGGAGGCTCACCGAGCCGTTGGCTGGATTTACAGACTCGTTCAACATGTGAATGTAGTCGTGACCGACACCAGGCGTCGGTGTCGAAGTTGTGTCAGTCACGTTGCTAATCTGACCCTGGGCGATCGAAAATGGGATCAAGGAGAGTAAGAGCGCAAACACGGCAACACGCAACAAGAGATAAGACGAAGAAGCGACATGGGGCTTCGAGGCCAGACGGTTCGCGGCCGTTCGGGCGAAGCTGCAGAGCCGTGGGAAAGGGATTTTGTGAGAGAATTCATTGGTACACCCCACATAAGAAGCTGCGGAGCTTTTACTAGTTTCCAGGTAATCGGCCTATTGAGCGGATGCCTGAAAGATAGATCGGGGAAAGACCTGAGTAGAGGGCTAGTCGAGTATTACCGAGAAGATTCAATTGATGGACGACAGTTCGCACGTCCGATGTTCGCTCGCATGATTACGGTGCGCGTAGCCCGATTTGTAGCCCAATTGAGAGAGGGTTTGAAAAAGGCATGTGAACGGCTACGAACTAGAAGGTCGGGCCGGCGGACTCGGCCGGCGCCATTCGAACGTAGTAAAAACGTACTACCAATGCTGGAAAGTCCTGATAAATTGCGTACAAAAAGCGAAAAATGAAGGAGAAAACGTGACCTGACCGGGGGTTTTTGTACCAGCGGGAGTGAGAGAGAATTCACTCTGGAGGGAAGCTGGTATGCCGATGAAGAAATATAAGCCGGAGCAGATTGTGACTTTGCTGCGGCAAGTTGAAGTGGAACTGGCCAACGGGAAAACGACTCCGCAAGCCTGCAAGGAAGCCGCGATCACCGCCCAGACGTACTACCGCTGGAGGAAGGAATTCGGTGGCCTGAAGCTGGACCAAGCAAAACGTCTGAAGGAACTGGAACGGGAGAACGCCAAGCTGAAGCGGCTGGTGGCGGAGCTATCTTTGGAAAAGCAAATTCTGAAGGATGTAGCGGAGGGAAACTTCTAAGCCCCGAGCGACGCAGGGGCGCCGTGGAACAGGCGCCAGCGTCGAGGTGATCTGCTTGCGGTTGCCCACCGCGAACCCATAAGTGGGGATGCAGACGGCTAAGGAAAGAATTGCGGCGAGGAGTTGGCGGAAAAAGCTGGTCATTTCGTTTCGATGTTAACCGGAAAAGTCAAAAATCGCACCCTTCACAAAAATCGTGAAGGATGCGGCACCCGATCCGCGCCAAGCGGCTAGGGGCTGCCACCCGCCGATTGGAGCGTCGCACGATTCCGTGCGCGGAGCCAGGGGGCAGATCATGAGGACAAGGCATTTACTTGATTATTTCACAGCGAGTGTGAACCTAGCAGCGTGACTGAGATTCGTCGAACATCCTATGATCGTAGTCGTGAGGATTCCCGCCGTTGTGTCCTGCATCGGAAGTGGGTCTCCACTCGTCCCCCCACGGCGGAACATGCATAGTTATGCAAGGGCCGGCACTACGCTCGCACTTCGCCCTGGGCGCAGGCGTGGAGCTCAGCCCAAGCTCCAAATCTCTGTGACTGCCAGAAACCAAGCAAAGCACGTTGCATTCACCCAATATTATTGGTTCGGCGGCCCAAACCGCGGCATGGCCATCCGCGACGCGCAGGTGTGAGTAGTCGTCTTCAAGCTGACCGTCGCATTCAAGCCGTTCGTCCCGCCAAGCGCCAAAGTGGGACGCGAAACCGTGTGCGGGCCATTTGCCGGCACTCCCCATGTAGGTCCAAGTCACCATTTATTTGAACCCACGCGAAGGGGCAGCGGAGAAGGTGAACTTTTTATTCTCCCCGACCCCAAACTTCATGCTAGATGACGTTACCGAAACATTGGACTCCGACGGATCGTTTCCCGCCGGCAACGCAGCCAGTGACATGAGCAAATCCAGACGCCCATTGCCCATCATTGGGCCAACAAATTGAGCATGAGCCATCGCTGAGGCGGCCGTAGACTGATTGATTTGGCTTTGCAAATTCCGCATCAGGGCGACCCCACCTGCAACAAACGGAGCGCTGAAAGAAGTTCCCCAACCGGCGGAGTAGGAGCTGAAGGGGTAGGTAGTAACGACAGCTTCGCCAGGAGCAGCGACCCACACAATGGCGTCTCCATAGTTCGAAAACGTCGAACGCGTATCCAGGTCGCTCGTCGACGCGACTCCCATCACATCACTTTGCACCGCCGCTGGATAAACCAAGGTGGGCGGCCCTTGACCGTCATTTCCCGACGCTGCCACACACACGACGTTGAGCTGGTTAGCATAGTCCAGCGCGTTCGTTAACTCGGTAGAAGGCGTATTGAAATCGAAGCTCATGTTAATCACGTTGGCGTTATTCTGAACAGCGTAATAGATCGCCCGCAAAACATCGGAGAGGAAGCCCGTGCCATCGGAATGAAAGGCTTTCAGCGGAAGTAGACGGGCTCTCGGAGCCACGAGATGGATAATACCCATCACCATCGTGCCGTGGCCGAAGGCCGCATACTGCAGATTCCCGTCAAGCACCGCCGCCGTCGACTGGTCCAGCACCGCTGCAGTGGATTGATTGACAATCGCCGGCTGGCAATTCGGACAAGGTGGCGGGGCGGGTGCAGCAAAATCTGTCATTTCCGAGCCACCCGACTGGTTGCGAGTAAAGTCGAAACCCTGCAGAAGAACCTTTTTCAACGCCGGATGGTTTGGATCCACCCCAGTGTCAATGTCGGCGACAACGCCTTGCCCCACGACATGGAAGGTATGCTGCGCGTCCTGGACATGCACAATTGTGGCTGCCGGTTGGTTGGCATAGCCGTTCCACACCGCTGAACCGAAATAATTTACCGGAGCAGTGTCTGACAACGCGGGGGGTGCTTTGGTCACAGTACTGAGCCCGCCAACCAAACTGATTAATTGATCCAGCTCGGCATCCAAGATGCCTGGCGTGTTGCGCAAGAGGTTCAGAAAAATTGTCGCATCGATCGAACTAGGTGTCGTCAGCAAGAAGACTTGGCTCAGCGTTCCATCCAGGGGACCCACGACCGTGCAGCTCTGGAAAACGCAGAATAGCCTCAGCACGCCAGAGGGAAGAGTAGACCTGACGATAAAGCGGTTATCCGCCATCGCAGGCGTTGTCCACAGCAGGGCCAATAACGCCCCCGCAAGCCACATTCTATGTTTCACAGCTCGGTACTCCTTCTGATTCTTCTTTTTTGACAATTTCGTTACGGCTATTCGCTTCGCGCCGGATCAGTTGGCGACTTCAACCACGCCCCCCAATTCCCTTCTGAGAATCGCCCATGTGCGCAACACCGCGATGCCTCCCCTGCCTTCATTGGCCGCTATTCGTTTTCAATCAACAGCTTCCGGACCGCACCAGGCGGCAGCCAACCAATCGGAAGAGAACACCGGGATGCCGCGTCGTGCTTCCAGCTAATTAGGGTGAAAATGGGAAGAAAAGAAAGAGGGGAAACACTTGAAATCTTATTAAGGTAAACACCTGGTTCCAGATGGCAAACGCGTGGCCAGCGAATGAAATTGTGCCAGTTATTATCTTCTTGAAGGCCTCCAGAAGATATATGGAACGTCAGTTCGTCCACAAACCTAAGCCATCATAGGTATGTCTTGCCGCCAGCCGATTTGGTTCTGCGGGCGCTAATTTGGGCGTGGAAGGAATAGCTTCTGAATGCGCCGAGCCCCTTGTCGCACGGTTAGTCACTGCGCGTAGTAGGAGGCCAGCATCGTTCTTCCCCGCACGGGGAAGTGCTCGCCGTCTCTGCAGATTCGCGAGAATTTCAACACCACGGGTGCGTCGAGCCAGCCGTTCTCGGCTTCGCTGAAGAGTGTTTGCAACGCTTCCTCGGGAGTGAGGGCTCCACGGTAGGGCCGGTCTGTGGTCAATGCGTCATAGATGTCCGCGACTTGCAGAATTCTCGCTTTCAGCGGAATGGCTTCTCCGCGAAGGCCATCCGGATACCCGCTACCGTCCATTTTTTCATGATGGTGGCGTATCACCGGGAGGATGCTGCGAAGCGACTTGAGCGGCGCGCAGATTTTTTCTCCAATAACCGGATGTTCCTGCATGATTCTTCTTTCTTCCGCGTCCAAAGGTCCAGGTTTTAGAAGGATTCTTTCTGGCATGCCAATCTTTCCCACGTCATGGAGCCAGCTGGCGATGCGGAGTTCCTGCAAGTCTTCTTCTCCAAGGCCAAGACGTTCTCCCAATTGCTCCGCGTATGACACCAGGCGTTCCGAGTGGCCATTCCTCAAGTTCTGTTTCGAGTCAACGCTTCGCGCCAGCGAAAACACTGCGGACTTCGTTTGCTCATCCATGTACATCTTGAGGCGCAGAAGTGTCTGGATGCGCCCGAACGCATCCCAGAGCGTTGGAGGGGTTGCCCAAACATCCATTGCGCCAGCTTCCTGTCCACGATGGATGTCCCATTGATCGGGGGAGGAGTTCACAAGAACGACCGGCGTGAGTTGATTGAGAGAATCTCTCTTCAGCAGACGGCAAAGCTCGAAACTGCTGATGTCCGGCAGGCTGTCGCGCAGAAGAACTAAATCCGGCTGCATCTGCAGGCAGAGTCTGACTGCGGACTCGCCGTCTGCCGCCGTACCTACATCGCACTTCTGGTTCTGAAGGAATGATTTCAATTCTTCGCGGTTCGCCGAAGCAACATCCACAAGCAAGATGACGGGATTCATGCTCCCCTCCCTATTTTTACGCGCAAGGAGGGTTGAACACACCACTCCCGGTGCGAAACAACAAGTTCTTGATGGATTGGTCTTGCTTGCGATCTCCAATCCCAGTGTTTCGGAGGACCCCTGCCTCCGTTTCCCGGGGACGAGAACGAATAATGAATGAGGTGGCTCTGCAGTTCTAACTTATGCTCGTGAAACGCCAAAGAGGGAAACCCATAAGTGTCTAAGAATTCGAGTCTTGCGGCGTGCCCTGCGAGTGAGGGGGGTACTGGTACGAGGAATAATCTTCATAGCTCCTAGAGTATTTACCTGATGCCGGGCGTGCTCCTCCGCTCCTTTCGCTCCTCCTTCGTCATCTGCGATGAATTGTCCCGTTGCGTCGAAACCCCTTCTTCGTCGAGCAACCGGGCATGGAAATCATAACTAGGGGCTTTACCTGAGGATGGTTGCAGGAGTTCACTTGATTGAGAGAGCGGGCTCCTCATGGTATTGCCTATTTAGGTTGTATTGCCTATCTGGGTTTGTGCGATTGAGACAGCGGATTGGTCCGAACCCGGCCTGTTCGCGCAGAGGAGAAACTTCATGGCGAAACGAGATGTTACGTCCATATCCCCCGAACTGAAGCGAACTGAGGAACCGTCAGAACTTCTACGAGAATTAGTCGCTCACCTGCGGCAGAACCGAACGCAATTACGTGAGGAATGGGTAGTCCGTATCTCGGAGACGCGCCTGCTCCTCGCGATGACAAAAGAAGAAATCTTCGCGGAAGCAACGTCGGTCTACGACAGCTATGTGGAGGCACTGGAGACCGAGGCTTTCGAAGCGCTGCAGGCGTACGCGCGAAATCTTTCGGAACGCATCATTCCGCGAGGCGTCGAGACTCATGAAGTAGTAGGAATCGTGCTGCTGCTGCGCGACGTCCTTGCGCGTTCTCTCTTCGCGAAATACCAGAATGATTTCAAGAAATTGAATCGCATCCTGGACGCCTACGAGCCGGCGGCAAACCGCATCGCAAACACAGTGGCGGTCGGCTTCGTGCAAGAACGCGAGCGCGTCATTCGCCAGCAACAGGAAGCAATCCGCGAACTTTCCACTCCCGTGCTGCAGGTACGCGAGCGGTTGTTGATTCTTCCTATCATCGGCGTCATCGACCCTCAGCGCGCCCGCCAATTGACGGAGCAGCTCCTTCGCGGAATACGAACCAACCGCGCGAAAGTCGTCGTAATCGATATCACCGGTGTGGCGGCCATGGACGTCACGGTCGCGAACCACCTGGTGCAAACTGTTGAGGCTTCCCGGCTTCTCGGCGCGACTGTAATCGTCACAGGTCTTTCGCCAGAGATTGCACAAACGTTGGTGACCATTGGCGTGGACCTTGGCAAGATGAACACGGTGGGCGACCTGCAGGGTGGCATCGAGCAGGCAGAAAGACTGCTGGGATACAAAGTAGCGGCGCTTGCGGAGCCAAGCTAAATAGAGCGGAGGAAGCACCACGTGGAAGTTCCGATTCTCAAGCAGGGAGCGTTCCTCATCGCAACGTTTCAGGCCGCACTCTCAGACGCGGACCTCAACCTACTGCGCATGGGTTTAGTTCAGCAAGTTGTGAGGTTTCGTTCCAGTGCGGTTATCGTCGACGTCACCGCGATGGACGTGATGGATTCTTTTGCCTCACGGACATTGCGTGAGATCGCCCACATGATTCGCCTGCGCGGCGCGGAGACGGTCATCGTAGGAATTCAGCCCGAAGTGGCTTTTGCAATGGTGCAGCTGGGTTTGACCCTCGAAGGTGTTGCGACCGCGCTGGACCTGGAAGAAGGTCTGGCCTACTTGAACGAAAAGTTCAAAAGTACGAACTGAGAGTGAGCCACAGTGTCGGCTGAGGAAGTCCAAGTGGCCATCAATTCCGACCAGGATATCGTCTCCGCCCGCCAGAAGGGCCGGCAGATGGCGACTGAACTCGGGTTTTCCTCCGGAGATGCTACCCTCATTGCCACAGCTATCTCCGAGTTGGCGCGAAACATCGTGTCCTACGCTACCAAAGGCCAAATCACGCTAAAGATGGTGAATGGCCTAAGCCGTCAAGGCATTTCGGTCATCGCTACCGATGACGGTCCCGGAATCCCTGATATCCGTCAGGCGCTGCGAGACGGCTTCTCCACTTCTGGAAGTTTGGGTCTTGGCTTACCAGGGGTGCGCCGCTTGATGGACGAATTTGAGATCGCTTCCCAACCCGGCCGTGGAACCAGAGTGGCGGTGAAGAAATGGAGACAATAAAAGAGCCGTTGATGGAATACGGGGTGGCCACGTTCGCCCTTCCTGGCCAAAGCCAGTCTGGCGATCACCATTTGGTCCGCTGTAACCGGAACGGACTGCTGGTTGCTGCCATCGATGGCATCGGCCACGGTGAAGAGGCTGCCGACGCTGCGAAGGCGGCAGCATCCATTCTTAAGGCTTGTGCCGACGAACCGATCATCTCTCTCGTGGAGCAATGTCACGAGAAGCTCCGGCCAACTCGCGGCGTTGTTTTAAGCCTTGCATCCGTTGACCCGGCGCATGGGATGATGACTTGGCTCGGAGTCGGGAATGTTCAAGGAGTGTTGGCGCGTGCCAACGGCAAGAATGGAAATCCGAAAGAAACGCTTCTGCTGCGCGCCGGTGTCGTCGGGTCCCGATTGCCTCCGTTACAGGCCACCGTGCTTCCGGTAGCTAAGGGGGACACATTGTTTTTTGCCACGGATGGCATTAACGGTGATTTTGCCGAGAACCTCTCCGTTCTGGGGAATCCGCAAAGAGCTGCGGACAGGATACTTGAACGATACCGGCTCGGAAATGACGACGCGCTCGTATTAGTCGCACGATTGGTGGGAATTCAATCATGAAGATAGCCGGCGGACGCGAGCCGAAGGCTCAGGCAAGTTTTGAAGACGAATATGCCGCTTATTTGCGTGAGTACGCGGCGGGCAGAAGCGAAGCCGCGCTAGGCAGGGCGTATGAGCTGGGGCGCCGAGCGCTCACCGAGCAGAAGAGTCTCGTGGAGATGGTTTCCCTGCATCATCAAGCCGTGGTGGATTTGGTCCGCGACGCGGAAAGTGAAAACCGGCGGGAAGCGTTGCTCCGCTCGAGCGCGGAATTTCTTGCGGAATGCCTCTCTCCTTACGAGATGGCGCGCCGGGGTTTTCAGGATGCGGTAAAAGCCCTGCGGCAACTCAACGAAACACTGGAGGGAGAGATCAAGCGCATCGCATACGCCGTGCACGACGAGGCAGGACAGCTGCTCGTTGCCGTGCACCTTGCGCTGGCAGAAGTCGCGACGGAACTGCCCGATCGGCAAAAAGCCAAGTTCGCGCAGATTAAAGAATTGTTGACAGTGGTTGAGAAGCAGCTGCGACGTTACTCTCATGAACTTCGGCCAACCATTCTAGATGATCTAGGCTGGATTCCTGCGATTCGTTTCTTAGCGGAGGGAATTTCGAAGCGGGCCGATCTGCCAATTCACATCGACGCGAGTGTTTCCGAACGCCTCCCCGGTACCGTTGAGACGACTCTTTATCGCATCGTTCAAGAAGCGCTAACCAATGCTGTTAAGCATGCGAAGGCGAGCAATGTCTGGATTCGTGCGTGGAAAGAAAATTGTGCGCTGTGTTGTTCGATCAGGGACAACGGCGGAGGGTTCGACTCCAACCTGGTTGATGCGATACGGAATCGGAAGGGCTTAGGATTAATAGCAATGCGGGAACGCTTGAGCGCAATCGGCGGAACACTGCGTATCCAATCCAGCGTGGGAAATGGGACTGAACTTTCCATACAAATTCCTTTGGAGGCTGACCATGCCAATTCGAATCGTCCTTGCGGATGACCACGTGCTTGTACGTCAGGGTCTGAAGTCACTGCTCGAGCGGGAGAAATTTCAAGTTGTTGCGGAAGCTTCCGACGGGCAAGAAGCAGTTCGAATGACGGAAACGCACCGTCCGGATATCACGATCCTAGATATCAGCATGCCGACCGAGAACGGCATAGTTGCTGCTCGTGAACTGCGGCGATCCTGCCCAAAGACGAAATCAATTCTTCTTACTCAACACGAAGAAGAGCAGTACATCCACGAAGCGCTTGAAGCTGGCGTAAAGGGATACGTACTGAAGAGCCAGGTCGCAAATGAACTGATTCATGCAATTCAACAGGTCTCTCGAGGAGAGTTCTACCTAAGTCCGGGCGTATCGCGCGCGGTGGTGGAGGCCTACCGCTCCAAATCGGATAGGCCTGCAGATCCCTTGAGCGTGCGCGAGCGACAGGTGCTGCAGTTGATTGCCGAAGGAAAATCCACGAAGGATGCTGCTTCGCTCCTAGGAATCAGCGTCAAAACGGCCGAATCCCACCGCATGAACCTTATGCAGAAGCTAGATATTCACGAGACAGCGAGTCTCGTGCGCTACGCGGTTCGCCGTGGGCTGGTGCAGCCCTGAATGGAAAACTTTTCTATAACCGCTGCAAAGCTACGCCGTTTCCTCTCCTCGAAGCTGCCCTAAGCAGTAATCGCGGCTGTTCGCAAAGCTCTCGATTCTGGCATACCGGATAACCTCTGAGTGATGCCTGCCAGCCTCGCCACTGATCGGGTCTTTACCCCGGAGGAATAGAGGAAACTACCCGATTGCCTAGGCTGGAGGGATTTCTTAACCTGTCCGTGAACGATGCCTACACGCATTTTACTTGCCGATGATCATGCCCTGGTCCGCCAGGGACTGAAGACATTCCTGGAAAAACAAGGATTTCAAATTGTCGCCGAGGTCTCTGACGGCCAGGAAACGTTGCGTTCGGCAGAGAAGACCGAACCTGACGTCGCCGTCATCGACATCAGCATGCCGATCTTGAATGGAATCGACACCGCTCGCGAACTGAAGAAATCTTCCCCCAAAACCAAGGTCATACTTCTCACGCAACACGATGAGGACCAGTATGTCACCGAGTCTATGCGCGCCGGCGTCAAAGGATATGTGCTGAAGCGCCAGGCGGCGGACGACCTCGTGCATGCGATACAAGAAGTCTGTCGCGGGTCCATATACCTTAGCCCGAACATTTCGCGCGCCGTTGTTGATGCCTATCTGTCCAAAAACTATGACTCGGCCGATCCCCTTTCAGGGCGCGAGCGCCAAGTTCTTCAATTGGTTGGTGAAGGCAAATCCACGAAGGATGTCGCGGTGCACCTTGGTATCAGTGTAAAAACTGCCGAATCGCACCGAGCAAGACTCATGAAGAAGCTAGACATCCATGAAACAGCAAGTTTGGTTCGCTACGCCATTCGCCGGGGCCTGATCCAGGCCTGACACCACCCCAAGGGGTTTGCCTGTAGACAGTTCTCCGCGATTTCACCCACTCCAAATGGATGATTCACCGGATTGCGCTCTTTTGGCATCCGGTTATGCTGCAGTGAAGGGAGCGGGCCGCCTCCGTGGACAGCGCCCCTACCTCGACTATCCCAATACCGAACAGCGCTGACACGGAGGCGGGCCGAACTCATGTTGTGGGGCTCGGTAAATGGACAGAGCGTCCAACACCGATACTTGCAAGACGACCATAGTGGCTGGCGAGGAAGCTGCCGTGGTCATCGTCGGGCCATAGGAGATAGGAGGAGGCCATGAACAATCAAGTCCTGAAATTTGTCACGCAGGCAAGAGCTTCCTGCCTTCTGGGCATACCGGAAGCAGAATTCCGGCGCATTTCGAAGGAATCGGGATTGGGCCATGTGGAACGCGCCGGCAACGAGGAAGAGACCTACTTCACCTACGAGGAATTGCAGCGGATTTGCACGCTCGCGGTGGGCCAGATGCACGCAGGCAGTCCAGTAAATCACCTTCTGGAGCACTCTGGCGTGAAGTGCTAGGAAAACTGATGATATCTCCCAACGCTGGTCGAAGGAAAGATGCACACAAATGCTAATCAGGTCAAATAAGAACAGGATCAGCAGTTGCCCGCGGCAGTGGCCGGATGGCTTCAAGTCCGTGGACAATCCGTCCGATGTAGCGATCCTGAGCATGGCGGTTGATTCCCAACCACTATTTCTCCGAGATGCCCCGCGCTTGTTACCTCGAAGAGAAAAGGAACGTGCTGATGATGTTTTCCACGAGCTGCTTGCGAAAGCAAATCGAGAACTCGCCAGTTTGTTGCGAGACGTACGCTCGGAGTCGCAAGGTACGTTGGCCGGTGACACTCGGAGTCAGCCAGTCAGTGATCTTCTGATGCGCGCAGTCCGCTGTGCTGCGAAACAGTACATGTTGCAAGCAGAACTGGGCAATCTTGCACTCACAGACGAACTCACAGGCTTGTATAACCGCCGCGGATTTATGGCTTTGGCAGAACGCCAATTGAAACTTGGTCGCCGAACCGGCCGGGAAATGTTGCTCTTTGTGATGGATGTGGACCGCTTGAAGCAGATTAACGATTCGTTCGGCCATATCGAAGGCGACCGTGCATTAAAGCGCACGGCCGACGCTTTGAGAGAAACATTTCGGGATTCAGATGTTGTCGCTCGCTTGGGAGGAGATGAGTTCGCTGTTCTTGCGATCGAGGCATCCGGTCACAGCGAGGCCACAATCAAGACTCGACTATTCGAGTGTTTGAAATCAATCAGTGCCAGACATTCTCGTTATGAGATTTCTCTTAGTTTAGGCGTTGCACGATTCGATCCGCGCAATTGCGCTTCGATTGGAGAATTGATGGCGAAGGCCGACGAGGCCATGTACGAGCAGAAGAGGCGACGATCGACACCACAACTCGAGACGGAACCAGTACTCAATCTCAATAGGCACTATGGACTTTAGAGAAGCATTGTCGTTGAAATTCTTGCTGGTTCCGGCAACTTTTCTGCACCGCCCAGCCCGGTGCAAGCTAACGGAACCCAGCCCGGAAGGTCATTTCACAAATGCTTATGCGGTCAGGACGACTTGAGAAACGGATTCGGCTGGCGGTTCCGGTGGAGATTTCCAGCGTCGTGGACCCGGTTGCGACCGAGCGAACGACTACGGAGAACATATGCTCGCTGGGAATACGCATCGTGACGCAGCGGGCCAGAGATTTGAATGAACGACTGATGATCAGCTCTTTCATGGGTGAGCTGCGAGCCCTCGCCTCCGTTGTTTACTGTCAACGGCTACCCAATGGACGCTTTGCAGTCGGATTACGGTTCCAAGGACGGCCCCTCAACTGGCCAAAGAGCCTCTCGCGTGGCTCCGCCGATTGAATCTCCGTGCCTTTCGCAGCACATCCTCGGGGAAAAAGTGAATATTCGTCTATGCTCTCAGGAAAACTGGTCAACAGCGGTATTCGTTTGCCCGAAATCGGATTCGGCACGTGGAACTACAGTGGAGGTGTCGAGCCGCTTCGCGCGGCTATCGAATGTGGGGCTCGCTTGATAGACACTGCAGAGGCGTACGGGACCGAAGAGCTCGTCGGCAAAGCGATCAAGGGCCGGCGACATCAAGTGATTCTCGCAACTAAGGTGCTTCCGCGGAATTTCAGGCGGCGCGACTTGATTGCTGCGGCAGAAAGAAGCCTCCCGGCTGGACACCGATCACATCGATCTTTACCAGCTTCACTGGCCCAACCTCACAATTCCCATCGAAGAGCCAATGCGGGGGATGGAGGAACTTGTAGATGCTGGCAAAGTCCGGTTCATCGGAGTCAGCAATTTCTCCGTGCGCGACCTGGTGAACGCCCAAGCGTGCCTTTCCAGACAGCGAATCGTGTCCAATCAGGTGCGTTACAGCTTGGCCGAGAGGACTATTGAAGGTGGGATGCTCGAGTATTGCCAGAAGAACGGAATCACGGTGATTGCCTACAGTCCACTTGCATCGGGCCTCGGAAATATCAGGGCAGCGGACCCTGAGCGAGTTGTTTGTAGAGTTGCTCAAGCCTCCGCCAAAAGCGAAGCCCAAATTGCGCTGAACTGGTGCGTCAGCAAGGAGAACGTGGTCGCGATTCCAAAGGCTTCGACCGTTGAACATGTAGTGGAAAATATGGGAGCCTCGGGCTGGAAGCTCCGGCCGGACTTGGCGCGTTTACTCGAGGACAAAATTCACTATCGACGCCGCGGAGCTATCGAAATAAGCATTCGGCGAGCAGTTCGCTGGGGCATGCAAAAGCTTGGCCGCTGGGTGTGAATTCGTTTGGTTTTAGCGCTGCACCGTAATTGCATTGACACGATGCCCGCTACTACTCCGTGCGGGCCTGACGTTCACCAACATTGTCCAGTTCGGCGGTGGCTGGCTTCCGCTAACTTACACGATTGTGGGGATCACCCGCCGAGGTTGCGACAAGGATAAGCTCGCGATTGCACTCCCTGATAAGCCTGGATGGCAATACCCTCGGGTAAGAGTGCTACCCCCTGCATGGTATCCACGACGGTGTTCGTGGACAGGTCTATTACTGAGATGGTGTTAGACATTTCGCTCGTCACATAGGCAAAGCGCCCGTCCATCGCCACGCCGTGAGGCGCGCTTCCGACGCCGCCAATGGTGGTTATTACCATGTTGGTGGCGGTGTCGATCACGGAGACGGTGCTCGCAGCGGAATTTGCCACGTAGGCGAAGGCACCGTCCCATGTAATAGCCACGGCATAAGGGCCGCTGTTGGAGGAACCGCTTACCACGGGCACTGTGGCCACCACGGTATTCGTGGCGGTGTTGATCACGGAGACGTTGTCCGAAGACTGATTTGTTACGTAGGCAAAGGCGCTGTTCGGGGTAATCGCAACGGCCACAGGACCGCTTCCCACTGGCACTGTAGCCACCACGGTGTTCGTGGCAGTGTCGATCACCGAGACATTGTTGGAGTTTAAGTTCGTCACGTAGGCGAAGGCTCCGTTCGGCGTGATCGCAAGGCCCCATGGACCACTACTTCCCAACGGAAGCCAAACCGTTGTTGTGACAGTGTTGGAAACTGTGCTAATCACCGAGACGGAGTTGGAGTTTAAATTCGCCACATACGCAAAGGCGCCGTTCGGGGTGACGGCCACGCCGACAGGGAAACTCCCCACCGGGACCGTGGCCACTACAGTATTGCTGGCAGCGTCGATCACCGAGACGGAGTTGGAACCAACTGGCCAACCTGAATTTGTTACATAGACGAAGGCTCCGTTGGGAGTAACTGCCACAGCGAGGGGCTGAAACTGAACTGGAATGACCGCGAGCAGTTGATCTGTCCACGCGTCAATCACCGCAACGCTATTCGACTTGTGTGTTGGCACGAAGAGGTGGCACGTGGTGTCGAGTTGGGCCGCCGCCGGACTACACACCAGCGCCGCTAGCAAAGGCAGCGCCAGACAGCGAAACAGCCAATACCAAACCAATCTGTTGTCTCGATTTCGGATCCTGGAGCCCCAAAACCATTCTCTATCGTCGTGCATCAATACCTCCTTCGACGGCCCCTCGGACTTCGCCGTAACCTCAAGGAAATCCATCCTTGATCCTGCAATAGCACTGCGAAAACGGCCTCACAATCCGGCGAACATCTCAACCGGAGGGCGTGGAATTATTTAACGTACCGTCGGAAAATACCCTAAGGGAGATCCCCACTGCGGAAGAAGTCTCTGAGCAAACGGCCACTACCGACAACTGGACGTGAGCGCATTCCTCGAATGCATGATAGCAATACCCTCAGGCGCCACCGCCACGCCAGTCACGGTGTCCACCACGGTGTTGGTAGCAGTATCGATCACTGACACGGTGCTCGTGTATTCGTTCGTCACATAAGCCAGGGCGCCGTCCGGACTAATGGCCACTCCGTGAGGCGTGCTTCCAACAGGAATGGTAGCCGTCACAGTGTTGCTCGCCGTGCTCACAACCGAAACTGTGCTGTCGGCGGAGTTCGCCACATAAGCAAAAGCTCCGTTGGGCGTAACGGCGACGGCGTAGGGGCCAGTCCCCACCGGTATCGTGCCTTTGACCGTGTTGCTGGTGGTGTTGATCACCGAGACGTTATTGGAAGATTGGTTCGTCACATAAGCAAAGGCGCCGCTGGGGCTGATCGCCACGGCCACAGGACCGTTTCCAACTGGGAGTGTGGCTACCACCGTGTTGCTTGCAATGTTGATCACCGAAACCGTGTTGGCGTTCAGGTTAGTCACGTAGGCCGACGCGCCGTTCGGAGAGATCGCTAGACCCCACGGACCATTTCCCACTGCGATTGTGGCCGTAACGCTGTTCGTGGCCGTGCTAATCACGGACACGGTATTCGAGTTTAAATTCGCCACATACGCGAACGCTCCATTTGGGGTGATGGCCACTCCAACCGGAAAACCTCCCACTGGGATCGTAGCCACCACGCTGTTGCTGGTGGTCGAGATTACCGAGACCGAGTTAGAACCGAATATCCACCCAGAGTTAGTCACGTATGCGAAAGCCCCATTGGGCGTAATGGCTACGGCGAGGGGCTGAATCTGTACCGGAATTGTCGTAACTACACGGTCGAGCACGGTGTCAATGACCGCAACACTGTTCGATTTGTGGGTCGGCACGTAAGCCGTGCATTGGGCCGCCGCCGGGATGGACGCCAGCGCCACCAGTAGGAATAGCACTAGCCAGCGCAACCAGCACCGATGTGATCGGCGGTCCCGCTCTTGGATCCTACCGCCCCAGGACCACTCCTTACTGTCGTACATTAACTCCTCCTTCGATCGCTCCATGATGTGCATTTGCTAGTTCCCGATGTGCGGGAAAACAGCAGAAAACGCTCTGGATGCCATCTGACCATCGCGGAAACACCTCGGCAATCCGACGAACAGCCTAACCGGAACGGGAACAATCACTTAACCGATGCCCGGGGAAATACCTTAACGAGACTCTACCCGCGAAAAGAGGGCCTTCCTGCTTCCTGAACCGGGGTTTGCGTGGGTTCCTGGAGTGTAGGAATTTGGAGCACTACCCCTTGGGACAATCAAATCTATGCCCGATTTTTGACCGCACGACCAGTTGAAACGACGCAACGACCTCCTCAAACTCATCAAGTGGTAAGGGAGTTCTGGTAGTAACAGTGCTCGTGGCTGGTTTTGGCCAGTTTCTTCTTAGCCACTTCCGACGCAAAGCGCGTCGGGGCGGGAAGTCGGAGGGGCAGAGTCGTGCGTCATGTCGCTCTATCCATATTTCTTTTGCTGCTCGCGATTGTGACTGCGGGCTGTGCGGGTCTGGTTAGTGGCACCAACGGCCCGGGCGACACACTGTCGACTCTGGTCGTCACGAATGTTCAAACGGCAACGGTCACAACCGCCAATTCTCAGGTCACTTGGATAACCAATGTCCCCGCCAACTCATCGGTCGATTACGGAACCACAGCTGCCTTTGGAAATACTTCACCCGTCGATTCTGGGATGGTTACAAGCCACCAGGTGACGCTTACCGGTCTGGCTGCCGGCACGACCTACTATTACCAAGTGAATTCAACCGACTCGAACGGTCACCACGGACGCGGCGGCAACAGCTTCAAGACGCTTGGCTACAGCCTCTCCGGCACTATCAGTTCTGCGACGGGAGGGAACGGGGCGACCGTAACGCTGAGCGGAGCCGCAAACGCCGTGACGACCGCCAATAGCTCAGGAGCGTACACGTTTGCCGGGTTGGCGAGTGGGACCTATGCCGTGGCGCCGAGCAACACTGGATACACCTTCGCGCCGGCGACCCAGAACGTGACGGTGGGCACGGCAAATGTTACCGGAGTGAACTTCACAGCTGCGGTCTCCGCTACCGGACCGACGATCACGACGCAGCCGGTAAATCAGACGGTAACTGCGGGCCAGACAGCCATCTTCACGGTCGTGGCGTCCGGGACAGCACCGTTAAGTTATCAGTGGCAGAAGAACAGGACGAACATCGCGGGAGCAACCGCAGCGAGCTACACGACGCCGGCGACGACGGCGGCGGATAGCGGATCGACCTTCGACGTAGTGGTCAGCAACACGGCAGGGAGTGTGACCAGCGCAGCGGTAACGCTGACAGTGACGGCTGCAGCCGTGGCGCCGACAATCACGACACAGCCAGCGAACCACACGGTGACGGCGGGTCAGACAGCGACGTTCACGGTCGTGGCGTCCGGGACAGCGCCGCTAAGTTACCAATGGCAGAAGAACGGAGTGAACATCGCGGGAGCCACTGCGGCGAGTTACACCACTCCAGCAATGACCACGACGGACAGCGGATCCACCTTCCGGGCACTGGTAAGCAACACAGCAGGGAGTGTAACCAGCAACGCGGCGACGCTGACAGTAAATGCAGCAGCGGTAGCGCCGACGATCACGACACAGCCGACGAATCAGACGGTGACGGCGGGACAGGGCGCAACGTTCACAGTCGTGGCGTCCGGGACAGCGCCGCTAAGTTACCAATGGCAGAAGAACGGAGTGAACATCGCGGGAGCCACCACTAGCAGCTACACCATTCCGGCCACAACTAGTTCCGACAACGGTACCCAATTCACGGTAGTAGTCAGCAACTCAGCTGGAAGTGTCACCAGCAGCGCGGCCACTCTCACCGTGAACGCAGCCGCCGTGGCACCTTCGATCACCACTCAGCCAACAAATCAGACGGTCACAACTGGCCAGACTGCGTCTTTCAGCGTAGCCGCTACGGGCACTGCCCCGCTCGCGTACCAGTGGCGCAAAAACAATGTGGCTATAAGCGGTGCTGCGTCCGCCAGTTACACAACGCCGGCAACAACAAGTTCCGACAACGGTACCCAATTCACGGTAGTAGTCAGCAACTCAGCTGGAAGCGTCGCCAGCAGCGCAGCTACTCTCACGGTAAACGCAGCCGCCGTCGCACCTTCGATCACCACTCAGCCAACGAACCAGACAGTCACAACTGGCCAGACTGCGTCTTTCAGCGTAGCCGCTACGGGCACTGCCCCGCTCGCGTATCAGTGGCGCAAAAACAATGTGGCTATAAGCGGCGCTACGTCCGCTAGTTACACAACGCCGGCAACAACAAGTTCCGACAACGGGGCGCAGCTTACGGTAGCCGTCAGCAATTCGGCTGGAAGTGTCACCAGCAGCGCAGCCACTCTCACCGTGAACGCAGCCGCCGTGGCACCTTCGATCACTACGCAGCCAGCGAACCAGACAGTCACAACTGGCCAGACTGCGTCTTTCAGCGTGGCCGCTACGGGCACTGCCCCGCTCGCGTATCAGTGGCGCAAAAACAATGTGGCTATAAGCGGCGCTACGTCCGCTAGTTACACAACGCCGGCAACAACAAG